>OBVA01000954.1_pt1 | contig 11134 bp, 9 predicted proteins | sample 1495021 | NCBI WGS metagenome assembly OBVA01 (sample SAMEA2579965, study PRJEB22360) | human gut metagenome | biome: human gut; feature: human-associated habitat; material: faeces | place: Denmark | collected 2008/2010
TATTGTCAACAAGCTGGTAGAATTGAGCGACATCAAGGACTCTCTATAAGATTCTTCCGGCAACCGTTTCCCTACCCGCTGCGGCCTATAGGGAAAAACCGGATGAATCCCTTGCAAAAGTATGCTCCTCCATACGGGAAAAGCCCTCTGCCTATTGATTAAGGTTTATCTTGTGCCTGAAGACAAAGCTCATCCCCTATGTCATCCCTCCCCATCCTATGACTCTTTATGCCCCACAAGTATCCTTATCCAACCTTACCCACAGTATCCGTCACGCCATACACAAATCCCCGCTTCACGATATCACATCGGGAAGCGGGGATCCTTTTATCTTCATAAAAGTGGTTACGTAATTATGACTAACTAATTCATTCAAATCTGATGTTGCAAAGATAAGGCATCGGCAGACAGTACGCAATCACTTAAATTAGGTATAATAAAACAAGTCAGTCATCATAAATAGGTAGAACCACCCACAAATCAGGCATTGGCATAGCTGTGCATTCCTCCAAGGATGTAGTTCACCCCGAAATAGGTCATCAGGACTGTCAGAAAGGCGGCAACCATATAGATATGGAAGAATAACGGACTGCGGAAAATGCGCAGGCTGCGCGCATGGAACGCCGCTCCATAAACCATAAAGGTAATCAGCGCCCATACTTCCTTCGGGTCCCAAGCCCAATAACGCCCCCAAGAAGCATTGGCCCAAACCGCACCCAGAAAAATGCCGGCTCCCAAAAAGAAAACGGCGGGATAAAGCAGCAATCGGCTGAGCAGCATCAACATCCGGGCTGAACGGCGAAGACACAATGCCAGTATGCCGTTCAGCATCATAAAGGCAAACAAAGCATAAGACATCATTATCAACGACACATGCGTACTGAGCCACGGAGAAACGAGCACGGGTATCAAGGGAGTGATTTGGGGATTCATCTGTCCCAAATAGGACACCAGTAAGGCAAAACCGGACAGCAAAAAACCGAAAGGCACCATAAACGGGAAGCGCCGCCGAAACAGACAAGCCAGGAACAGCGCACACAATGCCATGAACTGCATCGTTTCGTATCCATTACCCAACGGGATACGCCCGCCGATGTACCACCTCAGACCATACCCGAAGAGCTGAAAGAGAAACGCCGCATAAAGAGAAAACGGGAAAAAAGTATCTGCCAAACGCGAAGAGAAAGAGAGCGCTACAATCCTACCGGAAGAGTCTGACAATGCCGACGAACGGCGCAGGCCGCGATACAGCAGACGGCAGAAAGCCAGCATCCCCACCGTAAGGTTGAACATGAACAGCAATTTGCTGAAAGGAATACGGTTATACAGCAATTCGGCTTGTATTTTAGTATCGGAAACAGGCTCCACACTCCCGTCTTCCGGCAAAGGACGAATCAATGTACCATTTTGGAGCATCAAAATCAGTCCCACCTTTTCATCCGCCTCTACAATGGCCTTTTCCAGAGAAGTCATTTTCTGATGATGGTCTTGCTTCCCCTTCCAGAACTTCTGCAAGCGATACTTCTCACCGTCGAACAAATCAGCCAGACATGCATAAGGTGTCTCCAAATGAAGCAGGCGACGGAGTGCCTCGTTTTTGATATAAATCATCGGCTCATTCTGCCAAACCTCCGGACGCAGAAGCCATCCGCCAATCACCTGCTCCGGCGTCATGCCTCCATAAGACAATTTTCCCGTCAGTTTCAGTACAAAATCGCGCGCAAGGGTATTGAAAGGAACCACACGGTCATTATAAATCACCTGCTTACGGGCAAGACTATCCGCCTGCTTGCGTGCCAGTGCCGGAAGGCTTCTCTTCTGCGCATGTACCCCACTTCCCAGACACAGCAACAATAGGACAAACATTCCTCCCTTCTTCAACAACGGATGCCTCAGCAGCCTGCGGAACTCTCCACCCCGGCTGACCAGCATCCAGAGCATGGAGACACCTAACAAGAGGTATCCACTATAGGTAATCCCTATCCCCCACGGGTCATAATTCACTGTCAGCCAGCTCCCCTGCATATCCTCATCAAAGGAAGACTGATAAAAGCGGAGCCCCTGCCGTGAAAGAATACGGTTCATGGAGACGGGCGTCTCACCGTGAATATAGCTGATATAATCTGCAGGAGCATCCGTACCCGGATAGTACTCAATCCGGAAACTGTCCAGACGTAAGGTGAACGGTAACTCTACAACCTGCCTGCCGTCTTGTTCCAAAAAGCAGTTCACCTCACTGCCGACAGTAAGATGCACATATCCTTTCCGGCCACAAAGAAACGTAGTCATGGCTCCCGCCAAAATCACGAGGAAGGAGCCATGCAACAACAACGTCGGGAGACACCGCCACAACCGCTGTCTTACAAGCACAACAACAGTCATCGCAGCAAGGGCTCCCCACAAACAACAGAACCAAATCGTATGATAAACATGCTTTTCTACAAAATCCGTACTGCACGTCTGCTCTACAAACGTAGTTGCAGCAAGTAAGAGCAGCAAACAACCATAAACAGCTATGAGAAACTTTTTCAATTAAGAGCTATCAATTAAAAGTAAAAAATCAATATGGAGCAAACTCCTTGTTTTCTAAAGACTTGACTCCCATACATTCCATCTCTATCAGCCAACCCGGACGACATACGGGAGCATATACAAACACTCTCGGAGTATCCGGAAAACGCTCGTCATACATTCCTTTGACCACGGTATAGTCTGCAACATCCCGCAGATAAACAATCATCTGTCCTAAATCATCAAACGTACAGCCAGCCTCTTTCAACAAAGCCTCCACATTCTCCCACATACGTTCCGTCTGCTTGCGAATGTCTCCGGGATATACCACCTCACCTTTATTATTGATGCTCGCAGTACCCGAAATAAACACCTGGCGACGGTCGCCATAATCCACATACGTACCTCGCTCGAAACTCACACCGTATTCGTATGTGGGATTCAGATGTGTCGGTGCGTAAAGGTAGTGAATTTGTTCAGATTTCAAACCATCTACAGCATAAGTATCCATCTGAACCGTCACTTTTGGGTCGGCATGACGGCCACCGATACCGGTACTGGAAATATAATGAGTCTTCTCCGTCAAGTCCTGGGTAACAAACACCTCATTACGTGCCTTCACCACTCCGGCATAATTCACATCCACGTTCTGTACAAAGAACCAGGTACGTATGCAATTATCAGCCAGCTTGCAGCCCTGTTCCATCAGCTGCATCACATAGTCATTCAACAGCAGACGGGTCTGGTATTCCGAATTGGCTGCACGATTGAAAGAGCCGCCTCCCCAAAGGTGACGGTAGGCGCCATGTCTCACTTCGAACAATCCGTTATGAAGTACCTGTGTTTCCACACCTTTCTGCAGATAGACCCACAGTGCGATCTTTGTACCGTTCAACGGCGGCTGCTCTACCACGGAGAGTGCACAATCCGAACATTCTGCCGAAAGCGCCAGTAGCATATCTGCCTGATTGGCGGCGTCACTTAGAAAGTAGCGTTTAAAGATGGCAACAGCACCTTGTAGTTCACTTTCACGCAGTTGGCAGTAAGTGTCGACCACCGCATTCAGCTGTTCTTCATAAGTCGCTTCCGGTCTGGTGGCATGAATCATTACATGATATTCCGAAACACCCGCTTCTACCTCATATTTAAAGATTTCGGTTAAGGTATTCTCCGATTGATTAGTTTGTTGTTGTTTATCTTTCATATTAAATATCAATTAGTCGTTGTTGTTCAAAAAAGTACCGGTATTACCAGTAAGGCCCATCATTATTACGGCTGTGCACCATCGTCAATCCAGTTGCCAATCAAAGACTGCATATCAGATGAGGTTATCATCTGAGAATGGTCTATACGCCAATCCGAGCTGATGTCCGTACCCAATATGAGATGCAAGACACTTTCTGACGCATTGCCGGGCATAACCCTCATTTTACCGTCCACCGTCGTTGAAGCCCGGTTGACCAGATCAGCATGGCTATGTCCTTCCAGCAGATTCAAGCCACCACCCGGAGTGGTGCTAAGACCATGGCAAGCCGTACAAGTGGCATTGAATATTTTTTGTTGAATGGCATTGTACATACTTGCATCAACTGTTCCTGCATCCATAAGTATAGTATCAGCGATTTCAGTACATTCCATTGCCACCAAACTGACAATGCGCTTTCTCAACTTATTGATTACACATAGCTCGACTGTTGTCACCTCATCCGTTATGCCGGACATTGTCAACTGGATTTCATCATTATCCGATTCGGATACCGGAACAACCTTTGAAACAATGGCATAATCGCTTTCATCATCAAATCCTGCCACTACCACACTATAGTCGCCCGACCACTTATCCACACCACTAATCCGGCCTGTCATCTTCACTGTGCGTCCTTCACCCGTGGCCACTACGGCATTCTCATAAATTCTCCCCTCATCGCATGCATGCAGACCTATAAGAAGCACGGGCAGAAAAAAGAAAAGAATGTATTTTTTCATAGACGAATCCTTTCCTGACTTCATTTAGAATGTATATTGAAGCATCACCGTGGCAGAGTGAGTGGCCAGACCTAAATTATCATTATCACGGTCGAGCTGCGTGTCGTGTCCCCAACGGGCTACATACTGATACATTGCCTGCAATTTCAGGTTGCATCCTCTGAAAAAGTAATTCATACCTACAGCAGGCATATTCAGGAAACCGTCGTCATCCGTACCGTTACGATTGAAGATATCGTAGCGTGCGGCAAGCTGTAGGCGGGGAGCGACAAAGTAACCACCTTGCACATAACCGCCTAAAAAGCTATACGATTCATTTATCTTTTGCCGTTTGGTGAAACCTACATTCATATAATAAGCTTCAGCCGCCAGATAGAGCTTGTTCTTCAACATGGCAAATTCCAACCCCACACGGGTATCATTGGTACTCTCATTTTCACTCTCCACATTGATAGAACCCGAAAGACCGAATAATATCTTATCCTCGTTCAAACGGTTAGGATTACCTTGTGTGGAAGGCATCACCCCCTTGGGCATATAAGTCAGACGTCCGGCATACAGCAATGAAGGGATATGCCAGTCATCACTCATCGTCTTTGAAGCTGTATTCACGGAAGCTCCGGTTCCATTGAACAAGCCGACTTCATAACCGAACTTATCTGCCACCAGACCGTGAATTTCAACACCCAGGTCAAATCCCGTACCGATATTAGGCGTCACGGCATTCAACGAATAAGGCAAAATTACAGAAGACGTCAGAGAAACCGGCAACTGGGGAAGCAGTGTTTCGCCAAGAGTTGTCAGATAGGCATGCGAGAATGGAGTCTTGAACTTTCCGACACGAATCGCAAATTGTTTTTTCAGCTGTACATCAAACCACGCCTGCTGTAACAGCGCTCCTCCACTTGCAGCAGCATTGATGGACAGATTGAAAGCTACTTTTCCAAAAGCCTTGCCAGTAAAGCCAAGTACGGCATAAGGAATGGAAAAACCCGAATTGGCAATATTATCTTGGTTATAAGCCTTATCCAAGCCTTCATCATCATACCAATTGAAATTAGCACTCGTTTGTACCAACAGATAAGGCTTGAAAACAAAATCACCTTTCTTTGTTTCAATGGTAAAACCTTCTCTTCCGGCCAATGACACTACACCATTCTCCGTATCTTCCTCATGTTGCGCCATAGCGGTCAAAGGCAAAACAGCCAGCATGGCGACATATAAAAATTTCTTCATAATTACTTTTTATATAAAGCTTATTAGTTCTAAAGTGAATTTAAAAATACAATCAGGGCATCACGGTCATCCTTACTCATGTTCTTAAAGAGATTTTTCGATGCTTCTCCCTCTCCCCCATGCCACATTATGGCTTCAACAAGATTGCGGGCACGACCATCGTGCAAGAAGTAGGTATGTCCGTTTACCTTTTCCTGAAGCCCGATACCCCAAAGCGGAGTAGTGCGCCATTCATTGCCACGCGCCAACCCACTTACATAGTTATCATTCAGACCGACTCCCATAATTTCGGAGCCCATATCATGCAGCAAAAAATCCGAATAGGGGTGAATTGTCTGACTTCCCAACCATGGCAAACGGGTACCGTTCAACAGCACGGAGCCCCGAGGCTTGGTATGCAACGTGGTGACATGGCAAAGATGGCACTTGGCTTTATAGAAATTCTGTTCTCCCCTTATCACCTGCGGGTCATTCACATTACGCCGTGCAGGAACACCAAGACTCTGCATATACAAGTCAACATCTTCCATATCTTCTGTAGAAACATCCAACTGGGCATAAGAAAGCCCCATCATGCTGCCTTGATTCACCTGGGACTGCCCCTCGCATATCTCTTCCGGATAGCGGCTATTGGTAACACCCATATCACTTGAAAAACCAAGTTCAACAGTCAAATCCGCATGTTGAGCCTTATTTCCCGACAGCCCCAAGCTTCTCACACCACGTTCGGTAATGTAATTGCAACGGCCACTTATACCATACTCCGGATAATTACTTTTTGCAGCAAGCGCTTCAATCTCCGTAGGTTCCAAAGCCATCATTTGCCCCATACCGACATGTCTCAACGGGATACGCACCGTACAGAACATATCTTCAGGCTTTATACTGTCAGCATACCATTCGGATATGGAATAAGCCGGTCTGCAAAGTTCATACTTCTCTCCGTCGGGAAAGGTAAAAGTCTCATAAGTATACTCCACAGAAAGCTTCCCCTCCGGTTTCACTCCATAAATTGCCTGGTCATGGAGGACACGACCATAATCCTGAAAAAACGCACCATTCTTGCGGCTTATATAAACCAGCATCGAGGAAAACCCGTAACTACCCGATCCACCTTCACTCCACAGCGTCGGTTTGGTACGGCCGGCATTACGATGACAACTGCCACAAGAATACCCCGCATAGACTGGGCCAAGACCACCTCCCATGCCATTGCTACTCGTACGCACATCATCGTAAAGCCCGTCACCATCATTAAAGCGACTGTTGTAAACACCCGACACCCAGTCTGCCGGTGAATCATAGGCCTTGGATGAATTCATGAAGATTGTGGACGTTCCGGCAGACAGAGCGTATCCTTCAGGAATCTCTATATCCAACACGTCAATCCCATCATCATCACAAGCAGTCAAACCTGCCGACAAACAAAGGAGAAGACATGAATATCTCATTAAACGATTCATCATCTTTATCTACTTTTTAATAATGGCATATCCAAACATGCCAAAGAAGTAAAGGCAGGATTCTCCAAATCCTCCCCTTTACTTCTTGAGTATTGTTTATAAATAATTCTTATTTAACTGTACGAGGCTTGCCATCCTTGAAAAGCAGGAATTCCAAAGTATGGAATCCGCGTACATTTTGAGCAGATTCAACTTTTGCATCATCATCACCCTCGCTCCATTCCAAATCGCCCCATTTCTGGGAATTCAGAATCTGGACAATGGCGTTCTGGTCCAAAGGCCAACTATCCATATTCGGGTCAAGTCCCAGCTCATCCACCGGCCCAAATAGGAACGCCTCACTTTCCTCCCAAGGTTCACGGGCTGTTATCCAAGCATTGCATGCCGTCTCAAAAGCACTGTTAGAGGGATTGTTGGCAAGAGCCACCACAGCGTCATACAGCGTACTATTCTTCTCCTTCAAATCCTTATAGGTAGGCAAAACCACAACATTGACATAATTTTCAACAATCGGGTCAAGTGCTTCATTGCTGTTAATGGTGCTATTGTCCCTGATATAAGGTTTCAACTCCTTATCCAATACACTTTCCAGTTCTTCACAAGCCTTGATAGCCGCTACCGTTTCCTGACTGTTGATATTATTACGGAAAGGTTGGGGAATAGCCTGAATAGCCGATGCTGCCGTAGTGATAGCTGCCGACACTTTCATATCCAACTCCGCATTGACTCCAGCCACCAATTTTGAAATTGACTTGTCGCTCACCTTACCGTCCAAAGAGCCGTAATAGGCATTGCGGATTGAGTAAATATTATTGGTATAATCATCACGGGAATGCCAGCTATACCATGACTCAACAGCATAGAGGGCCTCTATAACATTGTTTGCCATATATTTATTATATGGATCACCAATCTTCGTCTCACCTACCTCATTGGAGATTTCAACACAACCGTCGATAACCTGCTCTATACAGTTCCAGGCACTTGAAAAGTTATAGGCACCATTATGAGCTTTGAAGGAAGTTGCAAAACTTGCCCCACCCTTATAACTCGTATTCCAAGAATCATAAAGATTGGTGGCATCTGTCTTCAACAAAGCCGCCACATTTCTCATGTAGTTGTGCCAACTTGCCGCATTCTCCGAGTTATACTCAATGTCAGCAGGATTAACTGTACTGTTGTCATCATCATCGCTACAAGCAGTAGCCGTAAATGCCAGCCCTAATACCAAAGCTGTCGCATAAAAGAAATTTTTCTTCATCTGTATAAAATTAATTGATTACTATTCATCTACTTCTTGACAAACCAACCGATATAGGCAATACCGATCGAAAACTCATTTTCACTATTATACTTGCCAGTTCCAAAAACCTTGTTTGTTCCGATTTGGCGGGTAGTGTAATCAGCCTTTACCACCAGATTAGGCAAGGCATACCAATTCAATCCGGCAGTCCACATGCTTACCTGACAACGTTTCTCCATTATCTGGCTGGCCTCTCCCTTTTCTTGCGGATTATAATATTCATAACGTGCAAAGGGGTAGATAACCGGAACTTTCCTGTTTCCTTTGAAGAAAGCGCTGATATTCAAACCGGCCTCGGCTGCATAACTGACTACATTCTTTGCAATGGGGGTTATACGGCTGTAAGGAGATTTATTCGACAATTTGGTATTTGCCTCACTAAGCTTCGCTGAATTACCCAAATTTCCGTATACCATATTGGCACGGGCAACCACATATTTATTACGGTATTGGGCATCTGCCGTATAAATTCTTACCGGAATCTTACCGGTAGACGAATAAGTATCCGCTTTGTCAGAATTGGAACCGGCATCAGCGCAGTAATAGAACGAAGCACCTATACGCAACCCCGGAACCCCCTTATAGTCCAGACGAGCCACATAGCCCGGTGAAGTAAAGTTGTCTTCTTCAAAGATGCCTTGTTTGCCACTTGCTATCCAGGTGTTACGGTCAAAGCCATTGGCATTCAGACCGGCCACTATCATGGCCTGATAATCAAAGCTGGCATATCCTTTTCCAAAAGAACCAAAAAACTCGAGTCCGTTTTCATGCCACGTAGAAGGAAGGATGGTTGTCTCTCCTTCCGGCCGATAAGTTCCAAAGAAATTGATTGGTTCATGATGGGCGTTGGTCAATCCTACCGGGACAATGATGTGACCGGCACGTATGTTGAATTGTGGAACAATTAAACGGGTAATGTGGAATTGCTCGATAGCCACTTCGCCACCCTTTTCCACCTCCGTTTCATACTCACCGTTTTCCGTATTCTCAAGTTCATAAGCAGTACCCGTACCACCGGATTCAAACTCGATTTCAGCACCGAGTATCCATTTGGAATTGAACTTGTAATCCAGAGCCAACACGAAACGGGGTATAGAAATTGTATTCCTATGTTTGTCTGGATTGCCTTCAGGTGCACCATAGAAACGGTTAATACCATAATCCTTAAAACTTGCAACCATTTCTCCGTATCCACCGAAACGGAATTTCTTGTAGTTGTCGCCATCATTCGCTACTTTTTCCTTTTTCTCTTTGTCTGTTGAAATCTCCGTACTCTCTGCTGCAGAAGTAACTTTTTCAGGTTCAGCAGCCTGCAAAGCATTGGCAGAAAGCAAAAAACATAAAACGAATAAGCCAGTTAATTTTCTCATCTTTTATCTTAAATTTTGTTGGGAGCAAAGGTAGAGGTAGTTAAAAAGGAGAACAATACCTAAAAATTGCGAAAAGAAGAGAAAGAGTAACCATTAGTAGGTAATGGCAGATTTATAACAACAAATAAAGATGAAAAAGGAGGATAAATGGTAAAAGAACTATTAAAATGCTAATCCACGTAACGAGCACGATAAGCAGGGCCGTACCTTCCAGAATACGGTCAAGCACAGTGGGTTGGAAACGGACATTAGGGCATTTCTTGCCGGAATAAGGACCAAGATTAATCATATTATCTACGATTTAGAATCTGTTATCACTAATCCTCCTTTGCTTTCTCTTCAGACGGAGGAGGATTCTTGGACTTCTTCATCCGCCCACTCTTCCGCAATGCTTCAGCGATAATCCACTGAAGCTGTCCATTGGTACTACGGAACTCGTCGGCTGCCCATTTTTCAATGGCATCCATCGTTGCAGCATCCACACGGAGGACAAAGCTTTTGGTTGAAGTTTCTTTTTTAGCCACTATTTATTTACTATTTAACAATTTACGATTTATGATTGAAGTTACTTTGATATAACCAAGTACCAATCAAAGAGTATTCTGCTTGCCCCGCACGAAGGAGGCAATGTCATCCATAACATATGCCGGGACGGGCGAAGCATGGCTATACTCAAACGGAGTCGCCTTGCCGCTGCCTTCCTGCAACAAGTGATTCAATTTCGGATAAGATTTGAAGTACGCATTCTTACAACGCAACAGACCGGAACGCCATAAACCGAAGTCTTCCATAGTCACTTGATAATCTCTCTCCCCTTGAAGAACAAATATGGGCAGCTTTAGTTTAGCGGCAACCTCCACCGGTTTGTAAGCGTTGGCAAACAGCCAATATGAGCGGGGCTGCCCCAATGGTAAGGGAATTGCCTCATCGAACTCTTCGGTACCAAGCTTTTTGACATTCACCAACTGTTGTTTCAGTTCATCAAGTTGAGCCTTTACATTGACTGAAGAATCCGTCAAAGAAGAGGTATAATAAAACTGTTCCTCAAGAGCATCTTCAAGCGGTCTTGCCAGTCCGGCAAGGATAATGATACCTGCCAAACCTTTCGAACGCCCGGCAATACGGGGAGCCAATGTACCTCCCAGGCTGTGCCCCAACACATACACACTGTCAGAAGCCAGCTCGGGCAAAGCCCTTACCTGCTCCACTATGGCAACGGCATCGTCCACGGCCTCAGTATCATAATCGAGTTCGCGACCGGCAGG
>OBVA01000956.1_pt1 | contig 11129 bp, 10 predicted proteins | sample 1495021 | NCBI WGS metagenome assembly OBVA01 (sample SAMEA2579965, study PRJEB22360) | human gut metagenome | biome: human gut; feature: human-associated habitat; material: faeces | place: Denmark | collected 2008/2010
AGCCACGGCAGAAATAGGAAAGACTATCAGGAAATGGAAAAAAAGTCTTTTATCTGGCCATAAATAATCTCCATCAGACGGGTTCGTGCCTCTATTGCCGCCCAAGCAACATGGGGGGTAATAAGAAGCTTTTTGCTGTCTTTGATGGAAAGGAGGGGATTGTCATCCGTCATGGGCTCCTGGCTTAATACATCGAGTCCAGCGGCGGCGATGGTCCCCTTTTTGAGGGCGTTTGCAAGATCTGTTTCCACGACGATCGGTCCCCGTCCAAGATTTAAGAGGATGGCAGATGGTTTCATTTTCTCAAGGGCAGCGGAATTGATAAGTCCCTGTGTATGGACGGTCAGCGGCGCATGGATGGAGATGATATCGGAGGTGGCAAGCAGAGTGTCAAGGTCTACCTGATGATAGCCCTCCTGAGGCGGCTGGTGGGAAGCAGAGTAGTATACGACGTCTGCACCGAAGGCGGAGGCAATCTGTGCAACCTTTCGCCCAATATTTCCAAGTCCGATGATCCCGAAGCGCATGGAGGCAAGTTCGTGAAAATGTTCGGCAAAATGAGTGAAAATCCGGTCGCTCACGTAGCGTTCTTCTTTTACATAGTCGTCATAGTAGCGCATCTTCTCCAGCAGATAAAAGAGCATGGCAAAGGTGTGCTGTGCCACCGAATCTGTGGAGTATCCTGCCACATTGCGCCATGCTATGCCACGGCTTTTGAGATAGTCTTTGTCCAGATTGTTTGTCCCAGTAGCAGTCACACATATCAGCTTTAAGTGGGATGCCTCCCCAATGGTTTTTGCGTTGATTTCTGTTTTATTGACGATGAGGACGTCGGCGTCCCTGCTTCTAATACTGGCTTCGTCCGGGGTAGTGAAATCATAGTAGACAACTTCGCCCAAAGTTTCGAAGGCAGACAGATTGATGTCGGAGCCAATGGTTTTGGCGTCCAGAAAGACGAGTTTCATATAGGACCTCCTTGTGATCTTTTTCTTTCATTATAGTCAGGTTGAACGGAAAAGTAAAGAAAAGGGGTTGACAAGAAAAAAAGAAAAATAGTATACTATTTTCTGGAAGAGCATTTGCGAATTATAATTTATAGTTTGCAGATGTTATTTTTTTGGCGTAAAGTGAAGACATACTGGAAAGGAGAATCTGTGATGAAGAAACTGGATACAAAAAAACTAGGCATGGATATACTGATCGACATTATAGGGGGAATTCTGATTGCCATTGGAACGTACAATTTTGCTGCTATGGCAAAGTTCCCGATGGTAGGATTTAACGGAATCGCCCTGATTTTCTATCACCTGTTTGGTCTGCCGATCGGTACGGTGGCGATGCTGTTAAATATTCCGGTGGCGATCGTCTGCTTCCGGATTCTGGGAAAAGACTTTTTTATTCGTTCTATTCGGACGATCATTATCACATCCGTAATTATGGACGTGGTGGCGCCGATGTTTCCAGTCTACACTGGCGACCGGATGCTGGCAGCGATCTGTACGGGGGTTTTTTCCGGGCTTGGCTATGCGATGATCTACATGAGAAATACGTCTACCGGAGGATCTGACTTCATCATGCTTTCCATCAAGGCACTGAATCCACATTTGTCCCTTGGAAAGATTTCTTTTGCATTGGAGGCGCTTGTCGTATTGCTCGGAACGCTTCTTGTTTCCAGAGATATTGACAGCCTGATTTATGGAATGGTGATCAGTTTCCTTTTATCCGCGGTTGTGGATAAGATGATGTACGGAATTGATGCCGGTAAAATGTCTTTGATTGTAACAGACTTCCCGAAAGAAGTCGCGGAGCGGATTGATCAGGAAGTGGGACGCGGATGTACCTTTTTAAAGGCGGAAGGAAGCTACTCCCGTGTGGAGCGTGACGTTGTGCTTTGTGCCTGCAACAATAAAGAAATGTACGGGATCCGAAAGGTAGTAAAAGAGATTGATCCGAAGGCGTTCATCATTATCGTGGAATCCAACGAAGTGCTTGGAGAGGGATTCAAAGCACACTAAAGAGGATGGGATAAAAGAGTATTTCCACCGGAATTTGACATCCGGCAGAAATACTCTTTTTTATGATGTTAGTTCTGTTCTGCGTAAAGCTTTACGATCTCGATGACAACGTCTGTCGCCAGATCCATTCCCTCGACAGTAATGTGCTCGTAAGGGCCGTGATAGGCGTGTCCGCCGGTTCCCAAATTCGGACATGGGAGACCTTTGAAACTTAACTGACATCCGTCTGTACCGCCGCGGATCGGAAGGATCTGAGCAGGTACGTTTGCATTTTCACATGCGGTTTTTGCATTTTCGATCAGATGCATACAGTCTTTGATGATGGTGGACATATTTTTGTACTGCTGGGTGATCGTCAGTTTCACAGTACCTTCGCCCCATTTTTCATTTAAGTCTTTCTCAATCAGACGAAGTGTCTTCTGGCGTGACTCAAACATATTGGCGTCATGGTCTCTCAGGAAGTAATGAAGCTCTGCTTTTCCTACATCTCCACTCATGGATACGAGATGATAGAAGCCTTCATAACCTTCGGTTCCGCGAGGGGTCTCGCAGCCCGGAAGCATGTTGTTGATTTCACATGCCACCAGGGAGGCGTTGATCATCGTATCTTTACTGGAACCTGGATGTACGGAAAATCCGGTGATCTCGAAGTCTGCCTTGCAGGCATTGAAATTTTCATACTGAATCTCGCCCTCTGTATCTCCATCCAGAGTATATCCAAAATCAGCATCAAATTCCGGCACGTTGAAGTGGGATGCTCCGGTGCCAATTTCTTCATCCGGCGTAAATGCTACTCGGATCGGTCCGTGCGGAATGTTCTCTTCGTTAATCCGCTCGATCATGGTCATAATCTCAGCGATACCCGCCTTGTCGTCGGCTCCCAGCACAGTCGTACCGTCCGTTGTGATCAGAGTACGACCTTTTAGCTCCGGAAGATGCGGGAATGCGCTGACCTCCAGGGTGCGTCCGCTCTCTCCAAGTACCAGATCTTTTCCGTCATAATCCGGGTGCAGTACCGGGACAATTTCGTGATCACAGAAATCAGAAACCGTATCCATGTGCGCGATAAATCCGATCTTCGGACTCGATTCATAACCAGGAGTTGCCGGAATCTTTCCGTAGACATAGCACTGTTCGTCCACATGTGCCTCCACGCCAAGTTCTTTCAGCTCGTCAACAAGGATGCCTGCAAGATCAAACTGACATTTGGAGGATGGGACAGTGTCGCTTGTCTCATCGCTTGGAGTTCGGACAACGACATATTTTAGTAATCTTTCATAAGCTTTCATGGAAATTGTTCTCCTTTACTATGTAATTTTTCCTATGTTTCATTATAGCATGTTTTACAGGATGTACAAGCCCTGAAGTGTTATGAGAAAATAGGGAAAAAATAGGGAAAGATATTGTATACTATAAAGTGTATGACAGTTCAAACAACGGGGAGGAAAGGGCGATGGAACGATTACTGATTGTAGACGATGAACCGGGAATCCGGATGCTGTTAAAAGATTATTTTGAGATGACGGGGTATGAGACTTGGACGGCGGAAAATGGACGGGAGGCAGTCGAACTGGCAAAGAAGCAGCCGGATCTGATTCTTCTGGATATTAATCTTCCGGATCTGGATGGTATGAGTGTGTGCCGAAAGATCCGGGAGGAGGTGCGCTGTCCGATTTTGTTTCTTACCGCCAAGATAGAGGAGCAGGATAAGATTAACGGGCTGCTCTCCGGTGGGGATGATTATATCACAAAGCCCTTTTCTATTGATGAGCTGGGCGTAAGAGTCATGGCCCATCTGCGGAGAGAGAAGCGGGGCAGACGAAGCAAAAAGGAGAGCGAGGAGACGAAAGGGTTCCGGGTTCGCTACGATGAACGCAGTGTACGCTTTGACGGGGAGGAGATTCGTCTGACAAAGACGGAGTTTGATATTCTGGAATTTCTTTCCATGCATCCAAGACAGGTGTTTAGTAAGGAGCAGATCTACGAGGCGGTCCGGGGGTTGGAAGGAAACGGTGACAACAGTATTGTGACGGAGCATATCCGGAGGCTTCGGGGGAAGATCGCACAGAAAACAAAGGAAGATTACATTGAGACAGTCTGGGGAGTGGGGTATAAATGGATTGGGTAGATGAAAAAATGGAAACGTTTCGGATATGGATTCGGAACCTTCCGATCAAAAAGGCGTTGATTGCCTATCTGTGTATTGCTGCTGTGGCTGCATTACTGCTGAGTTTTGCTACCACCCAGGTCTGCGAGCGGTGGATGGACATCCTGGTAGAGCGAAATGCTTTGGATACGGACTCTATGTACGCCAGTGATGGGGGCCATTATGTTTATTACCATGAGAAGGGGAAACTTTCGGCCTGGGAGCAGACCGGGATGATTTTTTTGCAGGAGATTTCCAAATGGTGTCCGTTTGTGTATACAGTGATCACGATGCTGGTGTTTGCTTCCTTTTTTTACCGGAAGCGGCTAAAAAAACCGTTTACCATCCTGGAGGGGGCTGTGGACCGGATTGGCAGGAAGGATCTGGATTTTACGGTCTCCTATGCGAGTGAGGATGAGATGGGGAGACTTTGTGCTTCGTTTGAGGAAATGCGGAAAAGTCTGGAAGAAAATCAAAAAGAAATGTGGAAGCTGGTGGAGGACCAGAAACAGCTCAATGCAGCATTTGCCCATGATCTACGTACTCCCCTTACGGTGATCCGCGGGTATTCGGATTTTCTTGTTCGTTACCTTCCAAAAGGAACGATCAGCCAGGAAAAATTAAAGGATACACTGGGACTTTTGGCTGAGCAGTGTGGGCGGCTGGAGCGCTTCAGTGGGACGATGAAATCCCTCCGTTCGGTGGAAGAGATTCCATTTCATCCGGTCAGAAAGAAATCCTCTGAGATTGCGGCCCGGATTTTGGGGATGGTGGACGCCCTCAATATGGCAAAAGAGGTAAGGATCTGTTACCGGAATCAGATGAAAGATCAGAAGCTGTATCTTGACGAGGATCTTTTTCTGGAGGTGCTGGATAACCTGCTCTCTAATGCTAACCGCTATGCTGAAAGTCATGTGGAAATATTGACAGAAACAGAAGGAGACATATTGTATCTCTTTGTCTCCGACGATGGTCCGGGATTTTCAGAAGATGCCCTGTTAAATGCCTCCCATCTGTATTTCAGCGAGGGTACAAAGGAGGAACATTTCGGAATCGGTCTGAATCTTTCCGCTATTCTCTGCCGGAAACATGGCGGAGATGTCAGCTACACCAACTGTATCAGTGGAAATGGGGCTGTGGTGTCAGCCTCTTTCCGAATTCGGAAGGAAATCTAAAGAAATCCTTTCACTTATCTAGGGAAAATCTAGGGAAATCCCTTGTATGATAGAGATATCAACAAGAAAGGAAGTAGACAGATGAGAAAAAACCAGATGGAAATCAGGATCAAAGACCTGGATAAATACTACGGAAGAAAACATGCCTTAAAACATCTTACCCTTACGATTCCTTCCGGAATGTTTGGCCTCCTGGGAAGAAACGGAGCCGGAAAGACGACGCTGATGAAGGTGCTTGCTACCCTGTTGAAAAAGCAAAGCGGGGAGGTCACGATCTGTGGGATTCCAGTAGAGGAAGCAGCGAAGGTTCGCAGGATCACAGGATACCTCCCGCAGGATTTTTCCATGTATCCAAATATGGGGGTGTATGAGGCAATGGATTATCTGGGAGCTCTTTCGGGGCTTTCCAGACAGACCAGGAAAGAAAGGATCCCGGTATTATTAAAGAAAGTGAATCTTCAGGATGAATACCGGACAAAGGTCAGGGCGCTCTCCGGCGGCATGAAACGAAGACTTGGGATTGCCCAGGCCATTCTCCACGAGCCTAAAGTGTTGATTGTCGATGAGCCTACGGCAGGACTGGACCCGGAAGAACGTGTACGTTTTCGGAATCTTTTGTGCGAAATCGCGGAGGAGAGAATTGTCATTTTATCGACTCATATTGTCGGGGATATTGAGGCGACTTGTGAGCAGATAGCCATCATGGATGAAGGAGAGCTTTACTACAGCGGGACAGTAACGGAGCTTTTGGAAATGACAAAAGGGAAAGTCTATACAGCTCAGATCAGCAGAAAAGATCTTAGTAGAATGAAAGAGAACTATACTTTGACGAGTATGTTGACTCAGGGCAACAATGTGACCGTCCGTTTTCTGGCGGAGCAGCCTCCGAAGATCCGGGCTACGGCCTGCGAGCCACAAGTGGAGGACGCCTATCTGTATCTGATGCAGGAAAAGGAGGGATTTTCACATGATCTGGACGTTGTTTAAAAAGGAATGTCGTATGCTGTGGAAGAGCCTGATTTTCTGGCTCTACATTCTGGCAGTGGCACTGTTTTTTTTCAGTCAGATGGGAACGATCACCTTTGAACCAAAGCCTCAGCCAGAGCAGGAAGGAAGCTATGGCATGAAGCTTTCCGACAAACCGGAAGACCAGATACAAGGGGCGCTTGGTAATCTCGCGGAATCCTATTTTCATAACAGCTTTACGACAGCACCGATCGGTTTTAACAAGCATGTGAATCTTAATGATTCTGAGAAGCAGAAAGTGGAGACAATCCTGGAAGAGATGACCGGGCTTCCGATAGAAGATCTCCAGAAAGACTTCGATGCCTGGGAAGAAGAGCAGAAAGTGGAAATGCCGGACGGCAGTAGTGTTATCAAGGCAGGAAATTACACTCTGAAACCAAAAGGCGGGTTGACTTATGAAACATTCTTAAAGGAGATGAAGGAAGTCTGCAAGATTCTCGGACCAGGATCCGATTTTACGGCAGAGGCAATTAAGAACAGCGCAGTGGTGGAGATGACCTATGAGGACGCACTGGAAGAGTATCATAATCTTCTGGAAAAAGACGGACTGACCGGAGGATATGCAAGATTGTTCTGCGACTATATGGGAATCATCCTGGCGATTCTCCCGGTTTTTGTGGCAGTGACAAGGGAGATCCGAGATAAGAGAGCACAGATGAAAGAGCTGATCTACACGCGGAAAGCTTCGTCTTTTACAATTCTCTTCAGCAGATATGCAGCGCTTTGTTTCTCCATGTTTGTGCCGGTACTGCTCCTTACCTGCCATCCGCTCATGGAGTGCGTAAGCTTTGGAAAAGGCATTGATGTGGATCTTCATATGAGTGCGTTTGTCGTCTACAGCCTGGGATGGCTTTTGCCGACCATCCTTGTAGTGACAGCCCTTGGCATGTTCTTTACGGAGCTGACCGGAACGGCAGCCGGAGTTCTTGTTCAGGCGGCATGGTGGTTTCTTTCTCTCTTCTCCGGAGAGGAGACGATGCACGGGGGCCAGTATGGGATGAATCTGATTCCAAGACATAATACGGAGATGAATTATGTAGGATTCCATGATCAGTTTTCGCAGCTTTTGCTAAACCGTATCTTTTATGTTGTACTGGCGCTTGCTCTTGTGACCGGAGCAGCTATGATCTTTGAAGCAAGAAGAAAGGGGAAATGGGGAAATGGGAAGATATCTCGCATCCGGAAAAGAGTACGTCCGGCATCATCTGCCACAGCAGGCGCTCGTTAGTATCATGCTTTTTGCGGCTGCGCCTCTCCTTGCGGGAGTCCGCAATTTAAGCGAAACGGGAAGCGCAAGGCTTTTGGATTTTTATGTGGTTCTTCCGGGGATGCTCCTTTTGATCCCGGTCTTTTTGCCGGAACAGGATAAAGCCATCCGGGATCTGATCCGTGCCAGATATACGTCCATGGGAAGTATCTACCTGGTAAGAATCTTTTTGAATGTGGCTGTCATGGCTGCTCTGACAGGAGTGTTTCTCCTGGGACTTGAAAGAGGAGGATGCGACTTCCCGTTTGGAAACTATTTTATGGCCTCCCTTGCGGGGATGGTATTCTTAGGAGGATTCGGTGCGGCGGCCTTTGCACTGAGTGATAATCCGGTGATCGGATACATGGCATCCCTTGGATATTATCTTTTCTCTTTTGGGGCAGGGGCAAAATATCTGGGGAACTGGTATCTGTTCTCCCTTGTTTCTGGAAGCTACAAAGAGAAAGTATATCTTGCTGTTACCGGAGTTGCGCTTCTTGCGGCCGCAATCGTTATCCGTGTGCAAAAGACCAGGTAGAAGACAGAAGTTTCAGGCGAATGTTGGCTAATACAATAAAACGATAATTTGGCTGAGAAAACGCTTGCCTTTTCCAAAATTCGGAGTAAGATAATAGAAGACCGATGCAAAGGAGAAGGAACATGGAACGGGTAATTGTAATTTCTGTATTTCTCTGTATGATGATGGCGGCTCTGCATGTGGCACACGCAGTTGTGTTCACCATTCTGGGAGAAAAATGTGTGTGGCTCATCAAAAGCTACAGGGAGCTTCCCAAGGAAAAACGAAAGTGCTACGATGCGGATCTGGTGGTGGCCGGGGCGAGAAACCAACTCTTTTTGTGGGCTTTGTGGTTTGTGGCCGGAGCGATCGTATGCTTTTTTGTGACACCGTTTCTGGTAATTGTATTTTTAGGAGTCTGGCTTGCAGTATTTTTTTCCAGAAGAAAGTTTTCGGAAATACGGTATGAAAAATACAAAAAAAATAATTTCTCTGCTTGACAATATGAAATGCTCTGGTGTAGAATGGGGGAAATCGAAAGGAGCTGCTTTTGTATGACCCCAGTGAGTAATTTTGTAAGTATGTACAGGGACGACGATAGGTAGCGCTTGTATTGTGAACGATTCACAGGTACAAGCGCTTCTTGTGTTGTACCTGTGTGGAAAAAAAGAAGAGCAGAATCACACAGGATGTGGAGAGAGTCTTGTGTGGTTCTGTTTTTTTGTTTCCCGGTAACAAAAGAGTTCCTGACAGATAGAGAAAGGTTGTGATCAAATGGGACATAAAGACGATGCCCACATGGATGGCAGGCGGATCGAAGAAAGGTTCAAAATGTGGGAAAGAGAAAAACAGAAATCAAAAACGAGAAAGAAGGAAAATCAGGAATGAATGAAATATATAAAATCACAGGAAGCTCCGTACCGGTGACAGAAACGAATCTTTTGGAGCATATAGGAGAAGTGATCCGAATCCACGGAAGTGTCTATAAAATCAGAAAGATGAGAGGATTTGCGTTTGTGCTGCTCCGTTGCGCCAAGCACATTTACCAGTGTGTTTATTCAGAAGAAAAGGCGAAATTTCCGCTGGAAGTGCTTGTTGAGGAAAGCTGTGTGATCTTCCAGGCAGAAGTCGTCGGGGAAGAGCGGTCCCGTATGGGGGCAGAACTTCATCTCATTGATGTGGAAATCCTCTCAAAACCTTATGAAATAAGCCAGGTTGTGATCAATCAAAAAGAGGTGGACACTTCTCTCGCGACACTTTTGGACTACCGTCCGGTAACACTGCGAAATGAAAAGGAACGGGCTGTTTTCCGCATCCAGAACGGAATTACGGATGGATTTCGCATCTTTTTCCGAAAGTACGGATTTACGGAAATCCATACTCCGAAGATCGGTTCCGCCGGAGCGGAGGGCGGAGCAAATATCTTTCGTATGGACTACTTTGGAAAAGAAGCCTATCTTGCCCAGAGTCCGCAGTTTTATAAGCAGATGATGGTCGGAGTTCATGAAAGGGTCTTTGAAATTGCCCCGGTGTTCCGGGCGGAGAAACACGATACCTCCCGGCATCTCAACGAATACACCAGTGTAGACGTGGAGATGGGCTATGTAACGAGTGTGGAAACACTGATGGAGACGGAGACTTACATGCTGAAATCGATGTTTTCTTATCTGAAGGAGGAATATGAAGAGGAACTTGCGCTTCTCAAGGTCAGTCTGCCGGATTTACAGGAGATCCCGGTCATTCCTTTTGCGAAAGTCAAGGAGATTGTGGCGCGGATTCGCCACAGTGAGGTGACAGACCCTGAAGATCTGGAGCCGGAGGAAGAAAAAAGGATCTGCCAATGGGTCAAAGAAAAGACCGGCAGCGAGTTTGTGTTTGTGACGGAATACCCGGAGAAAAAGCGGCCGTTCTACACCATGGAAAGTAAAGAACATCCGGAACTGACAAGAAGCTTTGACCTTCTCTATCAAGGTTTGGAAATTACTACCGGAGGCCTCAGAATTCATAACTACGAAGAGCAGGTGGCAAAGTTACAACGCAGGGGGATGCGCCCGGAATCATTTGCAAGCTATCTCATGGCACACCGGGCAGGGCTGCCGCCTCACGGAGGTATGGGGATCGGTCTGGAACGCCTTACAAGCCAGCTCTTAGGATACAGCAATGTCAGAAGAGCATCTCTGTTCCCGAGAGACATGCACAGGCTGGAGCCATAACCGATCTTCAAAATCTGTTTAAGAAAAATATAAGGAAAAGTATCTGGATTTCACAAGATACCTTCTGGACATTTCGTCGTAAACCGTGTATCATATTCTTATGTATGTAAACAAAATCTGAGACGAAAGAAGAGGTACAAATATGAAATTGATGAAACGATTGGCAGGCATACTGCTTGCAGTGTGTCTGGTAGTACCGTTTACCCGGCTGTATGTCAATGCGGCAGATGGAGTGATTTTCTTTACAGACCTTGACGGGATTCAGGTCGGAGAGACGTTCACCATACAGGGAAGCGTGGTGAATCGTGACGGAAACCTTGGCCAGGTTGAGCTGACGATGAGTTACGATACGACGGCCATGAGATATGTTGACGGTGATGCAAACGTCACAGATCAGGGAGATGGAACTTTAGTTTATTCCGGGACTGTAAATGGTCAGGAGCGTCTGGATTTCAATATGGAGTTTGAGGCGCTCGTCCAGGGAGAAACGAGGCTTGAGCAGAAAGGCGCGGAAGTAACGGATGCCAATGGCGAGACACTAAATCTTTTGGATCCTCCGGGATACTCCGATGTAAAGATTGAGGCAGGAGACGGGACGCAGTCATCTTCTGGCACGGCAACAGGCAGCAAAGTCACACTGAATGTAAATGATACCGAATACACGGTAGCAAGCAGTTTCCCAAGTAATGAGCTTCCTGCGGGATTTTCCGTGGCAGATATTACGGTAAATGGCGAGACGGTAAAGGGAGCGGTAAAAGAGAATGGGAACGTACAGCATTTAGCTGTTCTTG
>OBVA01000958.1_pt1 | contig 11129 bp, 10 predicted proteins | sample 1495021 | NCBI WGS metagenome assembly OBVA01 (sample SAMEA2579965, study PRJEB22360) | human gut metagenome | biome: human gut; feature: human-associated habitat; material: faeces | place: Denmark | collected 2008/2010
ACCACGTTCTGTACCAGCCAATTTAGCTGTAAAACCAGACAGGAAGTAATACTGAGTCTGTTCCGGGTTCAGGATAGATACCGGAGGCAATACGCCGAATGCATCGGCAGACAGGAAGATAACCTGCTTTGCGTGCGGGCCTTTAGAAACCGGCTTAACGATGTTTTCGATGTGATAGATCGGGTAAGAAACACGTGTGTTTTCTGTTACGCTCTTATCAGCGAAGTCGATTGTACCGTCAGCTGCAACTGTAACGTTTTCAAGAAGAGCGTCACGTTTGATAGCGTTGTAGATATCCGGTTCGCTTTCTTTATCCAGGTTGATAACCTTAGCGTAGCAACCACCTTCATAGTTGAATACACCTTCGTTATCCCATCCGTGTTCGTCATCACCGATCAACAGACGTTTCGGGTCAGTAGACAAAGTTGTCTTACCTGTACCAGACAGACCGAAGAAGATAGCAGAGCTCTTGCCTTCTTTATCCGTATTAGCGGAGCAGTGCATAGAAGCGATACCACGCAACGGGTTCATGTAGTTCATGATAGAGAACATACCCTTCTTCATTTCACCACCGTACCAAGTGTTCAAGATCACCTGTTCTTTCGTCTTCAGGTTGAAAACTGTAGCAGTTTCAGAGTTCAAGCCTAATTCTTTGTAGTTGTCAACTTTTGCTTTAGAAGCGTTGAAACATACGAAATCAGGTTCTCCGTAGTTAGCCAGCTCTTCTGCTGTCGGGCGGATAAACATGTTAGTTACGAAGTGTGCCTGCCATGCTACTTCCATGATGAAACGAACTTTCATACGAGTTGCTTCGTTAGCACCGCAGAAAGTATCGACAACGAACAGACGTTTGCCAGACAATTCTTTTACAGCTTTAGCTTTCAGATCAGCCCAAGCTTCTTCAGAACAAGGCTTGTTATCGTTTTTATATTCTTCAGAAGTCCACCATACTGAATCTTCGCTGGCTTCGTTCTTTACGAAAAATTTATCTTTAGGAGAACGACCTGTGTAAACACCAGTCATCACGTTTACAGCACCCAGTTCAGTTACCTGACCTTTTTCAAAGCCTTCCAAACCCGGTTTTGTTTCTTCTGCGAACAGAACATCGTAAGACGGATTATGAAGAACTTCCTTCACATCTTTAATTCCGTACTTGCTTAAATCTAATGTAGCCATCTTGAAATTAATTTAATTGATTGACTTTATATAACTTTTCTCTCTACTCAATGTTAAAACACAAGGCAAATCATCTTTGTTTTTACTTGCTGTTCCCTCGCCTTGTTAATCGCGGTACAAAAGTAATACAAATTTTCATAGTACATATCGAATTAAGGAAATTTTTCAGTAATAATTATTCTTTTCCATGCCGTTAACATCAAACCCTACCATTTTGTAACATAGAATTTACAAATCAGACACTTTTATCCAAAAATAGCATCGTGTTTCCCGGCATTTAAGTCATCCTGGATGCGGTAAAGAACGACAAGCAGAGGGGATAAATTATGTTTAACGATATCGGTTATAATCTCCGGGTCAACAGACAAATATTCATGAGAAATAATATTTCGCATGGCAAAAATCTTGCGTCAGGGAATTCCCGGATAATAGACTAGCAACTTCTCCTTTGTTTCAGTATCTATTTGTTTCAATGCCTCACCGATAGTCTGTATTCTCATGCAAGTTGCATCAAATAAATCGACACCCTCCGGAGTACGAAGCAAATCATCGCAGTCTGCAACATCGGAAGTTCGTTTCAATGCCAATTCAAATCTTTGTATAACAAAAAGAAGCTTATCTGTTATTTGATCCTTAAAGATAAATTGCATCCTGTTCTATTTTACGCCGAAACAAAGCACGCATTGTTTCATGCAAGGTTATTAAATCGACTTTTTGCCTGAAAACTTGTTCTAAATCATCTTTTATATCCATCAATGTGTAATAACTTGTTTTTCTCAACTTAATAAAAACATCGATGTCACTCTTCTCATTCTGTTCACCACGAGCCACGCTACCGAAAAGGCCCAATGTTTCGATTCCGTATTTTTCGGCGGAACGGGCTTTGTAATCTCTCAGGATTTCTATGATTTCGGCTGTTGTCTTCATTGCTATACCCTTTTGTTTCACAAAGATAGAAATATAAATAAGAAAAGCTGTAAACCCTTGCATCTTTTTTCAAGGTTTACAGCTTTTCTTATCACAGATCGGCTTACCGCCTTACTTTACTTTCCAGATTTCTCCGCTCATCAGATAATCCTGCAGGTTACGGATCGGATTCTTGGCCTGGACTTCTTCGATCTGTTGGTGTACGGCTTCGTCGTAGGTCGGAGCATCCACATCGCGGATCACACCGAGAGCAACTGGCATATCCCCGCTCATCATGGCAAGCATCATGTGCAGGGTGTTATCCTTTTCATGTGCATCATGTACCAAAACATCATCCAGCGTATAACCATCCTGACCGATCGTTACGGCTTTAAGTTTCAGGCCTTCCAACACGATACCCTTTTCATTGTCTTTGCCGAACAACATCTTTTCGCCATGGCGCAAGAAAATCGTACGGTCGGCACGAAATTCCTTATCGACAATCTTTTTATGGATACCGTCGTTAAAGATCACACAGTTCACCAGCACTTCAGTCACGGAAGCACCTTTATGGCGGGCAGAAGCAGCCAACACTTCGATCACACGGGCAAAGAAATTACCACGGGCACCCAAAGCCAGTTCAGCCGGGATAAACGGATCTTCGACCGTCCCGTAAGGAGAGCTCTTGGAAACGAAACCACGGTCGGAAGTCGGAGAATACTGTCCCTTCGTCAGGCCGTATATCTTGTTGTTGAACAATACGATATTCAGGTCCACATTGCGGCGGACAGCATGGATAAAATGGTTACCACCGATGGCCAGACAGTCGCCGTCACCTGTAATCAACCAGACGCTCAAGTCCGGACGAGCCGTCTTCACGCCGGTAGCGATAGCAGCACCACGACCATGAATCGTATGGAAACCGTATGTGTTCATATAATAAGGTAAACGGGAAGAACATCCGATACCAGAGATAACAGCCATATTATGAGGAGCCACTCCTACTTCGGCCATTGCTTTGTGCAAGCAGTTCAACACGGCATGGTCTCCACAACCCGGACACCAGCGTACATACTGATCGCTCTTATAATCTTTCGGTTGAAATTTTACTTCTTCAGTTGCCATCTTTTAAGCCTCCAATATTTTCGTGAATTCCTCAACTAATCTCGCTACGACAAAAGGTTGTCCCTTTACGCGGTTGAAACGGTACGGATTGAATCCCGTCACTTTACCACGCAGATAGTTGGCAAACTGCCCGTTGTTCTGTTCGGCAACGACCACCTTCTTGTATTTGCTCAGCACTTCAGCCGTGTTCTTAGGCAGCGGACTGATGAACTTGAAGTGAGCCAGAGCAACCTTCTTTCCCTGCTCCTGCATAGTTTCCATTGCTTCGTAGAGGTGTCCGTATGTTCCGCCCCATCCGACGATCAGCAGGTCTGCATCGGGGTCTCCGATCACTTCCAGTTCGGGGATATAATCGGCAATCTTGTCGATCTTGGCCTGGCGGGTGATAACCATCTTCTGGTGGTTGACGGGGTCTGTCGAGATAGCGCTTGTTTCATAGTCTTTTTCAAGACCGCCCAGACGATGGGCAAAGCCCTCGGTTCCCGGAATAGCCCAATAGCGAACCAGGCTTTCCTTGTCGCGGCGATACGCTTTCCATACTTTTTCACTCGCATCGTAGTTGGAGACATAATTCGGTTTGATTTCCGGATATTCAGCCAAGTTCGGCAGCTTCCATGCGGAAGAACCGTTGGCGATGAAGGCATCCGTCAACAGGATGACAGGAGTCATATGTTCGAGGGCCAACTTTCCTGCCCAGTAAGCGGCATCGAAACAGTCTGTCGGAGTCGAAGCAGCAATCACGACAGCCGGACTTTCACCGTTACGTCCGTAAAGCGCCTGCATCAAGTCGGTTTGTTCGCTCTTGGTCGGCATACCCGTAGAAGGACCACCACGCTGCACATCAATAACAACCAGCGGCAGTTCGGCGATCACGGCCAAACCGATCGCTTCGCTCTTCAACGCCAGACCGGGACCGGATGTGGAAGTCGCAGCCAAGCAACCGGCAAAGCTGGCTCCGATGGAAGTACAGATACCGGCAATTTCATCTTCCGCCTGAACAGTGATGACACCAAGCTCCTTATGCTTTGACAACTCATGCAGGATATCGGTGGCCGGAGTGATCGGGTAGCTTCCGAGGAACAACCGTAAGCCGGCCTTCTCCGCAGCAGCGATCAACCCGTAGGATGTGGCCTTATTACCGTTCACGTCAGTATAAAAACCTGGTGCAGCCTTCTTACTTTCGTTGCGGTAAGTGGAGACTGAAGCATGGATATTGTGTCCGTAGTTGTAACCGTCTGTCAGCGCCTTGATATTGGCCTGTGCGATAGCTGGCTTTTTGGCGAACTTGTTCTGCAACATATGCATCGCTTCATCCAGCGGACGTTCGAACAGCCAACAAACCAACCCCAGTGCGAACATATTCTTACAACGGAGCGCAGACTTGTTATCCAGGCCGAATTCAGCCAGGCCGTCTTTCACCATTGTCGAGATAGGAGCCGCCACGACCTGCACTCCGCCAAGCCCGAGTTCCCGGAACGGATCGTCTGTCGTGAATTGCGCCTTGTCCAAGTCACTCTTCTGGAACGAATCCGTATCGATCAAAACGATCGCATTGGGTTTCAGGTTTTTCACATTCACTTTCAGCGCAGCGGGGTTCATTGCGACCAGCACGTCCGCCTTATCGCCGGGAGTAAAAATTTTACGGGATCCCAGATGAACCTGGAAACCTGATACACCACTAAGTGTTCCTTGAGGAGCACGCACTTCTGCCGGATAATCGGGGAATGTAGAGATTTCATTCCCAAAAATAGCCGACAGATTGGAAAAGATTGTTCCGGTCAGCTGCATACCGTCACCGGAATCGCCCGAAAAACGGATGACAACCTTTTCCAGAGTTGTTACTTTTGTCTGTTCTGCCATAATATACTTATATTAGCTTAATCGCTTGTTGATATTTAAGATCATCGCAAAGTAAAGAATAAACTTTGCGAGTTCAAAACTTTTATGGGTTAAAACGCAGAGAGGTATAGATCGATATTATTCGATGATAAACCGAATCGATTGGAAACGTAGCTGTTAACAGGCTTACCGCAATACATGTAGACTCCGTTCTTGAATCCCGGGTCGCTCTTGATCATCCCCTGCACGGCACCGGCATCGCCCAGCAGGAAAAGCATCGGGACGAAGATATTGCTCAGTGCCATCGAAGTGGTACGCGCCACACGGTTACTGATGTTCTGCCGTGCAGTACGCCGTACTGTTCGAAAACAGCCGGATCGGAAGGACAGAGGCAACAGGTCGTCTCAAAACAACCTCCCTGATTGATCCTGAGGTCAATAACTAATGCACCGCGTTTCATGATACGGATCATATCTTCGGCGATGATATACCGGTGACGCGTATTGATGTAACGCATCGCCCCGATCACCACGTCGGCACTACGGAAAGCGTTTTGCAGCACATTCGGATGGAAGGTGGAAGTGAACAAGCCTTGCCCCAATACCTGCTGGATAGTCCGAAGCTTGTTTATATCGTCGTCGAACACCTTCACGGAAGCACCCAGTGCCATAGCGGCACGGGTGGCGACAGTCCCGGCATTACCGGCTCCAATAATCACGACCTCGGTCGGTGAAACGCCCGGTATGCCTCCTAACAAGATCCCTTTTCCGCCCTGCGTATTGCTCAACAACTCGGAAGCGATCGTGATAGAGGCTGTTCCTTCTATCTCAGAGATCACATTCAGGACCGGACAGCGCTGTTTGTCATCAGCCAACAGTTCATAGGCGACAGCTGTAATCCGTTTAGCCATCATCAGTTCGAAGGCTTCATGCGAAAAGGTATTGAACTGGACGGTTGAAAACAGCGTAGTACGCGGCTTCATCATCATCACCTCGGCAGTCAGCGGCGGCAGGATTTTCAGGATGATGTCCGCCTGATACACCTCGGCCGGAGTCGCCACAATCTCGGCTCCCGCTTCCGAATAATGGTTATCGGAGTAATTGATCCCCAGGCCCGCCCCGGCTTCCACCAGAACGCGATGCCCACGGTCGGTCAGCATGTCGACCGCTTCGGGAGTCAGAGCCAGACGGCACTCTCCTTCTACCCGTTCACAGGGTATACCTATCAGTAAGCGATTACTCGCCTTACTGAGTTCTTTTAATAGCTCCTGCGGGATATAAGCCCCCTGCCCTTGTCTATCCATAATTTAATAGTTGAGAGTTGAGAGTTGAAAGTTAAGGTTGTGCCAGTTTTCACTTTCAACTCTCAACTCTATAATCGTGTTGCCAGTTCTTGTGATATCTTATATACATCCTGATCGGTCATCATCTCTTCCGCATCGAACACAATCGACGCTTTCGAATAGAAAGGTTCCCTTTTTTTCAGACTTTCGGCAATAAAGGCTCTCAATTCGTCACCCGAACGACCCTCCAGTATCGGGCGGGTCGATTTGCAGAGCTCCAAACGCTTCGCCAGTTCCTCTACCGAGACTTTCAGGTAAACGGTCTGTCCGGCCCCATTCATAAACTCCATATTATCGAAAAAACAAGGAGCACCGCCTCCGGTCGATACCAGGACATCTTCAAAAGCGGCGACTTCGCGGAGCATCCTTCGCTCGATATCCCGGAACGCATCTTCCCCTTTCTCGGCAAAAAGCTGCCCGACGGTCTTATGGTAGCGACCTTCTATATAGTGGTCCAGATCGATAAACGAGAGTTCCAACTGCCGGGACAGCACTTTTCCCACAGTGGTTTTTCCGGCTCCCATATATCCAATCAGAAATATACGCTTCATATCTATATGATTGTTTCCTGCAAATGTAAACTTTTTCCGTTAAGAAGTTCTGTTTTGTGCCGGATAAATTTTTATCTTTGACCTCATACTTCTTCGATTCCATGCCCAACGATTTGCCTGTCGGTAATTGTCGACAGGTTTGCTGATAATTGTCGGTAAGCGATTAGATGCCGAAAAAACAAACTTATCCGGCAAGCCGAAGGCATTTTCCCAAAGGATAGAATCGATTTCCTACCGGAAGAAGGAGAAGTCGGACAAGGACTTATTAAACAGAGAACAATGGCAAAAAACAAATATTATGTAGTATGGAAAGGTATCACTCCGGGCGTATATGACAACTGGGGCGAATGCAAAGCGCAGGTGGACGGACAGGACGGAGCAAAATATAAATCGTTCGAAACCAAAGAGGAGGCAACGAAAGCCTTTGAAAAAGGATACGAGCATTATCTGAAAACAGCGTCTTCCTCCAAAGCGGCTGCAGGCCTGACTCCAAAAGCTCCGGTCGGGAAACCGATCTGGGAAAGCCTTTGTGTGGATGCTGCTTGTAGCGGGAATCCGGGAGACATGGAATACCGAGGCGTCTATCCGCCGACCATGCAAGAGATCTTCCGGATCGGGCCGTTAAAAAAAGGGACGAACAACATAGGTGAATTCTTGGCTTTGGTACACGGACTTGCCCTACTGAAACAGAAAGGAAGCAACCTTCCGATCTATTCGGACAGTCGGAACGCCATCGGTTGGGTAAAAAAGAAGAAATGCAAGACACTCTTAGAGCGCGTACCAGAGAACGAACCGATCTTCGATATGATCGAACGAGCTGAAAAGTGGCTCAAAACCAATACCTATACCACTCCTATCCTAAAATGGGAAACTTCGGAATGGGGAGAGATCCCGGCAGACTTCGGACGGAAATAACTCACAGACGATCATCTACCCAAGCCGGATTCAGACAGCCTTTCACATCATATACCACGCTGTGCTCCTTTACCAGCTCCGGAATGTCCAGTGACAGGAAATCGGTATGGGCGACCGCCAAGACGACAACGTCGAACTTCTTGTCCGGCAAAGCGGACAGGACATTCAAGCCATATTCGCGCCGGACGTCATCCGGACGTGCCCAAGGATCATAGATCGTCACGTTGATACCGTAATCACCGAGATAACGAACGACATCACCGACTTTGGAGTTACGCACATCGGGACAGTTTTCCTTGAAGGTAAAGCCTAAAACCAGTGCTTCCGCATTCCGCACCGGAACATCTTTTTTGATCATGCACTTCACGACGCGACCGGCAATATATTCGCCCATCGTATCGTTGATACGACGTCCGTACAGGATCAGTCCCGGATGGAAACCGTAATCCTCAGCTTTACGGATCAAGTAGTAAGGATCAACCCCTATGCAATGCCCTCCGACCAGACCGGGCTTGAAAGGCAGGAAGTTCCATTTCGTCCCAGCTGCCGCCAGCACTTCGTTCGTATCGATACCGATCAGATGGAAAATCTTCGACAGTTCGTTCATAAAAGCGATATTGATATCACGCTGGGAGTTTTCGATCACTTTGGCTGCCTCCGCCACTTTGATACTGGATACCGGAAAGGTTCCAGCCTGGATAACCGATCGGTATAGGGCATCGACCTTCTCTGCGGCTTCGGGAGTGGAACCAGATGTCACTTTCATAATCTTCTCCACCGTATGTTCCTTGTCTCCCGGATTAATACGCTCCGGCGAATATCCGGCAAAGAAATCGCGGTTAAAAACCAATCCGGACGTTCTCTTCAGAATGGGAACACATTCGTCTTCCGTTATACCGGGACAGACTGTCGATTCATAGATCACGATATCGCCTCTGCCCAAGACCTTCCCTACCGTTTCACTGGCCGAATAAAGAGGTGTCAGGTCAGGGCTATGATGCAAGTCGACCGGCGTAGGGACTGCCACAATGTAATAATTACATCCGCGGAGCTGTTCCGCATCGGACGTACAAAACAATCCCGCCTCACCTTCCTCCGGCAACCGGGGCAGTAGCACGGACCTCAACAATTCATCCGATACTTCCTGCGTCGCGTCCCGCCCTTCCATCAAGGCTGCTACCCGCTCCCGCTTCACATCATACCCGATCACAGGATAACGCGTCGCAAACAACCGTGCCAACGGCAAACCGACATATCCGAGGCCGATAACGGCAAGTTTTATATTTTCCATTAATTATTCAATCTTCTATACTTATCGTTTAAATAACGCAAAACGAATCACGAGGTACGCATGTTTCAGAAAACGTTCCACTTTTCTGCCAAAACGATGTTTCCGCCAGCTCCCATACACTTGATGACAAGCAAAAGCCTCGGGATACTGAATTTTCTTACAGGGAGAAACATAACATCCTGGATAAATAACGACATCTTCTCCTAAATGTTGTTCAATATCTTCCCTTTTATATCCTCTTTTTTCAGCAACCATCACCATTATTTTGGGAGAGATCAACATGTCGAAAGAACCATCGGGCAATAAAAAATGACGCTGCTTATAATAACTAAAGACTTCTTCGCAAAAAGAATTACCCTGCTCACCTATCAAAAAAGCAGCTTGTAAAAGGACTGTTCCCCAACATTCGTTGAAAGTTGCAAAACCATGCTCCGGGATAAATTCATCAAAACGTTTTTTAAGAAGCATATCACTGTCCATGTAAATTCCGCCTTCTTTATAGATCGCATAAAAACGGATAACATCTGCTGCAAAAGCCCATTTTTTAACAGACAGAGCCTCCGAGACATAATCACAACCTATTGCCAATGCATCTGCATATGTCCATAACCTTATCGTATAATCCGGCAATATACGTTTCCAACTTGCCAAACAAATTTTTATTTCAACAGGAAAAGATTCTTCACTGAACCAACATAAATGAATAATCTTTGGAATCATAAACTTTTTTCAAAAATAATCCACACAAAATCATCAACACATCGTACATAAAGAATCCAAATCATCCATAAGAAACTATACATCAATGCATCGAATGTATATTACAAAATTACAATATTTCTCACAACTATCATATAGCAGATATATAATAAATTATAATAAAACATTTTCCTCATTCTGTTTTGTAAAATATGCATATCTTTGTATATATGTTATTTATATTAAACATAAACAAGAAAGGTTCATATGAATTTAGTAAAAGTTGTTATACCTATTTACCAAGCCTCTTTGTCCCAACAAGAAAGAAAATCTTTATTACAAGTATACAAAATATTACAAATGCATCCTTTAGTCGTAATCAAACCAAACCATTTAGACTTGTCAGAACTAGCGACCGAATTTCCTAAATTGTCATTTATCTCATTCGCAGATTTTTATTTCAAAGGGATCAGTGGTTATAACCGGCTCATGCTAGCTAAAGAATTTTATGAACGTTTTTTAGATTGTACCTATATCTTGATCTATCAGTTGGACGCTTATGTATTTCGAGACGAATTGAAAGAATGGTGTAATAAAGGATACGACTATATTGGTGCACCCTGGTTGCAACGTCCAGTTTATAAACTACCCGTCATTGCTGAAATCATGCAATTGATACATTCTTACCATAAATTCAAGGGAAAACCCTCCAAGCAAGATCTGTACGGCAAAATCGGAAATGGTGGTCTATCTCTGAGAAAAGTTGCCAGTCATTATCGGGTAACTTGTGAACAAAACGAACGAATCGATCACTATCTGGCACAAAAGCGATATCATCTTTACAATGAAGATGTTTTTTGGGCAACGGAAGCAAACGGATTCACATATCCCAAAGTAAAAGAAGCGATTCGCTTTTCATTTGACAAATATCCAAGTTATTGCTACAAATTAAACAACTGGCAATTACCTTTCGGTTGCCATTCTTGGTATAAACGTAAGATGAAAAAATTCTGGATGGATTTTATTCCTTTCCAATAATATTAACAACCTGTTCATCAAAATCATATGAGTATATTCAAAACATTAACATGCAATATCGGCTCTTACTATTATTTCCTTCGAGAAATAATAAGTCCATCTCTAATTAGAGATGCCAAAGAGATTCCTATTATCATCAATAATTTTAATCGTCTCACAACCTTACGGCTGTTAACAGAAACATTGACTGCCTGTGGATATACCAATATTTACACTCTGGATAATGCATCGACTTATCTATTCGTAG
>OBVA01000962.1_pt1 | contig 11082 bp, 9 predicted proteins | sample 1495021 | NCBI WGS metagenome assembly OBVA01 (sample SAMEA2579965, study PRJEB22360) | human gut metagenome | biome: human gut; feature: human-associated habitat; material: faeces | place: Denmark | collected 2008/2010
GGCGTGTGCGGCAGCGCGATTCGCGGGGCAGGCCTTGACATGGTGTCGCGTCTTGCGGCGATTCGCGAGCGGCTGGGGCTTGACTATGCGATCATCGGCGTGGGCGGTGTCGTGGCGCCAGAGGATTACCGGGCGTACCGCGCGGCCGGCGCCGATGCGGTGATGAGCGCTACCGGCGCGATGTGGGATGCCGAGCTGGCCCGCAAGATCAAGGCGGATGACTGATCCGCTGTATCAGCGAATCGTTCTCAATAGCGTTTGTGCGAGTACTCCTCACATTTGCGAACAAAACGAGCATCGGCTTACTCGTTGGAATATCGGCCATATGCATACAATCATGTTCGTTTTGCCGACGACGGGACTCGCACGTTTCTTATTGAGAACCATTCGCTGCGACATGGTAATCGGCTTCCGGCGCATTTCACGTGCCCGCCACATGCCATATGGCAAACTAATGGATGTGATGTCCGGGGTGGCCCGGCGAATGAATAGGAGTGTTGAGGATGGCGGAATCGGAGAACGATGTCCTGCATGTGGTCGGCGGCAAACCGCTGAACGGCACGATCAAGGTGCGTGGCGCGAAGAACTTCGTGAGCAAGGCGATGGTCGCGGCGCTGCTCGCCCCCGGCAAGTCGGTGCTGAAGAACGTGCCCGAGATTCGCGATGTGCATGTGGTGTCCGATCTGCTGCGCCTGCATGGCGTGGATGTGGAGGTGGATGGCACCAACGGCATCGTCAACATCGACGCGACGCATGTGCAGCTCGCCGATGTGGCGGATGTCGACACGCTGTCCGGCTCTTCGCGCATTCCGATCCTGTTCTCCGGCCCGCTGGTGCATCGTCTCGGCGAGGCGTTCATCCCGGCGCTGGGAGGTTGCGCGATCGGCGGCCGTCCGATTGATTTCCATCTGGAAACGCTGCGCAAGCTGGGTGCCACGGTCGACAAGGAGCACAAGGACGGCATTCACATCACCGCTCCGAACGGCCTGCACGGCGCGAAGATCCATCTGCCGTACCCGTCTGTGGGCGCGACCGAGCAGACGCTGCTGGCCGCCGTGCTCGCCGAAGGCAAGACCGAGCTGTCGGGTGCCGCAATCGAGCCCGAGATCATGGATCTGGTGGCCGTGCTGCAGAAGATGGGCGCGATCATTTCGGTGGATGTGGATCGCACGTTCCGCATCGAGGGCGTCAAGGAGCTCAATGGCTTCACGCACACGTCGCTGACCGACCGCATCGAGGCCGCCAGCTGGGCGTCGGCGGCGCTCGCCACGCGCGGCGACATTTTCGTCAAGGGTGCTACGCAGCCGGAGATGATGACGTTCCTCAACGTGTTCCGCAAGGTCGGCGGCAAGTTCGAGGTGACCGACAGGGGCATCCGTTTCTGGCATCCGGGCGGCGACCTCAAGCCCGTGGCCATCGAGACGGACGTGCACCCCGGTTTCATGACCGACTGGCAGCAGCCGCTGGTCGTGGCGCTCACCCAGGCGAATGGCCTGTCGATTGTGCACGAGACCGTGTATGAGAACCGATTCGGCTTCACCAAGCCGCTTGTGCAGATGGGTGCGACGATTCAGCTGTATCGCGAGTGCCTCGGCTCGCTGCCGTGCCGTTTCCAGCAGCGCAACTACAAGCATTCCGCTGTGATTTTCGGACCGACCCCGTTGACCGGCCGCGATATCGACGTGCCGGATCTGCGTGGCGGTTTCAGCCATCTGATTGCGGCGCTTGCCGCGTCCGGCCCGTCCAATGTGCATGGCATTTCGCTGATTGACCGCGGCTACGCGGATTTCCGCGGCAAGCTCGCCGCGCTCGGTGCCGATTTCGAGTAACGGTACAGAGAGCCTGTAGGGCCCCGATTTCCGCTGAAGGAATCGGGGCCTTCTCTGTGACTGATTATGGTCGATGAAAAGGATGCCCCGCCGTCGTCAGTCGTCGAAGTGCGCGAACAGCGACGCGGACAGCAACGCCATAGCGATGAGCACTGCGCCTGACGCGATGAATATCGCGGCGGCGGGGAGATGATCGAACGCCCAGCCGTACGCCATCTGCCCGAGCGGCTGCATGCACATGGCCAGCGCAGACAGCAGCGCCATCACTTTACCGAGCATCGCATCGGGCGTGCGCATTTGGATTGCGGGCACGGCGATGATATTCGCGCATGAGCAGATGACATCGCCGATGCAGGCGAAGGCCACGAGCGCCATCAGCCGCGTCCAGTTGCCGCCAGACAGCATGCAGGCCACGCCTTGGGGGATGACGGTCAGTCCGAGCAATGTCAGGATCTTCGTCATATGGCCAATTTTCAGCCGTCCGGCCATCATCGTCACGATGAACATGCCCATCAGGGCCGCGACGCTGATCAGTCCGTCGGCAATGCCGTAGACGGTCGCGTCGAACCCCCATTGCGTGCGGATGACGAACGCGTATCCGACGGCGCCATAGCCGAGTACGACTAAGTTCAGCGCGGAGGCGAGCAGGACCATTTTCAGCAGGTTCGGTTTTTCCCGGGTCAGGAACCGCAGAGCGGCCTTGAGGTCGTCGAGTGGCGTCGGCATCTCCTCGTCGCGTTCGGGCATACCAAGCCGGATGAAGCATTCGATGGCCGCCGCGCCGGCGAATGCCGCCACGGAGACGGCCATCATCGGCCGGATGCCGAAGAACGAGTACACGGCGCCTCCGAGGAAGCTGGGTATCAGTGCGCTGACCTGCTGCACCTGACTGACTATCGCGGCGCTGGTGTTCAGCGTCGCATCCCCGTATTGGCGCAGCATCTGCGGCAGCGCGGATTCGACGGTCGGCGTCTCGAAGATACCGAGCAGCGATAGCGCCACCTGCATTACGCCCACGGCGATGATGCTGAATCCGGCGGCGGAGAACCAGACGAGCGCGAGCGCGACCGTCACGGCGGACGCCGCGTCGAGGATGACCATGAGCGTGCGGCGGTTCATCCGGTCGGCCAACACGCCGCCGAACGGGGCGCCGAGGATCATCGGCACGAACGATATGGCGAGGATGGATGCGAATGCGGTGGCTGAGCCGGTCTCGTCCAGCACCCACATCGACATGGCGAAGCGCAACATCATGTTGCCGAACAGCGAGATGCCTTGCCCGGCGACGAGCAGGATGAAATTGCGGGAGCGCAGCGGATGCGCGGCCTTTGGCTGCGCTTGCGGCTGCGGTTGCGGTTCGGGGGGGGGGAGTGTTGGGTTGCTCTGTTTCGTGCTGTGCCGCGGGAAGCTGTGTTTCGGAGGGTTGTGCCGGTGTGGTGGGCATGGTGGGTTCCTTGCTGCTGGTGGCGAGTTGGTCTCGGTGTTTTGCGTTGGTGGATTTGGCGTGAGTTTGATGGATGGCACGGCAATGTATTGGGGCGGATGATTTTGACGCCGGAGTTGGTGGTTCATCGGCAATCATTCATACCGACTGACGGTATGTAAATCGGTGCTGGAGCAGGGGCGAAACATTCGTGCCGCGTCCTGCCCCGGAGTCAGCGTCGTCTAGTGTGCGTCGCTTACCGGACTGGTGCCGCCTCCGTCTTGTTGCTCGGCGGCGCTGCCGCTGCCGTCGCCGGCGAAGGCCATCATGCCGTCCGTGGCGAGATCGATGAGATGCTGGTCGAAGACCGGCGCGTGCAGCGCGTCGAGCGTGGTGGCGAGGCATTGCAGACGATACCGCAGCTGCGTGCGCGTGGCGGGGAAGAAGCATGGCATCAGCCAATAGTTGCATAGCAGGGCCAGCAGCTGCGCCACTTCGCGCGGGTATTCGGTGGGGATGGAGCCGTCCAGCTGGCCTTCCTCGATCAATGGCTCGAAGTTTTTCGGCAGCTCGGTTGACCAGAATCGCATGTTGGCGGTGAATGTGGCGGGATCGTCGAAGAACGGCACGGTGGCCTTGACGAGCGCCAGGTGCGCGGCGTCTCCCAGCGAGTTGGCGAACAGCGAGCGGAGCTTTTCCATCGCGTTCATGTCGTCGCGTTTCGCGATCTCGTCGCACAGGGTCTGGCTGGCGTGCCAGTCGTCGGTGTTCAGTCGTTCGAGGATGGCCTCTTTGGACTTGAAGTGGTGGTAGATCGCGCCTCTCGACAGGTCTCCCAGCTTATCGATGATGTCCTGGATGGAGGTCTTGTCGTAGCCTTTCTCGGCGAACAGCTTTTTCGCGGCGGCGAGGATGCGGCGTTCCGTCACCTCGGGGTGCGGGTTGCGTGCCATGGTTCCTCCTTTCGATATGTCATCAGTATACATACCGACAGTCGGTATGTATACTGCGTGTCATGATTGCGGCCGTCTGTAGGGCCTTCTCGGGGTGGCGGCATCGCGCAAAATGGGCAAAACCGTATTGGATATCGGTTATATGCTATGTTGGTCAATGTTGGGCGTTGGCGCTTGACCGAACGAAAGAAGGCACATATGACAGATCCCAATGCCGGTTTCCCCACTGGAAACAACTCTTATGGAGCCCCGCAGCCCGCTCAGCCGGCTTCGGACGCAAACGCGGCCTATCAGCAGCCGCAGTACACCGCACCCGTGCCGCCTGCCCAGCCCGTGCCGCCTGCAAGGGCACCCTATCAGGCGCCGGCAACCCCCGATTACGCGGCGAACATCCAGAACTCCGTCGCCGGTTTCGCCCAGAACCTGGGTGGCAAGAACGTGACCGTCGGAGGCCAGTCATTCGACTTCATTTCCATCATCACCTACGTGGCCGGCGTGCTGGCGATCATCGCCTGCATCGTGCCGTTCGTGTCGGCGTTTGGATACAGCGCCAGCCTGTTCCAAGGCGGGGACGGATGGATTGTCCTCGTTGCGGTTCTTGCCATCGCGGCGCTCACGTTCTTCAAGAAGCACCTCCCCGCAATGATCATTTCCGCCTTGGTGCTGGTACTCAGCATCTTTGAGATGGTGTATTCCAAGAGCAAAATCAACAGTAGCTTGGACGAGTTCGGCAGCAACTATGGCAGTCTGGGAAGTCTCGCGTCCGGCTACGCGAAGAATGCGGTGGCTTTCGGTATTGGTGCATACTTGCTCGTCATCGCGGCGCTGGGCCTGATTGTCGGCACCGTGCTTGCGTTCGGCAATCAGAAGAAGGCCGCGAAGGTCGCGGTGCCGGGTGTTTCCGCCCAGCCGCAGTATGTACCGACGGCATTCCCCGGTGCTCCGGTCCCGGCACCTGCCGCCCCGGTGTCCGATGCCGGCGTTCCGCAGGCTCCCGCTGCGCCGCAGGCCCCGACCGCACCGGTCGCCTCGACTGCGTATGAGCAGCCGGCGCCTGCCGCTCCGGTTTACCAGCAGCCCGATTCGGACGCTTCCTACCCGGGGCAGACCCCGCAGGCCTGATTCTAGGTCTTCCGCGTTCCGCGCCTGATCGGCGTGAAGCGTGACCAATGAGCCGCTGCGCACATGCGTAGCGGCTCTTCACATATGCGACGGATCCGAGCCCAATGACCCTGCCGATAATCCGGGAAATATGAACGGCCGCACGCACCCGCGATGCCGCGATATTGTCCGCTCTCATAGGCATAATAGAAAAGTTGTGTCTGGAGGATACGTGTATGCGAATCCGCTAGCACAGCACAGCAATATACGTTGCGGGAGGAATCCGCTGCGGGCGACCGCCGCGGGTGCCGACATCACCGCTTCATAGAAAGAAGAACCATACAATGGCTCCCAAGAAGAAAGTCTCGGCGCTGATCAAGCTCCAGATCCAGGCTGGCAAGGCCAACCCGGCCCCGCCGCTGGGCCCGGCTCTGGGTTCGCATGGCGTGAACATCATGGACTTCTGCAAGGCATACAATGCCCAGACGCAGGACAAGATGGGGCAGGTCATCCCTGTCGAGATCACCGTTTACGAAGATCGTTCCTTCACCTTCGTTCTCAAGACCCCGCCGGCTGCAGCTCTGCTGAAGAAGGCTGCTGGCATTGAGAAGGGTACCGAGAACCCGCTGACCCACAAGGTCGGCTCTGTCACCAAGGCGCAGGTTCGCGAAATCGCCGAGACCAAGATGGAAGATCTGTCTGCTCGCGATATCGAGGCCGGCATGAAGATCATCGAGGGTACCGCTCGCTCGATGGGCATCACGGTTACGGACTGATAAGGAGAAGGACAGATGGTAAAGCGTTCCAAGAAGTACCGCGAAGCCGCTGAGCGCGTCGATCGCAACAACCTCTACACCGCCAACGAGGCCATCGCTCTGCTCAAGAGCATGCCTGCCTACAACTTCGACCAGACCGTCGAGGCCGTGTTCCGTCTGAGCGTCGACCCGCGTAAGGCCGACCAGCTCGTGCGCGGTACTGTCAACCTGCCTCACGGCACTGGTAAGACCGCCAAGGTCGCCGTGTTCGCCCGTGGCCCGAAGGCCACCGAGGCTGTCGAGGCCGGCGCCGACATCGTCGGTGACGACGACCTGATCGAGAAGGTCCAGAACGGCTTCCTCGACTTCGACGCCGTCGTGGCCACCCCGGACATGATGGGCAAGGTCGGTCGTCTGGGCCGCGTGCTCGGCCCCCGTGGCCTGATGCCGAACCCGAAGACCGGCACCGTGACCATGGACGTCACCAAGGCCGTCAAGGACATCAAGGGCGGCAAGATCGAGTTCCGCGTGGACAAGAACGGCAACCTGAGCTTCCTCATCGGCAAGCTCTCCTTCGACGAGACCGCTCTGGACGAGAACTTCAAGGCCGTTGCCGACGAAGTCAAGCGTCTGAAGCCGGCCACCGTCAAGGGCCGTTACATCACGAAGGTGACCATCACCTCCACGATGAACCCTGGCGTCCCGGTCGATCCGGTGGCTCTCGCCTGATCAACGCCAATCGGCTCAACCTTCATAGGGGGCTTCCCGCACGCGCGGGAAGCCCCCTTGCCGTATTTCGATTCCCTACTAGACTCCCCAATTTCGCTGCGCTTGACAGCCAGCGGGGGCAAAGTAAACCGCCCGCCGCTGGCGGGGCTGTCAGTCTTTGACTGACTGGGGGGTGGTTCTTGCCGCCGCATATACAAAAGCCGCCCGGCACACACATGCGCCGGGCGGCTTTCAGCTACTGTCGCGGTCGCCTGTCAGTAGGCGGCCAGAATATCGACCACGAAGATCAACGTGGAGTTCGCGGGGATGGAGCCCTGGGCGGTGTTGCCGTAACCCAAGTTCGGCGGAATCACCATTAGCACCTGCGAGCCGACCGTCTGGCCGACCATGGCCTGCTGCCAGCCCTCAATCACCTGATGGTTGCCGCCGCTGTACGTGTCGGCCTCAAGCGTGGTGTTCTTGTCCCATGACGAGTCGAACTGGGTGCCGTCCAACAGCCATCCGGTGTACTTCACCTTGACGGTGTTGTTGTTCGTGACCTCTTTGCCCTTGCCCTTGATCAGCGCCTGCGAGACCAGCTTGCTGCTTCCCTTGTACCCGTTCATGTTAATGGACGGCTTGCCGTTCTTCGCTCGCGTGACCTTCGGCAGATCGGACGGGATGTCGGTGACCTCGTCGCCTGTGGCCTTGGTGAGATCCTTCGACTTGGAAACGTAGGTCAGCGCCATGATGTACGACGTGCCGTTGGAGTTGGAGTCATTGACACCGTACGCGATCGTCGTGTTGAGCTTGCGGCCCTTCAGCAGCTCATAGTAGGCGTCGCTCACCGTGCCCTTTTCCAGCACCAGGGAGCAATCGGGTGTGTTCTTCTCCCAGCTGCTCGCAAGCTCGGTGCCGTCCTTGACGCTGATGGCGATGCCCTGCGAGCACAGACGGTCGCCATCAGCGATGGTGGCGCCGTTGCCTTCCTGCAGCACGGCATAGCTGTTGTTGTCGACGGTCTTCGGTGCCTTGAAGGAGACCTTCGGTTTCTCGCCCAGCGTACCCGTGGCGGTGATGCCGGCGATCTTCTTCATGTTCTTCAATGCGCTGGAGTCGGAGGACTGCGAGGAGTCGTCGCCGGATTTCTTTGACGACGAGCCGGAATCGCCGGAGCCGCACGCGGCGAGTGTGACGCACAGGCCGGCCGTGCACACGGCCGCGAGTACGCGCTTGAACGTGGATGTCTGTGTTAACTTACGCATGGTCACCACACTAGCGGAAAACCCTGATTTTTCTTTGGAAACGTCTTTTTCGCTGGGGCTTTATGCCCTGCATTGTAGAATGGGTGAGTTATGAAGAAAAAGACATCAAAAGAGCGCAAGCGTGACGAGCGAAAGTCCAAGTCGGCCGCCCGTCCGACGCGCCATGCCCGCATCATGCGGGGCGTGGTGACGCCCATCCTTGGTCTTCTGGCTGTGGCATGCATTGGTCTGGGCATTATGAACGCCACATATTGGAAGCCCAGCTCTCAGATCGCGGCCAGTGCCGCGGTGAAGGGGACGCAATATATCGTTACCGATCCCGGCGTGCTGCCGCTGGTGGACAATCAGGTGACGGTTTCCGCCGATGCCGGTTCGTCCGACGGCGAAGTATGCCTTGCTCTGGGGTCGAACAAAGATGTGATCGGTTGGCTCGCCAGGCAGCCATATGTGCGCGTCACCGGCTTGAACGAATGGACGACGCTCGCGACGACGAAGGTCTCCGCGCAGGGGTCTGCGGCCGATGCGGGCGATGACGCAGTGGCGTTCAAGGACTCCGATATGTGGACTTCCGTGACGTGCGGGACTGGCACCGTGAAAGCGGAGACCAAGGTCGCGTCCGACAGCGGTACCGTAGCCATCATCGACTTGGGCAAGTCCTCGAACGCGACGGTGCGCATGAACTGGGTGCGTCAGACTCTACCTGATTTCGCCATGCCATTCTATTTCGCCGGAGGACTGCTGGCGCTGCTGGCCGTACTGGCCGCATCCCTGTTCGCCATGCCGCCGCACAAGCGTCGCAAGCGCGTGGTGAGTGGTTCCGCAGCCGAAAAGCAAGCAGAGGAGGTCGCCGTTTCGCAGGCGGTGGCGGGCAGTGTCGCGAGTCTCAAGGCGGCGGTCAGTTTCAAGCCGAAATCCAAGCGCCGCCGTCATGCCGCGCATCGTGGGAAACCCGGTGCGGGCACGCCGGCAAAGCCGGAAATCTCCCAGCCGAAGGTCGTCGATCCCGGCAGCCGCAACCTTGTCGCCGACCAGCAGAACGCGCAGGCCATGGACCAGCCCGACGATTCGGCGACGTCGGTAATCACCGCCAGCGAGCTGCAGACGTATTTCGCGCGGCTTTCGCAGGAATCCGATGATGACACGAAGGGGAGCTCCAATGAATAAACGCATAACCACCGCCCTGGCGGCGACGATGGTCTGCGCTCTGACGCTCGGCCTTGCAGGCTGCGAGGGGCAGGTGCCACAGACCGTGGCGCCGTCGGTGAAGGACAACGAGATCATCGATGTGACCGTCGCACAGGAGAAGCAGATCCGCGGGAAGATCCTTGACGTGCTGAACCAGGCGAACGAGGCGAAAAGCGCCGATGGGCTCGCCGCGCGCGTGTCCGGCTCGCAACTGGAGATCCGCACCGCCCAATTGAACATTGCGCAATACACGCAGCAGGATGTCACGCCGTTGGCGACTATCCCCAGTGATGTGACGCAGGTGGTCATCCCGACCGACAACGCATGGCCGAGGTATATTTTCACCGTCACCACCACCACCGAGGACCAGCAGGCGAAGCGTCTGCTGGTGATGCGGCAGGAGTCCGCCCGGCAGAACTACAAGCTGTGGGCTGTCGCCCGACTGCTTGAGGACGTGTCACTGCCGGGCTTCGCGCCCGCTAAGCAGGGCAATGTCATGGGCGATGCCAACGACTCCAATCTGGTCATGACCCCCAAGCAGGCGGTGCAGCGATACGCCGATGTGCTGCAGAACAACACGAACAGCAAATACGCGGGAAGCTTCGAGGATGACCAGTTCCGCCAGTCGCTAGTCAAGCAGCAGGAAGAAAGCCAGAAGGGTGTGACCCAGAACAAGGGCACGCAGCAGGAGGTGTTCGCGCCGGTCGTCGACCAGATCGCCGTGATGCGCTCCCCTCGTGGCGGTGACCTGGTCGTCGCGCAGATCAACTCGGAGTGGACACGGTCCATGAGCGAGGGCCGTGAGTCGTTGCCGGGGTCCCCGAACGAGGATGCGCTGTTCAAGATGACGAATCAGAAGGCCACCAGTTCGCTGAAAGCCACTTATGTGAACGTTGTGGCGATATTCGTGCCGCTGGCCGGGTCGGATCAGAAGGTGACCGTGGTGGCGGGCGATCGTCAGGCGGTCAAGGTCGAGGCGCAGTAGACGCCGGACTCGGGCCGGCGTGCGGGCCGGCGCACGGACTTGCCAAGCACCGGAATCGGGCGCTTGCAGCGTAACCGGAGGCGGTGAGACGCCGTGGCCTATATAGTGGTATGCGTCAACGATGTTCGCGACGGAATCGACGGTGGTCGCAGGTATGCGGCCGCGCCGATTTTCGCGCGGCATGGATGTGACGGAACGGCGTGCGGCGCAGACCGCGGGCCGGTATGAGTCGTGAAAACGGAGGCATGATGGCACAGCAGCAGGAGTTTCATCCGGGATTGTCACTCGCGGGCGCGGTGGATCTCGAATCGTTGAAGCATCAGGTGAAGGCGGAGCCGGGGCAGGCCGGGGGAGCGCCGGCCGCGGGCGGCTATGTCATCGACACGACCGAGAACACGTTCCAGGCGATGGTGCAGACCTCCGCCACGTTCCCGATCCTGCTGCTGCTGTGGATCCCGACCGATGACCGTCTGTTCCCGATGGCCCGTACGCTCGGCGACGCGGTGAACAAGCTCAAGGGGCAGATTCAGCTGTCCCGCATCGACATCGCAAGCTACCCATCGATCGCGCAGGCGTTCCAGGTGCAGGGCGCACCGGCGCTGTTCGCGCTGATCGGTGGCCGCCCGATGCCGATTCTTCAGGGGCTGCCGGGCGATGACGAGCTGAAGCAGATCGTCGATCAGGTCATCCCCAAGCTCATTTCGGTGGCCGCGCAGTCCGGCGTGAACGGTACTGCGCCGTATTCCGGCGACCCGGACTCGGCCGACGGTGACGGTGCTGGTACCGGTGACGGCGCAGGTGCGGCGGCTGGTGCCGACGTGGTGCCGCCCGAGCATCAGGAAGCGCACCAGCTTGCGGCGCAGGGCGATTACGCCGGT
>OBVA01000987.1_pt1 | contig 10886 bp, 12 predicted proteins | sample 1495021 | NCBI WGS metagenome assembly OBVA01 (sample SAMEA2579965, study PRJEB22360) | human gut metagenome | biome: human gut; feature: human-associated habitat; material: faeces | place: Denmark | collected 2008/2010
GCCATCACCTCTTGCCCAGGTCGCGTGGTCGCCAGCACGCCGCTTTTACCCGAGCCGCCCGCGCGCATGCTGCACGCGTCCAGCGCGCGCGAGAAACGGCGCAGCAGCACGTCCTCAAGCGCCACTCTCCTATGCACCTCATCCCACAGCCCCGCGGGAATATGCAGAACCTCGTTGGGCACGCGCGCGCTCATGCTGGACGGCGATGCGAACGGGTCACCCTGCACGTGGTCAATAGACAAGACGAAGTCGCCAAAGTCATACTGTCCGCGCAGGTCCTTGTACGCCGGATATCCCCTTCTGTCGATTCTCTCCAGCTCGCGCTGCAGGTCCCTATCGCTTCTCATAATCTCACCTTGCACTAAACGCCATCGCTACAAGCCCTAATGCTACTCGCTCCATCAGGCTAGCGTTCCTTGCATCTTACGCCGCCCATCTTACTGTACTGAGCCCGGCAGCTTCTCTCCCACAGCATAAAACGGAGGCGCCTAGGCACCCCCGTAATGCAATCTATTTCATTTGACCACAGTTTGTTAGGACACTCGGGCATAACCTACAACCGCAAATGATCGCAATTTCGGTTCTTACAGCCATTCGCGCTCCGCCGCATCGACCATGTTTTCCGCGAACTTGCGGCTGTAAAGGTTATCCTCCTTCAGCTGGTGCCAACCGGCCTCGTTCATCATATCGGCAGAGAGCATCACGCCAAAGCGGCTCTGCGCATTGTCGCGCGTGAAGACGTAATAGTCCTCGTCCATGGGATCGTCCGCCTCCGTCACCGTCACACGAACCTCGTTGAGCAACGGCATCGAGCAGAACAGCGACATCGTGTTATACGAAAGAGCCAGATCGATGGAGTCGCCGTCATATCCATCCGGCACCTCTCGATATGCAAAGCCCAGTACGTCGACGCCAAGCGTCACATCGATATCGGTCGCCCACTCGCTCATGGGGAGCAAGCGAATCAGGCTCTCGACGTTCGCAGCATCAGACGGGTCGGTCTCGGCATACAAGCTGATGTCACCCGGCTGCGCGTTGACCACGGCCACCGCGATATCATCGCCCAGCTCGCCGTCAACCCACACGGTGCCGTCCGCGTCCACCACAACCTCTTTGTTGCGGGCGCTCGCACCGTTTCCCTGGCCGCTGTTGGACTGGCCATTTGCTTGACCGCTTTGCTGCCCAGACGCTGTACCGCCATTCGTCGTGGACTGCCCGCTGTTTTGAACCTCAGTGACAGCGCTGTCAGCACGATCTTCCACGCGGTCAATCCGCAGGGCATTGATTAGGCCCACGCCAACCACAACAAACAACGCAAAGCCCGCAGCCGCCGCAATAATGATGTTGCGAGTGCGCTTGCCCTTGGATGCCGCCGCGTTTGCGGACGAGGAAACGCTCGCGACGTCCTCGTCGACCTCGCCCTCAAATCCTGCCGGAGGCAGCGGAGCGCCGGCAACGGGCATCGCAACCGTCTCGCCCACCGTACCAGGTTGCGCAGGCGACGAGCCCTTTGCTACGGCAGCGTTTGGGAGCACCGTGGTCTCCGCCGTATCCGCCTTAGCCGCATCCCCATTATCTGCACGGGCGGTCTCGCGCACGTCATCCACGCCTTCGATCACGTCATCGATACTGGACATGCTAGCCTTGGTCTTCTCAAGAGCCTCGGCGGGATCCATGCCTCCAGCGACATAATCCTCATAACGAGCGACCAAGTTGCCGTAAATCTCTTCCTTGAGCTCAATGTTCTCCGCCGTCAGCATGCGGCCCTCGAACAGGTGCTCGACATACATGCGAATCTCGTTCATTGTGCGCCTCCATCCTGTTTAAGCAGGCGATCGATAATCACTTTGACGTTGTTCCATCGCTGCGTCGCTTCATCTAACTCGTCTTTACCTGCAGAGGTAATGCGATAGTATTTGCGCCTCGCACCCTGCGTCTCGTTTCCCCAATAGCTCTCGACGTAGTTTTGCGCCTCCAAGCGCTTGAGACTCGTATACAGCGAGGGCTCCTTCATCTCGTATTCGCCCCTGCTGGTCTGAGCAATATCCTTGAGAATCTCGTATCCGTAGGAATCGCCGCTAGATAGCGTGCAGAGAATGATCGCATCGATGTTTCCGCGAATCAGGTCGCTAACGGCATCGCGCGCTGCCATGCAAGTCACCTCCAGAACCAATTACGAACGATTCGGTCAATCACTCCTATCTGATAGGTTTAATTTATCACACAGTACTATGTGTGTCGATGTACTTTATCAACAAGAGTTAAGCGGACGAAGATTGGCACCAAACGGTAGTCATTCTTCGATGCTTTCCATATATCCCTTAGTCCTCGCAATGGAGCTGATAAGATAGCCACCTGGCACCTTGTGGCACCGGTTCCCTTACACCTTCTACGCTTTTGTAACCTTTTAAGAGACATCACTCACATGCAATCATTCACTCGACAACGGACCGTGCACAGCGGCAATCGCATCGCGCTATTCGATAACCTTAAAGGCCTTCTTATCATCTTGGTTGTATTTGGCCATATGGCGCACCCCGTTCACAACGACAATCAAGTGATCAGCGCGGCATTCGATATCATCTATCTTTTCCACATGCCGCTCTTTGTCTTGATATCGGGACTCTTCGCCAAGAGTTCCTATAAAGGCGGCAGGCTTAATAACAATCGCGTCCTGTCGTTTCTAGCGCTGGGCATCATCTTTCAAATGGCGCTTATTACCGCCAACGGCCAAGCTCTATCACCCAAATCGATAGTCCGCTTCTCCTCCGCGCCCTGGTACTTAATGGCAATGGGATGGTGGACCGCCATGACTCCCCTACTTCACAAGCTCGGCCCCCAAAACGGCATGATTGCAAGTATCGCCCTATGCTTTGCGAGCGGGTCGCTAGATTTAGAAGACGGTTTTATGGCAATCAGCCGGACGTTGGCCTTCCTGCCATGGTTCGCCCTTGGCTACTACCTACGGCCCAACACGGCAGCTTCAGTCAAAACGCATCGTATAGCCTGGATTGCCGTTGGAATCTCTGTAGCTATCGCCTGTTCGCGACTAGCGGATCATCACGCCTTCGATTGGTTCTTCCCCATGGTATATGGAGACGTGCCCTACAAGGCGCCGCTAGCTATCGGGATGACTCAGAAGACTATAGCGATTGCGATCGCCGGCGCTCTGTCAATCGCGGTGATTAAGCTAGCGCCATCCAATCGCTCATGGCTAACCACGTTGGGCGAGCGTACGCTGCAGGTCTACGTACTTCATAGGCTCGTCAGAGCATTGCTAACGTTCCGTACGCCGTTTTACGAGGCAACAGTGCTCAAAGACCCCCTTGTCGGCTCAATAGCGCTGATATCGTTAACCGTCGCGACAATTTTCATCTGCTCCGCATCCATATTCTTCAAGCCATTCAATGGCTTTTTACGGATAGATTGGGTCGCGCTTGCCCGCACCGTAAAAGAACAGTCGAACACAACTTGCAACTTTGAAATCGAGAGCGCCATGAGCGCAGCGCAAAGAGACCTCAGAAGATTAAGTTCGGATTTTCGTTATATGAATGTCACGATCCGCAGCTAGTTAAGATGCGGAAGAACTCAAAGCATAAAAGTGCATTTGCTCATCTAGGCCGTAGGCAAATCAGCGATATATCAACCACACGCATCAAAAGTAAAAAACCCGGTCCACATAACGTGAACCGGGTTTTATTTTATCTATACGATGACAGTCGTTCGACTAAACCTACTCAGCGAGGAAGTTGCGCTGAACGGAGGAATCGACCTTGATGCCAGGGCCCATGGTGGAAGACATGGAGATGGACTTCACATAGCGACCCTTAGCGGAAGAGGGCTTAACACGCAGGATCTCGGTGTAGAGAGCGGCGTAGTTCTCAACGAGCTTCTCGGTCTCGAAGGAAGCCTTGCCCAGGGGCACGTGACAGATGCCGTAGCGGTCGGCACGATACTCAACGCGGCCGGCCTTGAGCTCGGAGACCATCTTGGCGACGTCCATGGTGACGGTACCCAGCTTGGGGTTGGGCATGAGGCCACGGGGACCAAGGATCTTACCGATGCGGCCAACTTTGGCCATCATGTTGGGGGTAGCGATAGCAGCGTCGAAGTTGATCTCGCCGCCCTGGATGGCAGCGACGAGCTCATCGGAACCGATGACGTCGGCGCCGGCCTCTTCAGCCTCGCGAGCCTTCTCGCCCTCGGCGAAGACGGCGACGCGGACGGTCTTGCCGGTGCCGTGGGGCAGGGAGATGGAACCGCGGATGTTCTGGTCGGCCTTACGGGTATCGATACCAAGGCGGAAGTGGACCTCGACGGTCTCGTCGAACTTAGCGGTAGCGAGCTCCTTCACGAGGTTCGCAGCCTGAAGCGGAGTGTAGAGCTGATCGCGGCTGACCTTCTCGGCAGCGGCGCGGTAGTTCTTACCATGATGCTGAGCCATTGTATTACCTCCTGTGGTTCTAACGGGCACATTGCCCTTCCACATCGTGCGTGCTTGCCGCACGCGTTAATAAAACCTAAATAAGCTAGATGCTACTCGGCGATGGTGACGCCCATGGAGCGAGCGGTACCGGCGACGATCTTCTTAGCGGCCTCGATGTCGTTGGCATTGAGGTCGGGCATCTTGATCTCGGCGATCTTGGTGAGCTGCTCCTGAGTGAGCTGGCCAACCTTATCGCGCTGGGGAACAGCGGAACCGCCCTTGAGCTTGAGCTCCTTCTTGATCAGGTGAGCCGCAGGCGGAGTCTTGGTGATGAAGGAGAACGTACGATCCTCGTAGACGGAAATCTCAACGGGGATGATGTCGCCCATCTTGTCCTGCGTAGCAGCGTTGAACGCCTGGCAGAACTGCATGATATTGACCTGAGCAGCACCCAGGGCGGGGCCGACCGGAGGAGCCGGATTGGCCTGGCCAGCGGGGATCTGAAGCTTGATGACGGTGGTGATTTTCTTCTCAGCCATGTCAAAACCTTCCTAACACGGATGGAAACCTAACTATCGTCAGCGCCTACCCGCTAGAAGCACTCTGGATGATGAGCGGTCGTCCAAAGAAGCGAAGCATTCGCGAACGCACAAATAAGAAAAGCTACGCGATGACCTCAATCTGGTCAAAGGTGAGCTCAACGGGAGTCTCGCGACCAAAGATGAGCAGCGCAACCTTAACCTTGCCCTGCTCGGCATTGACCTCGGTTACCTGACCATCAAAGTCGGTAAGGGGACCGGAGGTAACGCGGACGGAAGTACCAACCTCAAGGTTAACGGCAGTCCTCTTGGCACCATTGCCCTTATCGGACTTACGCATCATCTTGTTGTACTCTTCACGAGACAACGGAGAGGGCTTACCGTTACCACCAAGGAAGCCGGTAACACCGGGAGTATTGCGAACGCACGTCCAGGAATCATCGTCCATCTCCATACGAACAAGAACATAGCCCGGGAAGATCTTGGAGTCCTTGGTCTCGCGCTTGCCACCTTCCTTGATTTCAGTGACGCGCTCCATGGGGATCTGGATATCGAAGATGCGATCCTGCATTCCCATGGTCTCGATACGATGCTCGAGATCGGTCTTTACGCGATTCTCATAACCAGAATACGTATGAACGACATACCAACGCTTAGACACTGATTACCCCCTCAGGCTAGAGAAGAGGACCAGGCCCTCACCAATAAGCATGTCGAGCAAAGCGATAACAACACCGACGACCAGAAGCGAAACGCAAACAGCCACGGAATAGTTGATAAGCTCTTTCTTAGAAGGCCAAACAACGCGCTTCATCTCAGACTTGACGGAGCGGAAGTAGTTCTTGATGCGAGCGAAGAAGCCAGGCTTCTCGTTCTTCTTCTTAGCCTTAGCCTTCTTAGCCGGCGCGGCGTCCTTCTTGGAGACCGCCTTAGAGGCCTCAACCTTGGAGGAAGAAGCAGCAGCGGTCTTTGCGGACTCAGAGTTCTGCTGAACCTTCTTCTTATTCTTCTTGTTGGCCATGGACCTAAAACCTCCGGCACAAACCCTATATAACAGTAGAAACCGTAAGCCTCCAGAGGAGGCTTACGGATTAAAGACTGGCACGCCAGGAAGGACTCGAACCCTCAACACTCGGTTTTGGAGACCGATGCTCTACCAATTGAACTACTGGCGTATATTAAAGAGATTAACGGGTCTCTTTATGAACCGTATGACGACGGCACCAAGGGCAATACTTCTTGATCTCCATACGATCAGGCATGTTTGCCTTGTTCTTGGTGGTCGTATAATTGCGACGCTTGCACTCGGTGCAGGCAAGTGTAACGAGAGTACGCATGTGTCTGAAACCTCCAAATACCGCCCCACGCGGGCACGATTGCCTATATTAGCATCTGACATTTTGCTCTGTCAATGCTCGGCGGTATTTATTGGCCGTCCTGCAAAATTCGTACACATTCATTTGCAGTTCATTGAACAGACAATAAAAGAACCCGGTACCCCGAAAGGTACCGGGTTGAAAGATCAGTCAGACTGAATAGATAAGTTAAATCTACTCAATGATGGTGCTGACGATACCCGAACCAACGGTGTGGCCACCCTCGCGGATAGCGAAGCGCAGGCCCTCCTCCATGGCGATCGGGTGGATGAGGTCGCCCTCGATGGTGATGTGGTCACCAGGCATGGCCATCTCGGTGCCCTCGGGGAGCTTGACGGAACCGGTCACGTCAGTGGTACGGAAGTAGAACTGCGGACGATAGCCATCGAAGAACGGGGTGTGACGGCCGCCCTCCTCCTTGGTGAGAACATAGATCTCGCCGGTGAACTTGGTGTGCGGGGTAACCGAACCGGGCTTGCAAAGAACCTGGCCGCGCTCGATGTCCTCGCGCTTAACACCACGGAGCAGGATGCCGACGTTGTCGCCAGCCTCGCAGAAGTCCATGGACTTGCGGAACATCTCGATGCCGGTAGCAACGGAGGAAGAGGTCTCCTTGATGCCGACGATCTCGACCGGGTCGTTGAGGCGAAGCTCGCCGCGCTCGACACGACCAGTAGCAACGGTGCCACGGCCGGAGATGGTCATAACGTCCTCGACAGCCATCAGGAACGGCTTCTCGTTGTCACGGGAAGGAGTCGGGATGTACTCGTCAACAGCGTTCATGAGCTCGCGGATGGAGTCCATCCACTTCTGCTCGCCGTTGAGGGCGCCGAGAGCGGAACCACGGATAACGGGGATGTCGTCGCCGGGGAAATCGTACTCGGAGAGGAGCTCACGGGTCTCCATCTCGACGAGGTCGATCAGCTCGTCATCGTCAACCATGTCGCACTTGTTCAGGAACACGACGATGTAGGGAACGCCGACCTGGCGGGCGAGAAGGATGTGCTCGCGGGTCTGAGCCATGGGGCCGTCGGTAGCAGCGATAACCAGGATAGCACCGTCCATCTGGGCAGCACCGGAGATCATGTTCTTGACGTAGTCGGCGTGGCCGGGGCAGTCAACATGAGCGTAGTGACGAGAAGCGGTCTCGTACTCAACGTGGGAGACGGAGATCGTGATGCCGCGCTCGCGCTCCTCGGGAGCCTTGTCGATGTTCTCGAACGCGGTGAAGTCAGCCTTGCAGCCCTCGGTCTCGGAGAGAACCTTGGTGATGGCTGCCGTCAGCGTGGTCTTGCCGTGGTCGACGTGGCCGATGGTGCCGATGTTAACATGCGGCTTAGTACGCTCAAACTTTTCCTTGGCCATAAAGCCTCCTCCTTAAAGGTGGTCCCCGGATGGGACTATGCCTTCTTAACTCTAAGTGGCCCGCTCGGTTTCCCGAATGAGCCACTCTAGTTACCTGGTAGCGGTGACTGGATTCGAACCAGTGACGCCACGGGTATGAACCGTGTGCTCTAACCAGCTGAGCTACACCGCCGACTGGAGCCTGCAACCAGACTTGAACTGGTGACCTCTTCGTTACCAACGAAGTGCTCTACCGACTGAGCTATACAGGCACTTGAACTGGTGGGAGCTATAGGATTCGAACCTATGTAGGCATAGCCAACGGGTTTACAGCCCGTCCCCATTAACCACTCGGGCAAACTCCCTTGCGTTCATACGCTTGATTTCTGACTTGCTGTTCGGTTTGTCGTCTTCAAGCAGGGAGAATATTACGCCGCATCACGGTTTAGTGTCAACCAGAAATCTATAATACACGCGACCGGGCGTATCTATACCATTCTTATTTCCCATGATATGATTCGCTTTGCTAAAGTCTTTCATTTAGTTTTACCGATGCTATCAATTTGAAAAAGTCTTAAATCGCTTTGAATTCTTGCTACATCAACCAAGATTTACCCCTATTGATCTTTGTAAAGAGGGTTCCGCGTCTTTCCTTCCCTTTATATAAGAAGGCCTCGCCCGCTTCTTTCCTATATAGATGCACCATGGGGAATTCCCTATTAGAGAAGATATTTCCGCCCTCTTGTCTGTGGGTAATCAGGTTTCATCTCCCATTTTATATTGAGCATGGCCATAGCGCAGCTTTTGGCATTCTCTGTCTAAAAGCAAACAGGCCAGAGCGCAAACACACTCTGACCTGCTAATTTCTATGGAGCCAGCGACAGGAATCGAACCCGCAACCCACTGATTACAAATCAGTTGCTCTACCGTTGAGCCACGCTGGCGCTCTGGGCTTATCGCGCAAAGCTTTTTTAGGATACTCAATGCCGAGCTATCGAGCAAGAGCGAAGCGTCAAAGCTTCGCAAATCGCGCATGCGTCAGCCCGGTAGCCCCAACTAGCGCACCCCCGCCATACTCGTCCGCGCTTTATATCTTTGGACGAGGACCGACTACGCGTTAGCTACCTTACGCGACCCCGCAGCTTATCAAGCTTGGCGCGCGTCTCGGGCGACAGCCTGCTACCAAGCGTCAGCTTCATGGCGGGCTCTTCATCGCGCATCGCCTGAAACTCGCGTTCGATGGTGTCGATCTCCTCCACCAGCATGCGCGCCGAGATCCTGGTAACGCCCTTACCCATAACGGTTGCCTGGATGGTTCCGTCACTGGTGACTACAGAGCACGCCCGCCCCTCCTCGCGAGCCTCATTACACAGCTGCTGCACCACGGTATCGGCAGAAACCCCCGTGGGTGAGAACTCTATCCGAATGCCCGCCTGCGAAATGTTGGGGCGATCGGGTGATACGTTGCCGGCGCCGTCGAACACGATGACCGCCTCATAGCTACCCTGGGCGAAGGCGGCGACATCAGCGATTAGGGCCATACGAGCGGAATCGAATACGTCACTGGTATAGGGCTCATCCGAGCGGTCGTAGATGAGGCGCTCGTACTTGGGAGTGGCATGGATGATGTTGTACCCGTCAACAACCAACAGCTCCTTCTTGCCCATAGCGTTGACGCCGCGCGGGGGCACGCCGGGGGCGCCAAAGGCGTTACCGGGAGAATAGGATCCAGGCGCGCCGTAAACGCCGCCTACGCCATAAGTAGAGCTCTGCACCGTTTCGCGCACGGATGATTCGCCAAAGCGCTTTGCCTTGGACTTGGCTCGGTTCTTCTTGGTCATGCGCTACTCCCCCGTCGCGGCACCGGCGGCGCGGTCGGCAACGGCGGCGTAATTGCGACGAAGCCACTCAAAGCACAAAGAGGTCGCGGCCTGGGCGACGTTGAGGCTCTCGGTTGCGCCCAGCTGCGGCAGCTTGGTAAGGAAATCGCACTTGTCCAGCACCAGGCGGCTTATGCCGTCGCCCTCGGACCCCATCACCAGCGCGACGCGGCCCTCAAAGGGAGCATCCCAGCAGATATCGTCCGCATGCTCGGAGGCGCCGCCCGCCCAAAAGCCGGCGGCTTTAAGATCGTCCAATGCGCGGGCGATGTTGGGAACCTGGACGATGGGAAGGTGCATGACCGCACCGGCAGAGGTCTTATAGGTGGCAACCGTCACCTCGGCGGCGCGCTTGTTGGCGATTACCACGCCCGCGGCGCCCACCACCTCTGCGGAGCGAACGATGGCGCCGAAGTTGCCCGCATCCGTCACGTGGTCCAAGACCAGCACCAACGCGGGGCCATCACCCGCACGGTCGATGATGTCGGCAAGGTCCGCGTACGGAAAGCGGCCCACCTCCAGCGCGATGCCCTGGTGGGCACCGTGGCTTGAGAGGGCATCGAGCTGCGCGCGGGGCACTTGCTTGACCGCAACCCCAGCATCGGCGAGGCCCGCGATCAGGTCGCGGATAGCCGGCTCGCCCTCGACGCCCTGGGCGATCAGCGCGCGCTTGATGGGAAAGCCCGTGCGCAACGCCTCGAACGCGGCTCGGCGGCCCTCGATGAAGTTACCCGCCTGAGATTGAACGTCGCGACGCTGCGGCTTGGCGGCGGCCCTCGATGAAGTTACCCGCCTGAGATTGAACGTCGCGACGCTGCGGCTCCTGCGAAGCGCGGGCCGAAGACGGGCGCGCAGCGGAACGCTGGGTGCGCTGCTGCTGGGCTTGGGACTTTTGGCCCCTGCCCGCCCCTGTCTTAGAACGGTTCTCTGCCGTGCGCCTGGCCTTGCCCTGCGCACCGTCGCGCTTTTGCACGCGCTTCTTCTCAGCCATCGCGGCCCCTCCTCGGTACGGTTCTTTCCGCACTATTGTCACATCCAAACGCGCCGCCGCCATCATTCGCAACAAAAAATGCACCGCACGCGGGAGATTCCACGCACGGTGCAAAACGCTCGTCAGGCAAGAAGCCAGCGGTAAAGATGCCAAGTGGGTCGCCCTAGATGTCGATCATCGGTTTCTAGGGTGCCCCAGATTGCCCTGAAAGAGGAGGGAGGACGCCTAAGGGCGCCGACCGACGATTGAAGGGCAAGACGGGGTGCCCTAGAAAGCGATGTGCTTGATGCGGCTGCCGGCAGCGGTATCCTCGATCATAAGCCCCATGTC
>OBVA01000995.1_pt1 | contig 10847 bp, 8 predicted proteins | sample 1495021 | NCBI WGS metagenome assembly OBVA01 (sample SAMEA2579965, study PRJEB22360) | human gut metagenome | biome: human gut; feature: human-associated habitat; material: faeces | place: Denmark | collected 2008/2010
GGCTCCTCGCCGCGGAGGTCCCGTGCACGTCTGGCCCGCAGGCGCAAGTCCCTCGCGCGCCGCATCTTCGTCTCGCTTGCCGCCGTGTCCGCCATTGCTGCCGTCGCGGTTCTCGTCTTCGCCTCGCTCGTCTACCAGAAGAGCGGCGTACGCGACGCCGGCCATATGCTCGAGACCGAGTGTGCCCTCGTCAAGACGAGTATGCGCGGTACGGAGTCTGACATCATCCGCCTCATCAACCTTGACCTCGGGGAGGCGCGCGTGACCGTCGTCGGCCCTGACGGCGCCGTGCTTTATGACAACCAAAACAGCGTCGGTGACATGCCCAACCACGCTGACCGCCCCGAGATCGCCGCTGCGCTCGAGACGGGCAAGGGCTCTGCGGAACGTGACTCGGCCACGTCTGGCAGGGTCGAAATCTATCGTGCCGTTCGCCTCGATAACGGCAACGTACTGCGCCTTGCCGTCGACCGCGATGGCATCAAGGCGGCTCTTGGACACGATGTGCTTCTCTCCGTTGCCGTAGTCACTGCGGTGGTCCTCGTATGCTGGGCCGTGTCGCGCCTGATCGTCGACCGGCTTGTGGAGCCCATCCTCGACATCGACCCTTCGGACCCTGACCCGGAGGACTCCTACGTGGAGCTCGAGCCCCTGGTCGATCGTATTGGCGAGCAGATGGGGGAGCTCCGCGGCGCAGACCTCATGCGTCGCGAGTTCACCTCGAACGTGACGCACGAGCTCAAGACGCCGCTCTCCACCATCTCTGGCGCCGCGGAGCTCATTCGCGACGGCATCGCGAGACCCGAGGACGTGCCGGAGTTCGCCGGTCGCATCGTGGACGAGGCGCACCACATGACGGACCTCGTGAACGACATCCTCACCCTCTCCAAGCTCGATGAGTCCGAGCGCGCCGGTGACACCTCGCTGCTTGGCAAGGCCGAACCCGTCGATATCGCCCATGCGCTCCGCGAGGTCGGCCACCGTCTCGCGCCCGTGGCCGATGCCGCCGGCGTGAAGCTCACTTGTGGCGGAGACCCCGTCATCGTGCGTGGCATCCCGTCGCTTCTCGACGAACTCGCCTACAACCTGTGTGACAACGCGATCCGCTACAACCGTCCCGGCGGTACGGTCGATGCCTGCATCGATGTCGTCGACGGCTGCCCACGCCTCGTCGTGGCCGATACCGGCCTGGGTATCCCCGAGGCGGCGCAGGCCAAAGTCTTCGAGCGCTTCTATCGCGTTGACTCGAGTCGCTCGCGCGAGCGCGGCGGCACGGGCCTGGGTCTCGCCATCGTTAAGCATGCCGCCGCCTATCACGGTGCCAAGCTCGCGCTCGAGTCGAAGGAGGGCGTCGGCACCACCGTGACCGTTACCTTCCCGGAGTCCTCGCTCGTGAGGATTCCTGACTAGTTGAGGGTGCGTCTCCCGCCATTCCCGGACGTGCAAAAGTGCGATAATCAGCAGGTTGACTGACTATCGAGAAGGGCACCCATGGCTTCCGAGAACACGAATCGCCCCAAATTCCCGGCGCGCGCCGTCGTCACGGCCGGCATGCCGTATGGCAACAAGGACCTGCACTTTGGCCACATCGGTGGCGTCTTCGTGCCGGCGGATTTCTTCGCCCGCTTCCTGCGTGACCGCATCGGTGCCGAGAACGTGCTGTTCGTCTCCGGCACGGACTGCTATGGCTCGCCGATCATGGAGGGCTATCGCAAGCTCTCGGAGGCCGGCGAGTTCTCCGGCACCATCACTGACTACGTCCGTGGCCACCACGACAACCAGAAGGCCGCCCTTGACGCCTACGGCATCTCGCTTGACATCTTTGCCGGCAGCGGCCTCGAGCCAGCCAAGCCCTTCCACGCCACGCTCTCTGACGCGTGGATTCGCCGCCTGTACGAGGTGGGTGCCCTCAAGAAGCGCTCCACGCTGCAGTTCTATGACACCGAGGCGCAGACCTTCCTGAACGGGCGTCAGGTCATCGGCCGTTGTCCGGTTCGTGGCTGCAAGTCCGAGAAGGCCTATGCGGACGAGTGCGACCTGGGGCACCAGTTCGACCCGGAGGAGCTCATCAACCCGGTCTCGCAGCTCACGGGTACCAAGCCCGAGCTTCGTCCGTGTGACAACTGGTACTTCGACCTGCCCGCGTTCTCCGCCGCCCTCGAGACCCTCATGGACGAGTGGGACGCTGACCCGCAGGTCCGCGATATCGTGACCAAGACCGTGCGCGAGAGCCTCGTCGCCCCCGTCATCTACATCAAGAACGAGCTCCGTGAGGACTTTGCCGCCGTCGCGGGCGACCTTCCGGCCCACACCGTGCACGAGTCGCAGGGCAACCAGGCCAGCTTCTCCGTCGAGTTTGCCGATTGGGAGGCCCGCGACAAGGCGCGCGAGGTGCTCGAGGGCGCGCACGTGCGCTTCCGCACGGGCAAGTGCCTGCTGCCGTTCCGCATCACCGGCAACATCGACTGGGGCGTTGCCGCTCCGCAGATCGACGGCGTGAGCGGTCTCACCGTTTGGTGCTGGCCCGAGAGCCTGTGGGCGCCGATCAGCTTCGTCCAGACCGCGCTTGCCGAGAGCGCGGACGGCCGTTACTCGAGCCGTGACTGGCATGACTGGTGGTGCGCGGATGACTCTCGCGTCTTCCAGTTCATCGGCCAGGACAACATCTACTTCTACTGCGTGGCGCAGCCCGCGATGTGGGAGGCGATGGGCTGGGGCCTCAAGCAGACCACGCCCGTGGCCAACTACCACATCCTATTCATGAACAAGAAGGCCTCGAGCTCGGGCGCCATCAAGCCGCCGATGGCCGCGGAGCTTCTCGACCACTACACTGCCGAGCAGCTGCGTGCCCACTGGCTGTCGCTCGCGCTCGACGCCAAGGCCGTGAGCTTCTCGCCCAAGGTCTATGACACGAGTGTCTCCTACAAGGACAAGAAGACTGGCGAGGAGGTCCTCGTGTGCGACGATCCCCGCGTTGTCGACCCCGCCCTCAAGGAGAGCGCGTTCCTCACGAACATCTTCAACCGCCTTGCCCGCAGCTGCTTCTACGGTGCCGCGAAGGCGTGCGGCTGCAAGCTGCCGGCAGTCGAGGCGAGCGCCGAGGTCATCGAGGGGTGCCGCGAGGCGACGCTCGCGTTCGAGCGCACGGTTCACGGGATGGACTTCCATGGCGCGCTTGCCTCGGTTGAGGGGTTCGCTCGCGCGGCCAACAAGCGTTGGGACGCGGCGAGCAAGGCCGCCGGCGATGATACTGACGCTTACGTGGCCGCCCTCGCGGACGCTTTCGCCGCCCTTCGCACGACGGCCCTGCTCATGCACCCCGCCGTGCCTGCCGGTTGCGAGCTCGTCGCCGAGTACATGGGCTTCTCGGAGAAGGACTTCTTCAGCTGGGAACACGCTCTCGCCACGCCGTGCGAGCTCGCCGCCGAGCTTGGCGAGGATGCTTTCGAGCACGCTATCCTCGAGCTCCCCCCGCGCTTCGATTTCTTCCGCAAGCACGAGAGCCAGTACAAGAAGTAGAGACTTACAGCTCATCGCCACGTTGCGCCCATACGTCGTGTTTAGCTCGTGCCGTGTTCGAACTGGCTCCGCGAATTCCTGACCTCTCCGGACATCTGCGCCGGGGAGGTCTTTTACATTCACGTGCCGTCACTTTTTGCGCCGCCGTGTCGTCATGCCATGCTCTCCTGCGCTGACGCGTCTAGTGTGTCGCTGTGCCTTGCGTCGTCGCGGTCTTGCGCCTCCTTACCTCGCTCTTTGATCTTGCGCCATCGCGACCTTGTGCCTACTTGCCACGTCTGGCTGCGCTGGGAGGCTCTGGGCCTGTCATGGAAGCCCCTTTTGTCCCTCCGCGCCGTTTCGCGTGCAACGAATTTGAGGTTCTGCGGCTCGAATTGGGGCTTTGAGGCTCTAAAAACAATATGAGAGCAAAGAGCTAGCAAATAAAACCCCAGTTGCTCGTTATTCGGATGAGGGATAATACCATTTTTCAGCCGCAGAATCTCATTTTTGTTGCACGGTGCCTTTGTTTTTGGCTCTAGAGAGCCTTCTGAACGCGCTCGCGCACCGTTAGAGGACGTTTCAAGTGCTGCGGCAGTGGCGTTTGTCGCGTGCGCTCTTTGTGCCGTGTCGTATTCGTCGGGCACCCCCCCATTCTTACCTTTACCGGGGCCTTTCATTCTTGTCTTTACCGGGCTCTCCATCCCTATTTTCTCGTGCATCCGTTCCCACCTTCTCGTGCATCCGTTCCTACCTTCTCGGTCGCCCCATTCCAGCCTTTACCGGAGCTTTTCATTCCTGACGAAAAGATGCGCGAACGGCTTCATACGCTGTCCGATACCTGACAGAACCGAAGTCTCGCCATGACGGCAGGCCGGGACAATCTCTCTTGTGCCCAGATGAATGAAAGAGAAAGGAAAGGCCCGCGTGTCGAGTATCGAATTGCGTCACGTATCGAAGTCGTATGACGGGAAGCCTCCGGTAATCCCCGATCTTTCGCTCACGATTCCCGATGGAAGCTTCACCGTGCTGGTTGGCCCCTCCGGCTGCGGAAAGTCGACGACCTTGCGCATGATTGCGGGACTCGAGGATGTGACCTCGGGTGATTTGTTCATTGACGGGGAGAGAGTAAACGAGGTGGGGCCCTCGGATCGCGACATCGCGATGGTCTTCCAGAACTACGCCCTCTATCCCACGATGACGGTGAGGGGCAACATCGAGTTTGGCCTCATCAACATGAAGGTGCCCGAGGACGAGCGCCGACGTCGAAGCGACGAGATATCTCGCATCGTCGGCCTGGAGGGTTACCTCGACCGTAAGCCCTCACAGCTCTCCGGTGGCCAGCGCCAGCGCGTCGCCCTGGCGAGGGCCATGGTGAAGAAGCCCAAGGTCTTCCTCATGGACGAGCCCCTCTCCAACCTCGACGCGAAGCTGCGCACGCAGATGCGCACCGAGCTCATCGCCCTCCACCAGCGCCTCGGGACGACCTTCGTCTATGTCACGCATGACCAGACCGAGGCCATGAGCATGGCTACCAAGATCGTCCTCATGCGCGACGGCGTTATCCAGCAGGCAGACGTCCCCGAAGAGGTCTATGGTCACCCCAAGAACCGCTTCGCCGCGCAGTTCATCGGTACCCCTTCCATGAACGTGTTCCCCTGCGCGGGCCTGGCCCTTCCCGAGCCCCCTGCCGCCGCGGCGCTCTTCGGCTTCCGTCCGTCGCGTGCGATCATCGCCGGCGATGGCGGCGCTCCCTCTGACAGCTTCGCCTTCGAAGCGAAGGTAAACATTCACGAGGTTATGGGTTCGGAGATCATCTACCAGGCCGAGGCTCCCTTCGGAATCCTCTCCTTCAAGACATTCAACCAGCCTCTCGTCGAGGTGGGGCAGGTCGTTCAGCTGTTCGTTGAGAAGGACTCCATCCACTACTTCGATGACCAGGAGAGGCGGGTCGAGGCCTGATGGAGGCAAGCGTTACCGCTACCCCGGGGAAGACGACGGGGCGTCCGAGCGTTGGGAAGGCGAGTGGTGGCTCGAGCGAGAGCAAGAGGAGCGAGCGCCTGAACGCGAAGAGAGTGCTCCGCGCGCTTCGCCCCTACGCCGCCATCGCCCCTTCAATCGTGATCCTTGCGGTCTTCTGGATCTACCCGATATTCGAAATGGGTGGCCTCTCGCTCTATGAGTGGAACCTCGTCAATCCGGAGAAGGTCTTCGTTGGCCTTCAGAACTACATCACACTGTTCCAGGACGTGCAGTTCCGCCAGACGCTCGTCAGCACGCTGATTTACATGGTCTTTACGGTTGGACTCTCGGTTGTCCTCGGTATGCTCTGTGCCCTTCACCTCAAGCGCGTGAGCCGCAGGAACCGATTCCTCCAGGCGGTCATCTTCTCGCCCTACGTGATCTCGCTCGCCTCAATCTCCCTCCTGTGGCTCTGGATCATGAACAGGGATTATGGCCTGCTGAACCAGATTCTGTCCGTCTTCGGGGTGTCTCCCGTCGACTGGCTCGGAGACTCTCGCGTGGCGCTCGCCTCGCTCATCGCTATCTCCGTCTGGAAGTCCGTCGGGTATGACGCGCTGATCCTCACCTCGGCGTTGCAATCCGTCCCGGAGAACCTCTACGAGGCGGCGGAGCTCGACCACGCGAAGCCCTGGGCCACTTTTTGGAAGATTACCCTGCCCATCGTGTCGCCGACCCTCTTCTTCCTGGTGATCGTCGAGGTCATCTCCTCGCTCAAAGTCTTCGAGACGATCCAGATCATGACGCAGGGAGGGCCCCAGAACGCCACGAACACCATCGTGTTTTCCCTCTACCAATACGCGTTCAAGTTCTACAAGGTGGGCTATGCCGCAGCCATCGGCATGGTGCTCCTGGTCCTCGTCGCCATCTTCGCAGTCGTCTACTTCAAGGTGCTCGAAAAGCGAGTCCACTACCGTTAGGAGCTATCCTATGCAACCCATGACCAAGCACGGGATGCCAGCGCGCCGTGCCGTCCGCTCGGCGGGGAGGTTCGCGATTGACATCCTTCTCGTGCTCGTCTTCTTCTTCCCGTTCTTCTGGATGGTCTCGAGCTCGCTCAAGACGCTTGGCGAAACCATGCAGTTCCCGCCTTCGATCCTGCCGGCAAATCCGCAGTGGCAGAACTACGCCGACGCGCTGGAGTCCGGCCCATTTGGGGTCTACCTGAGGAACTCGGTCATCGTCACCCTGGCGACGCTCGTGTGCCAGACGCTCACCGTGATCCCCGCGGCCTACGCCTTCTCGCAGTATCGCTTCCGTGGCAAGAAGGTCCTGTTTGGCATCACGCTCGTCACGATGATGGTGCCGGTCCAGCTCGTGTTCCTGCCCATCTTCATCATGTTCTCTCGTTGGCACATGATCAACTCCTATGCCTCCCTGGTGCTGCCGTTCGCCACGAGCGCCTTCAATATCTTCATGCTGCGCCAGACGTTCAACAAGATGCCGCCGGAGCTCATCGAGGCCGCCAAGCTCGACCATGCGAGCGAGTTGACGATCATCTTCAAGCTGTTCCTGCCGATGGCAATGCCGACTCTTGTAACCCTGGCGCTGCTGACCTTCATCGGGACCTGGAACGACTACTTCTGGCCCCTCGTCCTCACCACCAAGGACCTCGCTCGCACACTGCCCGTTGGCGTCGCCGCACTCAAGGCGTCCGAGTCTGGCGTGAACTTCCACCTGCTGATGGCGGCGAACGTCGTGCTGACGGCCCCGATCATGGTGGTCTACCTCTTCGCGAACAAGCACATCGTGAAGGCGTTCTCGTACCTGGGCGACAAGTAGCGAAGTCACGGGCATCGCACGCGGCGCCCGTGCCCGCGCGAGTCGTCCGCGCGCCCGTGCCCGCCCATGCCTGGCCTGTCAGTGCCGCGCGTGCCCAGCGCTGGCCGGGCCTCTGCCTGACGCATCGCACGTGATCCAAAACAACAGGCTTCTCTCTTGCGCCCCTCCGCGGAGGTGGGGGAGTCCTGTGCCGATAACGAAAACCAAGCCATTACGCACGTGAAATCGAAAGGACATACCTCATGAAGGACCTCTCTCGTCGTCAGTTCGTCAAGCTCGGAGCCACCGCCACGGGCGCCGCCGCGCTCGCTGGTCTTTCCGCCTGCTCGGGCGACGGCGGCGTGGCCAGCCCTGCTGCCAGCACCTCCTCTGACGGCACCATCGAGCTCACCTACTGGTACTGCTGGACCGACAAGATCAAGGAGAACAACGAGGAGCGTATCCAAGAGTTCAACGATACGATCGGCAAGGAGAGGGGCATCCACGTCACCGCAGAGTCTCAGGGCTCCTACGATGACCTCAACTCCAAGCTCAAGAGCGCTTTCGTCGCTGGCGAGGCGCCTGACGTCTGCGTCATGGTCATCAACTCGACCAAGGTCTTCGCCGACGGCGGCATGATCCAGCCGATCGACGAGTTCATCGCCGATGACGACCTCAACGACTTCTGGCCTGGCCTCATGGAGAACTGCAAGGTCGACGGCAAGCTCTACGGCGTGCCGTACCTGAGGTCGACGCCGATTCTCTACTACAACAAGACGCTCTTCGAGAAGGCCGCCCTCGACGCCTCGGCCGCTCCCGCCACCTGGGACGATATGGTCAAGGCTTCCGACGCTCTCGCCAAGGTCGGTGTCAAGGGCTTTGGCTTCTGCGCTGACACCTGGCTGCTCGAGGCCTTCTCCTTCTGCAACGGTGGCTCTCTCTGGGGAGACGGCATCCTCGGCACGAAGGCGACCTTTGCTGATGACCCCGCGGTCGACATGGTCCGCTGGTTCCAGGACAACGTCGCAAACCACAACTACTCGTTCGTCGCGGGCACTAACGCCTCTGACACACTCGACTCCAACGCCGCCAACCAGCAGATCGCCATGTGGACCTCCTCGACCGCCGGCCTCACCAACTATATGAGCGTGGCCGAACAGGGTGGCTATGAGGTGAGCGTTGGCTTCATCCCCAAGAACGCGCAGAACAAGGTCCCGACCGGCGGCTGCAACCTCGTGATGTGCGGCAGCCTCGAGGGCGAGCGCCGCGAGGCCGCGGCCGAGCTCATCAACTTCATGACGAGCAAGGACTCGAGCGTGAAGAACCACCTCAAGACCGGCTACCTCTTGACCCGCAAGTCCGCCTCCGACGACGACCGTATCAAGGACGCCTACGCCGAGACGCCCGAGTACCAGGTCGCCTTCGACCAGCTCGAGTACGCGGTTGGTGACTGCATGAACTCCGGCTTCGACGAGGCCGCCAAGATCTACATCGACGCGTTCGAGGGCGTCATGAGCACCGGCGAGGACCCCGAGGACAAGCTGAAGGCCGCGGCGGAGCAGGCGACCTCCGTCCTCGCCCAGAACGCCTAGGGAGGTATGGCCAATGCATAGACTTCTTGTCATTTGTGTGGACGCCCTCTTCACGACCGACCTGCCCGACACACGCCATCTCCCCGGATTCTCGAGGCTCCTCGAGAACGCGGCGGTCTTCGAGCACGTCGAGAGCGTCTATCCGACGCTCACCTACGTCTGCCATGCGAGCATCGGATCTGGTTGCTGGCCCGAGCGCACGGGCGTTCCCCACAACCAGAAGCTCGATCCTGCCAGCAGGAACGAGGAGTGGTACTGGGACTACTCTGCGATCAGGGTCCCGACGGTCTTTGACTGGGCGTCCGAGGCTGGGATGACGACGGCGTCCGTCGGGTGGCCGGTGAGCGCCAACGCCCCCGTCACTTATGACATCCCGGAGATCTGGAAGTGGAGCGCGTATCCCACCGTGGAGGCGGTCTACCGTGACGGTTGCAACGACGCCGGCTGGGAGTATGCGTCCCGCTACCTCGACGAGTATGACGTCGCCAACGCGACCCACCCCTCGTATGACGAGTTCGAGGTACGTTGCCTCGAGGACCTGATTCGCGAACGAGCGCCCCAGGTCATCCTCGACCACCAGGCTCACCTCGACCACGTGAGGCACGTCGCGGGCAACCACGCCCCTGAGGTGCAGGAGGCGCTCCGCCTGCACGACGGGTGGCTCACGCGCACCTTTGACGCCCTCGAGGATACGAACGTGCTCGACGACACCGTGATCTGCGTCCTTGGCGACCACGGCCACCTTGAGGTGGATTACAAGCTCTCCGCCAACGTGCTCCTCGCCAAGGCCGGCCTTCTCGAGGTCGACGAGGCGGGGGGAGGTCAGCTCCTGGAACGCCTACGTGCAGTCCGGCGGCATCTCCGCCGAGCTCTTCGTGAGAGACGAGATGTACCTGGGGCCCGCAATGAAGGCCCTCGCGCCGCTGTTTGACGAGGACTACGTGACTGACGCCCTCACGAACGACGAGGCGAGGCAGCGCTTCCACACCGCCGGGGACTTCTCCTACATCTTCGAGGCTGCCCCGAACTACGCCTTTGGCGACGACGCGGAGGGCCCGCTCGTGACTCCCGCCGGTGGCGATGACTACAAGTACAGCCTTGCCACGCACGGTCACATGCCCTTCAGGGGAGAGAAGCCGTGCTTCATTATGGCTGGCCCTGGCGTCAAGCCGGGTCGCTACCAGGGCCTGCGCCTGATCGACGAGGCACCGACCATGATGAAGGCCGCAGGGATTCCCTTCGACGAGGCGGCGCTTGATGGAAAGAGCTTCTTCTAGGAGAGACTCTGAGAGTGCGCCGGTAGGGACGTCTGTCGGAAGGTGGACGTCCCTTTTCGTGCTGGTGGGGCGGTTGCTCGGGACGCACCTGGTTACGGCGCACATGGAAGTTCGAGGACTGCGGCGATTCAGTGGGTAGAATGAAGGCTCACGCAAAACAAAAGGAGCTAGCATGATAAAAGCCGTCCTCTTTGACATGGACGACACGCTGCTCGACATCAACCTCACGGCGTTCATGAGCGCCTACGTAGCTGACACGTCGCGCATCCTCTCGAGCATCTCCGGGGCGCCCACGCTCTCGTTTGGCATGGCGTACGCTCGCGGCTACCTCGCCGTGAGCAATGACGCGCGTTCCGATGGCCTCACCAACCAAGAGGTCTTCAATGCCGAGTTCGAGCGCGTGAGCGGCGTTCCTGTGGGAGACCCCGCCATCGCGGACGCCATCGGCTACTACGAGCGCGAGATCCTGCCGCGCCGTAGCGCCGGCCTGGTCGCTGCACGCCCGATGCCGGGCGGCCTCGACGCCATCGAGCGTGCCGGTGATCTCGGCCTTTCCGTGGCGTTGGCGACGAACCCGAGCTTCTCTGCGGACTGCATTCACGCGCGCATGGGCTGGGCTGGCATCGAGGACGCGCCGTTTCTCCGCGTGAGCCACTCCGGCAATTCGACGCGCCTCAAGCAGAAGACGCGCTACTAC
>OBVA01000998.1_pt1 | contig 10806 bp, 12 predicted proteins | sample 1495021 | NCBI WGS metagenome assembly OBVA01 (sample SAMEA2579965, study PRJEB22360) | human gut metagenome | biome: human gut; feature: human-associated habitat; material: faeces | place: Denmark | collected 2008/2010
CATATGCACGCGCGGGGGGGGGGGCACGGGGGAGGTGGGGGGGAGCCACTAGCGCGCTAGCACTTGGCGAGGGCCTGATCCAGGTCGGCAATCAGGTCAGCCGTATCCTCGAGGCCGCAGGAGAGACGCACCATATCGGCGGAGATGCCGCAGGCGAGGAGCTCCTCGTCATTCATCTGGCGATGCGTGGCGTTCGCCGGGTGCAGGCAGCAGGTGCGGGCGTCAGCCACGTGCGTGGCGATCTGGCACATCTCGAGGCTCTTCATAAATGTCTCCGCCGCCGCACGGCCGCCGTTAAAGCCAAAGCTCACGACACCGCACGTGCCATTGGGCATGTACTTCTGAGCGAGGTCATAGTACTTGTCGCCCTCGAGACCGGGGTAGCTCACGAAGCGCACCTTGGAATGGTTCGCGAGGTACTTGGCCACGGCCATGCCGTTCTCGCAGTGGCGCGGCATGCGTACGTGCAGACTCTCGAGCGAGCTGTTGAGGAAGAAGGCCGCCTGCGGGTTCTGCATGGGACCAAGGTCGCGCATGAGTTGCGCGGTCGCCTTGGTGATGAAGGCCCCGCCCATACCAAACTTCTCCGCGTACGTGACGCCGTGATAGCTCTCGTCCGGCGTGGTGAGGCCCGGGAACTTGTCGGCGTGGGCCATCCAATCAAACTGACCATGGTCGACGATGACACCGCCGAGATATGCCGCGTGACCATCCATGTACTTGGTGGTGGAGTGGGTCACGATATCCGCGCCCCACTCGAACGGACGACACATCACCGGCGTCGGGAAGGTATTGTCGACGATCAGGGGCACGCCGTGGGCGTGTGCCGCGGAAGCGAAGCGCTCGATGTCGAGCACGGCGAGCGCCGGGTTGGCGATGGTCTCGCCGAAGACGAGCTTGGTGTTGGGGCGAAACGCTGCCTCGAGCTCCTCATCCGTGCAGTCAGGTGCCACAAAGGTGCAAGTGAGGCCCATACGACCCATGGTGTGGGCGAGAAGGTTGTAGGTGCCGCCGTAGATGGCGGAGCTCGCCACCACGTGATCGCCCGCGGCAGCCAGGTTGAAGATGGCGAGGAAATTCGCCGCCATACCGGAGCTCGTCAGCATGGCCGCGGTGCCACCCTCGAGCTCGGCGATCTTCGCCGCGACGAGATCGCAGGTGGGGTTCTGGAGGCGGCTGTAGAAGTAGCCGGACTCCTCGAGGTCGAAGAGCTTGCCCATGTGCTCGGATGTGTCGTACTTCCAGGTGGTGGACTGCCAGATCGGCACCTGGCGCGGTTCGGCGTCGCCGGGGCGATAGCCACCCTGCACGCACACGGTCCCGACGGTCTTGGCGGCGCTGTTGTTGGTGGGCTGCTCGCTCATATGTGACTCCCTCGGTTTGGCGCTGTTTGCATGTCCATGAGAATAGGCGTGCAAATGCCCAGGTACAACCTAGTATTTTGGTGGGATTTGCGCCTCGGCGGCCAGCGCAGCTTTACCCCCAGCACGCGTGCACGGGCTGCCGCAAAGGCGCTCCCTCATCGTGTACGCCCGAGCTGCCACAGAGGCGCCCCATCGCGCGTGCACGAGCTGCCGCAGAGGCGCTCCCCCGTTATCATCGCGTTCCATCTTGACGCATGCGAAGCTCCGCAAGCGCGAGCGTGTTACCCTCGATTGGTGATTAGACCTGAGAGACGGGGAGATGCACATGGCACAAGGGGTGGATATCGAACGCGAGGCACGCGCTGCAAGCATGATCATCGCGAGGCGGGCGGAGACGAGCGACTATGTCATCGACCGTCGTCGCTGGTACCACGCCCATCCTGAGATCGCCTATCGCGAGGTTGCCACCACCGAGCAGATCTGCGCAGACCTCGAAGCCCTCAACATCCCCTACGAGCGCCCAACGGCAACCGGCGTCGTGGCGACCATCCGCGGCACCGCCCAGAGCGCCTATGGCATAGCCGGATCGGCGCGCCGACGCATCATGCTCCGCGCCGATATCGACGGCCTCCCCGTGACGGAAAGGACCGGCGAGCCCTTCTCGTCAGAAAACGACGGGTTCATGCACGCCTGTGGCCACGACTGCCACATCGCGATGCTCCTGGGCGCCGCCCGTCTCCTCGCCGGCATGACCGACGAGCTCAACGGCGAAGTCCGCCTCGTCTTCCAACCGGCCGAGGAGGGCGGCAACGGCTCCAAGACCATGATTTCCGCAGGCGTCCTCGAAGGTGTCGATGGAGTCTTTGGCATGCACATCTGGAGCGATGTTCCCGCAGGCAAAGTCTCCGTGGAAGCCGGTCCCCGCATGGCAGCGACTGACTGGTGGCGCATCGATGTCACCGGCCGCAGCGCCCACGGTGCCATGCCCAACCAGGGCGCCGACGCGGTGCTCGCCGGCGCCGCCATCGTGGAGAGCCTGCAGGCGATCGTGAGCCGCAACATGAGTCCCTTCGAACCCGCCGTGGTGACGGTGGGGCAATTCCATGGCGGCACGGCACGCAATGTCATGGCCGGCAGCTCTTGGATGGAGGGAACCGTACGCACCTTCCACGAGGATGCCCACGAGCTGATCCCCAACCTCATGGAACGCATGGCAAACGACGTCGCCGCGGCGTTTGGCTGCACGGCGAAGCTCACGTATGAGAACGCCCACTCCACCGTCGTGAATGAGACAGCCGCGAGCGAGCGCGCCATGCGCGCGGCCAACGAGGTGCTTGGCGAAGACGCGCTCGTTCGCTACCGGGGCTCCATGCCCGGAGAGGACTTCTCCGAGTACCTAAAGAGGGTTCCGGGCGCATTCGCGTTTCTCGGCAGCGGCACAGCAGACCCCAACGGCAAGGTCTGGCCGCAGCACAGCTGCTTCTATGACCCCGACGAGTCCGTCCTCGTGCGTGGCTCCATGCTCGCCGCCCAGTACGCGGTCGACTTCCTCGCGGAGTAAGGCAAGCTAGACGACGCAGGCGCAACGAGCCCGAGCTCGTGCAAGGCTGGACGACGCAGGCGCAACGAGCCCGAGCTCGCGCAAGGTCGCGCACACAGGCCCAACAACAGACGAAGCGCCGCATGCCAACACGACATGCGGCGCTTCGGCGTTTTCTAGGGCTCGCGCGAACGGCGTTATTCCTTCTCCTCGCCGGAGATGAGGCGCTGGTACATCGTCTCGTTCGCAGCGAGCTCCGCAGTATCATCGAGCGGCTCGAGGGAGCCGTCGCCGTACTTGCGCTCGAGCGCGCGTGAGATGAGGTAATCCGCCACGCCGGGGTTCTTGGGCAGCAGCGGGCCATGGATGTAGGTGCCCACGACGTTCTTGTAAAGGCACCCCTCGTACCCAGTCTTTCCGTCGTTGCCATGGCCATGAATCACACGGCCCAGAGGCTCAACACCGGCACCCAGATGCGTGCGACCGCCGTGATTCTCGTACCCGACGATGGGACGGTCCACGATGCGACTCTCGATGGCAATGTTGCCGATGAGGCGCGGCGCTCCGCGATCCGTATAAAGGTCGACGAGCGACAGTCCCTCGACTTCCTCGTCACCCATGAGGTAGGAATGGCCAAGAAGCTGGTAGCCGCCGCAGACGGCACCAAGGACGCCGCCGTCTTCGACAAAGGAGACGAGCTCTTCGCGCTCCGCCAAAAGATGCTCGCAGACGATCCTCTGCTCACGGTCCGAGCCGCCGCCGATGAATGCGATATCCACGTCCGAGAAGCTCGGGCGGTCATCGATGTGGACCTCCTCCACCTCGCAGCGAATGCCACGCCACTCGAGGCGCTTGCGCAGCACAAGGATATTGCCGCCGTCGCCGTAGAGGTTCAGGAGCTCAGGATAGAGATGCGCGATACGCAGGGATTTTTCGCTCACAGTCGCTCCCCCATCTGCTCGAGCTCCGCCTTCGCGGGCCACAGGGCCGAGTAGTTCGTCAGGACATACAGTGGGCGATCCTGCGGCAGGTCTGCCACGGCATCGAGCGCCTCGCGCACGGTCAGCGCGATAGGCGCCAAGATCCCCGCGTACTTCAGGCGAACGCGAACGTCATCCGCACGGTGGCCGCCAGCAACAACGGTGAGGTCATCGGGCTCGACAACGCCGCCACACTCGCGGGGACTCCCCACAGCGAGACGCTCGAAGTCGACGTCCCAGATCCAGGAGATGTCCTTACCATCGTTGGGGTTGTCGTTGATGACGAAGAAGGCCGCCTTCTTGCGGTCATCCGCCAACATGAGCGATATGTTCTGGTTGAAACCCGTGGGGTTCTTCGCCAGGTTGAGAATCACATCGCGCCCGTCAATGCGGAAGTGTTGGAGGCGACCGTTCTCCGGATGATATGCGTCAAGAGCGGTCTGGAACTGCTCGGGCGTAGTGCCGGCAAGAGTCGCGCCCACAAAGGCGGCGAGCAGGTTATAGACCATGTATACGCCACCAAAGCTCGCGCTCACGCGCACGGGCTTATCAAGACCCACACCGCTCACGTCGAAGGAGACGCCCCCGCGACCGACTTTGACGCCAGTGGCACGCCAGTCAAGCTCGGGACGGCAGAAGTCTCCCTTGGGGCAACGGAAGGCGCCCAGCTGGGCGTAGGCGCGGTAGTCATAGGCGAGCTCCGTGCCGCAAACCTGGCAGAAGCGCGCCTCGGGCACGCGGTCCGCCGGCAGGTGGAGGTCCTCGCCGATGCCAAACGCCAGCACCTTGGTGCCGGCCTCACGCGCGCGACGCGCGACGCCCATAACGAGGGGATCGTCGCCACAGGCCACGAGCGTGGTCTCAGGCGAGACAGAAAGCGCGGAGACGATGACGTCCTGGACGCGCTCGATCTCGCCGGCGCGGTCGAGCTGATCGCGGAAGAGGTTCAGGAGCACGAGGTAGCGTGGGTGGAGCTCGGGCAAGATGTTGATCGTGGAGAGCTCATCCGCCTCCATGATGGCCCAGTCGGCAGAGCGGCCGGAAAGGAGGGCCGCCGCGACGCCAGGAGCCATGTTGGCGCCAACGCGGTTGCACAGAACGCGGGCGCCACTTGCCTCGACAGCACTCGCGAGCACGTTGTTCGTGGTCGTCTTGCCGTTGGTTCCACACACGACGATGGCACCCTGCGTGAGCTTTTTGGCGGAGTGTGAGATTGAGGCAGGATCGATGGCGAGCACGATGCGGCCAGGCAGCTGCGAGGCGGAACGGCCCGCCATGTGTAGTGCGCCGGCGCAGGCGCGGCCGAGGCCCTGCGCGAGAGAGGCTCTGAGACCCACGGCCTACTCCGCCTCTTCCTCGTCGTGGCTACCGCCCTGCATGTTCTCGTACTCCTCGGGGGTGAGAACGTCCTCGATGCGCAGGTTGACGCCGCCAACCTCAAGGCCCGTCATCCCGACGACCTGCTTGACAACGACCTTCTTGACGTCCTCGAAGACCTGCGGGGCGAACGCACCATATTCGATGAGCACGGAGATGTTCACGCGGACAGAGCTGTCCGGCATGACCTCGACGGAGACGCCCTTCGTGGGGTCCGCCGCGCCAAAGGTCTCCTGGACGCGGTTGATGAAGCCGCCCTTCATGCCAAGGACGCCCGGGACGTCACGCACGGCAATGGCGACGATCTTCTCGATGACACCGTTGGAGAAGGTGAGCGAGTCTTCAGAATCAAGATCCTCATCGGCATCGGAGAAGGTAAGGTCACCCTCCTCGGAGGCGGCAAGCGACGTAGCGCTGGCCTCCTCGGCGGGAGTCTCGGCTGTCTCCTCGACGGTTTCCTCGGTGAGCGGGGCCTCGACCTCAGGCTCCTGCGCGATGATGGGCTTCGTGCTCATGTTGGCTCCTATCCACCGGAGTTTCCCGGCAATCACGGGCGTGACCCTTAGCGGGCGCCCTAGCGCTTCTTCATCAGGTTCTGGATAAAGCGAACGATTTTGGGGTCGCCGTCAAGGTGCTGGCCACAGGCGATGCCGACAACCACGAGGAAGGCGATGACCAGGGTCTTCAGGACGCCAATCGTAAAGAGAAGAAGCGCCACGACAAGACCGGTCACGCCGCCAAGGACCGCATTGCGGCTATTGGGGAACGTCTCGTCAAGCCAGCGCGAGGCACGCGCAAAGGCTCCAGGCTGCGTCGTGGGCTCGGGGCCACTCGCAGGCCCCGCCGCATCGCCCGAGGGCTGCGCGGCAGCGGCCTGGGCGCCAGCGGCATCTGCTGCAAACGAACCGTTGGTTGGCGCCTTACCTGACGAGGCAGAAACAGGAGCATCCGCTGGCTCGATGCGACAAGTGAGCTTCTCGGACATGTCTTACGCCTCCTTCTCGACGCTCATGGGAATCGTGATGTCACCCGTGGACTCTGCGGGTGCAGCCGCAGGCGCGGCCGCGGCGGACTGGTGCTCGGAAGCGCCCTCGCCCTCGTCACCGTCCTCAACGGGAACGACGAGGGACGTACCACGCTGCGGCTCGAGGAACTCAACGTTGATATCCCCCAGGCATTCGCCACACATAGCCGAGAGCCCAGTGACGAGCGCCTCGTGGAGCACCGGCGCCTCGCTCGTGATATCGACGGACTCATACGGCATCACATGCACGTCAACGGTGACGACGCCGTGCTTTGAGGCGCGAACCTCCACGTCCTTGGCAATGCCCAGGCCGAGGGCCTCCACGATGTGGCCCGCCTGCGAGGCAACGGCGTTGCGAGTCACCGTGATGGCACCGCCTTCGATATTCATGACGGAGATGGCGTCCTTGGGGCGGCGCGAGAAGATCGAGCGCAGCAGGTTGAAGACGAGCCACGCCGCCGTCATGCCAAGACAGACCTCGAGCGCCACATAAGCCGCGTCATACGACAGAAACGCGGAGATTTCCGCCTCGCCGATGCCAAACGCAGGCAGGGCGAGCATGGCGAGGGCAAAGAGCCCCGCCAGCGAGAACAGGAAGAGAATGATGCGCTTGAAGCCACCCATGGACACCCTTTCTAACAAAAAGCGCCCCGGCCTCCCGACCAGGGCGCGTCTTGCTCTAGAATACCCCGAACCTCTGACACGATACATGCCGGGCGGAGATTAGAACCGCTTGGGCGAGGTTTACTCGTCCTCCTCCAGGGCGGCGGCGATCTCGTCGGTCACGTCCATGGTGTGGTAGACGTTCTGGACGTCCTCGAGCTCCTCGAGGCGGTCAACGAGGCGCTGGACCTTCTTGGCGTCAGCGACGGTGACGGTCGTCGGGGTGGTGGGGACCATGGTCAGCTCGGAGCCCTTGACCTCGATGCCCTGGGCCTCGAGGGCCTTCTGGACATCCTGCATCTTGTCATAGGCGGTCCAGACGACCCACTCCTCGCCGGCGTCCTCGTAATCGTCTCCGCCAGCCTCGGCGACGGCCATCATGAACTCGTCCTCGTCGACGGCGTTCTCCTTGTCGGCGACCTTCTTGTCATCGAACTTGATGATCTTGTCGACAGCGATGGAGCCCTTGCGCTCGAACTGGAAGGCAACGGAGCCGGTGGTGCCCAGAGAGCCGCCGGAGTGCGTGAAGGCGGAACGGACGTCAGCAGCGGTGCGGTTCTTATTGTCAGTCAGGCAGTCAACGTAGACGGCAACGCCAGCGGGGCCATAGCCCTCGTAGGTGACCTCAGAGTAGACCGCGGCGTCAGCGCCAGCGCCAAAGGCCTTGTCGATGGCGGCCTTGATGCGGTCCTTCGGCATGGAGGACATGCGGGCCTTAGCCACGGCAGCAGCCAGGGAGGCGTTGTTCTCCGGGAGCGGGTCGCCGCCGAGCTTGGCCGCAACGGTGATGTTGCGGGAGAGCTTCGAGAACAGCGCGGAGCGCTTGGCGTCCTGCGCGCCCTTACGATGCTTGGTGGTTGCCCACTTAGAGTGTCCGGACATTCACGTCTCCTTCTCGTACACAGCGCCGGTCCCTCTGGCCAACGCCCATACTGCAAGCTAGCGTGCGCACGGCCTAAGGAACATGCACACAACTAGTGAACTTTATCACTTTTGCAGTGTCGCATACGTCATCTGCGGACATATCTTTGATCGGCTTGATTACGTCACAAAATCGAGCGCGAACGTGAGCAGCCCCTACCCCACGTGCCCAATCTGCGGACGCTTGGTCCGTGCCGCCCACGCAAGCACGACGATGCCCAGCAGCACAAGCGGCAGGCTCAGGAGTTGGCCCATCGTGATTGGCCCAAGCAGGTAGCCAAGCTGTGCGTCAGGCACGCGGACGAACTCGATAAGGAAGCGGAAAACGCCGTAGAGCACGAGGAACGTCCCCATGAAGGTACCCTGTGGGCGAGCGGGCCTGCGTCGGCTCATCATCCACAGCACGCAGAAGATGACGAGACCCTCGAGAACAGCCTCGTACAGCTGACTGGGATGGCGCGCGACGTTGCCGCCCGTCTCGAAGACCACGCCCCAAGGGAGATCCGTGGGCTTGCCCCAAAGCTCGCCATTCACGAAGTTGGCGCAACGACCGAAGAACAGGCCCAAAGGCGCGCCGATAACGCCGAGGTCGCAGACTGTCGGAACGGAGAGGTGGCAGGAGCGGCACATGAGCGAGCCACCAACGATGGCCCCCACGAGGCCGCCGTGGAAGCTCATGCCGCCCTCGTTCAGGGCGAAGATCTTCAGCGGGTTGGCGAAGTAGTAGCCATCGCCGTAAAAGAGCACGTAGAACAGGCGCGCGCCGATAATGATGCCCCACGCCATCGCAACGATGATATTCGCGACCTCATCCCCGGTGATATCCAGGTCCCAGCGGCGCGAGACGCGGTAGATCACGATACCCGCCAGGACAAAGCCCGCAAGGTAGGCAAGCGCGTACCAGTAAATGTGGACCGGCCCAATCGAAATCGCAACGGGATTGAGGCTGTGGTAAAGCTCGTTGAGCATGTAACTCCTCGAAACGATATTTGAGCGCCGGGCCGACAGAGCGCATGCGGATGCGGCGCACGCAGACACGGCGCACGAGGCACCATCGGGAACGTGCCTCAGCGCGGGGCGATACGGCCGTCTTTAGCGCGCGAGTGTATGGGCGGCGGCGGCGCCGCGCTGACCCTGGTAGTGGCTCCCAAGACCGGCAGAGCCATACGGACGCTCGGCCGGGCTCGACATGCGCTCGAAAGACATCTGCCCGACACGCATGCCCGGATGAAGCACGATGGGCAGCGTGGCGACGTTGGAGAGCTCAAGCGTGATCTCTCCGTCCCAGCCCGGATCGACATAGCCGGCGGTGGAGTGGATCATGAGGCCGAGGCGGCCCAGCGTCGACTTGCCCTCGAGTTTGCCGAGGATGTCATCGGGCACAGCGATGCGCTCGAGCGTTGTGCCGAGCACGAACTGCCCGGGATGCAGCACGAACTGCCCGCCCTCGGGGACCACAACCTCCTCGGTGAGGTCCGGCTGGGGCAGCGTCGGGTCGATGTAGGCGTGCGTGGAGTTGCGGAAGACCCTGAAGCTCGAGCCAAGACGCACGTCTACCGAAGCCGGCTGGACATCCTTCATGTCAAGCGGCTCGATGACGATGCGGCCGGCGGTCATCTCGGCCTTGATGTCGCGGTCTGAGAGGACCACCTACATCACCGCCCTCACGCCAGTGACGCCGGGGACGTTGTCCTTAAGCACGCGCTCGATACCCTGAGAGATCGTGACCTCGGAGAGCGAGCAGCCCGCGCAGGCGCCCGTCATCTCGATGGTGACGACGCCAGTCTCGTCATCGACGCCAACGAGGGCGCAGTCGCCGCCGTCCGCCTGAAGACTCGGACGCACCGCGTCGAGCACCACCTCGAGAAGGTCCTTGTCAATCGCCATGTCTCCTCCTTGCCGTTCGCACGAGGCGAGCAGGCGCGAGCGCGGCCCGATTGAGCCGCGGGCACGCGCCGCCCGATCGAGTGCTAGTACATTACGGGGCGCACCGCGGTTACGCCGGGGACGTGCTCCTTGATGATGGTGTCGATGCCCTCGGAGATGTCCGAAGAAGCGAACATGCAGGCGGCGCAGGCACCCGTCATCTCGATGGTGACGACGCCGGTCTCGTCATCGACACCGATAAGCTCGATGTCGCCGCCGTCCGCCTGGAAGCTCGGTCGAATCGCGTCAAGGACGTCCTCGAGCAGACGGTGGTCGATCTTGGCCGTCTTGTCCTTCTCCGACGCGCTTTCCGTGGTGTTCTCGTTGTCAGTCATGTCTATCCTCTCCCCCGCAAGGCGGGCGTGTTCTCAAATCACTCTTGGATGCTACCCGACTCACGCCTATCCGATGCCCCAGAACAGATGTCCACTTGAGGAATGGCGCTCGCGCGAGGCGGGCTTGCGGCCCTCTCGAACGGCGGCGAGCGCGTTGAGGAGGCGCTCGACGGCAGCCCTGGTCTCCGCCTCATTGAGAAGCGTCGCGTCGACCGCGAAGCGCGTCACGCCCGCCTCGATGAGCTCGCCTACCTGCGGCGTCAGGTCGAGGGGCACTGCGTCATAGATGCGCGAGCGGCCATTGAGATCCGTTCTGACGGGCAGGAGACGGCCATCTCGGTCGCGAAGCGCGATCATGCGCCGGCGTAGCGCACACCGCGCGCAATCGTGGATGCAACGATTCGCCACCTTCAGGACGCAGTGTTCGCTCGTCATAACGCGCGGACGGCCCGAGACGATGATGCCCACGGGCACGTTGGCATGCGGGGCGAGAGACTGGATCTCCGCGAGCGTGAGCTCGGGCGAAAGCCAGACGCCAGCCGCGCCGGCGCGCTCGAGCTTGTCGAGGGCAAAGGCGTTGTGAATGGGGATGCAACCACGAATCTCCGCCTTCGCGCCGCAGCTCGCAGCAAGCGCGAGCTCGGAGACGTTACCCACGGCAACGGAAGCGCCAGCC
>OBVA01001002.1_pt1 | contig 10769 bp, 10 predicted proteins | sample 1495021 | NCBI WGS metagenome assembly OBVA01 (sample SAMEA2579965, study PRJEB22360) | human gut metagenome | biome: human gut; feature: human-associated habitat; material: faeces | place: Denmark | collected 2008/2010
CCGGATCGTCGGAAACCGGCAGCGAGTACGGCGGCAGCGTCTTTGGTTCCTACACCCGTTCGACCGGTCGCACGCAGCGCCACACCGGCGTGAGCCCGGATGCGGGACGCAAGCCGTCCACGTTTGGATCGGGCACTCCTCGTCCGCGAAAGGCTGCCGCGTCCCCCGCCGTGGAGCAGCGCCGTCCCGACGCCGCCAAGGCCGCCGAGACCTTTGCTCCCGGCGACCAGGTGAGCCATAAGACCTTTGGTCCCGGTACGGTCATCTCTGCCGCCGGCGACATGATCGAGGTTCAGTTTGAGAAGAGCGGCCAGACCAAGAAGCTCATGAAGGGCTTTGCGCCCATTGTAAAGATCAGTTAGGGTTGGCGAGCTTTAAGGGTGGGCTGGCTTGAATTGGAGCCTTGTGCGCTCGCCCGTTTGATAGCGAATGATTAGCATGCCGGGTCGCGTAGCGTGGTCCGGCATGCTGCGTTTTCAGCAGAGCCGGCGCAGCGTGGTGCCGTGCTCGTCCATGCTGATGCCCAGGCGGTATGCGTCGCCGCGTGCGTAGACGGTCGAGAGCTCAAAGGGGCGGTCGTACGTGTCATATGAGACGCGCAGGCAGTGCAGAGCCGCGGCACCCGTGGGGACCGCTAGAAGCTTTGCCTCCGCAGCGTCCAGGGTGACCGCTTCATAGATGTCTTCTGCGCGAGCGGGTATGATGCGCGCGTGCTCCGCCAGGTAGGCGTAAAGCGAATTGGTGACATCGTTTTGGGTGAGCGAGGGGCAGAACTCGCAGGGGATGTAGGACGTTTCCAGGCGCAGCGGCCGGTTGTTGGCGAGGCGCAGCCTTCGCGTTTGCCACAGCTGGGTACCGGTGTGGACCTTAAGGGAACGGCAAACGAGCCCGCCGCCCTTGATTCTCTTAAAGTTGATCAGGCGCGAGGACGGGGTCTTGCCCGCGCGGGCCATCTCGTCGCTGAAGCCTATCATGATGTCGATGCCCTCGGCAGAGGTGGCGACGGGAAACGTGCCCTTGCCGCGCCTGCGCGTCACATGGCCTTGGTCCACCAAGTCTTGAAAGCAGCGCCGCACGGTGGCGCGCGAAAGCCCCAGCGCTTCGCAGATCTGCTGCTCGGTGGGAAGCGCTGTCCCTTCTGGGAACGCGCCTACTGCGATGAGCTGGAGCAAGCGCTGTTTAAGCTGCTGGTAAAGCGGGGTGGGCGAGGTGTCATCAAGCGGGATGCGGCACAGTTCCTCTAGTGCGTTCATCGTGGCCTCTTCGATAGTAAAGGTATGTACATACCGTACAAAACTATCTTATTCTACACCTCGCCGCCCGTTCTCGTCCGCGTTTTACAGGTCGTCGACCAAGGCGGTCGATTTGGCATAGGCGGTCGACTTTGCCTCGAAGAAGTCCGTCTTCACCATGTTGGCGTTGCTGTACTGGCCCACCCATGCCATGTCGGCGGGCTCGCGCTGGTTGTCCTCGAACAGGTAGCCGTAGCCTAGCGAGCTCCAGCGAAGATTTCCCAGATAGCGGATGTAGTCGGTCGCCATCTGGCGGGTGAGGCCCTCGATGGCGTCGCCTATCACGTAGTGGCCCCAGGCGATCTCCTGCGCCACGCCCTCCTCTAGCATGGCGCGCAGCACCTCGATGTTCTCGGGGGTGAAGAGCTGCGGCTCCTCCTTTTGAAGTTCCAAGATCATGGAGCGGAACAGCCACAGGTGCGTGTTCTCGTCCCTGTTGATATAGCGGATCTCTTGCGCGCTGCCGGGCATCTTGCCCATGCGCGCCAGGTTATAGAAGAACATGAAGCCGGAGTAGAAGTACACGCCTTCCAGGATGTAGTTGGCCATCAGCACCTTGAGCAGGGTGAAGGCATCCTTCTTCTCCTGGAACTCGTTGTACCGCTCGCCAATGAAGGTGTTGCGGGCAAGCAGGCGCTCGTCGGTCTTCCACTGGTAGAGGATGTCGTTTCGCTGCTCGGGGCTGCAGATGCTGTCGAGCATGTAGCTGTAGCTCTGGCTGTGCACGCATTCTTGGAACGACTGGATGTGCAGGCACAAATTGACCTCGTTGGCGGTGATGTACTCGCTGATGTTGGGCAGGTTCGCGGTCTGCAGCGAGTCCAAGAACACCAGGAAGGAGAGAATCTTGTCGTAGGCGGTGCGCTCGGCGGCGCCCAGGTTGGGGTAGTCCTTCACGTCCTGGGTGAGGTTGATCTCTTCTGGAATCCAAAAGTTGTTCATGGCCTGTCGGTACCAGCTGGAGACCCAGGGGTACTTGAGGTTGTTGAAATCGTTGAGGTTGGTGGTGTTGCCGCCGATCATGCGACGCGCGGTTACGTCCGTATCGCCCTGGGGGTTGAACAGCGGCTTGTGCACCAGCGGCGCGTCGGTTTTATAAGAAGAGCTCATGGGGCCTCCCAAATGGTGTGTGGTCTAGCGTGCAGGGCGGGCTGACGGGTCAAGGTGGACACGGTGGGCGGGGCGGGCGAGGGCGTGGACGAGTTCTAGCTGGAGCAGCTCTCGCATTCCTCGACTTCGAGCGATTTGCTGCGGACATAGTAGATGGTCTTGACGCCGGCTCGCCATGCCTCCAGGTACAGGTTGAGGACTTGGCGCATAGTGTAGTCGTTGGTGATGTAGAAGTTCATGGACTGGGCCTGGTCGATGTGGCGCTGGCGAACGCCGGCGGCGCGCACGCTCCAGGTTTGGTCGATGTAGTGCGCGGGCTTGTAGTACCAATAGGTCTGGGGAGACAGGCCCGGCGCCACGCGCGGCAGCATGCTGCCCTTCTTCTCTTCCAAGAAGAATTTGCGCATGACGGGGTCCACGCCCGCGGTGGTGCCTGCGATGATGGAGGTCGAGCTGGTGGGGGCGATTGCCAGCAGGTAGGCGTTGCGCATGCCCTGCTCGCTCACGCGATGCGCTAGCTGCCGCCATTCCTCGTCCACATACCCGCGCTTCTCGAAATAGGCGCCGGTCTGCCAGTCGCTGCCGTCGAACAGCTGGTAGCCGCCGCGCTCCGCCGCAAGGTCGCAGGACGCCTCGATGGCGAAGCGGTTGATGTCTTCAAAGACCTGGTCGGCAAAGGCGAGGTGCTCCTCGCTCTCCCAGGAGACGCCGGCCTGCGCCAGCATGTGGTGGTAGCCGGATACGCCCAGGCCTATCGCGCGGTAGCGCTTGGTGGTGAGTTCGGCGTAGGGGAGCATGTAGTAGTTGAGGTCGATGACGTTGTCCAGCGCGCGCACCACGGTGCGGACCACCTCGCGCATCTTGTCGCGGTCGCGCACCGGCAGGTGGCCAAGCGACAGGCTTGCCAGGTTGCAGACCACAAAGTCGCCCGGCCTCGTGGTGCGGACCACCACGGTGTCGCCGTCTTGCGTCTTGACCTCGCAGGAGACCTCCTCGATGGCGCTCATGTTCTGCGCGATCTCCGTGCAGAGGTTGGAGCAGTAGATAATGCCCGTGTGCGGGTTGGGGTTGGCGCGGTTGACGGCGTCGCGCATGAACGTGAAGGGCGTGCCGGTCTCGACGGCGCTTTTAAGGATAAGGCGGACGAGGTCCTTGATGGTGATGGTTCGCTTGGCGATGCGGGGGTCCGCCACGCAGTCCAGGTAGCGGCGCTCCCACTCGTCCCCATAGTAATCCTCGAGCGCGTAGCCCTTGATGGTGAGGATGTCATGCGGGCACATGAGGTGCCAGGGCCGGTCGAGGTCTTCTTGCGCCATGCGCCAGAACAGGTCCGGATAGCACACGGCCGGGAAGACGTCGTGCGCCTTCATGCGGTCGTCGCCGTTATTGGTGCGCAGCTGCAAGAACTCGGGCAGGTCGCGGTGCCAGGCGTCTAGGTATACTGCTACGGCGCCCTGGCGCATGCCCAGCTGGTCCACGGCCACGGCGGTGTCGTTGATGACGCGGATCCAGCGGATCACGCCGCCGGCCACGCCGGCGAAGCCGCGGGTGGGTCCGCCGGTGGCCCGGACCTTGCCAAGGTACATGCCCATGCCGCCGCCATATTTGGATACCTGGGCGAAGTTGTCGATGCTGCGGTAGATGCCCGTGAGGCTGTCCGGCACGGTGTCGATGAAGCAGCTGGAGAGCTGGTGGTAGGGCTTGCGCGCGTTGGACAGCGTGGGGGTGGCCATGGTGACCTCGAGGCGCGAGAGCATGTTGTAGAAGCGCTCCACCCAGCCCAGGCGATCGGTTTTCTCGTTCATGGCCAGGTGCAGGGCGATGCCCAGGTACATCTCCTGCGGGCTTTCCAGCAACTGGTGGTCGCGCGTGCGGATTACGTAGCGCTTGAGCAGCAGGTCAAGGCCAGCATAGGTGAAGAGCTCGTCACGGGAGTCATCGATGAGGCGGGCTGCGGCGTCGATCTCCTCGCGGGTGTAGGCGGCAAGGATATAGTCGCCGTAGAGGTCTTGGTCCGTAAGATAGCGCAGCTTTGCGTAGAGGTCGACGAGTCCCAGGCGCTCTTGGGTTGAGGCGAGTTCGCGATGCGCGCGAAAAGCTAGCAAGCGCCCGGCGATCATCTCCCAGCGCGGGGCCTCCTGGCAAGTGAGCTCGACCGCCGCCTTGACCAGGGAGTCCAGACGTTGCTCGACGCTCATGCCGGGTTTCGCGAACGAGGAGAATCGGTGCTCGAGATGCTCCAGGCTATAGGCGGGGTCGGTGAAGTCGCGCTCGATGCGCTCAAGGCATGCGACCAGATCGGGCGCCCCGGCTGCCTGGGCGAGCGCCTGGCGCAGCCCGCGTCGCTCCGTGCGGTGGTGGCGGTAGAGGATGTATGCCTTCGCGACGTCGTAGAATCCCTGCTCCATAAGGGCGCGCTCGACCAGGTCCTGGATGCCCTCGACGCCTTCGACGCCGCGGGCGATCATGGTTGACTCGACTGCTTGGAGCAACTGGTCGAGCTGGTTGTCATCGACTTGCGCGCCAAGCTCTGCAAAGGCGCGCGACATGGCGGTTTTGATCTTGGAGCCGTCGTAGGGCTCCGTGCGCCCGTCGCGCTTGGAGATAGCGAGGCCGCGAATGCCGACGGGGCCCTCGCCGGCGCATGCGGCGCTTCCCGCGCGGTCGGGTGTGGTGTTGTCCATGGGTGCACCTTTCGATGTGTCGGGCAGGCGATGTCCGGATGAATAACGTTTCCTTTGGCTAACTCATGCTATCAAAAGAATAGCAATAGTGGGATGGTCGCTTGGTTGAATTGCTGTGTGCACGTTATGAAGGCGCTGCGGTGGTACAGTGGAAAGTCACGCAATGCCGTGATAGATGCAGGTTCGCGTACGCGCGATTGGATGTGAACGGAGGTCCGTGGTGGCCGCAAAAACCTTATCGCCCAAACAGTCGCTGTTTGTGGGCGTCACCTTGTTCTCGATGTTCTTTGGCGCGGGCAACCTTATCTTGCCGCCCTTGGTTGGTCTTCAGGCCGGCGCGCAGGGCGTCCCGGCGATGGCCGGCTTTTTGATTACGGGCATCGGCTTGCCGGTACTGGGAATTGTCGCCGTCGCTCTAGCGGGCACCATCCGCGATCTGGCATCTCGCGTGCACCCTGTTTTCGCCCATGTCTTTGTGGCGGCGGTCTACCTGGCTATTGGTCCGTGCCTGGCGATTCCGCGAACCTCGTCCACGTCATTTGAGATGCTGCAGCCGCTGCTGCCCCAGCACCTTCCGCTTGAGGCGGCGCGCCTGGCGTTTTCCGTCCTCTTCTTTGTTGCTGCGTATCTTTTGGCCATGCATCCCGGTCGCTTGACGCGCCTGCTGGGGCATGTGACGGGGCCCGCGCTGATAGTCCTTATTGTCGCCGTGGTTGGGGCGGCCATCTTCAACCCGGACCCCGCGGGCGTCGCCGCCGCGCAGGCGTCGTACTCGTCCGCACCCGCCATGCAGGGATTTTTGGTTGGCTACCAGACCATGGACCTTCTGGCGTCGCTTACCTTTGGCATCGTCATCGCTACCAATATCCGCGAGCTGGGCGTTACGGATGACGCGGGCCTTACGCGCGAGGTTTCGCGCGCCGGCCTGTTTGCGGGCGTTCTTATGGCGCTCATCTACTGCGGTCTGGCGGTTGTGGGCGCTAACCTTAGCGCTGCCATGCCCGATCTCACCAACGGCGCCGCCATTCTCACGGCGTCCGCGTCGCTGCATTTTGGCGTTGTGGGGCTGGTCGTTGTCGCGGCGATCTTCTTGCTTGCGTGCCTCAATGTGTGCATTGGCCTTATCAGCTGTTGCGGAACGTATTTTGCAGACGAGTTTCCGCGCGTGCCATACCGCGTTTGGGCGGCGGGGTTCGCCGTGTTCTCCTGCGCGGTCTCCAACCTTGGGCTCGACGCGATCTTGGCGTTCTCCGTGCCGTTGCTCAACGCCCTGTACCCGGTTGCTATTGTGCTGGTGGTCATGGGCATGCTGCATAAGGTATGCGATCGCTACCCGCGCATGTGGCAATGGGTTGTTGGCGTTACCGCAACCGTCAGCGTCGTCGTGAGCGCGCGCGACGCGTTCTTCCCCGGCGCGCTGCCCATGCTCGACGCGCTGCCGCTTGCCTCCTTTGATCTGGAGTGGCTGCTGCCGGCGCTGGCCGCCGCGGTGATCGGGGTTGTCCATTCCCGTCTTCGCCCGGTTGGGACGGCGGCTTAATCAAGGCGCTCCATCGCCCGCATAAAGCAGCAGGGGTCCTGGCATATGCCGGGGCCCCTGCTGTTTGGGACGTGTTGAGCTATGAGGTGCTATTGCCGTGCGCTTACAGGTGGCTGGTTACCAGCTGCATGGTGCCGCTGAGCTCGAGGGCGGCGGTGGTGGAGGGAACCAGCAGGTGGCTGCCCGCTTTAACGGAAACTCCGCACACGGTGCCCTCGCCGTCGATGACGGAGACGCACATAAACGGCCAGCGCTGCTCAAGCTCGCCCTCGCCCTCGACGCGCACCAGCTCCACGGTGTAGTTGTCGTTGCTCTCGAGCACGGTCACGCCGTCTGCCTCGGGCATGGGCGTGGCGCCGCTTGCGGGCGGGGTTGCCTGGTAATCGATAACATCAAGCGACTGCTGCAGGTGCAGGGGGCGGGGATTGCCCTCATCGTCCAAGCGATCGTAATCGTAGACGCGGTAGGTGATGTCGCTGGATTGCTGGGTTTCCAAAATCAGCGTGCCGGCCTTGATGGCGTGCACGCAGCCGGGATCGATTTGGAAGAAGTCGCCCTTGTGGATGGGGATCTCGTTGAGCAGGTCGCTCCAGTGGCCCTCGTCAACCAGCTTTGCGAACTCATCGCGGGACGCGGCGTGCTGCCCCACAATGATGGTGGCGTCCGCATCGCAATCCAGTACGTACCAGCACTCGCGCTTGCCCAGCGAGCCGTTCTCGTGCTCGGCGGCGTACGCATCATCGGGATGCACCTGAATGGACAGGTCGCCGGCAGCGTCGATAATCTTGATCAACAAGGGAAAGCGATCGCCCTCGATATCGCCAAAAAGGTCGCGGCGCTGATCCCACAGCTGCGACAGCGTCATGCCCTCGAATTCTGGATTGAGCACGGGGCAGTCGCCGTTGGGGTGGGCGGAGATGGCCCAGCATTCGCCGGTTTTATCAGACGGAATGTCATACGCATATGCGTCGCGCATACGAGAGCCGCCCCAGATCTTCTCGTGGAACACGGGCTTGAGTTCGATGATGTCTGCCATGATCCTCCTAACTCCCTAAGCATGGCCATAGACAGCATTATACGAGTGCGTTTTGATGTGAGCGCGGGTTGCCTGCGAATGGGGGGATTGTCAGCAACAATCTTTCGAGCGAGATGGTCGGTCGTCCACCCGCGCGGGGCGCTCACTAATAGTCCGAAATCGGACTAATGGAGAACGTGTGGACGAATATGGGTCGCGCTTTCGCGCGGGTTGTCTGAATTCGGACAAAGCGATACGCTGGAGCGGCACGTCAGTTGTTACGGGGGATTGATACCGATGTTGGGGTCGGCACGTACCATGCGCATTAAGCGATTGATTAAAAAAGTAGCCATCATCTTGCTGGGCGCCGCCATCTTCACTTTTGGCGTCCATAACATTCACGAGGTCACGGGCATTACAGAGGGCGGCGTCATAGGCCTTATGCTCTTTCTCAACAAGTGGTTTGGCATCCCGTCATCCATTGCCTCGCCGGTGCTCGACATCATCTGCTACGCCATCGCGCTCAAGCTGCTGGGCGGCAAGTTCTTGGGATGGTCTGCCGTTGCGACGGCGGCGGTCGCCGGTTTCTACCGCGTGTGGGAGAGCTTCCCGCACATGTTACCGGACCTTTCCGCCAACCCGTTTGCCGCGGCGGTCCTTGGCGGCCTGTTTGTGGGCGTGGGCGTGGGCCTGGTGGTTCGCCAGGGCGGATCGGCGGGCGGCGACGACGCGTTGGCGCTCTCCATTTCCAAGGCCACCGGTTGGCGCGTTGGCCGCTGCTACCTGTTCACCGACCTTACGGTACTCGCGCTTTCGCTCACCTACATTCCCGTGGTCAGCATCGCGTGGTCGCTGGTAACGGTTACCATTTCCTCCGCGGTCATCGACATTGTGACCGAGGTCTCTTGGGATCATGTCGAGGAGCTGGGCGAGGCGATTCGCGAGCGCCGTCGTCCGTGTTTTACCGCCCTTGGCGGGGAAGGGCGGGCAGCTTCCTCGTCGGCGGCTTCGCTCGAATCTTGCGAGGGCAAGGCGGAGTAGCGCGCGGGGCGTGGGGGCCGGCGGGAATTGTCTCGTCGGCCCTTTTGCTATCTCATGTGGCTCATCATGATTCCGGCGTATTCGGCGGGGCTGAGCTGCGGCGATTGCAGTGCCGGCAGGGCGGTGTGGGGTAGCGAGCGCGATAAGAAGGCGCTGCCGCGCTCCCAGTCAAGGGCGAACATGCGGCCGTAGAGCGAGTCGAGCACGTACTGTACGGCTATGTGGCTTGCAAATTGAGTGATGCGGTCCTGCAGGCTTTCTTGGTCGCTTACGTGCAGGTAGCAGCTGAGGCCGGGTTTAATTGCTCGGCGCGAGGCGTGCCGATGAGAACGGCGGGCACTTGGCGCTCGGCTAAAATGGGTAGCAGGGTGGCAAGATTGGGTCCCAATCCTGAATATGAGATCAATAGGGCCGAATGGGTCTCGTCTGATGAGAGGGCCGACCAGGTTTGCCGTTCGATGCCTTTGTGGCAGGTGGCGACTCGGCCAAAGGAGAGCAGCCGGTTGCAGAACATTTGCGCCGGAAACAGGTTGTGGGGCTGCGTGTAGATATCCACCGTTTCGGCCTGAGTGAGCAGACGCGCCGCCCGGTCGATGGATGCGGGGTCCAACAGCTCCCTTGTATCGCGCAGGGTCGATTCGTAGACGGCCGCGATGCTTTCCAAAATGGTCTCGGCATCATCGTCTTTTAAAAAGGGGAAGTTGATATCGACGTTGGACGAGTGGCGCTCGCGCAGCGCCTGGGCCCGGGCAAACTCAAATGTGCACCGGGCGAAGCAAGGCCGAGAACCCGCAGGAGATCTGGGACATCGGCTTTGATGGCATAATCGGCGGCAACGGCTGCTACGTGGAGAGCGATGGCGAGGTGGTCATGCACCAACTCATCACCGCGGACCAGTGCCGCCATATTGTGGACTGGTTGCACGGACGCGGCCTGGAGTTTTACCTGGAGTCCAACAACGGCCTGTTCGCTAGCGAGCGTTTCAGGGAGGCGGCGGCCCCTGTCATGACGCTCTACGCCAAGGCCAAGGCCGCCGCGGACTGGGTGACCACGGATGTGGACGATGACGGCATGTGGAACGCGTTTTCTCACCTGGGCCTGATCTAGCGCGGCTTCGTTCGCATAACGGATGCATCGCGGTAAAATAGCATGGGCGCCCCGTGGCGGTTCCGCGAAAAGCGGACGCTCAGGGGCGCTCGTTCACATCTATATCCGTAACGCCAAGGAGCCGCTATGCCCGCAATGGAGAAGATCGCTAGCTTTACCGTCGACCACCTCACGCTGGATCCGGGCGTGTACGTATCGCGCGTTGACCGCGATGAGGCGACGGGTTGCACGGTTACCACGTTTGACCTGCGTATGACGGCGCCCAACCGAGAGCCGGTCATGAATACCGCCGAGGCGCACACCATCGAGCACCTGGGCGCCACCTTCCTGCGCAACCACCCCCAGTGGGCAAGCCGCGTGGTCTACTTTGGCCCCATGGGGTGCCGCACCGGTTTTTACCTGGTGGTCTTTGGCGAGGTGACGTCGCGCGAGATCTTGCCGCTGGTGACCGCGCTTTTTGAGTTTGTCGAGGGCTTCGAGGGCGAGATTCCCGGCGCCCGTCCAGAGGAATGCGGCAACTACCTGGATCAGAACCTGCCCATGGCCAAGTGGCTGGCAACGCGCTACCTGGATAAGACCTTGCGCGTGGCGGATGACGCGCATCTTTCCTACGGCTGCGGCTGCTAGGCGAAAGACCGGGCTATGAAGACGTTTGAACATACCATTACCGATCCCCAGGGTTTCCACGCGCGTCCCGTGGTGCTGGTCGCCTCCGAGGCTGGCAAGTGGGCCTGCGACATCACCGTGGCCGCGCGGCGCGCCGGCGAAGATGCTGCGGGCTCCCCTGTGCCCGCGAGCGATCCGCTGGCGCTGATGGCGCTTGACGCGAATGCGGGCGATACCTTGGTGGTGGTGCTTGACGGCGTGGACGAGTGCGAGGCGGAGCAGGGTATGCGCTTGGCGTGTACGTTCTAGCGGCCTTCGCCCGGCTCCTTTGTCCAAAGACGCTAAAGATTGCAACTTGGTTGAATTTGAAGCTT
>OBVA01001006.1_pt1 | contig 10726 bp, 8 predicted proteins | sample 1495021 | NCBI WGS metagenome assembly OBVA01 (sample SAMEA2579965, study PRJEB22360) | human gut metagenome | biome: human gut; feature: human-associated habitat; material: faeces | place: Denmark | collected 2008/2010
CTTCGCCCCCGTCCTTTGCGGTATCTACCTGGTCGGCTTCGATGCCTTCAAGCGAGAAGTTGGCATTGCGCAGGCGCGGGTCGCGGGCGGCGGCTTTCTGTGGCGCCGCGGGCGTTGAGTCATCCGTCGCTGCATTGGACGGGGCGGCATCTGGCGCAGAGGCGCTGCCTTCGGCGGCGTTGCGATCGGGGAGGGCTGGCACATCGCTTGGCGCCGGCGGGGGAGTCAGATGGGGCCTCGTCGCGCTTCACGCGTTTGGGGCAGCTTGGCTTGATCGATTTGTCGCCCTTCTTTTTCTTCCAGGGCTTGTTTCCCTTTGCGGGGGCCTTTGTTTCGGGTGCGGCGAGTGCCTTGTCCCAATCCTCGCGGGGCAAAACGGTGGCGTAGGCGCGGCCGCCTTTAAACAAGGTGATCTTCACCACGTCGGCGCCAAGCGCCTCTAGAAGTTGCAAGGTGGAGTCAAACCCCAGGTCTTCGGCGGTCAGGCGGTCTTGCGCCAGGACCTCTTCCACTCGGGTGATAAAGGTCTGCCTGCCGCAACCAAGCTGGTCGCGAAGCAGGCGGTACATAAAGAGCTTGTTGGCCTCGGTGAAGCGAGGCGATGTGGATGTGCGCGGCATATGTGCTTCTTTCCAAACGGTACAATTGGAAAGAATCTTAACATCCACGGGCCATAGCAGGGCGCATCGCGGGCGATAAAAGCGACGCGAGCGCCCATGTCGTTACATATTGTTGCTTGCGGCGCTTATTCGGCGGTGGTTCCGCTTGAGGTGCTCGCGCCGTCGGTGGCGCCGGTGCCGTTGGTAGCGGTGGATGAGTCCTGCTTTTGAGAGTCAGATGAGGTTCCGCCTGCGGTGGAGTCCTGCTGGCTGGAGCTTCCGGTGTCCGTTGTGCCGTTGGTTGAGTCGCTGGACGAGGAATCGCTGCCGGTTTGCGCGGAGTTGTCGATCGATCCCTGGTCCTGCGAGCTATCGGCGGAGTTATCGGCCGCCCCGTTGGCGGTAGAGCTGGAATTGCTCGAGATGTCCGTCGTGGTGCCCGTTGCGGTCGAGGAGCTTGCCTCGGAATCGTTTTGCGTGCTCGCATCGGTCGAGGTGGTGCTCTGCGTAAAGATGGGGTTGGGGCGGGTGCCCAGGCCCTCGCCCGCCGTGGCGAGCATGATGGCGCCGCTCACCATGGCAAGGCTTAGGGCGGCGATGGCTATGGAGGCTATGATCACCTTGCGCTGGGTGCCGGCTCGTTGCGCGGCGGCGCGTGCTTGCAGTTTTGTGGGGGCGACGCGGGCGCTGCGTGCGCTCGTGTAGGCCTGAGCGTAGGGGGTGTGAGCTTTCATCTGCGCGGGCTCGGGCGCGCCGTAGACACCCGCCGGTTTATGAACGGCGTCGAACGTCGCGTTTTGGAGCTTGCGAGCCCCCGCCGATAGCGCGCGTCGATACAACTGCGTGGCCACAATGGTGACCGCAGAGCTCACGGCGGCGCCGATGACCGAGCCGGCGATGCCTATCTTTGATGCCAGCAGCATGGAAGTTGCCGCGGCGGCCGCGCTCGCGGCTATCTGGCCTATCGAGATGCCGTCGAACAGCCCCTCTTTTTTCGCGATGGGTTGCGTGCTGCCAATAGAGGCGTTCTCGCGCGGCCTGGTGTAGACGCTGTCGCGCTCGATCACGCGGGTTCTTTTCATATCGGTATATGTAGGAAAGTCGTTTGCCATAAATCCCCCTTATGAGTCGGGCGCCGTGTGCGGGCAATGAGGCGGCCCGGAAAAATCGCCCATATATTTTGTTACCGCTTGCGCGAAATCTGAACGCCCCGTGCCTAGACAACAAAAAGAAGCGACACACAAGGAGAGCCTGTGGAGAATGCATTTCATTCCGCCTGCGCCTCGTGCGTATAATGAGTGGAGCTGATTATCTAGATGGGAGCCATCATGGACGAGTTGATCTTTGCAGGCGTGAGCGGGGCCGCGGGCGCCGGCGATGGTGACGGGTTCTTTCGCATAGCCGCGGCGACGCCCAAGATTCGCGTGGCCGATGTAAAAGGCAACGCGAAGGCGGCTCTTGACGCTGTGCGCGAGGCTGCGGCGGCGGGAGTGGGCGCGCTGGCGCTGCCCGAGCTGAACCTTACCGGCTACACCGCGGGCGACCTGTTCCATGATCGGACGCTCTTGCGAGCGTGCGAGCGCGCTCTGGCGTGGTTGGTAGCCCAAACCCGTGACCTGCCCATCTTCTTCACCGTTGGCCTGCCCTGGGCTCAGGGCGAGAACGTCTACAACGTCGTGGCTGCGTGCTGCCGCGGCCGCCTGCTGGGCCTTACCGTCAAAAAGCATCTTCCCAACCATAGCGAGTTCTACGAGCGGCGTTGGTTTGCCCCCGCGCCGTTAAACGTCTCCTTTGTTCAGGTTCCTGCGGACATTGCCGGTGGACGTTGCGTACCGTTTGGGTCCGGCATTGTGTATCGCTGCGCCGATGACGGGTGCTCGGGCGTGGTCATCGGTATCGAGGTCTGCGAGGACCTGTGGGTGCCCGAGCCGCCGTCGACATCGATGGCGCTGGCGGGCGCGACCGTTATCTTGAATCCCAGCGCCTCGGACGAGGTCATCGGGAAGGCCGGTTACCGCCGCGATTTGGTGTGCGGGCAGAGCGCGCGCCTTTATTGCGCCTACGCGTACGCGGACGCAGGGGAGGGCGAGTCTACAACGGACCTGGTTTTCGCGGGCGATAACATCATTGCCGAGAACGGCAGCCTCCTGGCCCGTAGCGAATTGTTTTCCACGGGGATGGTTGCCGCCGACGTCGATCTTGACCGTTTGGCGGCGGAGCGCCGCTCCTCGTCCACATGGACGCGCCCGGTATTTGCGACCGGAGCGGTTCAGGAAGTCTCGTTCTCCTATGGCGCCGCGAGGCCTCGCGGCGATGAGCGCGCATGCGATGCCGCCGCGCCCGAGATCCATGAAGCGCCGTCGCTCTTGTATTCAGCGCTTGAAACCCTGCGAGTGGCGCCGCGTGCGCCGTTTGTTCCCGCGGACGACCGCGACTTGGCGCAGCGTTGCGAGACCATCCTCGACTTGCAGACGGTTGGCCTGGCTACGCGTCTGGCAAATACGTCTTCCCAAAGCGCGGTCATAGGCCTTTCCGGCGGCCTTGATTCCACGCTTGCCTTGCTGGTGTGCGTGCGCGCCTTTGATAGGCTGGGTCTTGCTCGCACCGGCATCATGGCCGTGTCCATGCCCGGCTTTGGCACCACGGGCCGTACAAAGTCCAATGCTCAGCGCCTGGCCGAGCAGCTGGGCGTGTCCTTCCGCGAGGTTCCCATTGGCGAGGCCGTGCGCCTGCATTTCTCCGATATCGGCCATGATCCGGAGGTCCAAGACGTAACCTATGAGAACTCGCAGGCGCGCGAACGCACTCAGATCCTGATGGATTTGGCAAACGAGCTGGGCGGCTTTGTTATCGGTACGGGCGACCTCTCCGAGCTGGCGCTGGGCTGGGCCACTTACAACGCCGACCACATGAGCATGTACGGCGTCAATGCCAGCGTGCCCAAGACGCTTGTCCGCCATCTGGTTCGCTACGCCGCCGACGTGTTTGGGGGAGAGATCGCCGAGGTGCTGCTTGACGTGCTCGACACGCCGGTGTCGCCGGAGCTCTTGCCGCCCACGGGCGACGATGAGATTGCTCAGCGCACCGAAGACCTTGTTGGCCCCTATGAACTACACGACTTCTTCCTGTACCACATGCTGCGCTTTGGGTTTGCGCCGTCAAAGATCTTCCGTATGGCATGTCGCTCTTTTGAGGGCGTCTACGATCCGGCGACCATTCATGCATGGCTGCGCACGTTCTACCGCCGCTTCTTTGCCCAACAGTTCAAACGCAGCTGCCTGCCCGATGGTCCCAAGGTGGGCAGCGTGACGCTGTCGCCGCGCGGCGATTGGCGCATGCCCAGCGATGCCTCTTCACGGTTGTGGCTGGACGAGGTCGATGCCATCGACGTCGACGGTATCGAGTTGTAGGGAGCTACTCCATCTCCTTGTCCGGTTGGATAAGCTCTTCGTATCCGCTGATGGCGTCCCGTGCGTGCGGGATGACCGTGAGCAAGAAGCTGTAGATTACCTCGATGATGAGGGTTGCGGATATTTTTGAAAACGTGAAGTCCACGGTGGTGAGCAGGGCTTCATAGTTGACTGCCCTAAGGATTATGTCAGACATGCGGGCGAGGGGAGAGGTGGCGTCGCCGGTGATGAGGATCGCCGTGGCGCCCCCCTGCTTCGCCGCGTGAAGTATTTTTTCAAGGCGCTTGGACTTGCCTGAATTCGAGATGAGAAACAGCACGTCGCCCTTGCGCATGCTGAGCGCCAGCGACGTAGAGCTTTCGGTGATGGTGGTGGCGACGCTGCGCAGGCCCAGCTGGCCAAATTTGATAGCCGCGTCGATGGCGACGGCGTTTGTGTTGCCAACGGCCGCGAACAAGATCATGTCGGCGCGGGCAAACAGGTCCACGACGCGCCTTAGGGTCTTCTCGTCCAAATAGTCGAGGGTCGATTCTATTTCGCGTATCTTCGCGTGCTTGATGTTGGCAATCGACTGCGGGACGTCGTCCAAAGAGACCTTGCGGGTAATCTGCGTGTTGCCGCCTTGAATTGCAAGGTCATGGGCTAGCGAGAATTGAAAGGCGCGGTAGTTGGTAAAGCCCAGTCGCCTGCAGAAACGCGATACCGACGCCTCGGAGGTGGAGCTTGCCGCAGATAGCTGCGCGCTGGTCATGCGGGGCGCCCTATCGGGGTTGGCGAGGATGAAATCAACGATGCGTTGCTCGCTGTCCAGAAAATCCCTGGTTGAGGTAATGAGCGCGAGCGCGCTTGGTTGGTCTGCAGTCGACACGATTCTCTCCTTACAATCTCCCTGCCTACAGCATAGCCCCAAAGTGCAGCGCAATTGCGAAGGAGTAATGAAGCAACCTTACATAACCGCTCGCAGGCGTAAAAATGCTTTTCACGGATGATACACTACGTGAAAGAAACCCATCAAATGTGCTCATGTAAAGTAGGGTTATCAGATGCACCGCCGGTGCATGGAAGTTAAGGGAGGGAACATGGCAGAGAAGTACGACATTATTGCTGCCACGGGCTGCCCAACGGGTATCGCCCACACCTTCATGGCGAAGGAGGCGCTTGAAAAGGCCGCGGCCGAACGAGGGCTCACCATCAAGGTCGAGACCCATGGCCAGGTCGGTATCGAGAACGCGCTGACCCCCGCCGAGATCGCCGCGGCTCGCGCCGTGGTTGTCGCCGCCGACAAAGACGTCAACGCCGAGCGCTTCGCCGGCAAGCCCATGGTTTCCGTGGGTGTTTCGCGCGCCATTTCGCAGGAGGCAGCCGGCAAGCTGATCGACGACGCCCTGGCCGCCAAGGCGGACCCCAATGCCGTCGCCGCCGTTGCTCAAGAGGCTCCTAGCGCGGAGAAGGAGAGCTTCGGCCATCAGCTCTACAAGCACCTTATGAACGGCGTTTCCCATATGCTGGTGTTCGTCGTCGCCGGCGGCGTCCTTACCGCCGTCTCCTTCCTGTGGGGCATCACGTCTTTTGATTCCACCGCTTCGGATTACAACACGTTCGCCGCCATGCTTAAGACCATCGGCGGCATCGCTATGAACCTTATGGTTCCCGTGCTGTCCGCTTATATCGCCGAGTCCATCGGAAAGCGCCCCGCTCTGGTTCCTGGTTTCGTCGCCGGTATGATCGCAATCCAGGGCCTGCCCGTTTCTGCTGAGACCGGTCTTATCGATGCCGGCGGTTCCGGCGTGGGCTTTGGTTTCCTGGGCGGAATCGTTGGCGGTTTTCTTTCCGGTTACGTCATCTTGCTGCTGGAGAAGGTATTCGCTAAACTGCCCGCTAACCTGAACGGTCTCAAGGCGATCTTCCTGTACCCGCTGTTCTCCACGCTCATTGTTGGTCTTGTGATGCTGGGCATCTCCGGCCCCATGGTCACCATCAACAACGGCATGATGGACTTCCTTCGCGGCCTGCAGCACGCCGGCGCTATTCCCCTGGGCATCGCTATTGGCTGCATGTGCGCGGTCGACATGGGTGGTCCGGTCAACAAGGCTGCCTATGTAACCGGCACCATGCTGCTGGGTGCCGGCCTTGAGGCTGGCGTCGGCACGTCCGAGTACGCTGACGGCACCGCGTTCATGGCCGCCGTCTCCGCCGCCTGCATCGTTCCGCCGCTGGTTACCAGTTTCGCGGTCATCGCCGGCAAGAAATACTTCTCCCAGGAAGATCATGACGCCGGCATCGTCAACATCATCCTTGGCTGCACCCACATCACCGAGGGCGCCATCCCGTTCATGACCAAGAACATCTGGCCCGTCATGCCCATCATGATGGTCTCCTCTGCCATCGCCTCGGTGCTCACCTTGCTGTTGGGCGTCCACGTTCCCGCTCCTCATGGTGGCTTCCTGGTGCTTCCCGTGGTTGACGGCGGCCTGCAGTGGGTCCTCGCCATTCTCGTCGGCACCGTTGTGGGCGGCATTCTGTTCACGACATTCAAGAAGCACGAGTGGACTCGCGAGCAGGCTTCCATCTCCGCCGCGCCCGCCGCTGCCCCCGCTTCCGTCGCCGAGCCCGCTTCCGCCGAGGCTGATTCGGTTAAGCCTCAGCAAGCCGACGAGGCCAAGGCCGACGAGGCCGAAGCCGCCGGTGGCTTCGTCAAGGCATCCAACGTCTTCTGCGACCAGAAGGTCGATGGCCGCGATGCCGCGCTGAAGTTCATTTCCGACAACGCCGTTGCCGCCGGCATCGCTGACGACGCCGACGCCCTTCTCGCCGCGTTCCTTAAGCGAGAGGGGGAGGGCACCACGGGCATGGTCGATGGCTTCGCGATTCCGCACGCCAAGACCGATGCCGTCAAGCAGGCTTCCGTCATGGTCCTCAAGGCCCCTGGGGGAGTCCCCGGATGGGATACCATGGACGAGGCGCCCGTCACCTGCGCCATCGCCTTGCTTGTTCCCGAAGCCGAGGCTGGCACTTCGCACCTGCAGATCCTCTCCAAGGTCGCCATGGCGCTCACGGACGATGATTTCCGCGCCGCCTGCAAGGATGCGACCGATCCCGCTGCGGTTGCTTCCCTTATCAACGAGCGCCTGGTCTAAGGCCTCGCCGCGGGGCTTGCTAGCAAGTTACCCGTTGACGTTTTGCCCGGGCCGGTGGTTACCGTCGGTCCGGGTTCTCTTTTCCACCAGTATGTGACGGGAGCACTCATATGATCTACACCCTCACGGCCAATCCCGCGATCGATTACAACGTATCCTGCGACCACTTGGATGCCAACACGGTTACCCGTACGCGCGATGCCGTCTACTCGCCCAACGGCAAGGGCCTCAACGTGTCCTTTACGCTCGACCACTACAACGTGCCCACGACCATTTTGGGTTTCTTCGCAGGCTTCTCCGGCAGGTTCATTGTCGAGGGCGCGCGCGAGCGCGGTGTTGAAGTGAAGCCCATTTGGACCGAGGGCATCACGCGCGTCAACGTTTTCCTTAATGCCGGAGAGGGCGTTGAATACAACATGGTTAACGCCGGTGCCGCCATCACGCCTGCAGACGAGGACGCCATGGTCGACCTCATCTCCTCGCTCGCGGATCTTGATTGCCTGGTCATCTCCGGTTCCCTGCCCCCTAATACCTCCAATGGTTTTTTGCGCCGTGTCCTTGAGGCCGTTCGCGCCAAGGGCTCCCGCTTTGTTCTGGATATCTCAAGCACGCAGCTTATCGATTTGCTCGAGCTCGAGCCCCTGCTTATCAAGCCCAACGACGACGAGCTTCGCGACATCTTTGGTTTGGACGTGCGACCCGGTGACGATTCCTCTGCCGTGGCCGCCCTGGCCGAGCTGCACCGCCGCGGCGCGCAAAATGTGTTGCTTACGCTTGGTGGCGCCGGCGCATATTTCTCCAACGGCGAGCACGTGTGGTTTGCCCATAACACCCATAAGGTAAAGGTGCTTTCCACCGTCTGCGCTGGCGACTCCTCGCTTGCGGCGTTCCTCTCGATCTGGGGTTTTGAACCCGATCGCGTGGAAGATGCTCTCAAGCGCTCTATGGCCACCGGCGCCAACGTGGTCGAGTGCCCCGGTCTGGGAGACTTTGCCCATGTGGACGAGTACCAGGGTTACATCGACGTGCGCCTGGTTAAGTAATTGCTCGCCTGTGCGTTCGCGATAGGTTTCGATATGGGCCGCCTTGCCAAGTGCGGCGGCCTACGCCTTGACGCGGGTGCATAATGGGGAGGATGTATAAATGCCGATATCCCATCATGAGAGGGGATGTTTCCATGCAATTCTCTTCCAGGCTCGATCGTTTTGGTGACGAGGTGTTCGCTGCCCTCAATGCACGTAAGGTTGCTCTTGAGGAGGCGGGCCGTACTATCTACAACCTATCCGTGGGAACACCCGATTTCGCTCCGTATGATCATGTCGTTGACGCGCTTGTCGATGCTGCGCGCGATCCCCAGATGTGGAAGTACAGCCTGCGCGATCTGCCGGAGATGAAGCAGGCGGTGTGCGACTACTACAAGCGTCGTTTTGACGTTGATGGGATCACTCCGGATATGGTCTGCTCGGTCAACGGTACCCAGGAGGGCGTGGGACACTTTGCGCTCGCCTTGCTCGATCCGGGCGATGTCGTGCTGGTCCCCGACCCCTGTTACCCCGTCTTCGAGGCGGGCGCCAAGCTCGCCGGCGCCGAGCTCTCGTATTATCCGCTTAATGCCGAGCACCATTTCTTGCCCTACGTCGCCGGCATCGATCCGGTCGTCGCCGACCGCGCCAAGTACATGATCGTGTCGCTGCCCGCCAATCCGGTTGGTAGCGTGGGCACCCCGGAGCTATACGAGGAGATCATCGCATTCGCGCGCGAGCACGACCTTCTCATCGTCCATGACAACGCTTACTCCGATATCACCTACGATGGTCCGCGTGGAGGCAGCTTCCTTTCGTATCCCGGCGCGCTTCAGGTCGGCGTCGAGTTCTTCTCGCTTTCCAAGTCCTTCAACGTCACCGGCGCTCGCATCGGTTTTCTTGTGGGCCGAGCCGATGTGGTAGCCGCGTTCTCTAAGCTTCGCAGCCAGATTGACTTTGGCATGTTCTTGCCGTTGCAGAAGGCCGCCATCGCTGCGTTAACAGGCCCGCTCGAGCAGGTTGAGGAGCAACGCCTGGCATACCAGGAACGTCGCGATGCGCTCTGCGCCGGCCTTGAGTCCTTGGGCTGGGAGCGTCCCAACGCGCATGGCTCCATGTTCATCTGGTGCAAATTGCCGGGCGGTCGCACGGACTCCATGGCGTTCTGCGAGGAGCTTATGGACAAGGCGGGTGTCATAGTTACTCCGGGAGCCAGCTTTGGGCCTTCGGGCGAGGGATACGTTCGTATGGCGCTGGTGCTACCGCCCGACCGGATCGCGCTTGCCGTCCAGGCGATACGCGAGGCTGGTATCGTTGGTTAATACCAGCTTCACACTAAAGACATATTGTCAATAAAAAATCGGTATACGGCACTGATAAACCTGTGCAAGCGCGTTAAAATAACCATTGTCTATTGTTGCAGCAAATCGCGGCTCGCTATCTCGTAGTCCACGCTTGCCTTGGTTTCTGCTTGAAGGGAAGGAATCTCCCATGGTTAATGACAGGAAAGTCGCTATCGTCGGTTGCGGTTTCGTTGGTTCGTCCTCCGCGTTCGCGTTGATGCAGAGCGGTCTGTTCAGCGAGATGGTGCTTATCGACGTCGATCGCGATCGCGCTGAGGGCGAAGCCCTCGATATCAGCCACGGCTCCCCCTTCGCCAGCCCCATGAAGATCTATGCGGGCGACTATAAGGATGCCGCCGACGCCGCCATCATCGTGGTCACCGCCGGTGCCGCCCAGAAGCCCGGCGAGACCCGTTTGGACCTGGTGAACAAGAACGTCAACATTTTCAAGTCGATTATTCCGCAGATTCGCGAGGTTGGCTTCGAGGGCATCCTGCTCATCGTCTCCAACCCCGTCGACGTTCTCACCTATGCCGCCATCAAGATGAGCGGTCTGCCCGAGAGCCGCGTTATCGGTTCCGGCACCGTGCTCGACTCCGCTCGTCTTAAGGACGCCCTGGGCGCGCACCTTGGCGTCGACCCCCGCAACGTCCACGCCTATATCATCGGCGAGCATGGCGACTCTGAGCTCGCCGTTTGGTCTAGCGCCAACGTCTCCGGTGTTCCGCTGCATGATTTCTGCGAGATGCGCGGCCATTTCGATCACGAGGCTTCCGAGAAGCGCATCGCTGACGAGGTCAAGAACGCTGCGTACGAGATCATCAACAAGAAGCACGCGACCTACTACGGAATCGCTATGTCCGTGAAGCGCCTCTGCACCGCTATCATGCGCGACGAGAAGCACATTCTGCCCGTTTCCAGCCTGATGGTCGGCGAGTACGGTTTGGAGGATATCGCTATCTCCATGCCCACCATCGTTGGCCGCAACGGCGTCGAGTGCCGTGTTCCCGTCTCCCTGGACGAGGAGGAGCTCGCCGAGCTGCATCGCTCGGCCTCCGCTCTGAAGGACGTTATCGACCAGGTCGACTTTAACGCGTAAATCGTTTAGAACCGCATTTAGTTGCCCTTGCAAGACTCCGTTGCGTTCGTGCGGCGGGGTCTTTTTAATATGAGTTGAACATTGTCAAGTGGCAAAAAGGCCCTGCCCTCCGCGGA
>OBVA01001008.1_pt1 | contig 10723 bp, 12 predicted proteins | sample 1495021 | NCBI WGS metagenome assembly OBVA01 (sample SAMEA2579965, study PRJEB22360) | human gut metagenome | biome: human gut; feature: human-associated habitat; material: faeces | place: Denmark | collected 2008/2010
TCTCGATTCCTTTTTCAGTCTAGAATCGAGAGGGTCTCTTAACTTAATGACATTGGCCCTCGGACACCGACTTTTTTTGTGCGCAAAAGACGGAGCGTCGATCCGAATTTATAAGAGCGCTCGTAAATGAGTGGACTGCGATAAAGGGCGCTTGCTCATAACGCGACCAGCAATCATAAACACTGAGCAAAAGCCGGAACAGTATGCAGTAATACAAGATGAAGCCGTGTAGATATGACACCGTGCGGGGAGTGTGGTGTGGCATAATCACTGTAAATGCAGTATAATAAAGCCAGTAACTTATAGGAGGCTAATGAATGAATAGCATTTTAAATCTCCTGCTCACCGCGCTTGCGGTGGTGCCGGCGATGTGTATTCACGAATATGCACATGGATGGGTGAGCTATAAGCTCGGCGACCCTTCTCCAAAGTATGATGGACGGCTGAGTTTAAATCCGTTGCGTCATGTCGACCCTATTGGGGCCTTGTGCTTAATTCTTTTGAACTTTGGTTGGGCGAAGCCCGTACAAGTGAATCCAGCGTATTACAAAGACCCGAAGAAGGGCATGGCCCTTGTTGCCTTAGCAGGACCGGTGGCGAACTTTATTTTGGCGTTGCTCTGTCTGATTGTCACCAATGCCATTGAAAAAATCACCGGTGGGCAAGTCACTATGACAGTCTTTTATGTGTACCAATTCTTTATGCTATCTGCGATGGTCAACGTCGGATTAGGGGTCTTTAACCTTATTCCCTTGCCACCACTTGATGGCTCAAAGGTCATTGGTGTCTTTTTACCAACCGAATGGTATTTCAAATTTATGCGATTTGAACAATACGGCTTTATCCTCTTGTTCTTGTTGCTTGCAGTGGGTGCACTGAATACCCCGCTGTTCTGGCTAAGAAACGGGATGGTCGATTATCTCAATTTCCTCGCCAATGCCGTGACCGGATTCCTTGCCTAAATTTAAAAGCGCTCCTTTGAAAGGGTGAAACTTTTGTTAAACAATCAATCCCCGACCATTGCCTTCCATACTCTGGGATGCAAAGTCAATCAACACGATAGCGCCATTATGGCTGCATTATTTCAAGAAGCCGGCTATGAAATCGTCGATTTTCATGAAAAAGCCGATGTCTATTTGATTAACACTTGTACAGTGACTCATTTGAGTGACCGCAAATCTCGTCAAATGATTCGCCGTGCCGGTCATGAAAATCCCGACGCCACCGTGGTCGTTTGTGGCTGCTACGCTCAAACTGCAGCAGGCGAATTGGCCGGATTGGAGGAAGTCGATCTCATTATCGGCACCAATGAACGCCACCGCGTGGTTGAAGCAGTGGAAGAATTCCGTCAAAATCATGTACGAAAAACCTATCTGCCATCAGACGATGAGCTTTTCTATTATGAGGATTTGCCTCATGAACGTGTAAGTGGTATGACCCGCGCCTATGTGAAAGTACAAGAAGGCTGCGACCAATTCTGTGCCTATTGCATCATTCCATATGCCCGCGGTCCGCTACGTTCCCGCTCTGAAGCAGACACCGTTGCGGAAATTAACGCGCTTGTTGCGAAAGGTTATAAGGAAGTGATTTTGACAGGTATTCATCTCGGCGCATACGGCCGTGGGGTGAAGGATGAAACCACTGACCTTACCGGCCTTTGCAAATGCATCTTGGAAGAAACCGAGATTGAGCGTCTACGCTTGGGGTCTTTAGAAGGCATCGAAGTGACCGAGGAACTCATTGACATGATTGCGGAAAATCCACGTATGGCAAAGCACTTGCATTTACCACTTCAAAGCGGCTGTGATCGTACCTTGGCTGCCATGCGCCGTCCGTATGATACCGAAGAATTCCGTAATACCATGCGTGCCATTCGTAAGCGTGTGCCAAACATTGCGATTACCACCGACCTGATGGTCGGGTTTCCGGATGAAACCGAGGAAGATTTCAAGGAGAGTTTGGTATTCTGCAACGACATTGCCTTTGCAAATATGCACATTTTCAAATACTCTATGCGCGGCGGAACACCTGCTGCAGCCATGGAAAATCAAGTTGACCCACAAGTCAAAGAGCATCGTGCCAAGCAAATGGCGGAGGTTGCGCAAAAAAACAAGCAGGAATACGAAGCACGCTTTATCGGGCAAACCGTGCGTATTCTTGTAGAGGAGCCAACCGCTGATGGCGCTTGGACCGGACACAGCTCCAATTATCTCTATGTGACTTTCACCGGCGAGGGGATCCAAAGCGGTGATTTTGTCGATGTGAAATTGACAGAACTCACCAAGAACCGCTTGCAAGGCGTGTTAGTATAAATAAAAACAAAGGAGGAAATGACGATGAGTGATTGCATTTTCTGCAAAATCGCGAACGGTGAAATTCCAACCGACACCGTTTACGAAAACGAATTGGTACGCGCTTTTCGTGATGCTGACCCACAAGCACCTACCCATGTGTTAGTGGTACCAAAGCGCCACGTACAAAGTGCTAGCCAATTGACTCAAGAAGACGGCGATTTGATGCTTGCCATGCTCGATGCCATTCATGCAGTGGTGAAGAGCGAAGGTATTGAAGAGGCAGGATACCGTTTGGTTGCCAATACCGGGGAACAGGGCGGGCAAAGCGTGCCACACCTTCATGTACACGTGTTGGGTGGGCGCGATATGAAATGGCCTCCGGGTTAATGCGTGAATCTGAAAAAATAAAATCTCAGCCGGCGTTATGGAAACGTCTCCTTCTGCCGGTGCAGGAGGGCGAAGAACGCTGGTTGAGATTTTTTCGTATTTTTATCGGTAATATCCTGCTTACCGGAGCCTATGCGTTTATCACCGTACCAAAAATTATTTTAAATGGCGGGGTTACGAGCTTTTCACTGGTGCTCGAAGCCTGGACACCATGGAGCGTTGCTTTGTGGGTTGATGTCTTAACGATTTTACTAATTATTATTAGTTACATTTTTCTGGGGAAATCTTATTTTGTTGGCGCGCTGTTTTCGAGTGTCTGCTATATGGTGCTCTTTAACGTGTTCCACTGGACCGGCTTAGAACTGCCGGTGCCAACCGTTTTTGGCACGCCGATTCTTGCAACACCGATTGCCGCCTTATTGGTTGCGGCTGGCTATTATTTTTGTATCAGTGCGAAGGCCACGGCAGTGAGCTTTGATACCATTGCAATGATTCTCAACAAACACAATGCAAAGTTTGATATTGCCACTACCATGATGGTGATTAACATTCTAGTCCTACTCACAGGGGCTGCCACCTATAGCATCACAGCAGTGATTTGTGGGATTGTCTTTACCGTGCTTCAGGCGCAGTTTCTTAAGGTATTTTTAAAACTTGGTGGCGTTGAACAAGTCGCGGAATAGACCAATATTATTTTCAGGATTTTAATGATAGTGCTTGCATTTAGAGGCCTACTATCGTATAATAGCTATTGTGTTTGAAGTCCAGATATCAACAGTCCCGATTACTCCTGTTGATTCCGGAGGGAGGGAAATAGTCAATGTCATCAGAAATTAAGGTTCGTAAGGACGAATCATTAGATAGCGCATTACGTCGTTTTAAGCGTTCTTGCCAAAAGTCTGGCGTTTTAGCTGAATGCCGTAAGCGCGAACATTATGAAAAGCCAAGCGTAAAGCGTAAGAAAAAATCTGAAGCTGCAAGAAAAAATAATCGCAAAAGATCTTACTAATTAGTCTATGCGACACTACAAATCGACCGAATGATTTCGGTCGATTTTTTTGTTTATAAACAAAAAAACCACCCGTATTACGAGTGGTAAAATGTCATTGCTTATAGTAAAGAACATCAAGAAGATGGTCACAGAGAATCCGTAATTCCAACGGGCTACGATTTAAACCAATCATTGTTTGAAAACCGACATTCATCTCGCTCATCAATAGCTCGCGAGGTTCAGGAATAAATTTGATAAACATTCCACCGCGGTCTTGTCCGTAGCTCACATCAAATCGAAGCTCCACGGCGCCATCCTCGTACTCGATGGTATCGGTCAAATGGAAGTGTTTGTTTAAAGTGTCTTCATCTGCTGCCTGCATGAGGCGAATAAAATAAGTTTCTTCGTCACGAGTCATTATCGGGTCATCCTTTCCTGCGAATAGGTCACTGTTATTATACCACAACGCTTTCAATTTTAATAAACCATAACTATACATAACGATAAGCCTTGCTGAGAAGGTACGCTTGTGATAGACTGTAAGATATTCCATTTTAGAGGATTATTTTAATAAGGAGGAAGCGGCGTGGATCTTTCACAACGTAAGATTTTAATTTCTCGCGAAGACATCGCGAAAAGAGTCAATGAATTGGGACAACAAATCAGAGAGGACTATAAGGATTCCGAGCGACCATTGGTGGTCATTTCCATTTTAAAGGGGGCCATTCCTTTTACTGCAGACTTGGTGCGTGCCATCGGCTTGCCATTGCGTTTGGAAGTATTGGTGGCATCCAGTTACGGCAGCGGAACCGTATCCAGCGGTAAGGTGAATATTAAGTACAAGAGCTTTGATGACCTCACTGGCTTCGATGTGCTCCTTGTGGACGACATCATTGACACCGGCTTTACCTTGCAAGCCATCGGTCGTACCATGGAAGATTTTAACCCAGCAAGCGTAAAATACTGCACCTTCTTAAACAAACCTGAACGTCGCAAATCTGACCTCAAGGTAGACTATATGGGCTATGACATTCCTGATAAATTTGTCATTGGGTATGGCTTAGACTATGACAGCAAATATCGCGAATTATCGGACATTGAATACATCGAAGTCGAATAAGCGTCATAGAAGAGAGGAATTGATCATGGAAAGTGTTCAAGAAATGGTGCTCGTTGTCGATTTTGGCGGCCAGTACAACCAACTTATTGCACGTCGCGTGCGTGATTGCCATGTTTACTGTGAAGTGGTACCGTACAACAAAGCCCTTGAAGCAGTAAAGGAAAAACAGCCAAAAGGGATTATTTTTACCGGTGGTCCAAATAGTGTTTATGCTGAAGGGGCACCACAAATTGACCCTGCCATCTTCGAGCAAGGCATTCCGGTACTCGGACTTTGCTACGGCATGCAGATTATGGCGCATACCTTGGGGGGGAAGGTCGAAGCTGCCGAAAAACGTGAATTTGGTAAGACCGTCACTCAGTTTGATACCAATGCACCGGTCTTTAAGAACCTGCCACAAGAAAGCGTGACTTGGATGAGCCATGTGGACTATGTGGCTGAAATGCCGAATGGCTTTACCAACATTGCTCATACCGGCGATTGCCCAATCGCTGCCATGATGAACACTGAAAAAAATCTTTACGCCATGCAATACCATCCGGAAGTCAATCACTCCGAAAAGGGCGTAGACATGCTCAAAAACTTCCTCACTGAAGTATGTGGTTGCTCTGAAAGCTGGACCATGGCCAACTACGCCAAAACAGCCATCGAAAGTATTCGCCAACAAGTGGGCGATGGGCAGGTGCTTCTCGCCCTCTCCGGCGGCGTAGATTCCTCCGTGGCAGCACAGCTTCTTAGCAAAGCCATCGGTAGCCAGCTCACCTGTATCTTCGTCGACCATGGCCTCATGCGTAAAAACGAAGGCGATGAAGTCGAAGCCGCCTTTGCAAATAGTGGCATGCACTTTATCCGCGTGAATGCTGAAGACCGTTTCTTGAAAAAACTCGAAGGCATCACCGACCCGGAAACCAAGCGCAAGACCATCGGTGAAGAATTTATTCGCGTTTTTGAAGACGAAGGCAAGAAAATCGGTGCCGTGGACTTCCTTGCCCAAGGCACCATTTATCCGGACGTCATCGAAAGTGGCACCGGGGATGCGGCTGTGATCAAGAGCCACCACAACGTTGGTGGTCTCCCAGCAGTGGTAGAATTTAAGGGACTCATCGAACCACTTCGTATGCTCTTTAAGGATGAAGTGCGTCAACTCGGCTTGGAACTCGGTTTGGCCGACTACCTTGTATGGCGTCAACCGTTCCCAGGCCCAGGCTTGGGCATTCGCGTCATGGGCGACATCACCAAAGAAAAGCTCGACATCCTGCGTGATGCCGACGCCATCTACCGTGAAGAAATTGCCAATGCCGGCCTTGACCGTAGCATCAACCAATATTTCGCCGTACTCACCAACACCCGCACCGTCGGCGTCATGGGCGACTTCCGTACCTATGACTACACCCTCGCACTGCGCGGTGTCACCACCACCGACTTCATGACCGCCGATTGGGCACGTATCCCATACGACGTATTGGACAAAATCTCCAGCCGCATCGTCAACGAAGTCGACCACATTAACCGCATCGTCTATGACATCACCAGCAAACCACCATCCACCATCGAATGGGAATAAGGCTGACTTCAATCCCTCTACCGTAAGGTAGGGGGATTTTTTTGAATGGAAATGTAAGTGTCGCTTGCTAATCAATTTTGTAAAATAATATATAGAAACCTTGTAACACTTTTGTTGCTCAATGGTTAATAGGATGAAAGGGGGAAGGGCTTATGGACTTTGAGACGATGTATCGGCAGTATTTTCGGGATGTGTATTTGTATCTCTATGGTTTATCCGGAAGTGACACTGTTGCCGAAGAAATTGCCCAGGAGACCTTCGTAAAGGCACTAAAGGCGATTGACCGCTTTGATGGGGCAAAGGACATTCGCGCGTGGCTTTTTACGATTGCAAAGAATACCTACTACACCGCCTATAAACGAGAGAAAATCTACGCCGATGCGCCACCTGCTGAGGATACCTCCGGCGTGAGTGTGGATGTAGTGGGAAAGCTCGCAAACGAAGAACGTGCTTTTCTCATTCATCAATTTCTACATGAAATGAAAGAACCTTATAAGGAAGTCTTTAGCCTGCGCGTGTTTGGTGAGCTACCGTTTGAACGAATAGGCACGCTTTTTGGCAAAAGTGCCGGTTGGGCAAGGGTGACATTTTACCGAGCGAAGAAGCAGATTGCGGAATATATGGAGGTGACTGACCATGAAAAAGATGGATTGTGATATTATTAGAGATCTCCTTCCCCTTTATATCGATGGTGTCGTGAGTGATGCTACGAAAAATTTGGTAGAAACACATCTCGAGGATTGTGACGCGTGTAGAAAAGAGGCGGAATGGATGAGAGAAACCGTAACCTTACCAACCAATGAAAAGGTGCAAGAAGCTGAGGTTAAAGCCTTGAAAAAATTGAAGAAACGGTTTTTTAAGAAAAAAGTTATTGTCGCCCTTGTTACCGCTTGCCTTACTTTAGTCGTGGCTGCCGGCGGATATTCCTATATGGCGATGGCAGAGGAGGAAATTCCTTACGATTCGTCTAAGATGAAAATAGAGGACAAAACGGGCGCGCTGTACTTCACTTATTTGGGGGATGATTTGGACTGTACCTATGTCGCAGGGCCATTAAAATTGAAGGTAGATGGCGAAATAAAAAATGTTGGCATTCTCTACTACACCACCACGCCGTGGTCTACCCACATCCAACCACTCCTTGAAGAGGACAAATCAAACGACCCGTTTTACGGATGGGCCACGGATAAAATCGACCAAGTCTATTACGGTGCCTATGACATTGAGGGTTCCATTGAAGAGGATGATACAACCTTATTAGAAGGAAAGCAGCTCATCTGGGAAAAAGAATAAGTGTGAATATAAAAGCTGCGTCAACAAAAATGTGGATGCAGCTTTTGGGCATATAGGGGAAAAAGTTGTAAATTAATTTGGAAAAGTATAATGAGTTTTTATCAAAAATTATTAAATATACTCATAAAAAGGCTTGTTGACGACGCAAAATATCTGTTAAAACATATAGAACATCAAGAAAACAAGGCGAAAGATATCGTAAAGATAATATTGTTGTTGATATTTGATAATTAAGGGGTTATAGGTATCTGAAAAAATAGTCGTATAATTACTTAAAAAAAAAAAAATCACATTACTATATACTATAGTTATAACTGACGTGACAAACAATATGCGACATGGGAAAGGGGGAGCGTGGCGTGAAGATAAAGCCATCAGAATGGACAATAGCCAAAAGAGGCTTATTTTTTTGTGCATAATGACTAGCGTAGTGGTATTGTTGACGTCCTTATTATGTCCGGTGGTACAAATTACCGGGCAAAATATCTCCAATTCTCTCGTTAGCGGTGATACAGCCGTTCTTTTGCCTAAAAAAGCGTATCAGGCAGGGGATTGTGCCATGTTTGAATCGGATGAAAAGCATATTGTCACCTATGTACTCGGTGCACCTGGGGATGTGGTGATTGCTTCAGAAGACGGAAAAGCAATAGTAAATAATATAGTGCTAAATGCCACTTTCCAATTTGGACCCTCCTACGATGGGTCTGTCTATCAATACCCCTATACCGTACCGGACGGCTACTATTTTACGGTAGCTACCTTGGTTGACAAAAAAGGCCAAGGCGTTTCGGCAGTGGGATTGGTCGCAAAAGATCAATTGATTGGAAAGGTTGGGGCCTGTGTATGGCCGCTCAATCACGTTGGTTTGGGTGAACATCTAGAGGAGGAAGAGGCATGAGTAAGCACGGATTTTATCAGAGATGGGGCAAACGTTGTGTTGCCCTTTTAGTGTGCCTAAGTTTATTGGTGCAGCCGTTTGCGGCTTATGCCGATGAGATTGTTGCCTATAGTCACGACAGAGAAGCGGTTGTGCGTGAAGACTTGCATCAAGACATCGAGGAAGCACGTGCATGTGTGGAAGATCACCGTGCACCTCATGTGTATGAGGATGGCGTGATTAAAATCTACAACGCCGCCCAGCTTGAAAAAATCGGCAGCGGCCAGCCGGTGACCGATACGGACAATGAGGTTGATGCCTTTGGTGAAGGCACTGTCGTCAGCGAAAATGGCACCGTGGTGGAATATGCCATGGATGGGCGCTATCAACTGATGAACGACATTGCACTGGATGCCACTGCGCTCTGGCAATTGCCGGTGGGTTTCACAGGCACCTTTGTCAATGAACCGTGTGGCGACAATGCCACCCTCTACGACCCAGACAAAGACACCATCTATGTGTATCATAGCTACCAGTTGCAAACCATCGTCTCCAAGGACGGCGATAAGGCACCGGTCATGAGCAAGGATGCCCTAGCGGACCAGTACGGCATTGGGAAGCTCGTCTATCCGGACGGCTCGCTAGGGAAGGTGCCACCGGAAGAGGCGCAAGATTATCTGACCTATAGCAAGGAACACCGCTATGTGCTCTCCAAGCAATTCACCGAAGCCACCCCAACCCTGCAATCGGCGCAGTACTTTGCGGCGGATCAAGTAAAGGCGAAGGAGGCTTCAAAGGCAACCACTAACCCGCAACTTGGTGGACGTGAGCACATTGGCCAAGTGTATACGACCATTGACAACGAAAAATATATTTTGATTGGTAACGAACAGCAGCTTCAAGCTGTAGGCTCCGGTAAGCACGTTACCCCGATGCTGTTTTTGCGAGTAGAAGTATCGTTTTTGATTGGGATTTTTAAAGATATAACGATTATTCCGTATTATCCAGGAGATGCTGATTTTAATCTCAGAAATGTTGATGAGACTAAAATCAAGGATCTTAATGATATTGAAAAAGATACTAAAAATTTCTTGTATTTTCAGCAAGATGAACCACCGACGGATTTGATGAATGCTGATTTAGAAAATCCAAACTTGTTGGAGGGGGTTCTCGATATTGTTGGTGGATTATTGGCGGGTATTTTGGAAATTGTAGGCGGAAAGGATGCGGAGTTGGTCGGTTTGAAGGATGAAAACACCGACCATCCAAGTATCGGCAAACAGGCTGCTGGTCTATCTCGTCCTGAGGCGGAATATACAACACATCAAGAATTGATTGATACTTACAAAGACCTTAAATACGACACCGATCAAAACTATATCGTCTTCCGCGACATTGATTGTACTTCCATTAAGAATTGGCAACCGATTCACTTATCCGGTTCGATGGAAGGTCGCCTCAACATGGAAGAAGGCACGGTACCAACTATTCGTAATGTCACGGTGAATAAGACCGGGGATTTGGATGTAGAGCACGACTATGGGATTGGTTTCTTTGGTTCTCTCCGAAGTGATATGGATGAGAAAACCTTCCTACCTAAAAAGACAGTGGTAAAGAACCTATCTATTGATGGGATAAGCGTGACTAATTCTTCCGATAAAATTGCACCACATGCCGATTCCTTGATAGACGGTTTGTTGCAGATTTTAGGTGGCCTTGTGGGTGGTGTGCTTGACTTATTGACACCAATCTTAGGCGTCAAGCTGGGAGATGTGATTACCGGATTATTGACACTCAGACAGAACAGTGAAGATATTTTTGCAACTGGTAGTTTTGTCGGGAGTATCAAGGGCAATGTGCATATTGAAAATTGTACTGTTAAAAATGCAGAAGTTTCCAGTGTGAAGGGGATGTGTGGCGGTTTTGCCGGTTACAGTGAGGGTGTTGAAGAATACGATGGGCTATCGAAACTGCTTGGTGGGACTGTTAAATTGTTGTCAGCCTTGCTCAATATCATTCCAGGCGTAGGCTTGGGAGATTTGATTACTGTACTTTTGGAAAATGATGCAGCATTGGGCAAGCTCATTCCTAGCGGATATGATAGACCGATGCTTTCGGATTGCTCTGTGGCACTAAAAGAGGGCGCTGCCATTGGCAGGCCCACAGAAAAATACAATGGTGGGTTTTCCTTTGGTAT
>OBVA01001010.1_pt1 | contig 10708 bp, 3 predicted proteins | sample 1495021 | NCBI WGS metagenome assembly OBVA01 (sample SAMEA2579965, study PRJEB22360) | human gut metagenome | biome: human gut; feature: human-associated habitat; material: faeces | place: Denmark | collected 2008/2010
CAGGCAAGACGTTTCACAAGGGCTATTTCGGACTTGCCGGAAAGCGGGCCTACGGTCAGTTCCACGATGCCGTTGTAGGTTTTCATCTGGCAGACACCGTTCGTCTTGCGGAATTCGGCTGCCGGGAGTACTTTGGGCAGTCGGTCTGCCTCGTTGCAGCGCTTGCCGGGCAAGCAGTATCGCAGTTGCTGGCGGAAAGTGGATACGGGCTGGGTTTTGGTCTCCGTTTTGATTTTCTGTAGGAAGGTGTCCAAGTCTGTCGTGCTCAGTGTCAGATTCCCGTCTTTTTCTCTCAGTTGGGTGATTTTCATTTCTATTTTTTGTTTTGTCACATGCAGGCAAAATGGTTTGCTTACAGTGTACTAAGGTACGACAATTAGGCTCTTTTTGCAAGTGATTCCATGCTTTTTTAGGTCGATTCCAGCGTTTTTCTGTGGAAAATCTGATGTTTTGAGTCGAAAAAGCTGGTGATTTGGGATGCTTTGTGCAGACTTCCACGCTGGTTTTGCTTGTCGGAACAATAGTTTCCGGCTATTGAAACAAAAGGTTTTACTTGTTGAAACCAATGGTTTTCCTAAGGGAAACTCTCAGTTTCTCTTGTTGAAACTTTTGTTTTAGAAGGTTAAAACCAATAGTATTTGCTTAAGAAACTAAAAGTTTCATACTGAGAACTAGGAATATAGCACTATTCTGTGGTGAATGAAGTAAGTATCGGATACTGCTTTTGTTATGGCGTGATGGATGGTTGTGAAGATTTTTATCTATCACGGGTATCTTTCACGCTTTAATCGGTTTATAATCAAAAGGATATCCCCCTCTGCGTGATAGCATGACAGATGTTTTTCAAAAATAAACTTTGTAAGAGCTGAGCTGTCCGGATGCTTCAATCGTTGTAGCTGTATTCTTCGCTGTATCTCTCGAATTTCGGTTCTTCGGCAATTCCGTATTGTTTGAAAACCTGACGGATATATGCTTGTGCCTTTGGAAACAAGCCTTGTTCCTGGCGGTAAAAGCGATAATAGGTGGTCTTGCCAAAGTGTCCTACAAGCTGGTTCCTCATCGGGGCTGCACATTTGTGGGGTACGTTGTCCAGCAGGTGCCGGATGCCCCATGCAACCCGGCACTTCAGGGCTTTCCGGAAATGAGGGCAGTTGGTGGTATCGGCAGGGATACAGTTCGGGATGAACGTGGCCTATCCCTCTAACTGCGAGGTGCAATTGGTAGCAGCCAAGCGGTGCAGGCATTCTTCCTTATGGACGCACTGGCTGTTGAAGCAATGTGCAAAGCCATAAGGCACAGACTGGTAGTCGAATTTATTTTCCATATGTTGTTTGCTTGTCTACGGTTAGGGTGTAGAACACGGCTGTAAAGGTAAGGAATAAAGTTGTTATAACAAGGCTTTTCTTGAAGGAGTTAGAGGGGGAGCACGGCTCTTTCATTTAAGGGAGTTATCGGGAGTTAGAAGGAGTTATCGCCCTCTAACTCCTTCAAGAAAAGCCTTGTTTGAAGTATTTGCAGACAAAAAAAGAGTATAATTCTTCTTTAAAGTGAGCTGAACTTGCTATATTTGTCATAATTCCTAAGATCTGGTATATGAAAAATAGAGTAAGTTTTTTTTGTCTGCATACGTGTCTTCTCCTGTTCAGCTTTTGGACAATGTATCCTGCCTTGGGGCATGCGGCTGATGGGAATGTTATTTCCCGTTTGAAGTTCAAGCAGATTTCTACATTAGACGGATTACCGACGGATGAGGTCCAGAAAATATATCAGGATAAGGAAGGGTTTTTGTGGTTTGCTACCCGGTATGGTTTCTGTAAATACGACGGTTACCAGATTACTGTCTATAAATCGAGCTTGAATACTCCCGGTTTGTTGACCAGTAACAACATTTATTGTTTTGCCGATGACAATGACGGCTTCTTGTGGGTTGGTACACAAGAGGGGTTGAACACACTCAATAAGAAAACCGGAGAAATCCGTCAATATACTGCGCCTGCCATTCCAAACAATGCGGTCTCATGCCTGTTGGTCACCCGGGAAAATGAGGTATGGATTGGTACGGATTCCGGCTTATGCCGGTATGTGGCAGAGAAGGACTCCTTCGTGATGTATGACGGCAAGTCCACCGATGGTATATTTCCCGCAGCTTCCATCAAATCGTTGTTCGAGGACTCGGATGGGGATTTGTGGGTCGGTACCTGGTCCAGTGGTCTTTTTCGTTATTCCCGGAAGGAGGATAAATTCTATGCATATCCCAAAATCAATGAACGGAACTCGGCACATGTTATCTATCAGGATTCCAACCGGAAAATGTGGGTCGGTGGTTGGGATTGCGGATTATTTCTCTTGAATCATCCCAAGGATATGGCAAACGTGTTTTATACACATTATTCGCATCGGATAGGGGATGATGCCAGCTTGTCGGACAATATTGTTTATGATATTGTGGAGGATGTACACACCCATACCTTGTGGATAGGGACCCGGGTGGGGCTGAGCATTATGAAGCAGGAGAATCCCGGTACATTCATTAATTACAAGTCGTTGCATTCGGCATATCATATACCTTGTGATGAAATAAATTCACTGTTGCGCGACCGCTTCAATAATATCTGGCTGGGTTCCATTGGCGGTGTCCTGATGATAGACACGAAACAATCTCCGTTTGCTTTCTATTCTTTGAATCTGGCAGAGGATGACGTGCCTACTACTGCCGTCCGCGCTTTGTTTGCCGATGCAGATAAAGACCTTTGGCTGGGTACCGGAAGTTATGGGCTGGCACGCAAGGATTATGAAACCGGTGTGTTGTCGTTCTTTTCCCATATCCCGGAATTCTCGGATATTCCCGGTGTACCCACGGTCAATTACATTATTCAGCGTAAGAATGGAGAAGTATGGTTCGCTACCTATGACGGTGGTATCTTGATTTATGAGAAAGGAGAGAAAGTGAAGGTGCTGACTGAATCCGACACGCCTTATCTCTATTCGGATTGCGTTTCGGCCTTGTGTGAGGACAGTAAGGGGAATTGTTGGGTAGGCTGTCGCGGCGGTATGGGAATCAGTTTGGCCGATGGAGGGCATTATAGGTTCGGAACACTTTCTTTTGCCGGAGGCGGGTTGGCGGATTGGTATCATGTGAAGGACATTGTGGAGGATGCGGATGGCAGCTTCTGGATTGCGACAGCCAACTATGGAATTATACATATTATGGGGGATGTGCAGCATCCCGAAACGCTGAAATATAGTAACTATAGTTATAACAACGGCCAGCTGGCAACGAACTCGGTGTTGTGTTTGCATGTGGATAAATCGGGAAGGCTATGGGCCGGAACTGAGGGAGGAGGGTTGTATCTATATGATTATAAGGAAAATGTATTTACGGAAAAGAATCAGGAATATCAGCTGTCTGCCGACATGATAGGGTCTATAGAGGAAGACAGGCAAGGGTGTCTATGGATGGGGACTAATATGGGGCTGGTACAGCTTTTTGTACCGATGGACGAGAATTTGGCTACGGTCCGTGTCTATACGACAGCAGACGGTCTGCAGGATAACTTTTTCATATCACAGTCTTCTTGCAGTAGGGAGGGCGAGTTATTCTTTGGAGGAAATAAGGGTTATAACAGTTTCCTTCCTGCATCTCTGGAGAAAGACAATGAAGCTGTGCCTTATCTGATTACGGATATAAAAATCTTCAACCGTTCTTTTGCGGTATTGGAACCGGAGGTCAGAGAACGGATTTCTTCTGTCATGCCTTCGTTTACGCGGAAGTTAGATCTGCCTTACGGATATAATAATTTCAGTATTGAATTCGCATCCCTTACTTATAAGAATCCCGGTTTAAATCGGTATGCTTATCAGCTTGTAGGTTTTGACAAGGATTGGCAATATACGGATGCCAACTGCCGTTTTGCCTATTATAATAATTTGAAGAGCGGTACTTATCGGTTCCGTCTGAAAGCCACCAATGAAAATGGCATTTGGAGTCAGGAAATCCGTGAACTTGAGGTGGTGGTATTGCCACCGTTCTGGGCTACATGGTGGGCTTATATCATTTATGCACTGATAGGGGCAGCTATTGTCTGCTTCATTCTCCGGACAGCAAAGAACAGGATGCAGCTGCGTAATGAGCTGCATCTTCGGGAGATGGAGAAGTCCAAACTGGAAGAACTGAATCATGCCAAATTGCAGTTCTTTACAAATATCACGCATGAACTGCTGACTCCGCTGACCATTATCTCGGCTACCGTCGATGAGTTGAAGATGCGGTTTCCCGGTCATGACGACCTTTATACGGTAATGGGTAGCAATATCAGCAGGCTCATCCGTCTGTTGCAGCAGATTCTTGAATTTCGTAAAGCAGAAACCGGCAATCTGAAGTTGCGTGTCTCTCCAGGAGATGTGGCGGCGTTTGTGAAAAATGAAGCCGAATCTTTCCTGCCGCTTGTCAAAAAGCGCAAGATACATTTCTCCGTACTCTGTAATCCGGAGTCGATTATCGGTTATTTTGATACGGACAAGCTGGACAAGATTCTCTACAACCTGCTTTCCAATGCCGCCAAATATAATAAGGAGGGTGGCTATATACAAGTCACGCTGATGTATGCCGAAGACAGGGACTTCGTCCGGTTGCATGTAAAGGATAATGGCAGTGGCATTTCAAAGGACAAGCAGAAGAGCCTCTTCAAGCGGTTCTACGAGGGGGATTACCGGAAGTTCAACACCATTGGTACGGGCATCGGCCTTTCTTTGGTAAAGGACTTGGTGGAGCTGCATGGAGGAAGCATTGAAGTGGAGAGCGAGGAAGGCCGGGGAACGGAATTCATCGTGACCTTGCCCGTAGACCGCTCTTACTTTAAGGAAGAACAGATTGATGAGGAAGCTGTACTTCCGGTACAGAAAACCGTTACCTATCTTGAAGAGGAGAATGCGGAGAATGTGGTTGCTGAAAAGCCCAAAGCGCATACCATACTGGTGGTGGAGGACAATGAGGAGCTTTTGCAGTTAATGGTCCGGCTGCTGAAACGTGAATACAATGTCCATACGGCCGAAAACGGTCAGGAGGCTGTGACTGTGCTTGACAATGAGGATATTGACCTGATTGTTTCGGACGTGATGATGCCCGTAATGGACGGCATCGAGTTTTGCAGGTATGTGAAGAACAAGTTGGAACTCAGTCATATTCCCGTGATTCTTCTGACAGCCAAGAACAAGGAGGAAGACCGTGCCGAAGCTTATGAAGTGGGGGCGGATGCCTTTATCAGTAAACCGTTCAACCTGGCCGTGCTGCATGCACGCATCCGCAATCTGCTGAAATACAAAGAACGCAAGGCGCATGACTTTAAGAACCAACTGGTGTTCGAAATCAAGGAACTGGACTATACCAGCATTGATGAGGACTTCATGCAGCGTGCCATTGACTGCGTAAACCGCCATCTGGAAGATTCAGACTTCGACCAGCCCCAGTTTGTGGAGGAGATGGGCACCAGCAAGTCCACCCTTTACAAGAAACTGAAATCCCTGACGGGACTGAATACTTCTGCCTTTATCCGTAACATCCGTCTGAAAGCGGCCTGCCGCATTATGGAGGAGAAGGGGAGTTCTGTGCGTGTTTCCGATCTGGCGTATGCCGTCGGTTTTAATGACCCGAAATATTTCAGTTCTTGTTTCAAAAAGGAATTCGGCATGTTGCCGACGGAATATCAGGAACGCTTCATACAGTCATAGATCAAGTCAAATTATGCTTCAATTAGGTCGAATAACTAAAATTCTACCTCGTAGAAGCATTATTGGAGGTCTTCCTATCAGCATTCGCCTACATTTGCCATTGTTTTCACGGTTAAAATGAAGAGTGAAAGTGAAACAATTAATGTTTAATCTTAAAGTTTATACAATGAAAAGACAGAGATTCTTTGAAGGACTCGGGCTGAAAGTGTATGTCACTTTGGCCATTTGTATGGCCCTTCTGTTGAATGTTCAGTTCTTGAACGCACAGAGTTCGACAATCAATGTAAAAGGTGTGGTTAATGATGCGATGGGACCGGTGATTGGCGCCAGTGTAGTGGAGAAAGGGAATGCGACGAATGGAACAATTACCGACATTGACGGTAATTTCTCTTTGAAAGTCCCTTCGGATGCCACTTTGACAATCAGCTTTATCGGTTATAAGACGGTAGAGCTGCCGGTGGCTGGAAAAACATCCTTTACTGTGACTCTGAAAGAAGACAGCGAAATGCTGGACGAGGTGGTAGTGGTAGGTTTCGGCACGCAGAAGAAGGTGAACCTGACAGGTTCTGTGGGGCTGGCTACGGCGAAGGAAATTGAAGCACGTCCGGTAGCGAATGCCACGCAGGCATTGCAGGGCTTGGTACCGGGCTTGCAGATTACGACCAATACCGGTGAACTGGACAAGAATATGTCCATCAATATCCGTGGCAACGGTACCATCGGTGACGGCTCAAGCGGAAGTCCGCTGATTTTGATTGACGGTATGGAAGGGGACATCAATACGGTGAATCCGCAGGACATCGAGAATATTTCTGTATTGAAGGATGCTGCCGCTTCCTCTATTTATGGGTCGCGTGCACCGTTCGGTGTTATCTTGGTGACTACCAAGAAAGGCAAATCGGGCAAGCCGACTATCAACTACAACAACAGCTTCCGCTTCAACAGTCCGGTGAATCTGCCGGAGATGATGGACTCCTATACCTTTGCCAACTACTTCAATGAGGCTGCACGCAACGGTCAGGACAATGCCCAGTTCTCTGATACAGTGATGCAGCAGATGCTTGACTTCCAGGCTGCGGGAGGTACTAATCGTGGCGGTTTGCCTACTGATGGCAATGTATGGGGTAAACCGGCAGGCGACCCGTTTACTACGGCGTATGCCAATACTGACTGGTTTTCCGAAATCTACAAGGGTTCTTCCTTCTCGCAAGAACATAATTTCAGTGTAAGCGGTGGTGGTGACAAGTTCAATTATTATGCTTCATTGGGCTATCTGGATCAGAATGGTTTGCTCCGTCATGGTTCCGATGACTTGAAGCGCTATAATGCTACTGCCAAATTTGGTGCCGAGCTGACCAAATGGTTGAAGTTCAATTACAGCTTGCGTTATGTCCGTCAAGACCTTGGCCGTCCTACCAATTTTGGTGGCGGTTTGTATGAGAGAATTGGCCGTCAGACTTGGCCTAATCTTCCGGTTTATGATGAAAACGGCTATTATTTTAATGGTAATGCCGATACGCCGGCGATGTCACTTGCATTGGGTGGTGAGCGCGATGTGCAGACAGATAAGGTTTATCATCAGGCAAGCTTGGTATTCGAACCCGTGAAGAATTGGATTACCAATGTTGAGTTCAACTATAGTACCAATTCTATAGATACACGTGAAACCGGACTTCCTTACTATAACCACGATGTGAGTGGAAATATTGTGGATACGCAAGGAACCTCAAGTCTCTATCAAGACTACAAGAAAGAGAGCTACATGAACTGGAATATTTACTCCACTTATTCTCTTGCTATCAATGATGATCATAATTTTAAGGTAATGGGTGGTTTTCAGTCCGAAGAAATGCGCCAGAAGTTTTTTAGTGCCAAAGGATATGGCTTGCAGGTGGAAGACCTTCCGGAACTGGACTTGATTTCGAATATTGACGGCGCCGGTAAGGATAAGGTGCCCGAGGTGGGTGGCTATCGTAATGAGTGGGCCACAGCGGGTTTCTTTGGCCGCTTGAACTATGATTATAAAGGTCGTTATCTGGCAGAGGCCAATCTGCGCTATGATGGTACCTCCCGCTTCCGCCGTGGCAATCGTTGGCAGTTGTCTCCCTCCTTCTCTTTGGGTTGGAACATTGCCCAGGAAAACTTCTGGGAAGATTTTGCGGATGTTTGCAATCAGTTGAAGTTCCGTTTCTCTTATGGTGAACTGGGGAATATGAATACAAACGGCTGGTATCCTACTTATCGTGCCATGACATTGAAGCAGGCAAACGGAAGCTGGCTGCAGAATGGACTGAAACCAAACACTGCTTATGTAGGCGACCTTATCAGTACAGCCTTGACTTGGGAGAAAGTGCGTACCTGGAATATCGGTCTTGACTGGGGGCTGTTCAACAACCGTCTGACCGGGTCATTCGATGCTTATATCCGTTATGCGGACAATATGGTAGGTCCGTCTGTAGAGTTGCCCGCTACATTGGGTATTGCGACTCCCAAGACCAATAACTGTGACTTGAAGACGAAGGGTTGGGAACTTACCATCGGATGGCAGGACCGCACCAACTTCGGTATGGGCTATGGCATTAAGTTCAATGTTTCTGATGCACGTACTTATATAGACAGATACCCGGGTAACCCGACAAACTCAATCAATACTTATATCGCAGGCCGCGAGATTGGTGAAATCTGGGGCTTTGAAACCGTGGGAATTGCCAAGACAGATGATGAGATGCAGGCGCATCTGAATAAAGTGGGCGGACAAAGTGCCATCGGTTCCGGCGTTTGGACTGCCGGTGACATCATGTATGCCGACCAGGATGGCAAACCGGGCATCACCAAAGGTGCACAGACTTTGGAGGACCACGGTGACTTGAAGGTGATAGGCAACAATACTCCCCGTTATCATTTCGGTCTTGACTTGAATGCCAATTACAAGGGATTTGATGTTCGCCTCTTCTTCCAGGGAGTGATGAAGCGTGACTACTGGCAGGGGTCCAATATCTTCTGGGGCGTTGGCCAATGGGGTATGTGGTGGTCAACCGGTTTGAAGGAACACGAAGATTACTTCCGTGATGAACCCGTCGGGCTGGCCGGTCATGAGATTGCCGCCAATGTCAATTCATACTATGCGCGTCCGAGATTTGACAGTACCCAGAACCAGGAAACCCAAACCCGCTATCTGCAGGATGCGTCTTATATCCGTTTGAAGAACTTCCAGCTTGGCTACACATTGCCTGCTTCCATGATTCGCAAAATCGGTATCACCAACTGCCGCATCTTCGTATCGGGCGAGAATCTGTGGACGGGAACCAAACTGAGCAAGTTGTTCGATCCCGAAACCATCAGCGGTGGTAACACGGACAGCAATGCTTCTGCACCTATCAAGAGTGCCGGTAATGCATACCCGCTTTCAAGAACTTGGTCTTTTGGACTTAGCGTATCACTTTAATCCCATAAATAATGAAGAATATTATGAAATCGAATTATAGATATATTGTAAAAGCGTTCATGGCAATGGCAGTGATTGCCGGAACGACTTCCTGCGATGATTTTCTGGACAGAGAGCCGATGTCAAGCATTTCTCCCGAAACCTATTACTCCACTGCGGCCCAGTTGGAAGCCAATCTGAATGATGAATATCCCAATGTCCTTCCGTCATTCGGCCAGTGGACTTATGGCATCTTCGGTGAAGACAAAGGAACCGATAACCAGATAGAGGTGAATGCCAATGACCGCTATACCCAGGATCGCTGGAAAGTACCTCATAGCGAAAGTGACAATTGGAAGTTCGAACGCATCTATCGTATTAATTTCTTTTTGTCTGAAGCACTTCCCAAATTCGGTGAGGACATGAGCGGTTCACAAAATACAATTTCCGGGAGTGTAGCCACCATCAAGCACTATATCGGAGAAATGTACTTCCTGCGTGCTTACGAGTACTTTAAGAAGCTTCAGTTGTTCGGTGACTTCCCGATTATCGACCAACCGCTTGCCGATGAGATGGAAGCTCTCCGTGAAGCCAGCAAACGTTTTCCGCGTAATGAAGTGGCACGTTTCATCATTTCCGATCTTGACAAGGCTTATGCCTATATGAGTGATGTCGATATGGCGACGACCCGTATCAATAAGGATGCTGCGATGCTGGTTAAGTCACGTGTGGCACTGTTCGAGGCTACTTGGTTGCAGAATTTCAAGGGTACGGCATTCGTACCTGGTGGAGAAGGCTGGCCGGGGGCATCTCTTCACAACAATTACCAGTATCCGAGCGGAAACCTTGATAATGAAGTGAAGTACTTCTTGGAACAGGCCGTAGAAGCTTCCAAACTTGTAGCAGATAAATACAAAGGGAATTTGACGGAGAATACCGGTGTGTTGCAACAATCAGCTGATGACCCGTCAAATCCTTACTTTGATATGTTTGCACAAGAAGACCTTTCGGATGTGAAGGAAGTACTGTTGTGGCGCCAGTATGCCCGCGGACTCTCTACTCATAACATCAATGCCGCTGCCGGACGTGGTAATTACCGTATCGGTCTGACCCGTGGATTCGTACAGAATTTCCTGATGAAGGATGGTACTCCGGTTTATGCTCACGGTTCTTATGCGGATGGTGACGGCTATTATATGGGCGACAAGACGGTTGCTGATGTACGTGTAAACCGTGACCCGCGTCTCAGTATCTTCCTGAAAGAACCGGGACAGAAGAACATCCTTTTTGAAGTTGATAATAATGAAGGTACGGAGGTTGTGATGGAAGAGCCCTATCCGGCCATTACGAGTGGTGACGGTGAGCGTGGCTATGCTACCGGCTATGCATTGCGCAAGGGTGGTTCATTCAACCGTAAGTATTATGCCAATGGCGGTGGTTATACGGCAGCTGTATGTTTCCGTGCAGCTGAGGCTCTGCTGAACAATATGGAAGCAAGTTATCTTCTCAGTGGAACGCTGGATGCTACGGCTCGTGAATATTGGACTGTACTTCGTC
>OBVA01001020.1_pt1 | contig 10606 bp, 16 predicted proteins | sample 1495021 | NCBI WGS metagenome assembly OBVA01 (sample SAMEA2579965, study PRJEB22360) | human gut metagenome | biome: human gut; feature: human-associated habitat; material: faeces | place: Denmark | collected 2008/2010
TTTTCTGGTCTCGACAACCTTGAAATACGTACGTGACCTTCCGTAATTCTCCCAAAGGTTTGTCTGAATTTCGTAATTGTAAACGTCTGGAGCGATGTCAATACGATGCTGAAGCTTAGCGATAACATTCTCTTCCAGAGATAACTCTGCGGCTTCAACATTGACTGTTTTTGCTTCCTTCCATGCTCTCTTTAATCCCTGAGAGATTGTCCATCATAATTTTCTTACTAATGCCCAAGCTCTTTTCATAATACCTGATAAATCATACTTCTTCATTTCCACAACCCCCTGTTTCTTTCTGTGATTATAATATAACACATTCGTTACGAATAGTCAAGAGAAAAACGCACAAATTAAAATAAGCCTGGATAAATCTATCCAGACTTTAAATATTATCTTGCGCTTCTTATCATGACACCTACAACCTTATCAAAAAAGAAAAGGAAATATCTTGTGTTCAAATCTGCGCCATAGAGTGCAGTCATTGGCGCAAAACCTGAACTTTTTACTTCCGCGTCAATGGCTGACTCGACCAGTTCTAATGTTACCTTACTGTTCTCACCGCTATAATTCAATAGCAGTATCAATTTATTATTGTCATACAGATATACTGAATTAAGGAAGGTATCGACAAGAAAGACCCGGTAACTCTCATCGGTGATGTCGCCGTTCCGGAAACGTTCAAGAAAATAGACAACCTGATCCCGGTCAAGGGAAGGCTCGCTGATCAGCTGCTGCGCAATGCCTTTCTCGATCTGCGCCCGTTCCGCTTCCAGTTCTGTGAGCCTGGTCTTCGTGCTGGGCGTTATGATGCCGGCTTCGATGGCCGCCAGCATATTATTGATTGCCTTTTCATTTTCTCGCTGCCGGGTCTCCAGGGCACGAAGCGCACTGTCATCCTTTTCTTTCTCTTGGTATTCCATACACCGGTCTGCCACTTCGTTGATAAAATCGTCGGAGTGTACCAGGGTGACAAGCTGCTCGATCACAACCTGCTCGATCCAGTCTTTCACTACCCGCTCTTTTTTGCATTTATGCTGCCGCCGGCCATTGCATGTGTAGTAATAATATACCTTGCCGCTTTTGCCGGTACCGCCGTCACCGGTCATCGGCTCCCCGCAATGGCCACAAAAAAGCTTCGATGTAAGCAGGAATGACGTATCCCTTTTTGCCGCCGGCGCCCGATGATGGCGCTGCAGCATAGCCTGACATTTATCAAACAGCTCCCGGGTTACAATGGCCGGTATGCCATCTTCCACACGAATATCTTTATACTCGTAAACCCCGACATACTTTTCGTTCTGCAGGATCCGGCGGATACTATTTTTATTAAACGGATTCCCCTTAATTGTACGGTACCCCTCTTCATTGAGACGATTATATATATCTTTCGCCTTTTCCCCTGCTGCATATTCCTCAAATATCCGACGGACGACCGGAGCGGTGGCCGGATCGATTTCAAAACGGCCATCCGGACCTGTCCGAAGGCCAAGAGCTTTCCGACCAAGAGTTTTCAGCTCCATGGCGCTGTCATAATATCCACGCCGGATATTCTGACTGAGATTCTCACTGTAATACTCCGCATAACCTTCCATCACAGATTCCAGAATGATTCCTTCCGGGCCGTCCGGGATAGATTCCTTTGCGTAAAAAATCCGGACGCCGTTCTTTTTCAATTTATATTTATACATGGCCGAGTCGTACCGGTTCCTGGCGAACCGGTCCATCTTCCAGCATATTACCGCTTTAAAAATACCACGTTCTGAATCCCGCAGCATCCGCTGGAAATCCGGACGCTTGTCCGTCCTGCCAGTTAATGCTTTGCTCACGTACTCACCAACAACTGTCAGACCGTTCCTGCCGGCGAACTCCCGACATTCCCGGAGCTGTCCCTCTATACTCTCCTCACGCTGTCCGCTGCTGGAATACCGGGCATAGATTACGGCGGGAATGAGTGCATCTTGGTTTTGCTTTGTCATACTATCCACCTACCAATCCATATAAAAGTAAAAGACACCCGTACAAATTAAGCTTGCACGAGTGCCTTTCAACCATAATCAATACGGTTTTCTCTGTACAAGTATACTACTACATGGTGATTATTATTACAACGTTTAAAACAAGTTTTTTTTGGCATTATGATAAATTTTTAGGGACATAATTTGCACTAATTTTTCTTATCATAACAAAAATAACAGCTATTTATCAAATTTGTTATATTCAATTTCATCTTTTGGAAAACTTAATAGCATATCAAGATCACGAATATCTTTTATACCCATTTTTCCACGGATATATTCAAATGCGTGTGGATGTATTTTGTTTTCTAGTTCTGACAGCATAATTTTTAATTCAGAAATAAATTGTTTATACTCACTCCTCGGAAGAAAATATTTAAAATAGACAATCAAATCAAATATTTTTTGATCTAAATCTCTTACATATCCTCTTCCAAGAGAACGAAAATATTTTTCCAAAATCCTTCCGGTGCGTCTCTGAGGATCTTGATTTCTAGTTAAGCAATAAATACGTTCATTATGAGCACAAGAATTTCTGATTTTTCGCATCCAGTGAAGACTTCCGATTAAAAGTTTCACGTTAGGATACCCATCATCGTCTTCTAAACCATATAAAGAACACAAAGAGTGTGATACATCTGTTTTACTTACACGTATCATATCTATAAAAGTAGAAAAATTAATAACTTTGAACATAATCCATGTAGGAATTTGTTTATGGTTTTCCATATAAAACTTAACATAATCCAGTTGGCTCTTACTTATTTCACTATACGCTTTAGAGATAACAGACATTTTATCCTGTAAAGATTTATTTGGCGAATATGCATTTGTATCATACCATGGCACTGTGCCATTATCATTACATTGATCAAATTTATATCCAGATAATGTTCTGGTTTCTTCTTCGATTTGTGTAATATACCGCAATAAAAAAGAACGTAAATGGTCATCAAATTTTTTCGCTGATTGCAGTTGGTTTATAGATGTACCAGAAATATATGAGTGATTGCCATTACTATCTTGTCCACTAATGAAAGGATTTTTATATCCATTTACAATATTAAAATATCCTGCACGGACTAAAATCTTTTTATGCGAAGATCCTTTACACAAAATATTTTTGTCATTTCTCAGTTTCTTCATTTGTTGATTATAAGTTAAAAAGTATTTATCATCAGACACCAGATTTTCTCCTTCTCTTTTCATCATTTAAGCTAATAATCAGCGCGAAGTTTTTAGTTTGTTCTTTGAGTTTTACCTTTACTTCAACATCGCTTTCTGTTACATTTTTATTCATGATTTATAAAGTATTAATACTATCCATATACATATCCAAGCAATTAAAAATTTTCCAACAACCCATAATTTGAACAGCATATCCTGATATCCATTCCAGAATCAGATTGCAAAGTTATTAATCCATATCGACATACAGGAATCTGACGATTGCCACTAAATCTTTTGTCTGGAGAACCGTCTTTATTTACCTTTTGCCATGTCTGGCCAATTACATCTGCATCTAACGGAACAGGTCCGTTTTCAATAAATCGATAGGATCGTGCTCCGACAGTCAAGTTATTATAAGAAATTGCTCCTATCTCTTTTCCTTTTACTATAAACATTTTATCCGGCATGAAATAAAGCGTTTCATTCTTTAGCTTGATTGAAATAAATTTTTCCTTCGTTTTAAAAAAAGGAGGGCAGGATTCCGAAATCTTTATTTCTTTTCTAGAAATTATATTTGATGCTCCAGCATGATAACGCGTATTATCGACAGAACTTGATGTGATAATTTGCCATAATTTTTTTGTTTTATTAAGATTTTTCCATCGACTTTTACTGTATTCATATTTTTCTCTGGATTCATCATCAAAATAAAACTCAATAGGAATTGCCAGATTCTTCTTAACATATATTTTTAAAAATATTCCAACACATCCAGTTATTATAAAAATAGGATTTACAGAGAACAAAAAAGTGAAAAGTAAAATATTTGCAAAACGATTCCATTTTCTGTAATGTGCTATCACGTCTAATAATTCCCGGTATTCTGACTGGTAATCTGTTATTTCTCCAACACCCAGTTCTTTTTCTTTCCCTGACACTAATTCGTTTTTATTCTGTTTCGCTTTTCCGTATTCTTTTACATAGCTAAAACCTGTTCCCGGGAAACTACGAGTTGTCCGTACTGTCCCTTTTGCTGTCTTAGTTATTCTATATCCATTTCCTCCCCAACTATAACCAATTCCGCTTTTGCTAATGTTAATTCTGAACCCTCCACCAAGATTGATGCTTTTCCTATATCGCAATCCCATATAAAACTCCTTCAAAATTCAAAAAAGGATACAATGAAGGCTCCGAACAATTGAATATTTCCGGAGCCTTGCATCTTATCCAATTATATTATTTCTTCTAAATATCAATATCCCACCTGGCTCACTCCATATTCAGCCTGCTCAGTCGTGAATTTTTCAAACTCCAGCTGGTCAATCAACTGCTCCCGAGAAAATGAACCAGTATCGAGATAATTCTGTGCTTTCTTTGCAGCCTGTTCGTTCCAGTCAGCTCCACAATTATCTACTCCATATGTAGCCTGCTTTGTTGTAAACTTCTCAAATTCCAACTGGTCGATTAAACCTTCATAAGAAAATGCGCCGGTATCCAGATAATTCTCTGCTTTTTTAAGAGCTTGCTCATTCCAGTCAGCTCCGCAATTCTTCACAGCATATTTTGCCTCGTCATTTGAAAAACCTTCATACTCCAGCTGCTGAATTAATCCCTCTTTAGAAAATGCCATGAAATTAAGATAAGACATCGCAGAGTCCAAAGCGTTACTTTCTCCAAGGGTAGCTGTGCTCTCCGTAGTTGTTGCAGCGGCGTTGCTTCCTGCGTATCTGCTCCCTGATCTGCCTCTGTGACAGGGGCCTGTGAAACAGCTTCCGTTGTCTGAGAATTATCTGCCTGCTGGGAACCATCATTGCCACCTATCGAACCGATAATTGCCAGCACGATAATAACTGCGACGACGATGCCGATAATCTTTTTAGCTCCGCCCTTTTTTGGTGATTTTTCCTTTTTCATATCTTCCTCCTGATAATAAATTTTTACATAATGAAAATAAGATGTGACTTTATTATACACCCAACGACATTATAGGGGTATTAAAATTTATAGTCTTATATTGCTGTGATATATATAAATGTAATGCATAAATTGCACTTATTTGTACATTATATATAAAAAAAGGACAAAAAAATACATTTATGAGAATATTAATTCATGAATACCTTAAAAAAAGTCAAATTTCTTACCGAAAAGCTGCAATTCTGACCGGAATCAGCAAATCTACTTTATTTGATATATCATCCGGAAAGATTGATCCGAAAATGAGGACCATGGAAAAAATCGCCAAAGGTCTTAATGCGAAAATATCCAACCTTTATGAGTCTCCCTATAAATGACAATAATAAGCGTCCGGCAGTATCGGACAGACAACACTTTACAGTTATATATATAAACTAATATGTTATATTATTTATAACTCATATTTTTTATAACAATTGTGTTGCATTGTTTTCCACATATTCCTTATTGAAAATCACGAACAAATGTTCTATAATATCGATAAGGAATTTCGGATGCTGTTTTGCGGAAAGGGGAGGTTACATGGATGACTATAAAATTGTTATCATCAGATTGGTGAATAATATTGATGATTCCGACATAAAATTTTTAAAGAAAATATATACATTAATCAATAACCATTTACGAAAGAAAAATCGCCGCACATAATAGCTGTGCGGCAGTTTTTATCAATGGACAGATACTATTCTGGCACATTCAGTTCCGGATTATATCCATGTTCCTCTTCATATTCCCTTATCAACTGTACGTTATATGCTTCTATTTCACTTATGTATTCAGAATATTCATATTGAGAATTTTTTCCCTCATACCAGGAACAGCTTTCAAAATATGCCTGCAATTCAGGATCATCAAATATCTTCCCTTTTCTGGCAAAAATCTCGTTGCGACCTATTTTGCATTCCCACTCACTTTTACCTTCCAATTCAGATCTTGATAACCTGCGTGTATCACTATCAGGGAAAATAAATTCATCTTCTGTTGAAACCTCTTCCGTCTCACTCTCTTCATCCTCTGTCTCTTTCTCCGATACAGTACTTTCTTCCGTTGTTACTTCTGATGAATTCCCCTCTATTGCATTTTCTGACGTAGTTTCCTCTTCTATAATATTTTCAGTAGTTTTTTCAACAACAACTGCTTCAATAAATGTTTCTCGAACAGTAGATAATATCGGATCTATAAAAAGAGATAGTACAGCTGCCTCTACAAGAAAACCAATGAATGATATTATCGCCCTAATAAGATCTCTTTCCTTCCAAAAATAGAAAGAAATAAGAAGTGTCACAAGCACCACAAAAGCTAAAATACCAATAAGTATATTCAAATTCTTTTCCTCCTTAAAAGTATGAATTATTGTGAACATAATATAAAGCAAAATATACAATTTTTCAATATTAAATTAAATATTTTTTGGTAAAATTATATTACAAAGCATTATTATCACAAAAAAAAGGAAGACCTCAGTCTTCCTTTTCCGTATTATTCAGATTATCCAACAACTTTGCTGCTGCATCCCGGATAACTTCCTGCGATTTTGGCGACAGCTCACTGTACGTATGCATCACTTCTTTAATAATGGTATACAACGGGTTATCTCCCTCGTCTTCCAACAATTCGGATACATAAAGAGCCATCTCGTCTTCTTCCAGAACTGGAAGGAACATTTCTCCTTCTCCTTCCCGGAGCCACTTCTCATTTATATATTTTCCATCTATCGGTTCGACTGTTAATAATTTTATATGCTTATCTGTGACATTCCGCTGCCCGGATTCAATTGACGTTACCCCGGATCTGGATAACCCCATTATTTTAGCCCATTCCTCTTGTGTTCTCCCTGTTTTTTCCCTGAGCTCTCTTAATCTTTTATTAATATCAGGTATCAATCGATCTGCCTCCTTTCAAAAGCATTTTAACATGAGAAAAAAATAAAGTAAAGCAAAAATGTCACAAACAGGACAATTTGTGCTTGACTTTAGTCTGTTTGTGCCATATAATAGTCACAAACAGGACGAGCAAAGTAATTTTAAGACAATGTTAGTCAGTTAAAAAATCCAGAGAAAGGGAAAACAATGGAATTAAAAGAACTCTTATTTTTCAGGACACAGGAAGAATTCAGAACCTATTACAACATGGCAAAGTCAAAATATTACACCGACAAAGAACGGGAAAGGCAGAGAGAAAGGTTTGCTTCTGTCTTCCGGGTTATTCAGGATGCCAGACTCAAAGAAGAATACCGGGAATGGAAAAAGAAGAACATTCCAGAGTTACAAGATTAAACAATATGAACACCAAAGCAATCCTTACCAGTTGCAAAATAGCCGAAACGGCCAAAGATGGCTGTCAGCCGGTGACCAACCACCCGGCTCTGACGATGGCAGGTTATTCATTTTCACATATAGTAAGGAGGCGATTACAGCATTGAGCGAAGATAAGAAAAAAATGATTGCATCGACAGTAGAGACATTAAAGCAACTCGACGAAATCTCGCTCCGGATCATCCTGAGCAACTGCGAGATCCTGAAAGCCAGAGACGCCATGGATAAGCAGGATTCTGAGAGAGTCTGCGAAGCAAAGACAGGATAGGAAGGGGTGATACATAAAAATGACAAATCCAAGAGGAACAGATTCCGCCAAATAATTCTGGTTATCGAAACCAAATCATTGCGAGGTGACGGAACACAAGAAAACCAATGCCAAATAGTAACCCAATACTGAGATTTTAAAGGACATCTGCTCGTGGAAAGCGACCCATTTAGAAAAGGAAAAGGGTAGCTTCCTACCCTTTAGTTCTCTGAGATTGAGTATCACGATCAAGTTTTAGAACTTCCTCAAACAATTGTTCCTGTTCATGATGGTCAATATACCATTGTTTTATTAATAGTTCTATAACAGATATTAATTTTTGTGCACCTTCAGGTTTTATATCAATAATCAGATTTACATCAGGTTCTGGATGAGCACCGATATTTCCTACTCTTCGGATACTATCAAGAATTTTCCATTGTTGTTGTGGTACTTTACTTTTAATGGCCTCTATTTCATTATATAAACTATTTTCACCTTCGACTTTCCAAAAATCTCGGATCATTGCTTGTAGGCAACGCCTGGAAAGAGTAGCAGATGCTTTTGGACTTAAATCCACTATTGCATAGGCTTCCTCGTAATCTTGGCGAATAATCTTTGGAACATAATCTGGAAATTTTTTTGCTAATGAACTCGGATATATTGTGACATGAACGTCTTTTACTGCGGATCCATATCCATTGGCCAAGATTGTATATTTACCACACTCAGGGCAACGATAAAATTCAATTTCTAACGTTGAAGGATCAAGAGGATTATTTTTAATTCTATCTTCATAGCTCTTACCGGCAGAAGAAGAAAAACTCGGAGTCTGTGTATTATATGTATCCTGAGATTGTGACATTGCCACCGAACAATGCGGACATATAAAAGCAGCCATTTTATCATTCCTTTCATTATTTGATGAAAAAATTATATCAGAATCAAAGAAGTTATAACAGTATTTTATCTTGAAAAATCAAAAAATATGGAGAAATAAATGATCATTAACAACATAACAGAAAACATCGGAGATTATCTGCGCAGGAAACGAGTCAATCTGACCGAGCTTTCCAGAAAAACCGGAATCCATTACAACTCCCTGTATGCCAGCGTATGGGATCGTAGCCGGCGCCGGGATTTGCGAGCCAATGAGCTCATGAGTATCTGCGTGGTACTGGATATTGATCCGATGGATTTTATTCAAGACGGCACCATAACCGGAGGAAATAAATATGAGTAAACAAATGACCCGGGAGGAACTGGAGAAAGCCAAAGAAGTCTATAAGAAAATACTTGATTTAATGGCAACGGAAGAACTGACATACCACCAAGTGGACTGGATAGAGGGTGGATGTATGTGGATATAAAAGACAGAGCGGAGGACTTCCTTAAAAGTACCAGCGCAAAGGAAGTCCTCTTCGAGAATTAGCCGAGATTGCGGTCGTGGAAGGCTTTTTGCAATTCTCCCACTATGCTGTGCAACTGACAAACTAAATCTTGATAATCACTGACATTTGACAAATCAGTTTGAGCTGCAAGAATCTGCACTGCCAAAAAACCGAGACTGTCGCGCGTAACGGCGCCGGTCTTTCTCAAAGCGTGAGGATTATCATCATAAAATTCAAAACCAGGCATCCCTCTTCCCTCCCCTCTTTTATTATTTCAACCCGCCAAGATTGATGAAATAAGTATATCAGGGAGCGGAAGTAAAGGAAAGAAAAACCACCAGAAAGGAGGTGCAGCGTTGAAAAGCGTACTCACAAGAACACCGAAAACCGTACATATAGATACCGACGCCATACCGGCCCACCAGTCCGATGCCATGTGCAGGACGCTGATCGGCTGCATCAACCGGATGTTTGAAGACCCGGCCGTGCAGGCTGACTTTGAACGGTGGAAAAAGGAACGACAGAAAAAGAAGGAGGTGACACATTGAGCAAAATGTACAGAACATGCCCACGCTGCGGGGCGCACCTGGACCACGGAGAACGCTGTGACTGTGAAATCCACAAATCTCCGATGAATGCGGCAGCGGCAGGAAAAAACGCGGGAAAGCTGGCAGTAGCAGAACGTCGCTCTCCCGCTCTCCTGCCCGGCGCATAGAAAAACGATATGAAACCTGTATAGACTGTGGGCGGAAATGGAATATCAGCAAATACGCAGCTATTCCGTGGTACGGATATCGCTGCCCGCCATGCAGGAATAAACTGAAAAATATCATGAAAGGATTCAAACATGAGAAATGAAATTATTTTTGATGCCAAAGGACGTCCGGACATTATGGTTACATTCTCCCCGAAGGAACTCGGGCTTCCAGACACTTTAAAAGGAAGGAAAGTAAAAGAATATGCGATCAGTAAATATCAAAATACTCTGATTGATGGAGTACCATACTCTCTCCCGTTTCAAGAGCCGGCTGTGAATGTTGATTTCGACCAGGCGATCAAACTCTGCGAAAGCAAAGGCCCTGGCTGGCACCTTATCACCAACGACGAGTGGGCGGCACTGGCCCGCCAGAGTTGGGCGAACAACACCATGCCGACCGGGAACACTGGCAGCGGCAAAAGCCACAGCCACCCGGAACAGAAAGGTATTATTTGCCAAAACAGCAGCGGCAAAACACTGGCGGGTTCCGGCCCGATACAGTGGAATCATGACGGGACCGCAGCGGGAGTATCTGATATGTGCGGAAACATCTGGGAACACGTAGGCGGTGTTCGTTTTGTAGATGGGCAGGTGCAGGTGATTCCAGACAACGGGGCCGCAGCAGGAACGGATCAATCTCCAGACTCGAAGGAATGGAGGCCGATCTATACACCGGACGGAGATCCCGTTTACTACAATGTAAAGGACAGAAACATCATGCTCCAGCCGAC
>OBVA01001023.1_pt1 | contig 10563 bp, 14 predicted proteins | sample 1495021 | NCBI WGS metagenome assembly OBVA01 (sample SAMEA2579965, study PRJEB22360) | human gut metagenome | biome: human gut; feature: human-associated habitat; material: faeces | place: Denmark | collected 2008/2010
CACCCCGGAGGGTGCCTTTGTAAACTATTTATATTCCAACTGCTTTATATACTTGTTCCCAAGAGATATCTCTTAATCCAAAATGTTTTGATATCTCTTTTGCCCTATCATAAATTGCTCTTTTTTCATCCTCTAAATAAGTATTCAAAGGGGTTGTCATATTAAAAAACTTTATTGTCATTATTACTCCAAATGCGGCTGCATCAACCTCTGCCGGTTGCATTCGATAAGTATGTATATCTATGGTTTCAAGTTCCTTATAGTCTGTAAAGTACCTATCATACTGCTTTATCCATTGCCACTTATGTCTCAATTCATGTGCCGCATGGAAATATGCATCCATACTTCCTGCTAAATCTACGATAACCATTTTGTCTTCTTTCGGGAAATATTCACAAGTGTCATACTCTCCATCTTCATCCAAAAATATATTTGGCAATGTTACGCCCAAAAGATCAACTACTTCTACGCAATATTTAATTAAATCCTCCATATTTTTTCCCTCCCACTTTCACACTCATAAACCTACTACCATAATATCCCATCTATCGACATTATGCAACGAAAAGACGCCCCGCATTCCTGCGGGACGCCCTACCGTCTATGTGTGTTGGAGGAAACAAGTGACACGTCAATCATATCCACTTCTGTCAGTATAATAATAACACATCTAAATTATTAATGTTATTAATCTTTTATCCAGCACTTAATGATCTGTGATACTCTGCCCTGCGTATATCCCACTGATTCTCCGGCCTCTGCCTGCGTCATCCCGTCAAGATATACCATCTCGAAGATCTGCCTGTCCATGCCCTCCGGCATCCTCTCGATATAATCCTCCACCTGGCGCATCTCCTGCGTGATCTCGCTCCGCCGCTTCTCCTTCAAGTCTATCTTCTGCCGGATCCGGGAGGCCTCCCTCGGCTCCGGCATCTCGACAGGTACATGCTCCTCTATGTAAGGATAGTCGTCGCTGGACTTCGTAACCTTCCCCCGGACGATCGCGACCCCGTCAAGCTGCGCTTCCAGCCTGGCCAGCGCGGCATCTATCAACTCCAGTTCCCTCTTATTCTGTTTATACCGGTTCAGTAGATCTCTGTTCAATGTCCCATCTCCTTGTAGACCTTCTCGCGCAGGGCTGCTATGACCCTCTCCCCGTCAAGATTCACATAATATTTCATATCGCGCCGGAAGAACCGCTCGCACTCGTCAACCATCTGCAGCGCCTCCGGACAGCCCGGCTTCCGGATCAGCCGTTTCAGCGCCCTGCGGTAGTCTATTGCGGCCTGCCTGACTATGGCGGCTAATAGGTTGTTATACCCTTCCATGTTCCTGCCTCCTTACATACTGGTCTACGCTCTCATGCTCCATCTGGCAACCCTGGTGCCTAATCAGGCGCCTTGCCTGGAAGGATAACTTCCCCAGGGCGTAGGCCGGCCGGCGCATCCGCCCCCTTGCCTTCTCCCCGGGATCCCTGCTGGACAGTTTTCCAAAGTTATTCTTCCGATCGCTCTCAAGCGTATGCCTGTCCCTCTTCTGCTTACGCATCCGTATCGCCTGCCTCTCGTCCAAGGACAAAGCGTTTGAGCCGTTCGATCTCCTCCGGAGTAAGGCCGGTGTCCTCGTATGCTTTCAGGCGCCTATTAATTTTTTGTTGGTCTAAGTCTTTATAGGCGCTTGCCAAGTTACATATAACGCAGCTTACCTGTTCGTTAAACTCGGGATCCCGGTTCGTCGCAAGAGCCGGAATCACCTCATCCATTTTCAGCAGTATTCGTATACGTGTCTCTTCTGGGTTCATAATTCATCTCCTTCGTTTGTTCTGTTTGCCTTTTTTACTTTGCTAAATTCCCAATTTTTAACCAAATAGTTCCTTTAATGCCGCATCCTGAATACTTGCAGGTTCTGCATATTCGCAATGTGTCATAATATCGTCCCTTCGAAACCCACAATCTTTAGCATTGTCGCAACAAATTACTCCTCCACACGTTTCCTGCGCATCCATATCAATTACGCACTTATTGCCATACCTGTAAGGGCTATTACATTTAATCATACCTCTACCTCCTAAATCTCAGGTTAGTTATTTTTTCTTTCTTACAGAAGTCTGCCGCTTAAGGGCAGCTATGGCTATTGCTGTATCTTTAAATTCTCCTTCATAATTGCACAGTCCTTCATGATTCATAACCGCATGCGTACCTCTCTCAATCAGTCGAAGGTTGTCCAGGACTACATTCTGCTTATTCCCGTCTACAAAGATTAAAATTGAGCCCTTAGGTATCTTTCCTCTGCTTTCTTCCCAGAGCACCCTGTGCTTTAATTTCCATTTATCGGGTTCGGCAACTTTTATTTCAATATAGCCATCCCTAGATACTCTTTCACTTCCAACTGGTCTATGGTTTTGCGGAGCGTGTCCTTTCTGAAACATAGTATGTTTCACTTTTTCATATATTTCTGGCGACATCTTCTTACCTTTATTCGCAGGCACATGCCCCTTCGAGAAATGCCCTTTTGTACCAGAGTTTATCTTATGGTTTGCCATGTAACCCTTAATCTGGCCGACTGTGATATCCCAATTAAATTTTTTGATAAAAGCCTCCTGAATCTCTTTGTATGTATGTCCCGGAATAAAATCTCTCATAAATGCTTTTTCCAAATCAGTATATTTATGCATATGGCTACCAGTCCTCCATCTTTTTAATACGATTCTGGAGATTTCGAACCGTCTCTTTCAGTTCCGTGTTCTCTTCAACTATTCATTTACTTGTAACCCCAAGCATAGGAAGCTCCACTTTATCACCCTGTCCATATTCGTCAAGGTGCTTTTTCGCTTGAAGCGCAAGTTGTCCGTTATCAATAATGGTTTTAGCCACTTTCTGTACAGCCTCGCTCCGTTGAATTTCTTTATCCAACCCCGATTCATCAAGACTATCATCCTGCAGGCGTTCAAGCTGTTCAAAAAGATAATTGTTTAAATCTGACAGTGTGTTTTTCATCCTTCTTTTCCTTTCCTTCCCTAAATGCTAAGTTACCTCTCTGTATTTTGCGATCCTTCCCAATTCCAAAACTATGGCCGTAAGAATACCAGAAGCGAACGGGTCATTATATTTCAGCCGCAACTCTTCTACTTCTCCGGCCATCCTTTCAAGATCTTCTTCCGTCAGTTCGCTTGCCACATAGTTCCGATACAGGATCCAGGCATCGCATATCATCATGTACGCGTCTTTGACAGCCATCATAATTCAGTCACCCTTATGTAGATTCCCGGGATTTCCGCCCAGAACTTCTCTACGATCTCAGACGCCACCAGAGCATCATCCTTCCAGAATCCGATTTCTGTCATGCAGTCTTTCAGGAGTTTTTGCAGGTTATCCGTATCCGGCTTCGTGATCCTGTATTCTCCGTTAGCGTGCCTGCCCCTTGGGAAGCACCACTTCACAATCAGACGGACTCCACACTCATACTTGCATTCTGGCTTATGCTCTGCCAAATAACCCTGTAACTTTTGCCTTGCCTGCTTTAATTCCTGCGGCTCATAGAATACCGGCTTGCCTTTTATCATATGCACCTGTTTTTCCTGGTACGTAACCGTGGGCGGAACCATCGGCATGAAAAACTCAATCGCCATTATAATCAACTCCCTGCCTAATCATCCATTCCACTACTTCACTCTTCATGATGTCATAATCGCTATCTGTTTTGTGGTGTAAGGGTGGCATCTGCTTTAAACAATTTAATCTTGTATTCTTCGGTCTATTTATCACTTTACTCCTTTATCGTGTTAAATTTATTTTGAGGGAAACATTTTTTAGTCAAGTAATGTCAGGGGAAGGAGTCGTCGTGCGTAAGCTGTCGCACGACTACTTACCCCTTACTTGACCGTAGGGAAAGAAACCCTTTATATATACGTAGTATATATAGTTTTTTTCTTCCCTAGGGAAACGGAAATCACGTGACGATATTTTCCCTCAAATTTTCCCTCTGAAATTTGTGAGGGAAAGGAAATCACGTGACGATATTTTCCCTCAAATTTTCCCTCTGAAATTTGTGAGGGAAAGGAAATCACGTGACGATATTTTCCTTTCCCTACTAAAACGGTAAGGAAAGGAAAATTTACGTTTTTTTCCTTACATTTCCCTCATCGATAATGAATCCTCCATGCTCCTTCAGGCGGTTTCTGACCGTTTTTTCTGTGACCGCCATATACTCGGCCAGATCCTCGACCGTAACTTTCTCATTGATTCCACACGCCTCATAAGCCGTCTCCAATGATTCTTTTCTCTCCTTTTTCTTATCTGCAGGGGTCTTTCTTTTGCCCGCTGCTTTCTGCCAGGGAGCCTTTTCCGCTTCTGGCTGAATGTCCTTTAGAACGCCCACCTTATCGACTCTATGTATCGGATAATCGAACCACAGATTAACTGGGTCAAACTTCGGAAACTCTCTCAGCGTCCCCTCTATCCTCCATGCAGTCCTTGTATGCGCCTTCTTCTCAGTCTCCCTGATCCGCCGTTCCAATTCTTCATACTGCCCCTTGAAGAGTTTCTTCTTGCAGTATGCCTTCATCTGCGCCTGGCTGAGCATATCGTCCTGGGACACGTCATCCTCCCAGTCATCATACAGATGATTCAGATAATCCATGCACGTATCACAGACAGCCTTATTAATCTCCTCCTTTAACAAATCCTCTGTCACATCCAGTTCGATCAGATCCAGGATAGCATCCGGATCCCTGGCAAATACACCTGATCCTGACGCGCGGTCCATGGATCTCTTTCCTCCCTGGCTACCCTTGCTGTGATGATGGCAGTAGATGACCGCTGCGCCTAATTCCGTACACACTTTATCAAATTGGTTGCAGAAGTTTGCCATCTGATCCGCGCTGTTCTCGTCGCCGGTAATGACCTTGTAGATCGGATCAATGATGATTGCGATATAATTCTTCTTAAGCGCCCTTCGGATCAGTTTCGGTGCCAGTTTATCCATGGGTGCAGACTTTCCTCTTAAATTCCAGATATCAATGTTTCCAAGGTGATTTGGCTCCCATCCAAGTATCTCATACACATCCCGGAAACGATGCAGGCAGGATGCCCGGTCGAGTTCCAGGTTGACGTACAGCACTTTTCCTCTGGCGCAGTTCCATCCAAGCCAGTTTAGCCCTTCCGCAATCGCTATGCATAACTCGATCAGGGAGAAGGACTTTCCAGCCTTCGAGGGCCCTGCAATCAGCATCTTATGCCCCTGGCGGAGTACGTTCTCAATTAATGGTGCCGATAGTTCGGGCAGATCATCCCAGACGCTTTCCAGGCCTTCCGGCTCTGGAAGATCGTCATTAATGCTCTCGATCCACTCATGCCATTCGTCCCAGGACTGCTTGCCGATATTCGTATCCACAAGAAACTGCTTCTTCCCATTACGTATGATGCCCGGCATCCTGGACAGCCTGGACGGGTTTCGGTTCTGGCTGTCTATCTTAAGTCCGTTCTTCTCGCATACCTTGTACAGATAATCGACACGATTCCGATATTCCTTATAATCCGATGCATCTACACGCACAACGGCGTGTAAGCTCTTGCCTCCACTATGGACTAGACATGCTACTGGCAACTCCAGTTCTCTGATGATCGCATTCTGCTTCTCTATCTCCATCGTGTCTGATTCTACAAGCGCGTATCTGTATTCTGTCACGTTCTCATTCTTACACCCATTGCCATCCAAAGGATTGAAGCGGATCCATGCGCCCGCCTCCGGGGTATAGTCCCCGATCACGGAGCCAATATCTCCGCCGCATTTGCTTAACTTCTGGATCAGCTGACCTGCCGTCCTGTCCCAGCATCCCCTTGATGGAAGGTATCTCCCATCTTTCTCATACGAATGGGTCACATACCCTACCTGTTCAGATGCCTCGAACAGAGTTTCCAGGTACTGGATCAGCTGCTCTACTGGATCCCATTTGACTGGATCACGGACCTCCTTTGCCTCGATCCAGTTCCTGTCCACAACCACCAGGTCATCCTTGTCTCCAATGGAATCATTCCAGTCAAGTTCATGCCCTTCAGCCTGCGGCTTCCATCCACGGTCAATCGCCATCTGCACAATCGTCCCAGCTGTGACAGGGGAAGAATTCCCACGGAAACTCTGCCACTTCTTCTCGCATTCATTTTGGTGGTATCTGCCAATATCCCTTCTGCTCCATTCATCCCAGACAGATACCGAATAGCCTTCGTACTTCAAAGCCATCCCAACGTTCACCCATTCCTGGTAATCCAGGTCAGCCGGGTTGATGTATTCAATTATTTCTGCCAGGTCTGTCCGTTGCTCCATTCTTATGCTCCTCTATATTCCTGTGGGTTAATATCATGCGGCACCCGCCATCCGTTTGCCGCTATTCTGTCGATCAAGTTCTTGGCAGCATCAAACTGCCAGGTACCAACATGCAGGAATCCCCTGCTTTCCAGGAAGCGGATCTGCTTTGGTGTCGTAAGCCCTTCCTGCCTTCTCTTATCCAAGCGTTCCAATAACTTTGATGCCTTTCCGGCATTGTCTATCTCGTCAGGCATGATCCCTAGTTTCTCAAGCGTCTGCTTCTGCTTGTCCGAAGGAGGTGCCATCTCCCAGCCGAATGCCGGCACGTAGCCTGCCAGATCTTCGGCCTGGATGCTCATCTCAAACTGCAGCGGGTCAACCAGCTTCTTTTTCCGACGCTTCATCTCTGCCAACTGCTTCGCCAGCGCTTCCTCTCGCTGGGCGACCACATCCTCTGCGGCTGCCTTCTCTGCTCCCTCGATATCCAGCGTGCATCCGGCATCCTTCTCCATATTCTCCGTCATTTTCTGCGCAACCTCCTCGCTCTCGCAGATCAGGTGTGCCGGATGGCAGAGTTCATGGCACTCTGTATGCCATAGGAAGTCCAATAAGAGCAGATGCTCCTTGCCCGGATGCAGGCGCGTGCCCCTGCCCACCATCTGGCAGTACAGGCTGCGCACTTTGGTCGGCCTTAATACCACGATGCAATCCACAGATGGACAGTCCCAGCCCTCGGTTAGGAGCATGGAGTTGCACAGGACGTTATATCGCCCGGCCTCAAAATCTGCCAGCACCTCAGCCCGATTCTGGCTATCGCCGTTTACCTCGGCTGCCCGGAATCCATTCTCATTCAGGATGTCCCTGAACTTCTGGCTGGTCTTCACCAATGGAAGGAATGCCACCGTCTTTTTATCCATGCAGTAGTTCTTCATTTCTTCCGCTATGCCGCGCAGGTATGGATCAAGCGCGGTTCCAATATCCCCCGCCTTAAAGTCTCCGCCCTGAACGCCTACGCCGCTCATATCGATCTTGAGCGGTATCGTGACCGCCTTGATCGGAGACAGGTATCCTTCCTTGATCGCCTTTGGCAGCGTATACTCATAGGCCAGGCTTTCAAAAACTGTCCCCAGATTTTTCATGTCTCCTCTGTCCGGGGTTGCCGTAACCCCTAGCACTTTAGACTGTGGGAAATGCTGCAGTACTCTCTGGTAACTGTCCGAAATGCAGTGATGCGCCTCATCTATGATGATGGTGTCAAAGTAATCTTTCGGGAACCGGCTCAGGCGCTTCTCCCTCATCATGCTCTGTACGGAGCCTACTACGATGCGGAACCAGCTGCCAAGGCAGGATTCCTCTGCCTTCTCAGTCGCGCATCCAAGCCCGGTTGCCTTTGCGATCTTGTCAGAGGCCTGATCCAGAAGTTCTCCTCGATGCGCAAGGATCAATACACGGTCGCCATTGCGAACGCATTCTTCCGTTACTTTTGCGAAAACAATTGTCTTTCCGCATCCGGTAGGCAGCACGAGCAGAGTCTTCTGGATTCCATTCCCCCATTCCGTGAAGATGGAATCCTTTGCCTCCTGCTGGTATGGTCTGAGTTCCATTAGAACTCACCTGCCTTGAACTGTTTCTCTTCCTTTGGATAGAATTTCTTGATATCGTTATACTCATTGCCGTTATACGTACGCGGCTTTATATGCACTCTTCCTGTTGATCCCGGGACGCTGCTCCAGTTCATCTTTAGTTTCTCTCCCTTTTTCTTCTGTCCAATGGCTGTGAAGAACGCAGAAAGCATTCCTTCTGTATTCGTATGGAGAAATAGGTTGTGGTTAATGACCGCCGTTCCATATGACGAATCAATCCGCAGTTTTACAATTGCCTTATTACAAGATGGAAGTTTTTCGCTTCCCGGATGCCTTGCGCGCTCTACGCTTTCTACAACAAACTCATAATCTCCTTCCGGAAGTATGACATAATCGCTGTCTTTCTCAATGGAATCATCCCATTCTAATTCTCTTCCCATTTCGCTCATATTCAAAATCCTCCTTTATATCTAGTTAAACGGAACTTCATAAGTGTCCCTTAGTGTTCTAATGCACTGGTATACCTGCTTCCATGCCCCGATCAGCACGCCGTCAATGAACTCTTTCGGATAATTCTGAATCGGCGTATCTTTTGGAAAGTATCCCTTCTGGGCTACGACTGTCTGGATTTCTTCTTCAGATACCAGGTTCGTCTCCATCAGGTCTCTCAGGGCCTTCGGAATAGACTCTGGCAGCTGAAACGCCTGCGGTACCTGATCTTTCTTCTCTGCCTCAGCAGGAAAGTCTACTTCTTCATCCGCATCCTTGGGGATATCCATAAAATCAGATAACGTTTCCTGCTTCGGTTCTGCTTTTGGCTCCATCTGTTGCGGTGCCGTATTTTCTGTTCTTGCTGGAGCATTTCCGATAATGGATGCTATCGCGCTATAATCAAACTCGCATTCTTCCGGAAGGCCGTATCGATTCTTTGCATCCCAGCATGGATGATGGGCAGTGTACATCACGCGTTTTCCGCCCTGCGCCTTATGCTTTTTCCCCTCTTTGTCCACTGCTACGGAATACGTCTTATAATTGCAGAATAGCAGCATATCTGCCCATTCCTTAACCAGCGGCGAGGTCTGTGACGAGGTTTTCTTTCCTAGTTTTAACTCCCAGCGGTCATAGGCTCCCATCTCGTCCGGCTGCTCGAATTTCCGCATCTGCGCATGTGCCGTGAGCACTATATTTATACCGGCTTCTACGACGTCTTCCAGCCGGTTCAGAAAGCGCCCAAACTCTTCTTTCGTGTAGACATACCCATTTCCATAGCCAAAATCCTCAATTCCGGACTTGTGGTGCGTTGCACAGATATGCTCCACGCATAACTGTTCTGCCCAGTCAATCGTATCAATGACCAGCGTCCTGCACTCGCGTGGATTGCTCTTTATGTACTGGATCTCTTCCAAGAGCATCGTCCAGCTTGTAGGACGCGGAAGCCTGGCTACGTCCATATCTTTCGTGCTTCCCTCCGTATCGATAAATACCGGATCTGGAAATTTGGAAGCAAAGGTTGACTTTCCGATTCCTTCCGGACCGTAGATGACCGTCTTCTTGGCACCATAGATCTTTCCTCTTGTTATCTCCACTAAAATTCACCTGCTTTCCAGGATGACGCTGCCGGAGTCTGCAGAATATCTTCTTTAGGAAGTTCCTGTCCCTTTACATAGCCATAGCCATCCTCAATAATGATGCTGCACTCATCGCCAGTGCTTACTCTGGTAGCAATCGCCTGCAGCCCTTCCTGCTCTAGCCACTGCCCGAACTCATTCAGCGTCTGCATATCCATCTGCTCCAGTTTATCTAAAAGGACAAATCCACACTTTGGATTCAGTTTCCGGACGATTGCGGTGGATACCTTCAGACGGTCTGAACCTGACATGTTGTCCCACTTCTGTCCTTTGTAGATCAGTTCCCCATCTTTTACAGACAGTTCCGGAAGAGGCAACTCGGCAGACTGCAGGAGATCCGTCTTAGCCTTCCTTGTTTCCTCAATCCTCTTTGTCAGGGCCGCATACTGGTTCCTGTAATCAAGCGCGTCATCTTCCGCCTTATCCTTATCCAGGTTTGCGCGTACTTTCCGGTTGATCTCCTCTATATTGGCAATGCTCTCTTCCAGTTCCGCAGTTGACTGATCCTCTAGGTCTTGGGCGGACATCATGGCTGTATTTAGCGATGCTTTTGCATCCTCCAGTTCCTGCTCCTTCTTCTGTAGCTGCGCGCGCATGGCTTCTACTTCCTGGCTTAGGAATGCTACCGACTGCTTATAGTTATTTGCATGGTCTCGCTTCCTCTGATTTTCTCCATTTTGAGCCAGGATCTCCTGCTGCTGCTTGATCAGATCCGCTGCAGATACAAGTTCCTTCGGCGCTTCCGGATAATACGGCTGCTCTTTGGCAAACTTCTCTTTTTGGTCAGCGATCTGACCAATAGCATGCCTTTTGTTAAACTCTTCGGTTTCCTGCTTCTCCAGGTCAGCCAGGCGGTCACCCACACCGATGATCTTCAGAAGGATCTGTGCTTTTTCCTTTCCCGTGCTTTCCATGAACTTCGGAAGATCTAATGCAAGCTGCTCCACAAAGTCATTCAGCAGCTGTTGTCCGCCCTTATGCCCTTCCGGATCCGTAACTTTGAGGCTGCTATTGAAGCCTTTGCGCTCCACAACAAGTCAAAGGAGAAA
>OBVA01001029.1_pt1 | contig 10529 bp, 8 predicted proteins | sample 1495021 | NCBI WGS metagenome assembly OBVA01 (sample SAMEA2579965, study PRJEB22360) | human gut metagenome | biome: human gut; feature: human-associated habitat; material: faeces | place: Denmark | collected 2008/2010
GCTAAAGTCCCCCTCGAAGGCCTGCTGCTAAGAAGCCGGCAGCCAAGCCCGCAGCAAAAGCTGCAGAGCCCGCTAAGGAAGAGGTCCCCGCAGCCAAGAAACCCGCGACCAAGGCTGCTAAGCCCGCAGCGAAGAAGGCTGCTGCAGTTTCGACCGCAACTGAGGCCGCCGAGCCCGCGGCCGCCAAGCCCGCTGTAAAGAAAGCTGTAGCCAAGAAGGCCGCGAAGGCCGCCGCAGAAACTCCTGCCAAGCCTGCAGCCACCAAGGCGGCTGCTGCCAAGACCACTGCAGCCAAGGCCACGGCGTCGAAGGCCGCTACGGAAACGAAGACGGCAACTAAGGCGACCGCCGCTAAGGCCACGGCGGCAAAGGCCACGGAGGCAAAGACCACGGCGACCAAGGCAGCAACTGTCACCAAGACCGCTGCCGCCAAGGCGACTACGGTCAAGGCCACCGCTGTGAAGTCTGCAGCAGAAGAGGCGGCGCCCGCAGCTAAGCCCGCTACTAAGGCAAAGGTGAAGGCCGAAGAGTCCAAGGCTCCTACCTCGTCCGTAAAAACCGCTACCGCAGCGACCAGGGCTTCTTCCAAGCCCGAGGCCAAGCCCGCAGCTGCGCCTGCGGCCGAGAAGAAGCCCGCGGCAAAGACGGTTTCCGCCGCTCGTAAAACTCAAAAGCGCCGTTAAGACCTGCTGAACCGTCTTAACGCGCAGGGTCCCGTTTTCATCGCATCGGTGGGAACGGGGCCATTTTCATGTTTCGATATTTGGTCTCGTCCACATAGATTGCATATAATAGGAACGCTGAGATTCTCATGAACCTGGCATTCGCGCTGGATAGTACACGTAAATGCGCAAGGAGTCACGTATATGAACATTCGACACAACAGCCGTTTGGCAGAGTATCGCTCCCCCTTTGGCGCCGTCGTCATCGGAACCACCGTGGAGCTTTCCATTCGTGTGGAAGATATCGATCCCAAAGCAGTTACCGCTAAAACCCGCATTTGGGTGGATGGAATCGGCGAGACCATTATCGACATGAATCACAAGGGCGATGGCGTTTTCAGCGCTTCAATTGAGTGCGACAAACCCCAGCTTAAGTGGTACAGCTTTATAGTTTCCACCCAAGAGGGCTATACCTGCCACGTGGGAGCGCCCGTGGGCGCAACGGGCGGAGAGGCTGTCACCTACGATTACGCCGATGTCCCCTCGTTTCAAATTACCGTCTACAAGCACCGTGCAACCAGGCCAGCTTGGTATGAAAAGGGCATGGTGTACCAGATCTTTCCCGATAGGTACCGCCGCGACGCCAATTGGCGTGAGCGCGCTGTAAAAGAGGTTGAGAAGCCCCGCAAGGGTCCTGGAAAGAAGATCGTTTGGGATTGGAATACCCCGCCGGTCTACGATAGGGCTAGCGATAATTCGATCCAGAATTGGGATTTCTACGGAGGCTCGCTCGAGGGAATCCGCGAGGATTTGCCCCGCTTACACGAGTTGGGCGTCACTGCCATCTACCTCAACCCCATTTTCAAAGCGCTGAGCAACCACCGCTATGACACTGGTGACTACCTCACCATCGACCCCATGCTTGGCACGGAGGACGATTTCAAGGCGCTGGCGGCTGACGCCAAGGAGCTGGGAATAAGCCTGATCCTCGACGGCGTATTCAATCATACGGGCGATGACTCGCTCTATTTCAACCGTTATGGCAACTATCCTACGGAAGGCGCCTGGCAAAGCGAAGACTCCCCCTGGCGCGACGCCTACTACTTTAATGAGGACGGAAGCTACGCCTCTTGGTGGGGTATTGGCAACATGCCCGCGCTTAACGAGGACTCCCCGCTTGTTCGCGACCTTATCTTGGGCGAGGACGGCGTAATTCGCAAGTGGATCCGCGCCGGCGCGAGCGGTTGGCGACTGGACGTTGCGGACGAGCTGTCCGATGGATTCATCCGCGATATTAAAACGGCGCTGCTCGAGGAGCGCCCCGACGGCTTGCTTCTGGGTGAGGTGTGGGAAGACGCCTCGAACAAAATAAGCTACAGCAAGCTTCGCACCTACCTGCAGGGCGACGAGCTCGATTCCGCGATGAACTACCCCTTCCGCGACATGATGCTCAACTTCCTGCTCGATAAGGAGACCGCGTACCAGGCCGCAGAGCGCATCGAATCGATTAGGGAGAACTATCCGCCCGAGGCCTTGATGTGCGCCCTCAACCTGCTGGGCAGCCATGATAAACCGCGTATCGCATCCGTATTGGGCGACGGTCCGGATGAGTCGCAGATTCCCGAGAGCGAACGCGGTCGCTTTCGGTTGGACGAGAACTCCATGGGCCGCGCCAAGGGCCGCTTCTGGCTTGCCACGCTGATGCAGATGACGCTGCCCGGTGTCCCTTCTATCTATTACGGCGACGAGTTCGCGCTCGAGGGCTTATCTGACCCCGGTAACCGCCGCACGTTGCCTGAACAGGACGACATCCACGACCGCGACATGCTGACCATGATCAGGAACGCCTCGGGCCTGCGCAAGACGCTTCCGTTCCTTATCGACGGCACGCTGCAGGCACGAGCGCTTAACGACGACGTGCTGTGCTTCAAGCGCCGCAGCGCCGACGGGCAGGTTGCCACTATCTTAATCAACCGCAGCTTGTCGAACACGCGCGTTGTTCGCGTTCCGGTTGAAAATGACATGGCAATCGACCTGCTGAACGGCAACAATCTGGTTCGCGCGGCAGACGGGTGCGCCGAGGTCAAGCTTTGGCCCTTGGGATCCTCGGTCATCTATGCGAACAAGCAGCAGCGCCTGCAAAAAGATATGGAGCCCGGCGCGGGCGTTATCTGTCACATCACGTCCCTCCCTAACACCAAGGGAGAGCCTGGCACCCTGGGTGCCCCCGCGCGTCGCTTTATCGACCATCTCGCCCAGATGGGCATGAGGTACTGGCAGGTTCTCCCCATCAACCCCACCGATAGCTTTGGCTCCCCCTACGCCGGACCGTCCGCATTCGCGGGCAACGAGTCGCTTTTGGAAGAGAGTGCGAGCGAGCTGAGGCAGGCATTCACGCAATTCAAGAAGGCCGGTGGCTTCAAGAGCGCCTCGTACCTGGAATTTGCGCGCGAAAACGAGCAATGGCTCGATTCCTATTGCGCCTTTATGGCGGTTAAAGAGTTCCATGCCGGCGCTTCTCGTCATAAGTGGCCCAAGACTTTGCAACGCTACACCGTTGGCATCCTGTCCGATGAGACGTTCTCGCCCAGCGCCGAATACCATGCGTATGCCCAATATCGCTTTGATTGCGAATGGAAGGAGATGTTGGAGTACGCCCATAGCCGCGGCATCCAGATCATAGGCGACATCCCCATGTACGTCTCCGATGATTCGGCGGACGCGTGGTCGGAGCCCAGCATGTTCTCCTTGGGAAAAGACGGTATGCCCTACGAGATCGCCGGCGTTCCGCCCGATCGCCTCTCTGCAACCGGGCAGGTTTGGGGCAATCCCACGTACAACTGGGATAACATGAAGAAGGATGGATACGTTTGGTGGATGGCGCGCCTGCGTCGCTCCTTCAAGCTGTATGACCGTGTGCGCCTGGATCACTTCCTGGGTTTCCAAAACTACTTTGGCATTCCCGCGGGCAAGACTGGCGCGGACGGGCGCTGGCTCAACGGCCCGGGCATCGAATTCTTCCTCCGCGCGTATGAGGAATTTGGTCCCCTACCGTTTATCGCTGAGGACCTGGGCCTTCTTACACCCGCCGTTCGCGCGCTGGTCGCTTCGTGCGGCTTCCCCGGCATGGATGTTCTCGAGTTCGCCGATAACGATGTTCGCCAGGAGATCTGCCCCCATCTGGACAAGATCCTGTACATCTCAACCCACGACACCTCCACGCTCACGGGTTTTGTTGGCCGCGCATTTTGCTCGGACAACGACAAGCAGGGTGCCAAGTACCTTGCGGGCGAGATCCTCACGCGCTCGCTCAGAAGCCCCGCGCGCGTGGTCATGATGCAGCTTCAAGACTGCATGTTTCTGGATGATGGCTCCCGCATGAACAAGCCCGGTGTGGCCGAGGGCAACTGGGGCTGGCAGGCCGATGAGGCGCAACTCAGCGCTTCTTGCAGCAAGATGGCGACGTTGCTCGTGGAATCGGGACGCTTTCACGACGCCAGCGAGCAATAATCGTCCCACGCCGCCCGTAATTGGGTAAAGTATCAACCGTAAACGCGAGGCGCCCGCCGTGTTCAAAATGACATGGCGGGCGATTTATGAGAAGCAGAAGGATTTGAAATGGCAAGCTACGACTATCGCTGCGGCAGCTGCGGACATGTATTCGAGGTAGAGCACGGTATGCAGGAGCATCCCGCCATCGTTTGCCCCCAGTGCGGACAGCCTGCGGACAAGGTGTTCTCGGCCAGCGGAATCAAGTTCGAGGGCAGCGGATTCTACAACACGGACATGCGAGGCGGATCTTCTAGCACCAGCGCAACCACCGGTTCGTGCGGATGCGCCGACTGCCCGCACGCCAACTAGGTAACCAACAACTATTCGGACACCAACCATTCGGCCGATAGCGCCTAAGAAGGCACACGGCCCCGCGACGGCTTTTATGCCCGTGGCGGGGCCGTATTTTTGGACGAGAATCACGCGGATGAGAGATTCGTGGAGCGCTTTTGACGCGCCGCTCAAGATCTAAGCGCGAACAAGGCGGGCGCAGAAATGACCGTCCGGCTTGTTCGGGGCGGGATGGCTCGCATAGCATCCGCACTCGTTTTCGGAATCTCTTATGGTTGTAGCCGCTTGAGCAAACGCAGGCAGATCGAAGATGGCAGAGCCGCTAACCGGCGCGAGCTTGAACTGGGACCCCAAAGGCGTAGACAAGAACCGCTGGACAACAGCCATGTTCTCGGCATGCATGATAGAGCACGTCGCGTAATAGAGCTCTCCTGCGGAAGCGACCCTTGAGGCGGCGGCGCACAGCAATTCAAACTGCAATGCAGGCAGCTCGCGCTCTATATCTTGTTTCGCAAGGCGCCAGGGAATCTCCGGATGACGCCTCATGGTTCCCGTACCAGAACACGGCGCATCGAGAAGAACGGTGTCGAACATCACGCGCGCTGACGCCTCGTCATCGATTTCACTCAGAACGGCACCAAGGTCGCGAGCGTCGCCATGCGCAAAACGTGCCGGCGGCAAACCGGCGTCGATAAGCCTGGCGGCATTCATGCGGCATTTCTCTTGGTAGAGATCGACCGCAACGTGGTCACGGCTCCATCCAGCCCTATACCCTTGACAAGCCATGATGAACGTTTTGGTTCCTCGTCCAGAGCCAATCTCAAGGCAAGATCCGGGTCGCGTCGCAGATGTGGCGATAAGCTGAGCGCTTGCATCGCTGGCGACCGCCTTATAGGCGCCTAGGGCACCGGAGCGGATGTATGCAGCGGAATCGATGGGTTCGATGCAACCGGGAAGAGAGCCCTCCCCAACGCCGTCGCCTTGCACGCGACCACTCGCAAGCGGATTGAGGTGAAAGGTGACAGGAGCGGGCGTGAGCTCAGACGCGAAGACGTCGCGTGCGGCATCTTGCCCTAAGGAATCCTCGATGTTCCTTGCAAGCCACACGGGCGTGCCCGACTTACGAGCAAGCGAGACGATGCGCGCATGAACCGGATCGACTCCTTCCGCCTCTCGGAAAGAGGACCGATTTGATGCGGCGCGATGGAGTACGGCATTGGCAAGGCCCGCGGCGCCGCGAGATTGGGAACGCACAAGCTCAACGCCCTGGCTAACGGCTACGTTTGCGGGGGCGTCAAGGTAGAGCAGCTCAAAGAGCGCTATGCGTAGCGCGCAGCGAACGCGGGGGTTGAAGCGGGTTTTAGGATCGCTGCACTGCTGAAGGAAATCATCCAGGCACCCGGACGTCGCGGTAACGCCGAGCACAAGGCGCCGCGTAAAGCCCGCATCGCGCTCTTCCAGATTTTTAAGCGAGGCATTGGCATTCAGCACGTCGCGAGCGAACGCGTCGCGCCGCCCAACGTCGAGAAGGATGTCGAGCGCTAGACGGCGGGCGGGGGACAAGGTTGTGGCGTGGTCGCTCATTAGGAAATCGAATCCCAGGCAGCATCTTGCCCGCGCAGGCCGGCGGACCAGGAGCGGGCATCCATAAGGCGCTTGCCATCGGGCTTGACGGACAGGACCTCGAACGCGCCGTCCGCGCAGCCGGCGAAAACGCGACCACCGTGAACAGACAGCAGGCCTTGCTGGACGGATGGCGCCGCACCATCAGCCATATCGATAAGAGAGGCGTCTACAATGCGGGCGCCCTTGCCGGCAAGCTCGCAGCGCGCGGGCGCAGTATCAGAAGACGCCAGGACGCGGCGCACGTTATCAAGGGCGGATGCAGCCGGATCGAGCTTGAGTTCGGCTTTAGAGATCTTCGCCGCATGCGTTACCAGCTCCTCGTCCTGAACGGTCCAGGCAACCTCATGGGAAGCAAGCTTGGGCAACGTGTCGACAAGCAGGTCTCCGCCAAGGTTGGCGAGCTCCTGCGTAAGCTGGTCGGCATTTTTACCGGGAACCGAGCAGGTGGCCTGCGCACAGTAGTCACCGGTGTCGACGCCGTGGCCAATTCGCATGATGGAGACGCCCGTGACGTCGTCGCCCTCCAGAATGCAGCGCTGGATGGGCGCCGCACCGCGCCAGCGCGGCAGCAGCGACGCGTGGACGTTGACGCAGCCCAAAGGCGCGATCGTGAGCACCTCGTCGGGAAGGATGCAACCATATGCGGCGACGCAGAACACGTCCGCCTCCGCATCACGAAGGGCCTTGAGAGCGTCTGCATCGATGCGGCTCGCTTCGAGTACGGGAAGCCCCAGCTCAAGGGCGGCAACCTTGACGGGAGACGGTTCGAGCTTCTTGCCGCGCGAGCGAACGGCGTCGGGCCTGGTAAGCACCAGGGCGACGTCGTGCGCTTGAGCAAGGCGTGTAAGAGACGGCACGGCAAATGCCGGCGTACCCATGAAAACTACGCGCATAGGTGGTTCCAATCTTTGGACGATGAGGGGGCTACTCGGTATCACCGGGCTTGGCGCCGCGGTCTAGCGCTTCTTGATAGGCCCTTAGCGCATGCACGCGCTGCATGGGAGAGAGGCGCTCGAACATAGTCATGCCATGGAGGTGGTCGATCTCATGCTGAAGACAGACGCACATCAAGTCGCCCGAGGCCTCGTAGCGCATCAGGTCGCCGTCAAGGTTATACGCCTCGACAACAACATGGTCCGGACGCTTGATCTCGCAGTTGATGCCGGGAATAGACAGACAGCCCTCGCTATAGGGCACCAGGTTGTCGGAATGCTCGACGATAACCGGATTGATGAGAACAAAAGGATCGTAATCGGACTCGTCCGAATAATCGGTATCGACTATGGCGAGCTGAATGAGCTCACCCACCTGCGGCGCGGCAAGACCGCATCCGCCGTTCTCGAACATATCTTCTTTCATCTTCTCTACAAGGCGCCCGATCTCGGGCGTAATCTCCTCGATGGGCGCGCACTCCTGGCGAAGACGGGGGTCGGGTGAAAGGACGATGCCGTTAAGCTCCATCACGCTCTCCTTTAGCTACATCAAATCATAGGCGTCGACATCGACGCTAACGTTAATACCTGGTTGGGGACCTATTTGCGACAAAGCGCCGCCAACGGCCTCTGAAACATGGTACCCCACAGGGGACTTTACAATAAAGTGGAACCTATAGCGGTCTTTCGCCCGCTCGAGCACGCAGGGGGTGGGTCCCAGGACGACGGGAGCCTCCGTAGGGTCGCCGGCAAGCGACCAGGCCCGGTCCTCCCCCCGCATCGCATCAAAGCGTTGTCGAACCGCCGAGGCGAGCGAGTCGATATACCGTTTGGTCGCAGCCCGATCCGCCCCCCATGCCAAAACGTTGGTAAGGCGAACAAAGGGAGGATAGAAGGCATCGGCGCGCTGCGCAAGGTCGTGCGTGGTGAAGACAGAGCGATCATGAGCCGCGACCGCCCGAATCACGGGGTCGTGCGGTAGATAGGTCTGGATTACAACCTCGCCCGCCGACTCTCCCCTGCCAGCGCGTCCCGCAACCTGTTCGAGCAGATCGTAGGCGCGCTCCTGGGCGCGGAAGTCCGGCATCTTGAGGGCGTAGTCCGCATTGATAACGCCAACCAGCGTGACCTCTGGAAAGTCCAGGCCCTTGGCGATCATCTGGGTGCCTACCAACACGGCGCACTCCGATGCGTCGAACGCCTCTAGTAGCTCTTTGTGCGAATCCTTGCCCTTTGTGGAATCCGCGTCCATGCGGATGATATCCACATGCGCGGGCATGATCTGTCTTAAGGCGTCTTCAACCTGCTGGGTGCCCAGCCCCATCTTTGCAAGGTACCTGCTGCCGCACTGGGGGCAGGACGAGCCGGGCGCGGGATACGGATTGATGTGATACACGGCGCCGCACGTATGGCATTCAAGCGTGTGCGTGCGCTCATGATAAGTCAACGACGTGGAACAGTGCTTGCAGGTGGGCACGCATCCGCACTCGCGGCATAGCAGAAACGGCGCGAATCCTCGCCTGTTATGCAGTAGCACGGCTTTCTCTCGACGCTCGGCGATCCTCATGAGGCCATCGTAGAGCGGCTTGGAGAATATGGAGCGGCTGCCTGCGGCGAATTCGCGGCGCAGGTCGGAAATGACCACCTTTGGAAGTACGGACGAGCCAGGACGTTCCGGCATCTCGACGCGAGTCCACCTCTGCCCCAGATGCTCCCCTGCCGCAACGCGAGCAAGCGCCTCTGCAGAAGGGGTCGCCGAGCCAAGCACCAACGGAAAGCCACCGAGCTTAGCCATGAACGCCGCCACGTCTCTGGCGTGGTAGCGAGGGGACGACCCCTGCTTGTAAGACTGCTCGTGCTCCTCGTCTATAACGATAAGGCCCAAGTCCCTTAAGGGGCAGAAAAGTGCGGAGCGAGCTCCAACGACCACGCGGGCCGCGCCGCTTTTCACCATATCCCATTGATCCAGACGCTCGCCCGCGGACAGGCGCGAATGGAACACGGCGACCATGCCGCCAAAGCGAGAGCGAAACCTACCGACGGTCTGCGCGGTAAGCGAAATCTCCGGAACCAGGACGCACGCCGTCTTCCCCTGCTTGAGGACGCGCTCGATGGCCGAAAGATAGACCTCCGTCTTGCCGGATCCGGTGACTCCGTCGATCAAGATGACGTCACCACGCCCCGCTTGCAGACAAGAATCGATTTCCTGAAGTGCGCGCTGCTGCCCGTCGGTAAGCGTTTTTGGAGCGGCGGCACGCGCGGAAGACAGCGTGGTCTCGTCGCCCAAGCCACGCCATGCGCGACGCTCGTCCACCCTTACCACGCCCTTTTTAGACAGCGCGCGAATGGTAGAGGACATATCCGTATAGAGGAGATTGAGCTCCCTGGTGCTGACGGGGCCGCAGGAGAGCGCCTCGATCAGCTGGCGCTGGCGGTGCGCATTCGCGGGCGGGGCGTAGTCCGCGCCATCAGGCGTAATGGATACAACGCGTTCACTGACGGCATGGACTGAGGGCTCTTTGAGGTGATAGGTCCCGTCATCCCCCTTGACAAGGCGCGGCGTGCCGCCCGGAGGGAGAAATAACCTTAGACACTCGGAGAGCGCGGCGACGTATTCACGGCTCATCCAAAAGGAGACGGGTGCAAACATATCGCTGCATGAGGAAGGGGCGAGAAGACCGCGGATGGGTTTTACCTTTGTCGGGTCGAGGCCGTCGCAGTAAGGAAGCTCCGCTAGCGAGGAGGATAATGCTACAACGTAGCCCATAGCCATCCGATGGCCAAAAGAAACAAGGACAACAGACCCCTCATCGATATCGTCCGCACAGTCCGGCTCGACGCCATAGGCGAACGGGTCGGACAGCGCCCTGGAGGGAATATCTATAACGACGGAAGCATAGAGCGGAAAGGGCAAGGCGCCCGGAGCTATGGTTACCGGCTTGTCAAAAGAAGTATTAGTTGCCGCAGATGAGGAAACGCCCGCGGTGGCGGGCGCTCCAAACAAACTCATCTGTTCTACATCACGGTGCACCATACGGCTATTCTACATGCCGCAGGCAGCGCGAAGCTCGTCGACGCGGTCGGTGCGCTCCCACGTGAAAGCGGCGTCCTCGCGTCCAAAGTGACCGTAGGCGGCAGTCTTCTCGAAGATGGGGCGACGCAGGTCGAGATCGCGAATGATAGCGCCAGGGCGCAAGTCGAAGACGGAAGTCACGGCACGTTCGATAGCGGACTCATCCACATGGGCGGTACCAAAGGTATCGACCATGATCGAGAGCGGGTGGGCGACGCCGATCGCATATGCCAGCTCGACCTCGCAGCGATCGGCAAGTCCGGCGGCGACCACGTTTTTGGCAACCCAGCGCGCCGCATAGGCGGCGGAACGGTCGACCTTGGTGCAGTCCTTACCAGAGAACGCGCCGCCGCCATGGCGGCCGGAGCCGCCCGGGGGGGCCAGCTATGAGGA
>OBVA01001031.1_pt1 | contig 10516 bp, 7 predicted proteins | sample 1495021 | NCBI WGS metagenome assembly OBVA01 (sample SAMEA2579965, study PRJEB22360) | human gut metagenome | biome: human gut; feature: human-associated habitat; material: faeces | place: Denmark | collected 2008/2010
CGGTGGGCAACATGTATTTGGGCCGCGGCAAGAAATTGATGCACGGCCTGAATGCCTGCTTCGTGGACGTGGGTTACGAGAAAGACGCTTTTCTTCATTATCTGGACCTGGGTCCTCAATTTAACTCGTTAGAGAAGTACGTAAAGCAAACTTTAAGCGACAAGAAGAAGCTGAATCCCATTACCAAAGCAACCATACTTCCCGACCTTGAAAAGGACGGAACGGTTTCCAACACACTCAAGGTGGGACAAGAAGTAGTGGTGCAAATTGTCAAGGAACCTATCTCTACCAAAGGGCCGCGACTGACTTCCGAACTTTCCTTTGCCGGAAGATACCTCGTGCTGATTCCCTTCAATGACAAGGTTTCCGTATCACAAAAAATTAAATCGAGCGAAGAGCGCGCACGCCTCAAGCAACTGTTGATGAGTATCAAGCCGAAAAACTTCGGCGTCATCGTCCGCACCGTGGCCGAAGGAAAACGTGTTGCCGAGCTCGACGGAGAGCTTAAAGTATTACTGAAACATTGGGAAGATGCCATTACAAAAGTACAGAAGGCCACCAAATTTCCGACACTGATTTACGAAGAAACCAGCCGTGCCGTAGGACTGTTGCGCGACTTGTTCAATCCTTCCTTCGAAAACATCCACGTGAACAACGAGGCTGTGTACCACGAAATCAAGGATTACGTAACCCTCATCGCCCCTGAACGGGCAGGAATTGTGAAGCTGTACAAAGGTCAACTCCCCATTTACGACAATTTTGGTATCACCAAACAAATCAAGTCGTCATTCGGCAAGACCATTTCATACAAAAGTGGTGCCTACCTGATTATTGAGCATACTGAGGCGCTTCACGTAGTAGACGTGAACAGCGGTAACCGCACCAAGAATGCCAACGGGCAGGAGGCCAACGCACTGGAAGTGAATCTGGGTGCAGCCGACGAACTGGCACGCCAGCTCAGACTAAGGGATATGGGTGGTATCATCGTGGTGGACTTCATCGACATGAATGAAGCCGAAAACCGACAGAAGCTTTACGAACGTATGTGTGCCAACATGCAGAAAGACAGAGCACGTCACAACATCCTGCCGCTCAGTAAATTCGGACTGATGCAGATTACACGCCAGCGTGTACGCCCGGCTATGGATGTAAATACGACGGAAACCTGCCCCACCTGCTTCGGTAAAGGCACCATCAAATCGTCCATCCTCTTTACGGACACCTTAGAGAGTAAGATTGACTACCTGGTCAACAAATTGAAGATAAAGAAATTCTCGTTACACATCCACCCGTACATCGCAGCCTACGTCAATCAGGGACTCGTCTCCTTGAAACGGAAGTGGCAGATGAAGTACGGATTCGGTATCAAGATTATTCCAAACCAGAAATTAGCATTCCTGGAATATGTATTCTACGACCTGCAAGGGGAAGAGATAGACATGAAGGAAGAAATCGAAATCAAATAAAAAAGACGGCGAAGGGTATTTATCTTCGCCGTCTTTTTTAGCTCTTGCTTTGGGGGAGCTCTCCCCAAACATGCCTTTCGTTATAAAGCCAAACGATAGATTTCCCTGCAATCAGTCATGGTCAGCTTCACGTAGTTGCCAAGCAGTTCGCCTTTATTGCGCCGCAGACTGACGAGCATACGGTCTATATCGGGATGCTCGATACCCAACTCCTTAAAGCTAACCGGCAAGCCCATGTAACGGAAAAAGTGTTTCAGTCGGGCAGTACCTGCCAAAGCCATCTCTTCCAAATCTTCGGACTTGGGTATATCAAAAACACGATGGGCAAACTGGGCTATCTTTGCCGGATTATGTTCTGCCATAAAAGCCATCCAGGCAGGGAAGATTACAGCCAAGCCGGCACCGTGGGCTACATCATAGATAGCACTGATTTCATGTTCCAGTGCATGGGATGCCCAGTCTTCCTCACGCCCTACCCCACAAGTTCCGTTATGCGCCACAGTGCCACACCACATAATGTTGGCACGCGCGGCATAGTTGTCCGGTTGCTGTTTCACCCGGTAAGCTTCTTTAATGATAGCTGTCAAGGTGCCTTCACAAAGCCGGTCGCTGATTTCCACATCCGGTGTATTCGTGAAATAACGCTCCATGATGTGAGCCATCATGTCGGCAATACCACAAGCCGTCTGATAAGCCGGAAGGGTGTAGGTCAGTTCAGGATTCATGATGGAAAATACGGGACGCAAATGCTCGGGGGCACAGAGTCCCAGTTTTTGGAGTGTCTCTGTCTTGGTAATTACCGTATTGCCCGAACCTTCGCTTCCGGCAGCCGGGATAGTCAGCACCACGGCTACTTTCAACGCTTTCTCCACCTTGGCACGACCGATAAAGAAATCCCAAAAGTCACCATCATAGAGGGCTCCGGCAGCAATGGCCTTTGCCGTATCTATGACCGAACCACCTCCCACAGGAAGCATCATATCCACCTGCTCACGACGGCAAAGCTGAATACCTTCGTATACCTTCCCGTCAATGGGATTGGGCTGGACACCTCCCATTTCGCAATAAGCCACACCGGCTTCCTGCAAGGATTGCTTCACCCTATCCAGCAGACCACTCCGTACAACAGAACCGCCTCCATATACTATCATCACTTTTTGTGCACCATACTTACGCGCCAATGCACCGACTTGCACTTCAGTATTCTTGCCAAAGACAAACTCTGTAGGACTATAAAAAACAAAATTATTCATTGTATACCTTATTTAATGTATCGACTGTATCTTTCAAAGAAGCGTCCGAACGCTCCCCACTTCATCAGTCCTTTCTCAAAAACAAAAATACCCAGCAATGCACAAGAGATGCCCAGCATCACATCAATCAGATAATGGTGTCCCGAATAGACAGCCGTCCACCAGATACCGACCATAATCACCGCAAACAACGCTATCAACCACTTTTTGCTGCGGTCCATAACCGCGTAGGCCAAAGCCACCACCATATAGGCGGCATGGAGCGAGGGCACTGCTGCAAATACATTGGCATTCCTTCCGTAAATGGAGTTGAAGATGGAACATCCCAGCAATTCGTCAAAACGTCCTAAGCCGGCCACATTGCCCGGAGTGTCGAGTATCGGCTCGAAACCATAATTCATGGCATACCAGGGCGGAGCAGCGGGATGGATGTAATAGCCGGCAAAACCGATGAGATTAACCAGCAGGAACACCATCGCAAAACGAAGATATACCTTACGGTCACCCTTCAGATAGAGCCACAACCCGAATGCAATGGGAACCGGTACCCAACAGAGATAGAATATCCCGGCAAAGAAATCGGCAACAGGACAATGGTTCAAAGCAAAATACTCACAAGGGATAAGGACAGACCGTCTACAGACAAGCCAAAAAGGGATTTTTCTGCCTCATAAAGTCCTTTTACATCAATGGGATTCACCTGGTAATTGGGATATACGCGCATCCAGTCATACGAAATGCCGAATATGAAAAACGGCAACAGCGCCACTGCCAACTTACGGGTTGTCTGTCCGGCAAAGAACAATACCCAAAATATACCCGCCATCAGGAAATGTTCCGGACGAAGCCCGATACAGACCGCTGTCAGAATCAGGAAAAACGCTGTGATGACAATCACCAGCACCGCCTCTCTCACAGAGGGAAACAAACTATTTTTCATTCCTTGTCTTTCAGTAGTTTATAGCAATGCGCCAAGCGGGCAAATGCCGTCAAATTCGCCAATATTGCAATCACTGCCATAGGCACAATTAGTATCAGCATCGGGTCGAATAAAGTACAATCACCAAAGATACCGCAGAACATGGCACCGAGGGCAGTCAGCACAACGCGTTCGGGGCGCTGCATGAAACCCACTTTACACTCCAGCCCCAAACCTTCGGCACGGGCACGCACGTAACTCACCATCAGCGAACCTATCAGCGCAATGAATGTAATGATGGAGCCCCACAAATAGCCTTGCAGCATCAGGTAATAGAAGATGCCGAACAATGTCACGAGCTCGCTGTAACGGTCGAGTACGGAGTCGTAGAGCGCACCGAAAGTAGAACTCATTTTACCCACGCGCGCCACACGTCCGTCCATCATGTCAAACAACCCGGCAAAGAGCACAATACCGCCTCCCCAGCCCACATAGGCCAGTTCACCACTCTTGTACACCCCGGCATACACAAACAAGGCAGCCGCCACGATATTCAGTACCAGCCCCGTAGTCGTAATAAAGTTAGGCGTAATGCCAATTCTAATCATACCATGCACCACAGGATTGATAATCTTGTATATCACCTGCTGCAACCAATCTCTATAATTCATATTCGTCTTTTTTGTTCTCTAAATAATGTTTCAGAAAGCCTTTTATATTGTGATTACGATAAACGAAAAAACGTTGCAGATGGTAGTTCCAAAAAAAAGCTACCAGCACTGCTACTATTATCTTTGACAGAATAAATACATTGTCTATATAATATCCCAACAGCCCATTGACCCATGTCATGCCCGTAAGCCACTCGGTCAGTGCAAAAGTGCCCCAGGTATTCAGTATAATGCTGCCTCCCCAGACAAAGAGATATTTCACGGCAACATGCGTTTTCTTACAGTCTTCGGCATGGAACACCCATCCGTAATTAATGGCACAGTTTACAATGCCTCCTACCACGGAACCCGTGAATGTGGCATAAAGATAAAAAACAGCAAAAGCCTTTACCAGAAGGATAGTCACCAGAAAATCGACAAAGCTTGCGAATTGCGCAGAAATCTGGGCCTTGAAGAAGATCCAGACAGAATGGCGCCACGACACACCTTTGCCATTTGATTTCAACTGATTATCCATCTTGCCACAATCAAAATTATAAATCCGTAGACTCCGGACAGAATATCGTCCATCATTACCCCGATTCCACCCGGCAGACTTTCCATACGGCGAATGCCCAAGGGCTTGAATATATCAAACAAACGGAACAAGACAAATGCTCCCAATGCATACCATACATGTCCGGCGGGCGCCGCAAGCAAGGCAATCCACACACCGACCATTTCATCGACCACCACGCGCGAAGGGTCTTCGCCCCAAGATGCCTCCAGGCGGTTAGCAGCCCAGATACCGGCAAGTGTAAATACCAAAATCAATGCTACTGTCAGCCACAAAAGGCAGACACTTGAAACCAGATAAGACAACCCGAACCAGATAAGCGTAGCCAGCAAAGCTCCCGCAGTGCCGGGTGCAAAAGGAGAAAAGCCCGAGCCAAAGCCCGTACCGATAATAACTGGGAGGAGGGAGGGTTTCTTCATCAAAAAAGTAATGAGGTGATAAATGCGATAAAAACGGTAAAATGATAAATGCAATAAAGTAATAAAAGTGATAAAGTGATAAAGTGGTAAAGTGCTATCACTCTATCACCTTACCACCTTATTTTTATCACCTTATCACTGTTTTTTTAATCCAGATAACTCGGTGCTGTTTCACCCACCATGTTGCGGAGAGTCTCTTTCACCATGCGCCATTGCTGGAACAAATCGTGTACCGGCTCATGCTCGAAATCGTGCATCGGGCTCTTGCAGAAGAAAGACAGCCACGTCTGGATGCCGCACATGCCTGCACGCAATGCCAAATCACTGAAAATAACCAAGTCGAGCGCGATGGGAGCAGCAAGAATGGAGTCACGGCACAGGAAGTTAACCTTGATTTCCATCGGATAGCCCATCCAGCCGAAAATATCGATGTTGTCCCATGCTTCCTTGTTATCCTTACGAGGAGGATAGTAGTTGATGCGTACCTTATGATAAACATCACCGTACAAGTCAGGATATTTCTCCGGTTCGAAGATATTGTCGATAACAGACAGCTTGCTGACCTCTTTTGTCTTGAAGTTCTCCGGTTGGTCGAGTACCTCGCCGTCACGGTTACCCAGAATATTCGTAGAGAACCAGCCGCTTACACCCAGCATACGGGTCTTGAACATCGGAGCAAGCACCGTCTTCATCAAAGTCTGGCCACTCTTGAAGTCCTTACCGGAAATGGGCACATTCATTTTCTTGGAGAATTCCCACATAGCCGGAGTATCCACACACAGATTAGGAGCACCCATAATAAACGGAGCGCCTTCTGCAATGGCAGCATATGCATAGCACATACTCGGAGAGATAACTTCAGTATTGTTTTCCTTCATTGCCTGCTCCAAAGCAGCGAGAGATTCGTGCTCTTTGGACAGCGGAATATATATTTCGGTACTTGCAGCCCACAGCACAGCAATACGCTCGCAGTTATTGGCTGCCTTGAAGTTACGGATATCCTCACGCAACTGCTCTGTCATTTCCCAGCGAGTAGCAGCCTTCTTAATATACGTACCGTTCAAACGTTTTGCAAAATTGTGGTCGAATGCAGCAGGCATCGGCTTGATGGCTTGCAGTTCGTCTTTTACCAAATTCAAGTCTTTCTCTTTCAAAACCTCGGCATACATAGCAGCTTCGTAGGCGTTGTCCGGGAAAATGTCCCAACCGCCGAAAACGATATCATTCAAATCAGCCAAAGGCACTATGTCTTTGATAAGTTTTTCTTTGCCATCCTGCATGCGCATAGCAGCCATTTGTGTGATTGAGCCTATAGCTTTTGCCAAGCCCTTGCGAGCAGCTAATGTACCGGTAATCATGGTGGTTGCAACCGCACCACCTACTCCGACTACCAGCACGCCCAAGCGTCCGGTTGCCGGCTTAATGTTTTCTTTCATTGCCATTGTATTATTTAGAGTTTAAAAAATTGCTCAAATTTAGGGTATTTTACTCAATTGGGATTAGTCATTTTATCCGATTTAATGTCCTATTAGTAAGATTTAAGTTAAAATGTCATGTGTAGACTGATTCTGAGCCCGGATTTGTCTACATCCGGTAAATTTCGGTAAGTCAGACGCCATACATAATCGACACGCAACACCTTGAAAATATTTTCAATGCCTACACCTGCCTCTACGTATGGCGTATGTCCCATGGTGGTACTTCCAGCAGGAAAACGGAACAAATCCTGCTGAAAAGCCGGATTATTCTTATCACTCAAATTCCCATACAAGCCGCGACAGGAAAGCACTTCACGCCATTTCAACTTTTTCAACAAAGGAATACGGTTGAAGAGCCAGCCGTTCAAGTAATAGGTCACATCCCAGGAAGCGTATTCATCGTTCATGAATTCCATGGCATTCATCAGTGAATAGGACTCGGGCTGTATGGTATAGGACAAGTTCGCGTTGGGAATGACGAGCAAAGGGAAAGGAACCTTATTCCAGACTTTTCCGGCTTTCAGGATAACGTCCGTATAACCGAATGCCGAGAACCAGAAACGCTTTTGAAAACCCGCTTCCGTATAGTGATAGGTATAGTCTCCTCCCAGTACCCCTTTGGTAGCCATGGTATGTGTAAGCGAAAAGACCGGAGCATCCAGCGAAACGGGGAAACGGTTCCATTGGGTCTGGAAGAATTTCTCGTTGGGAGCATAGCGCAGCTTCAATTCCAGTTCACTGGTCGAAATACTTTTTACATACGTATTATGGTCGTCCTGCTTGACGAAAGGAATCAGATGGGATGATTCATCTTTACGCAGACGCGTCGTCATCTGCACGGAAAAGCCGGAATGGAACTCATTGGTATAGGTCAGTTCCGCCTTCCGCTGATAACCGATACGGTCATCCTTCTGACGTTTCAAGGCAAGAAAAACATTATCCTGACTGGTATAAAGATAGTGTTGTCCATATTGATTGACGTCTGACAAGTAACGGAGCTTCAACGAATGTATAGGAAATTCATTGGCATATTCCTTCTTCCTATGAAAAGAATATTCCAGTTCGGCGAGTCCCTTTACACGATGGTCGCGAAAACCGTATGCCATATAGCCCCTGCCGAACAAATGCGGATTGAGCCATGCCGTCGTCATACCGCCGGCACGCAAGCGCACCCCTTCCAGTGTATTTCCGCTGATAGTGGTATTCATCATACCGATATAGAACAAAGGTTCTTTTTCCTTCGGAGCGGGAATATACCCCGTGAACAGCACCTTCAACACTTTCTCCGTCCAGAAATAAACGGGATAGCTGCGCAACTGGGCCATCATCTTGTCCACCGAAGTCTCTTTCTTGCTGACCTCCACCTGGCGGTTGGCATCCCAATATGCTTCCGAATAGCCGGAAGCCGATGTCTCTTCAATCACCTTTTCCGGTTTTCGGAAAGCCTGCAGAGCCTTGTCATCCGGTTCATACTGATAATTTCTGTAATACACATCCCGCTTGGCATAAATACCGTCACTATTGTCCACCAACTTGAACTCCGTAGTGATACTCTCATTGAGCAACTGCCTCGTACCGTCCTCCGCGCGGTCAAAATTCTGTTCAATCTTCATGTAGTCCACAAAGTTCAGATTTATTTTCTGAGGAAAGTTCATGACGGCACGCTTTACAAAATAGGTACTGTCCAGCATGACGTATAAATGTCCCGTAAAACCGAACGACTCGGAGTTGAAAGGGACAAATGTCAAGTCAACACAAGGCTTTCCGGCAACGGTAAGCGTATCCATCAGATAATATTTGTAGAAAGACGGCCCAAGGGAGGATAGCGGACTGACAAACTTATTGGTGAACAAGGTGATGTTGTTCTCATAAAGGTCTACATCGGTCATGGTGACACTGATAGCCTGTTCCATACCCTGCTGCGAAAGCATTTCGTCCACTCCTGCCTGCCTGCGGGCGGTGACCCACTGTTTCCGGCTATGCGGAGACTTGCGGTAATAGTCTGTGGCAAGCAACTCACGGTTGGAGATGGCCAATACCGGCCTGCCGGTAACGGCAGAGGTATCGACATAATCCGTCAGGAACTTGAACTTACGGTAAAGCCACTTCTGTTGCTTCAAGCTGTCGAAGTTATTGATAGCAAAAGTCATCTTTTCATAGCGGTCACGTTTCCAGAAGTCGCGTTCGTCGGGCGAGTAGTCATCCCGATGCTCTATCATCTTGCGTACAAACTCCACTGCGGGATTATCCTTTTTCTTATACCGTTCACGCTTCGGCTTCACCACCACCTCATCCAGTGCATAAGTGGCTAGCGAAAGGGCTATATTGAACTTAGAAGACTTTGCAGGATGAATGAGACTCACATATTCATTATATCCCACGGCCGAAATGACCAGCGTGGCCTCCGGGCGATAGGTCTTGAAGGAAAAACGGCCGTTATTGTCCGTCATCCCTCCCTCCGTAGTTCCTTTCAGATAAACTGACGTATAAGGCTCCTTCGTCAACGAATCGGTGACAACGCCTTGCACCATATATTGTGCTCTCAATGGAAGAGTAACCAGCTGGATAAGCAGAAATACCCTAAAAAACAACTTCATACCTTGTTTTACCTAATTTGGATGGCAAAGGTACGGAAGAAAACTTTTTCTTAAAGTTCGGTTTTACGGAATAAATGTTCTAAAAAACTCCTTTTGTACAAAACACTTCCCGTTAAAAGCCGTTGTATAGCGAAACGACGCTCCAGAAAGCATCGGAACAACCAATATATAACCTAAACAACTTGATTATGGAATGGATTTTCAACCAGCTCAGGGAACGCCCCGAACTTGCCATTTTCCTCACTATATTCCTGGGATTCTGGCTGGGGAAACTGCGTATCGGTAAGTTTACGCTGGGCACAGTGACCAGTGTACTGCTTGTAGGCGTACTGGTAGGGCAACTGAATATAGCCGTACCGGGTCCGATAAAGTCGGTATTTTTTCTGCTTTTCCTTTTTGCCGTGGGCTATAAAGTGGGTCCCCAGTTCTTCCGCGGACTGAAAAAGGACGGATTACCCCAAGTAGGCTTTGCCGTACTGATGTGTGTATCCGTACTGTTAGTGACCTGGCTGCTGGCCCTGATGATGGGCTACAATGCCGGTGAAGCTGCCGGACTGCTGGCCGGTTCGCAAACCATCTCCGCCGTCATCGGAGTGGCAGAAGACACCATGGCCAATATGGGACTGGACGAGGCCCAACGACAAAGTTACGTCAACATCATTCCCGTATCCTACGCCGTCACCTACATTTTCGGTACGGCAGGCTCGGCATGGGTCCTATCATCCATCGGTCCCAAGATGCTAGGCGGGCTGGAAAAGGTGAAAGCCGCCTGCAAGGAACTGGAGGCGAAGATGGGCAGCTCTCTGGCTGACGAACCGGGATTCATGCCGGCGGCACGCCCCGTCACTTTCCGTGCCTACCGGGTCGAAAACGAATGGTTCAAGAATGGAAAGCGGGTGATTGACCTGGAAGTCTACTTCCGGCAGCACGACAAACGTCTATTTGTGGAACGCCTCCGCAAATCCGGAGTTGTGGTGGAAGTCAGCATGAACATACAGATAGAGCCGGGAGACGAAGTAGTGCTAAGCGGACGCCGCGAATACATCATAGGCGAAGAAAGCTGGATAGGGCCGGAAGTACAAGATGCCCAGCTCCTGGATTTTCCTGCCGAAAAGTTACCGGTTACAATCACACGCAAGACGGTTGCCGGCAAGACG
>OBVA01001040.1_pt1 | contig 10460 bp, 8 predicted proteins | sample 1495021 | NCBI WGS metagenome assembly OBVA01 (sample SAMEA2579965, study PRJEB22360) | human gut metagenome | biome: human gut; feature: human-associated habitat; material: faeces | place: Denmark | collected 2008/2010
CCACCTCCCATATTCAGCCACTTGACGTGAGGCAGGAAACGGCCAAAACGCCTCTCCACCTCGGCCAGCGTCCGCTCCAGATCATAGGAAGTGGACTCGCACAAGGTATGGAAGTGCAGCCCCTCGATACCCTCCGGCAACGTGTCTCCCAGCAAGTCGCCGGTCACCCCCATCCGGGAACCCGGGGCACAAGGATTATACAAGTCCGTCTCCACGTCCGAGTATTCCGGATTGATCCGCAATCCACAAGACACCCGGTTACCATCCGCTCGCACCATCGGGTAAAAACGATGGAACTGAGAGAGCGAGTTGAACGTAACGTGACTACTGTATCTCAAGATCAACGGGAAATCAGCCTCCGTATAAGCCGGGGAATAGGTATGCGCCGGACTTCCCATTTCCTCGAAGGCCAACTGGGCCTCAAATTTAGAACTTGCTGTCGAAAAAGGAATGTACTCACGTACGATCGGGAACGCTTTCCATAAAGCGAAAGCCTTAAAAGCCAATATGATATTCACTCCCGCACGTTCTTTTACGCTCTTGATCAAGGACAGGTTGTTTCTCAGTAATTTCTCCTCCATCACATAGCAAGGCGAGGGTATCTTGTTGATGTCTATCATGCTGTATCTCAATATTTCATATTAACATGCAAATATAAGAAAAACATTCTGATATTACAACTATTATCGGGGTAATTCATTGAATATGTCGCAGAAAAAAGACAGTTGTGTTAACTTGCGAATACTACTGTGTTCGTAGACAAATACTATAGTACTTGGGCACAAGCACTATAGTATTTCTGGGTTCTTTTCATTCTCTTTTTAATCGAAAAAAAAGAAAGGAGGCATCTTGCCTCTATTCTTTATATTTTTATTATAATATCTATTTATATCTTATATGATGCGAAAGTGAGTTCGAAAGCCCATTCGAAAATAAACCTTTCCTTTTCTGCCAATCATTACAATCCAACGACTTAGCTTCAAAAAGCAGTGTTCGATTCGGCATTCGAAAATGAATTCGAGCAAAAACGCACTTAGCCTAACACGCTGAGTTTGGCAAACTTAAGCAAAAGTCGCCTTTCTCCGAAATTCTTGAAGGCGACCGTCACTTTCGCATCACCTCCCTCACCTTCCATCGAGACGATCTCGCCATCGCCGAAACGGTCGTGATTGACCTTCTGGCCCACCCTCAAAACAGAGGCATCCGTGGCCGGAGCCGCCGAAAAGGACGATTCCATCGTGTTTTTTAACTTCGTAAGATGCCCTTGACGCTGTGCCGCTTGCTTCACCGGCGACACGAAATCATCCTCAACCGCCCTTGGTTGCCGGAATGGAGAGGCAAAAGCCGGGCGCCCGTAGCGTTCACGGGCCGAGGCGAATGCATCTGAAGCGCCGGCATCCGAAGGCATATCCAGATACTTAGCGTCTATATCCTTCAAGAAACGGCTGGGCGTACACATATCCGTCTTCCCGTTACGATAGCGGCTCTTCGCATAGCTCAATACGCAATTTTGCTCCGCACGGGTAATCGCCACGTAGAACAAACGACGCTCCTCCTCTACCGCTCTCGGGTTATCTTTCGATAGGGACGAGGGGAATAGGTCTTCCTCCAAGCCTACCACGAAAACATTCGTGAATTCCAATCCCTTGGCGGCATGTACGGTCATCATCGTGACCTTATCGGAGTTTTCCTCTTTATCGTTATCTTGATCGGTGAGCAAGGATACCTCCGCCAAAAAGTCGGACATGGCGACTTGCTCCATGCCCTCCTCACGCCGGATCTCGCAAAACTCGGCGATACCTTTCAGCAACTCCTGCAAGTTCTCTTGCTTGCTCACGCCCTCTACGGAACGGTCTTGAAACAGGTCGGAAACGATGCCGCTACGCTTCACCACCAAGGTAGCCAATTCCTCTGCGGAGAGTTTTTTATTCTCTTCAATGAAAACTTCAATCAAACTACGGAAATCGCTCAGTTTCTTAGCTGTACCGTTATTTATCGGTAGCGAATATTCTAAGGGGGCTTGAAGCACGGTCCATAGACTTACCCCGTATTCGGTAGCGGCACCGACAAGCTTACCTACCGTCGTATCCCCGATTCCCCGGGTGGGATAATTGATGATTCGCTTCAAGGCCTCCTCGTCGTGCGGGTTCACGATCAGGCGGAAGTAAGAGATCACGTCCTTGATCTCTTTCCGCTGGTAAAAAGACAAACCGCCGTAAATCTTGTAAGGGATGCCCCGCTTTCGCAACGCCTCTTCCAAGATACGGGACTGGGCGTTGGTACGATACAGGATAGCGAAATCGGCATACGAGAATTTCCCTAATATCCCGTGCATCTCGTTGATTCGGGCGGCTACGGTGTAGCCCTCCTCATAATCGGAGTACGAGGTGAAAACACTCACCTTGTTGCCCGCCTCCTTCTCGGAATAGACCGTTTTGGGTATCTGACGTGTATTCTTGTCGATCAAGCTATTGGCGGCGTTCACGATATTCTGGGTGGAACGGTAATTCCGTTCCAGCTTGAAGATATGGCAACCGGTATAAAGATTCTTGAATTGCAGGATATTATCTATATTAGCGCCTCGGAAAGAATAGATGCTCTGGGCGTCATCCCCTACCACGCAGATATGGCCGTGTCTCTCGCAAAGCCGTTGCACGATCAAGTGTTGGGCGAAGTTCGTATCTTGATACTCATCCACCAATACATACCGGAAGAAGTTCCGGTATTTCTCCAAGACGGCCGGATGATCCCGGAACAGGATATTGGTTTGCAGCAACAAGTCGTCGAAATCCATGGCTCCCGCTTGCAGGCAACGGCTCTGGTAACGTTTGTAGATTTCCCGGAGCAAGGGGACCTTGGCATTCATATCGCTTTCCACGAGCTCTTTATTTTGCTCGTAGGCCGTATAAGTTATCAAGGAGTTCTTCGCGTTGGAGATCCGGCTCTGCACCATTCCTAGGCGGTACACCTTATCGTCCAATTGCATTTCCTTGATGATGGATTTCAGTAAGCTCTTGGAATCAGTGGCGTCATAAATCGTGAAATTGGAAGGATAACCGATATGCTCCGCCTCGTTCCGTAAAATACGGGAGAAGATGGAATGGAACGTTCCCATCCATAGCCGACGGGCCGTTTGGTCACCGGTGATGGCCGCAATACGCTCTTTCATCTCCCGGGCCGCCTTATTGGTAAAGGTCAGCGCCAAGATACTATAGGGAGGCAATCCCAATTGCAATAAATAAGCGATCTTATAGGTCAGTACCCTTGTCTTACCGGAGCCAGCCCCGGCCACGACCAAGGATGGCCCCTCATTGTAAACCACCGCTTCCCGCTGGCTCTCATTCAGTTGATTCAAATACTCTTCCACATTCATCCGTTTTAGGGATACAAAATTAGGGAAAATAAGCGATTCCACATAAAAAAGTTGGGCAGGTCGCCGATAATATATACATTTGCCTACATATAATCAGTAGTATTAACCAAAACAAGGGACTATGGGAAATTGGGAGAGACAACAGACAATGAGGAAAGAACGGGACAAGGTCCGAAGGGAGACTTTAGGGAAGTTCTTTTTTGACTTGGCTAAATTAATGTTTACGACGATGGTATTAGGAGAAATGCTCCTATTAGCAAAAGACATCGGCGACATTAATAATTGGGGTATGTTAAATATAGGGATTTTAGGTACTTACCTATTAGCCCGAGTTGGAAATAGAATATTAAAATAATATGATTATGATAAAAGATTTAAATGGATTGACAGTGTTGATGCTCGTTGTTACCATTTTAGCCGCTATCTTCTTAGCTTGGCTTTACACAAAGCCCGGCAAGAAATGGTTGGATGAGTTATGATACCGTAGGTGGTGTGCCTTATTGTGGATCATGGCACACCATCTTCTTTATTTAGCGTCCAACAGATCATCATTCCTTATGCTCCTCCCCGCCTTCTTCACGCTCGCTTTTAAATCACCGATCCGGTAGCTAATGGCGATGCCGAAACCACGGCTAAACATACGCTCGGTCTGCCGGATATGAAAGTCCGGATATCGCTCGTTAATCTGTATCGTCTTATGATCTCCCAGAAAATCTTGCGCCCGCAGCGTACAAGTCAATTTATCCTTCAAGAAGCTCTTTACCACACTCAAGCCGTAAAAATAAAAGCCGTACGAGTCCATCCCCACATTCGGCTCGGAACGCACGTATCCACCCGACAGGACAAAACGCCACCCGTACTTAAACTTCTGCGAGAAATCGACAAAAGCAGAGCCACAAAAGCCGGAATTACGCACATCCGTATCGTAAACCTCATTCCCCTCCTGCGCCCGTAAATCCAGATAATGCAACATGCTGTTCAGCGACACGCTTGTCCGGGGCGAAGGATTATAGCTTAGATAAAGGTTTCCTCCCGCTGCTTTCACGTCCACGAGATTATCATACGTACTATTCACCACATTCGCCGAATCAATGAACAGATACTCATCAATCACCCCTTTTCCCAAGGTGCAGAGCACGGAAGCCTGCACATTCAATTTCGTTCCGTAATAACTGTATGACGCCGAAAGACGATGATGTTTCTCCGATACCAATCCCGGATTTCCATACGAGATAGAGGTCCCAGACACGAACACCGTAGGATTCAAATAGCTGATATTCGGGCGACGTAAACGTAAGTTGTAAGCCAAGCGAAACAAATTCCGGTCGTCCAAGCGGAAAGCGGAGGTCCAAGAAGGAACCCAATCCGTTACACGATAATTAAAATCCTTGCCTTCGCCTTGTTTATAAGTCACGTCCTGCCAAGTATGTTCCATACGAATGCCCGGGTTCAAGCTCCATTTACCATACTTAAATCCATATCCCGCATAGGCGGAGCCTATATTCTGCACATGCCGATATTCCACCAAAGGTTGTAAATCAGCGGGTAACCAGACACCCTCACCCAACTCCTTTACCTCCGAAGTAGCGTGGCTCGTACTGTTACGCCGAATCAGCTTCAAACCGCCCTCGATGGAATGCGTACTTGTAAAAGGATTCACGTAATCAAGCTGGGCCGTATGCTCATGGGTGCGGGCATGACTGATTTGCCGGGTATAATCGGCCTCCAGTTGGGGTAACGAGACATTGCCCATCTTGTCCTTATCATGAAACACGCTATAAATATCGTTCGGGATATAATCGTACTGATAGGAAAGCGTTAGCATCTCTTCCTTATTTCGTTTGAATAAACGCTGATAATCCGCTTTTAAGGAGGCACTACCCCATTCGTTCTTCTTACTCATATCCTCGTTATAAGCATAGATTTCTTCCCCCTCTTTATCAAACCTGCTATAATGGCTATTCCAAATAGAGTTGCTGTTTCCGATATTCAAGTTTCCGGACAAGGAGATCAAATTCAATGTATCGATCTCGAAACTGCCTTCCAGACTTCCATAATGGGCCGGATATTTCACGTCTACGTCCGAGAGCATCCGGAGCTTCGCACCGTCTCCCGACTGAGTACGGAGATAATCCGACTCGCTCTCGGACGATTGTTGGCTAAACGTATAATTTCCGGAAAGCGATAATCGGCCATATTTCAGCGTAGCGAAACCACCGACACTCTTAAATAAGTTCATCACCGTAGTGTTTATACTCGCGTTATATCCCTCGAACTCCGCTCCTTTCGTCACGATATTCAAGATTCCGCTGACACCCTCCGCATCGTAACGGGCACCGGGATCTGTTATCACCTCCACTTTCTTGATCATGCTGGCGGGGATACTACGCAAGACCTCCTTGGGATTATTGGAGAACATATTCGAGGGACGCCCGTTCATATAAATCTTAAAACTGGATTGTCCGTTTACCTTCACGTTATCCTCGCCATCCACGGTCACTAGAGGGACTTTTCGCAACATCTCCAGCAAAGTATAGGTTCGGGAATCCGGGTCCTCGGCGATACTGTAAGTAGTCTTATCCGCCTCTGCCTTTATCAAGGGTTTCACGGCGACAATGTTTATCTCGGGCAAGTCCTCGTTCAAATACAATGAATCGGGAGAGACGAGTTGGGCAGTCAACGTCGAGTTCCAGTTTCCCACAAGCCCTATCAAGGCCATCATCATCAGAAATCTTTTCATATCCGTATCTTATTTGATTTGTTTTCGGGCAAAAGTAGAGGCAACAGACAACAACAACGTAAATAATCGCCGGATAAGTAGCTGACATTTCCATGACATTTCCATGACATCCGGTCATTTAGCAGGATTTAGGTCTATTTCATCCCGAATCCTATCGAAAAGGATACTTTCCTTCTATAATATTTAGTACCTTCGAGCGTTCTTTTTATGTTAATTCTAATCTAGCGAATAATGAATACACGACTATCGGCCAATCTATCCGTTTTGGGTACCTCCTTAATGCTGATCCTCTCGTTCAGCTTCGGTTTCCATAGTTATACGGAAGCCAAGAAAACGATCGTGACAGACTTGAATCAAGCGTTGCAACAAACGATCCTGCAAAACTCCCACCTATGGATGAGCCAAGATTCCATACGCACCTATGCCAATCTATCCAAGCTTTTCGGCAATCCGGTATCCATAGAAAGTTATAACAAGGACTTTTCCGACGCATTGAGTTATACGCCCGACAAGAAGAAAACGGGAATCGTGATCCACTTACTCACTATGGAAACGTACTCAATAAAGATCCTCAAACCGAAAACGCTCCCGCTAATACCAACAAGAAACTCAACGAATATTATATCGCCAGCGATACGATTATCTGGGCATCATCCATAGCGAACAGCCCCAATACTGCCACGGATCATATCGGGATCTCATTCCAAGGGTACGCCAATTGCTCCACCCTTGCGGTTATCGGGCTATCGGACAAATCTTTGCCCGGCCTATTCCTCGGGCTTGCCTTTTTATCCGCTATCCTGCCCCTATTGCTCAAACGCTATAGAAAGGAACTGATAATGCCTCAGCCTATCCATCCGGAAAAGACCATCTCTTTCGGTAATTTGAACCTTTCTTGCGAGACCGCCTCCTTCTATAAGGAGAATGAGGAGAAACTAAAACTCACCCCTCAGCAATATGCCTTGATGGAGATGTTTTTCCTATCGCCTACGCATATCTTGAACCGCTCGGATATCTGCGAGAGCTTATGGCCGGGAAAGATCAACGCCGACGAGACCTTGAACACCTTGATCCGAAGGCTACGGCCTTTAGTGGAGGAAAACAGTAACCTAAAGATCACGACAGACAGAGGACGAGCTTATGCGCTTGAAATAAAAGAGGAATAAATTTTGTACTCCATTTTTAGAATTTAGCAAAATTATGAAATCACAAAGAATAACAACCCCCAAAATGCTACGCACCATCGAGATAGCAGTAAAGAAGCCGCTTCATACTACACCGTCTATCATCCAATTTTTGCAGCAAAGCAAATCCCAAGTTATGCAGCGTGAGAAAGAATCAGACGTTGTATTACAACGAATGAGGATTGGTTCAGAAATCCCTTTGATAACACTATCAGATGGCGTTGCTATTCGATGGTGGGTCCAAGAAGGGGTTCCGGGAAAATATTCATATAAACCATGGTATTCTAATGTATTTCGTTTCGCTTACACACTTGGCGAACAATACATGAAAGAAGGGAAAGAGTTTAAGGATCCAGCGGATGCCATAAATCATGTTTATATTCAGTTTTTATCTCAAAGAGAAAATGCTTCCCTCGTGTTTCCCGATAAAAAAGAGGCTAGGAAACCGGAGTTAGAACTACGTACATTGTTCATTAAGCAGAAAATGGATAGCCAAGGGTATGTTGTTCTAGATGTAAAAGAACTACAACAGAATGACGGAAAAAACAATCAGGGAGCATTTATTGTCACAGCACTCAATAAAGATGCTATAGCATCCGATAAGCCTGAATGTTTCTTTGTAAAAGTGGTCAGGGAATTAAATAATTTTAAAGATTTGATAAAGAGACAGGAAGGAGTGGAAGCTGCTGATCCCAAAAAGTCAGTACCTCGTATGACTGCTGATCAGTTAAATACTTTTACTTCCTTAAAAGATCATTTTGATGTGGGTGGCAGGGCTATTGGTATCTTTCCGGCTGTCCATGGCATCACCTTGCTGGATCTGCATCGTAACTGGTTATGTGGTAGAGCTTCTGATGATGCATTGATAAGCGCTTGGCATAATGTAGGAAATGTTTTGTCTCGCTTCCATAACCCTAACTTACAGACATTGCCTTCTTCTACCAGATGCGGAGGTAAGATTTTGGGTGGTAAGGGACTTTATACCCACGGAGATCTAAATCCATCAAATATAATGATAGATGCCGAGCAAGGTTCTGCTATGTTAATTGATATTGATGGAGGTCATAATGATTCAGAATATTCCGGCTTAGGAATAGAACTTACTAATCTATTTGAGGCATTTGATGTAGGTATAAAAAGAACAAAAGGGTATGGGGTGGATGGATGTATAAAGGAGGCTGGGAATATTGCAGAAATGTATAAATTACTGTTAGACAGGTTTGAAAGTGCATATTTGGAACGTATTATAAACAACGAAGTTTTTAAGAGATTTGTGAGAGATGAAATTCAACGTAAAAAAGAAGGGATAGAACGTCTGATTGTGCATTGATAATGCGCTTAGCAAACTGGAAGAAATGTCTTGTCTCACCTCCATATATAGTTATATGTCCTATTTAAGGACAAATCTCCTGTTAAGTTCACACAAGATAAACAAGGAGCCGTATTAAAACTTAAGGAGGCACTTACGAATATCGATCATGTTGTAAGGATTGATTTCTAACAAAAAGAGCGACCATCTCTGATCGCTCTTTCCTTTTTATCTAGATAGAATTAATATCTTCCACCATCCCGGTTAGAACCATAACCGCCACCTCTGTTAGAGCCATAGCCACCGCCTCTGTTGGAACCGTAGCCGCCACCTCTGTTGTTATTGAAACGACCACCTCTGTCGCCTCTATCCTCTCTAGGTCTGGCTTCTGTTATATTGATGACTTTGCCGTCATAACTTGCTTGGTTTAACTCCTCGATAGCCTTTTTAGCTAGCTCATCATCGCTCAGCTCAACGAAACCGAAGCCTCTTGAACGGCCGGTTTCTCTATCCATAATAACTTTTGCTGAAGTAATCTCACCGTAATCAGCAAATAACTGTCTTAAGTCCTCATCAGAGATGTTGTAACTTAGATTTGAAATGTAAAGATTCATTTTGTAAACTTTAATTAAATGGTTAATTGAGCTGAGTATGTCGACTAAAAAAGTTTACCTAACAAATCAAGTTGTGAGCCAATACTTTCTAATACTAACTTAAATCAATCTCAAATATGCTGCGAATGTAATGGTTTTATTCGAGCATACAACTATAAATCCAATAAATTTCGAAAAAATATAAGGGCGGGGTCTGCCCGCCCCCCACGAAATTAGAATACGGTAACTTCTTGTCCCGCGGTATTCGCACGGATTAAATAATCGTACATCGCCTCGCAATACACCGGAGGCAGGTAGAAGCCGCCCGGGTACCCTGCGCAAAGATTGATCTTCACGGTCACTTGACTGCCTGCCGGCAGACGGTCTATATAACTATAAACACGGTCGTCACGAATATCCTGATAATTCACTCCGGCGCTCAAGCTGTCCGTAGCGGACTCATTCAAGAAACGGGTATTCAGTATTTCCCATCCGGCAGGGAAGATCTCCGATAATCCCCGGGCCGAAGGGTTCTTTACCGTAACCACGGCGGAGAAATTCGTACCTTGCTCCAATTGGGCGACATTGACCGGACGTCCGTTCAAGTCCACATAGCTAACCGCCAACGAGACACCGTTCGCATACGCTTTTTCCTCTCCCTGCTCCGGTATTCCCTCGGTTATAATACGGGCGAAGAGCGTAGATTTACCCGTGTTCTTCAACTCGACGCTCGCCGAGGTCCCCGCCTTATCCAATAAGGTCTCGGACCATATATTCTTATCCGTTTTCACCTGTCCATCCTTTCCGCCACAAGCGTACGTGAAATCCATGACCCCGTCTACCCGATATTTAGCTAGGTAGTCCGACAAGGCAACTAAAGCGAATGCCGTAGATTGTGTGCTCAACCAATCATCCGAAGAAAGCTGTTTGGACAACTCTTCCACCAAAGTAGCGGCCTCCTTGCCTTTATCCAACAAGCAAAGCGTCATTAACTGGATGGATTGATCCCGGACATCACTGCCGAACGTCTCGTCATACTCGGAATAACCGGAAGGAAGAGCCGTCGTCTTACTGATCAGGTCTTGAGCGACATCCTCACGGCCGACCAAGGCATAGGCGGAAGCTAGCGACCAGCGACTCATGGAGGCCAAGTCTTTCATCTCTTTCAAGCGGTTCATGGCACCCATCTCCGGCGACCCGGCCAAAGCCAATACATACAGGCGATAGGCTTGGGTAGTCTCTTCCGAATCCATATAATAAG
>OBVA01001047.1_pt1 | contig 10385 bp, 9 predicted proteins | sample 1495021 | NCBI WGS metagenome assembly OBVA01 (sample SAMEA2579965, study PRJEB22360) | human gut metagenome | biome: human gut; feature: human-associated habitat; material: faeces | place: Denmark | collected 2008/2010
ATTGCGGTTGGGTGGCGTTAACGCCATCAATCGTATGATTGACGAAGGCGTTGCCGGTGTAGAATTCATCGCAGCCAATACAGACGTTCAAGCACTTTCAAGTGCAAAAGCTGAAACAGTCATTCAATTGGGTCCCAAATTGACTCGCGGATTGGGTGCTGGAGGCCAACCTGAAGTTGGTCGTAAGGCAGCTGAAGAAAGCGAAGAAGTATTGACAGAAGCCTTGCAGGGTGCAGATATGGTTTTCATCACTGCAGGGATGGGAGGAGGATCTGGTACAGGTGCTGCACCAGTGATCGCTCGTATTGCAAAAGCAGTTGGAGCCTTGACCGTAGCCGTTGTGACTCGTCCATTTGGCTTTGAAGGAACGAAACGTGGAAACTTTGCGATTGAAGGAATCAATGAGCTCCGCGAACATGTGGATACTCTCTTGATTATCTCAAACAACAACTTACTTGAAATTGTTGACAAGAAGACTCCACTTCTAGAAGCTTTGAGCGAAGCAGACAATGTTCTTCGCCAAGGTGTTCAAGGGATTACAGACTTGATCACAAGCCCTGGATTGATCAACCTTGACTTTGCAGATGTGAAAACTGTGATGGAAAGTAAAGGAAATGCCTTAATGGGTATTGGTGTTGGTAGTGGTGAAGAACGTGTCATCGAAGCTGCACGCAAAGCCATTTACTCTCCACTTCTTGAAACAACCATTGATGGTGCAGAAGACGTCATCGTCAACGTAACAGGTGGCTTGGATATGACCTTGATCGAAGCGGAAGAAGCTTCAGAAATTGTCAACCAAGCAGCAGGTCATGGCGTGAACATCTGGCTTGGTACTTCTATTGATGAATCTCTTAAAGATGAAATCCGTGTGACAGTTGTTGCGACGGGTGTCCGTCAAGACAAGGTAGAACGCGTCAGTGGGATTGCTTCATCGCCAGCAAGTCATCGACCTTACAAAACAGGTCCTCGTGAACAACGACCACAAGTTGCTCCATTTGACCGTGAATTTGATTTAAAACAAGAAGTTGAATTGCCAACCACTCCAAGTCGTCCAGCGGTAGAACCAAATCGTGGTTCAGCCTTTGGTGATTGGGATATTCGCCGTGAGAATATTGTCCGCCAAACGGAACCAGCATCCACCCATCAAGTGGATCGCTATGTCGATTCTTCATCAGATGATGATGAATTGGAAACACCTCCATTCTTCCGGAATCGTTAATCATGAATCTGATCGAGAATGCTAATCTTGTACGGGAACAGGTAGAAACAGCTAGAAACAAAGCCAACCGTCAAGATCCAGTCAATATCATAGCTGTTACCAAGTATGTGGATGTTGCAACAGCAGAAGCTTTGGTCAAAACAGGAATTCAACACATTGCTGAAAATCGGGTCGATAAATTTCTAGAAAAATATCAGGCTCTAAAAGACTATGATCTCACTTGGCATTTGATTGGGAGTCTCCAAAGACGCAAGGTAAAAGACGTGATCAATCTCGTGGATTACTTTCATGCCTTGGACTCGGTGAAGTTAGCTCAAGAAATTCAAAAGCGAGCAGAACACCCAATCAAGTGTTTCCTCCAAGTGAATATCTCTGGTGAGGAAAGTAAGCATGGATTTTCAGTCGATGAATTGGATACTGTTTTAGCGGACATCGCACAGCTGGAGAAAATAAAAATTGTTGGTTTAATGACGATGGCTCCCTTTGAGGCTAGTCAAGAAGAGTTGCAGGATATTTTTTCAAAAACTCACCAACTTCAGAAACAACTAGAAAATAAACAATTAAAAAATATGCCTTTTTCAGAATTAAGCATGGGTATGAGTCGGGACTTTGAAGTAGCCATTGAGAATGGAGCGACTTATGTGCGAATCGGGTCATCATTTTTTAAATAGGAAAGAACTATGTCATTAAAAGATAAATTTAATAATTTTATTGACTACTTCACAGAAGACGGTGAAGAAGTAGAAGTTCGTGAGGTCAAGGCAGCCGGGGCAGAAACACAACCAGTTCCTCAGCCTCAAAAAGCTCCTCAAGTGACTTCTCCACGTCAACAGATTAGTCAAAAAGAACAAGTGAAACCAAAACCAAAGGCCACTCCAGTAGCGCCTGTGACAACTACAGTCTCTACAGCTGTTGTGAAAGAACCGGTGAGTACTACGAAGAATTCATCTGAAAATATTACTCGTTTGCATGAACGTCAGTTAGAATTGGCAAGTAAACGTGAAAATCCAGATGAAAAAATCACAATTGATGTTCGCTATCCCCGTAAATACGAGGAAGCGACTGAAATTGTCGATCTATTACTATCTAATGAGAGTATCCTCATCGACTTCCAATACATGACGGAAGTTCAAGCACGTCGTTGTTTAGACTACTTGGATGGTGCCCGTTATGTCTTGGCTGGAAATCTTCGTCGTGTTGCAAGTACCATGTACTTGTTGACTCCGATCAACGTTGTGGTCAATGTCGAAGATATTCGCCTTCCAAATGATGTGGAAGTGTCAGAATTTGATTTTGATATGAAACGCAATCGTTAATATGGTATTGTTTCAGTTTATTTCAAATATCATTCAAATTTACTCTATCATTCTTGTCATTTATGCCTTGCTTTCTTGGTTCCCTGGAGCCCCAGAAAGCGCTCTTGGACAAATGGTTCATCGCCTAGTTGAACCATTTTTGAGCCTTTTTAAGAAATTACCCTTGCAGTTCGCAGGCTTGGATTTTACGGTACTTGTAGCCATTTTGCTTCTCAACTTCTTGGAACGATTGGTTGCTCAACTCTTTTTGTTGATGATCGGCTAAAGTAAGATGAAACAAAAAGAAATTTACCAACATTTTCATCCAGAAGATCATGAATTTATCGATCGGTGCATAGAATTATCGGAACGTGTGATCGAACGCTATTCGGTTGAGGTGACGAGTTTCTTGAACCCGCACCAGGTAACTATTTTACGAAATGTTGCTGCAAGTTATCCATTACAGGTCTTTGTCTCGAGTGATGATAGGAAGATGGAGTATGCCAAGGTCATTGTGGCACCAGATTATTACCAATTGGATCCTTCTGATTTTGATCTTTCCTTGTTGGAAATAACCTATTCTTCCAAATTTCATCAGTTGACACATTCCCAGGTTCTGGGCACGATTGTCCATCAATTGGGAGTGAATCGAAAGTCTTTTGGAGATATTTTGATGGGAGACGGACGCATTCAAGTGTTTGTGGAACAACGCTTTGCTCTCTATTTTATGGATCACGTCCAGAAAATTTCAAGAGTTCCTGTCAAAATCAAGGAAGTTCCTTTGTCTCAGCAGTTGATCCTTGAAGAAGAAAGTCAATCTCGGGATATACTGGTATCAAGTTATCGTTTGGATAAGGTGATTGCCACAGGCTTTAAGATATCTCGTTCCCAGGCTAGTCAACTGGTCAGTTCTGGTTTGGTAAAGGTCAACTATGCGACTACTACAAATGGCAGTGGTTTTGTTGCTTTGAATGATTTAGTCAGCGTCCGACGTTTTGGACGTCTTAAAATTGTTTCTGAAAATGGTATTTCAAAGAGTGGAAAATATAAAGTAACTGTTGAAATACTTCTAAGTAAAAAATAAGGAGGAGTTTATGGCTCTTACTGCTTTAGAAATTAAAGATAAAACATTTGGTGTTAAATTCAGAGGATATGATGCAAATGAAGTTGAAGAATTTCTTGATATCATTGTTCGTGATTATGAAGATTTAGTTCGATTGAATCATGAGCAAGAATCAAAAATTCAAGCCCTTGAAGAACGCCTCAATTATTTTGATGAAATGAAAGATTCATTGAGTCAATCAGTTTTGATTGCTCAAGATACTGCTGAACGTGTGAAACAAGCTGCTAACGAACGTTCTGAAAATATTGTTCGCCAAGCTGAACAAGATGCACAACATTTGATTGATGAATCAAAACAAAAAGCAAATGAAATCCTTCGTCACGCGACGGATAATGCTAAGAAAGTGGCCGTTGAAACAGAAGAATTGAAGAACAAGACACGCGTCTTCCATCAACGCTTAAAATCAACTATTGAAAGCCAGTTGAGTATTATTGATACACCTGAATGGGATGAAATTCTTCGCCCAACAGCCATGTATATTCAAACTAGTGATGAAGCTTTCCGCGAAATCGTTGAAAAAGCATTAGGTGAATCAGTTCATCATCATTCAGAAGATGACACCATTGATTTGACCCGTCAGTTCTCACCAGCTGAGATTGAAGAATTGCAAAAACGCATTGAAGCCGCTAACCTAGAGTTGGGAGCTACACAAGCGTTTGAAGGTTTGAATGAAAAAGTTCAGTCCGCTTTAGAAGAAGCAGAACACGCGCATCAAGAAACTGAAGAAGTTGTGGACGAAACAGCTTCATCAGAAGACGAAGCAAGTCGTGAATCTGTCAATATTTTATAATTTCGTAAAAACAGGTCCATTAATGATAGGTCTAGCGAGCAGATGATGGTGGAAGATCTGCACTCCCTCTTAATGGATGATCCTTTTACAATTTTCATTCTGAACAGAACAGTAAGAGTGAACGTTTCCCTCGTTACGGGATGAGAGGAGAAGATCGCAAGCGACTTCTCAAACAAAGGTGGTACCACGAGCAATCGTCCTTTTTGGATGCTCGTGTTTTTTTATTTTTAACGCAATAAGGAGACACAATGAAACTCAAAGAAACATTGAATCTAGGAAAGACAGCCTTCCCAATGCGGGCTGGACTTCCAACTAAAGAGCCCGTTTGGCAAAAGGAATGGGAAGATGCAAAATTGTATCAACGTCGTCAAGAATTAAATGAAGGAAAACCGCATTTTACACTTCATGATGGCCCTCCATACGCCAATGGGAATATTCACGTTGGACATGCTATGAACAAAATTTCGAAGGACATTATCGTTCGTTCAAAATCTATGTCTGGTTTTTATGCCCCTTATATCCCTGGTTGGGATACCCATGGATTGCCAATCGAACAGGTCTTGGCGAAACAAGGGGTTAAACGCAAAGAAATTGAACGCTCTGAATACCTTAAAATGTGTCGTGAGTATGCACTTTCTCAAGTTGATAAACAAAGAGAAGACTTTAAACGCTTGGGTGTTTCAGGAGATTGGGACCATCCATATGTCACCTTAACACCTGATTATGAAGCGGCTCAAATTCGTGTCTTTGGACAAATGGCCAACAAAGGCTATATTTACCGTGGTGCGAAACCTGTATACTGGTCTTGGTCTTCTGAATCCGCTCTTGCTGAAGCAGAAATTGAATACCACGATTTGGTTTCTACCTCTCTTTACTATGGGAATAAAGTCAAGGACGGGAAAGGTGTTCTAGATACAGATACTTACATCGTTGTCTGGACAACAACTCCATTTACCATCACAGCTTCTCGCGGTTTGACAGTAGGTGCTGACTTTGATTATGTTGCCGTGAAACCTGCTGGTTCTGATCGTAAATACGTAGTGGCTTCTGAGCTATTGCCAAGCTTGTCTGAGAAATTTGGTTGGAAAGATCCAGAAGTTCTTGCAACCTACCAAGGGAAAGAATTAAACCATATTGTAACCGAACACCCATGGGATGCAGCAGTTGACGAATTGGTGATTCTTGGAGACCACGTCACACTTGATTCAGGTACTGGTATCGTCCATACAGCTCCTGGTTTTGGTGAGGATGACTACAATGTCGGTATCGCAAATGGTCTTGAAGTTGCTGTAACGGTCAATGAGCGTGGAATCATGATGGACAATGCTGGCCCTGACTTTGCAGGTCAGTTCTATGATAAGGTTGTTCCAACAGTTATTGAAAAACTTGGAGACCTCCTTCTTGCTAAAGAAGACATTTCTCACTCCTACCCATTTGACTGGCGGACTAAGAAGCCAATTATCTGGCGTGCGGTTCCACAGTGGTTTGCCTCTGTATCGAAATTCCGTCAAGAAATTTTGGATGAAATTGAAAAAGTGAAATTCCATTCAGAATGGGGGAAAGTCCGTCTCTACAACATGATTCGTGACCGTGGTGACTGGGTCATCTCTCGTCAACGTGCTTGGGGTGTTCCACTCCCAATCTTCTATGCTGAAGACGGGACACCGATCATGACAGCTGAAACCATCGAACATGTGGCTCAGCTCTTTGAAGAACATGGATCGGTTATCTGGTGGGAACGGGATGCTAAAGATCTCCTTCCAGAAGGCTTTACTCATCCAGGTTCACCAAATGGAGAATTCACAAAAGAAACAGACATCATGGACGTCTGGTTTGACTCTGGTTCATCATGGAATGGTGTCATCGTTAATCGTCCAGAACTTAAATACCCAGCAGATCTTTATCTTGAAGGGTCTGACCAATACCGTGGTTGGTTCAACTCATCTTTGATCACTTCTGTAGCCAACCATGGTGTAGCGCCTTACAAGCAAATCTTGTCTCAAGGTTTTGCCTTGGATGGGAAAGGTGAGAAGATGTCGAAATCTCTTGGAAATACGATTGCTCCAAGTGATGTTGAAAAGCAATTTGGTGCGGAAATCTTGCGCCTTTGGGTTACTAGTGTTGATTCGACAAACGATGTCCGTATTTCTATGGATATCTTAAGCCAAGTGTCTGAAACTTACCGGAAGATTCGGAATACCCTTCGTTTCTTGATTGCCAATACTTCTGACTTTAATCCAGCTGAGGATACAGTCGCTTATGATGAGCTTCGTTCAGTGGATAAATACATGACGATTCGCTTCAATCAACTTGTGAAAACGATTCGTGATGCCTATGAAAACTTTGAGTTCTTGACCATCTACAAGGCCCTTGTAAACTTTATCAATGTGGACTTGTCAGCCTTCTACCTTGATTTTGCCAAAGATGTGGTCTATATCGAGAGTGCGAAGTCTCTAGAACGCCGTCAAATGCAAACAGTCTTCTATGATATTTTGGTAAAAATCACTAAACTCTTGACGCCAATTCTACCGCATACTGCTGAAGAAATCTGGTCTTATCTTGAGTTTGAAGCAGAAGACTATGTGCAATTGTCAGAATTACCAGAAGCAGAAACGTTTGCGAATCAAGAAGAAATCTTAGATACTTGGTCAGCCTTCATGACCTTCCGTGGACAAGCTCAAAAAGCCTTGGAAGAAGCGCGTAATGAAAAAGTCATCGGTAAATCTCTTGAAGCTCACTTGACAGTTTATCCAAATGAAGTTGTGAAAACACTTCTAGGGGCTGTTGATAGCAATGTTGCTCAACTCTTGATTGTTTCTGAGTTGACCATCGCAGAAGGACCAGCTCCAGAAGGTGCAGTGACCTTTGAAGATGTTGCCTTCACAGTCGAACGTGCAGCTGGTGAAGTGTGTGACCGTTGCCGTCGCATTGATCCAACAACGGCTGAACGTCACTACAACGCAACAATCTGCGACCACTGTGCAAGCATCGTCGAAGAGAACTTTGCGGACGCAGTCGCAGAAGGATTTGAAGCAAAATAAGAAGAAGTGAAAAATCGCAGGGAGAGAGTCTCCTTGCGACTTTTCAATAAAGAGGAAGTTATGTGGTACCAGAAAGAATTTAAGGAACTAGAACTGAAAGAGTTTTACGAGATCGTTCAGCTGCGATTAGAGACCTTTGTCGTGGAACAAACTAGGATCTACAATGATCTCGATGATGTTGATTATCGATCTATCCATCTTTTTCATCAAGATGAGGAAGGACGCGTAGATGCCTATGCACGTATCTTTGAGACAGGGGCTACGATTCATTTTGGTCGAGTGGCTGTAGACAAAGACAGTCGTGGCCAAGGACTGGGAAAAGACATGGTAGAGCAGATTTTGGACCTGTGTGAACAGAGATTTCCTGGACGGTCCATTGAAATTGAGGCTCAAGAACAGGTGGTTGGCTTGTACGAAAAATTAGGTTTTCAAACGGTGAGCGAGCCCTTTATCTTGGCTTCTACCCCTCACGTAAAAATGATCTTTCAGAAATAAAGAATCCTTTCATCTCATAATCGAGGTGAAAGGATTTTTTTTGGAAAAAGATACTAAAGAAAAAAGTAAGGCAAATTGGCCTTACTTAGTAATTGGAAAGGAAATTTCAATGAGTTTATCGGTGTAGAGGGTCTTGATAGCGGATTGATCAATGATTTTGAGATCCACTTTGCGTTTTAAAAAGAACTCACGAATTTTTTCAACTTCTGTTTCACGGATAGCACGGTGTTTGTTGCTGATCAACAATTCATAATGGGTTGGGGCCTGAGTAAACACAACATCGGTATTGCCCGCGGAATAAACCTCAACGAGCAAGGCATCCGTGCTGGCAAGTTGGCTTTTCACCAATGCAGCATGACTATTTGTGGTATTAATGAGCTTCATATGAGTTCCTCCTAACCTCTATCTTCATTTATTATAGCACTTTTTTATGGTTTACGAAAGAAGAAGTTTCTTAGTTTTTGTGGGAAATTTTCCATTGCTTGATGCCCCATTTATGACTGCCACGTTTGAGTTTTTCCATCGCTTCATCAATTAGAAACCAAGAGAGATTGTTAAAATCTTCCAGGGGTTTTTGAGCTTCTGTATAATCTACCACTTCATAAATATAGGCTGGATTGTAGTAGTAGGTATCTCGGTGACTTGAATAGAAGTACTCGTCCGCTTGGCCATAATACTCTCCTAAAACAGCGGTAAAACCTAGTTCTTCAATCAGTTCTCGCTTCAGGGCTTCTAGGTGGTTTTCGCCGGCTTCAATCTCCCCACCTGGCAAGAACCAAGCACCATTTGGGGCTTGAACGAGGATGATCTGATCCTTGTCCTTATTGGGGATAACAGCGTAGACGCCGTAACGATTGACGTAGGTTACATCTTCTTTTTTTTCACCAAAACTTGGTATGGTCATGGTTTTCTCTTTTCTTCATTTTTCATCATTATAACATATTTTTAAGCAAAAATCTGGAGGAAGGAAAAAAAGAGAGTGGGACAAAAATCGGTCATTCGTTAGAATTCGATTTCGTCGTCCCACCTCCGCACAGTTGAGTAGGGCTGTAAAAGCTGATGAAATCAGCCTAGTAGAGCCCACTCAACCACTGCGTCTTGCTCGACAATCCAAAAACAATTGAGAGGCTAGGACTTTTGTCCCAGCCTCCTTTTCCTGATTAGGATTCTGATGCTTTTTCGGTCGTTTTATGAACGGCTTTGATACTGATATGCCCATTGCTGGTCATGACAGCCTTCAGATCTTTTTCACTAGGATTTTCTAGGTAAAAATCTGTAATCGCATCTTCGATATAGTCTTGAATGGTACGACGGAGTGGGCGTGCACCCATTTTTGGATCGTATCCAAGGTCAACCAGTTTTTCCTTGACCTTTTCTGTGACATCCAGATGAATCTCGTTTTGCGCGAGACGATGATTGACTTCGTCTAGCATAAGGGTAACAATTTGAAGAAGGTTTTCTTTTGATAGAGCTTGGAACTCAATGATGCCATCAAAACGGTTCATAAATTCAGGGCTAAAGAAGTTACCGAGTTCTCCAAGCACAGAGTTGGTGCGACCTTCGCGAGCAGCTCCGAAGCCGACATTTGCCTCTGCCTTTCCTGTGCCAGCATTGGAAGTCATAATGATAATGGTATCTTTAAAGCTGACAGTGCGACCTTGACCATCTGTCAAACGGCCGTCATCCAAGACTTGGAGGAACATGTGCATGACATCTGGATGGGCTTTTTCGATTTCATCTAACAAAACGAGAGAGTATGGGTTTCGCCGCACTTTCTCAGTCAATTGTCCAGCTTCATCGTAGCCAACGTATCCTGGAGGAGCACCGACGAGTTTGGCAACGCTGTGTTTTTCCATGTATTCACTCATATCAAAGCGAATCATGCTGTCCGCAGAACCAAAGAGTTCGATAGCTAGTTGCTTCGAAAGCTCGGTCTTTCCGACACCTGTTGGACCAACAAAGAGGAAACTACCAATTGGACGGTTAGGCGATCCTAGACCAACACGGTTCCGACGGATGGCCTTAGCAATCTTATCCACTGCATCATCTTGTCCGATAACATGGGACTTGAGATCTTCTGCTAGGTGGATGAGTTGGGATTGTTCCTTTTCTTTTAAATCACCAACGGGTATATTGGTTTTTTGCTCAATGATATGCTCAATCGTTTTTTCACTGATAATAGGAGTGTCTTGATCCGTTACCTTAGTCTTTTGCATTTCCTTATACTTAGCAATCTGGTCACGGAAGTAGGCTGCTTTTTCAAAATCTTCGTCGCGAGTTGCTTGCGCTTTGAGATTTTCAGCCTCAATCAAGCGTTGATCAATGACCTTAGGGTCTACAAAGGTCAAAGTTAAGTTCATCTTAGATCCAGCTTCGTCTAGCAAGTCAATAGCCTTGTCTGGTAGGAAGCGGTCTTGAATAT
>OBVA01001048.1_pt1 | contig 10377 bp, 7 predicted proteins | sample 1495021 | NCBI WGS metagenome assembly OBVA01 (sample SAMEA2579965, study PRJEB22360) | human gut metagenome | biome: human gut; feature: human-associated habitat; material: faeces | place: Denmark | collected 2008/2010
CGCGCCTGGGCGGCTACCTCGTAATATCCTGTTGCACTCGGAGTGCGGATTCGCCTACGAAAACCCGTTAAAAGCACAGTAGCTTGTTAGCTTGTCCCTAGACATGTTTCTTCAATAATATTAAGCTATCTACCTGCGATTATGCAGGAGTTGTGATGGTAACATCGAATGCTTCGATGTTACCATCACGAAACAAATACCATTTGCGGGTCATTTGATACCGCTCGCATCGAGCGGACTCCCGGGCTTCTTTTGCCCCTTCGTCTCCTTGACCAGAATCAAAGCCAACAGGAGAAACTGCTAAAGACGAAGGGAGACAAGTTATGGCAGGACAGGAGGCCAACGCCGGAGCGATGAAGAAGGAGCTTACGCTCTTCAACTTCTTCACCATCGGCTTTGGCGCAATCATCGGCACCGGATGGGTGCTTCTCGTTGGCGATTGGATGGTGCTCGGCGGCGGTCCTCTCCCCGCAATGATCGCCTTCGCCCTCGGCTCCGTCCTTCTCGTGCCCATCGGAATGGTCTTCGGCGAGCTTACCGCCGCCATTCCTATTTCCGGCGGCATCATCGAGTACGTCGAGCGTACGTACGGCCGCAAGCTGGGCTTCATCACCGGCTGGATGCTTCTTCTCGGCAACGCGCCCCTCTGCCCCTGGGAGGCCATCGCCATCTCGAAGCTTCTGACCACCCGCTTCGCAAAGTTCGAGATCCTTTCGTGGCTTACGAGCGTCAAGCTCTATACGATCCTCGGCGCTGACGTGTACCTCTGGCCGACGGTCATCGCTCTTGGCTTCGCCATGCTCGTCATCTTCATGAACCTCAAGGGCGCTGGCGCCGCTGCTAAGCTCTCCAGCTTCCTCACCAAGGCGCTCCTGACCGGTATGGTCCTCGCCATGGTCATCAGCTTCATGACCGGTTCCCCGAGCAACGCCATGCCTGTGTTCTCCCAGGTGGCTGACGCTGCGGGTGGTACCTCCACGTCCGCCACGAGCCTCATGGGCGGCATCGTTGCAGTTCTTGTCATGACCCCGTTCTTCTACGCGGGCTTCGACACCATTCCTCAGCAGGCTGAGGAGGCCTCTGAGAACATCGACTGGAAGAAGTTCGGCCTCATCCCGGCCCTTGCTCTTCTCGCCTCTGGCGCCTTCTACCTGATTTGCATCTACAGCTTCGGCACCATCATCGACTGGCACGAGTTCGTTATGGCTCCGGTCCCCGCCCTGGCTGTGCTTGAGCGCATCAATCTCTTCTTCTACATCGCGATGCTCATCATCGCCACGCTTGGACCTCTGGGCCCGATGAACTCCTTCTTCGGCGCTTCCACCCGCCTCATGCTGGCCCTCGGCCGCAAGGGCATGCTCCCCGCTGACTTCGCCGTCATCGACGAGGGGTCCGGTGTCCCCAAGAAGGCCGTCGCTGTCATGGGCGCCCTGACCCTCGTTGGTCCGTTCCTCGGCAACAACATGCTCGTTCCGCTGACGAACGTCGCCGCCCTCGGCTTCGTGTTCGCATGCACCATGGCCGGCTTCGCCTGCATGAAGCTTCGCAAGACCGAGCCCGACCTTCCGCGTCCGTACAAGGTCAACGGTGGCATGTTCGGCATCTACTGTGCCATCGGCGCCGGCCTGCTGATCATCGGCCTCATGGTCGTCCCGTTCTCGCCGGCCGCCCTTAAGCCGATCGAGTGGGCTCTGACCCTCGGCTGGCTCGCCATCGGCTTCATCATCCTTGCCGTCTTCGGCAAGCAGAAGGCCATGGCCTAGTTCCCCCGCACTCTCTAGTTCGACCTGCACCAAGTACTTAGGCTCCAAGCGCGTAAGAAACGCGCGAGTAATACAAGCAAGTAGTTTGGTTGGAATCTCGTATTGGAGGAAAGAAATGGGCAAGTTCGCATTTGCTGGTGGTAGGCTCGTCGACGGCACCGGTGCTGCTCCGGTTGACAACTCCCTCGTCCTCGTCGACGACGACAAGATCACCTACGCTGGCGCTCGCACCGAGGTGCCCGCTGGCTATGAGGTCGAGGACTGCACCGGCAAGACCATCATGCCGGGCCTCATCGACACCCACCTGCACTTCTCCGGCAACCTGACCGACGATGACAACGACTGGGTTATCGAGTCCGTCGCCCAGAAGCAGGCTTGCGCCGTCAAGCAGTCCTACGACTGCCTCACCCACGGCCTGACCACCGTCTGCGAGATCGGCCGCAACGGCATCGCCATCCGTGACCTCGTCAACATGGGCGTCATGAAGGGTCCCCGCATCTACGCCACCGGCCTTGGCTTCTGCCGCACCGCTGGTCACGGCGACTCGCATCACCTGCCGCTGCAGGTCTCCAAGGACTCTCACCCCTGGGGTGACCAGGTCGACGGTCCGTGGGAGCTCCGTCACGCCGTCCGTTTGCGTCTTCGTGAGAACCCCGACGCCATCAAGATCTGGGCGACCGGTGGTGGCATCTGGCGTTGGGACTCCGGTTGCAAGCAGCTCATGAGCACCGAGGAGATCAAGGCCGTTGCTGACGAGTGCAAGATCACCGGCATTCCTCTGTGGTCTCACTCCTACAACTCCGTGAGCGCCGCTTACGACTCCGTCCGCTTCGGCGCCGAGCAGCTCATCCACGGCTTCGAACTCGACGACAAGACCATGGAGCTCATGGCCGAGCAGGGCACCTTCTTCACCCCGACCATCGGCTTCCTGCCGACCTGGTACGCCACCTACCCGCCCGAGGAGACCGCGGCCAACGCTTGCTACCCCGGCGACACCGTCGTCGAGCGTGAGCTCCAGCGAACCTACGCCAACCTCCGTCGCGCCAACGAGATGGGCGTCACGCTCACCATCGGCTCCGACTCCTTCTCCTTCGTCACCCCGTACGGTTACGTCACCATCGACGAGATGTATGACTTCGTCGACAAGGCCGGCGTCACCGTTCTCGACACCATCAAGGCCGCTACCCTCAACGGCGCCAAGATGGTCCACCACGAGGATGAGTTCGGCTCCCTCGAGGCTGGTAAGCTCGCTGATCTTCTCGTCGTCAACGGCGACGTTGCCCGTGACATCCACGACCTCAAGCCTGAGAACATGGACGTCATCATGAAGGAGGGCGAGAAGGTCATCAAGGGCGCTCTGTAGGATCGCCATGGCTAATTAGATGCCCTCTGGACGGCGGGCGAGATACCCCCCCAACTATTGTTGTCGCCCGCCGTCCGCCCCCTCTTCTAATTGGCCACTTGTATGTCTCCCAGCTCCCCCTCGCGGAATTCTCCGCGAGGGGGAGCTTGTTTTTTGTTATAAAGCCGTGTCATACGAAAACTTGGGCTCGCATGAGTGGCCAAGCTGTTCCTGGGGGAGGAACACTGTGGAATCTAGCGTTCACAATATTCGAGCGTTTGTTGAGGCTGCCAATCTAGGTAGCATCTCGCGCGCGGCAGAGAAGCTTGGATCCGCGCAGTCCACGGTGAGTCGCTCTGTGGCGAGCCTTGAGGACGAGTGGGGAGTTCGTCTGTTCGAGCGCCATGGGCCCGTTCTCGCGCTTACCGATGACGGCGAGCGCCTTCTGGGGGATGCTCGCAATGCCTGCGAGGCATACGATCTTCTCGGCAGACACGTCTCCAATATGGGGTCGCTCGAAGACGGCAGCCTTGCCATCGCTGCCCCCTCGAGTGTCGTGTCCCTTCGCCTCCCCAAACCGCTTGGTAGGTTCGTCGAGGATCATCCTGGCATTGAGATCGGCATTAACGAATGCACCTACGGCGAGGCGGCGCGCCTTCTTATTGCCGGCGAGGTCGATATGGCCTTCATTCCCAGCAAGCTAGAAGGGGAGGGCTTCATTTCCTCCGCATACGATAAGGATGAGATCGTGGCGGTGACGCCTCCGGGGTATTTCCCTCAGGTTCCCATCGAGATTCCCGTAGACGCGCTTCTCGGCGAACGCTTTATTGCTGACACGGAAACCGCTCCGCTTCTCCAGCGCGAGCTCAAGGGTCCGTGTATCAGCTGCAAGACGAGTAACATCTCCGCGATTCTCGCGATGGTCGAGGCCGGTCTTGGCGTTTCACTGCTCCCGAGCCTTGCTCTCGAGCGTACCAACTACGACATCGAAGTACGACACCTCTCGCATCCCGCGAGTCGCGTGCTCTATCTTGTGCGCCGCCGTACCACCGAGATGAGCCTCGCTGCTCAGGCCTTCTTGGACTATCTGTAGGCGCTCTGCCGGGTTTCTCGTCTGGGTGCGGGCGGATGCTGGTGATTGGTCGCTTCTCAACCAATCGAGCGGGCTCGGTGAGTCCTGCTCGCCGGACAAGCTGGCTGTTCTGAGCCGATGCTGGACTGCTGAGCTCTGATGACCGAGCGGCGTCGTTCCTAGCATATTAGTGATACCAAAAGAGGGAGCCCGTCTGAGACGGACTCCCTCTGCTTTGTGCGGGCGCCTAAGCGCCTAGGAGGCTGACGTATGCGCCGTCAGCGGATTCGCTGGCATTCTGCCGCGGCTTGCCTCTAGAGGCGCTCGTGGCAGGTACGGGCGATGACGTCGAGCTGCTGCTCACGCGTGAGGTCGATGAACTTCACGGCGTAGCCGGAGACGCGGATGGTGAAGTTGGCGTACTCGGGCTTCTCGGGGTGCTCCATGGCGTCCCTGAGCTTCTCGACGCCAAAGACGTTGACGTTGAGGTGGTGGGCACCGTTGGCGAAGTAGCCGTCGAGAACGTTCACGAGGTTGGCGATGCGCTGGTCGTCATCGTTGCCAAGCGCGGACGGGTTGATCGTCTGCGTGTTGGAGATGCCGTCGAGGGCGTACTCGTAGGGGAGCTTGGCGACGGAGTTGAGCGAGGCGAGCAGACCGTTCTGCTCGGCGCCGTAGGCCGGGTTGGCGCCCGGGGCGAACGGGGTGAACGCCTTGCGGCCGTCGGGGGTGCCGCCGGTGGCCTTGCCGTAGACCACGTTGGAGGTGATCGTCAGGATCGAGGTCGTGGGCTCGGAGTTGCGGTAGGTGTGGTGCTTGGCGATCTTGGCCATGAAGGTCTTGAGCAGCCAGACCGCGATGTCGTCGGCACGCTTGTCGTCGTTGCCGTACTTCGGGAAATCGCCCTCGACCTCGTAGTCGACAACGATGCCCTGCTCGTCACGGATGGTCTTGACCTTGGCGAACTTGATGGCGCAGAGGGAGTCGACAACGTGGGAGAAGCCGGCGATGCCCGTGGCGAAGGTGCGACGGACGTTGGTATCGATGAGGGCCATCTCCTCGGCCTCATAGAAGTACTTGTCGTGCATGTACTGGATGAGGTTGAGGATGTTGACGTAGAGGTCGGCCAGCCAGTCCATCATGAGGTCGAACTTGTGCATGACCTCGTCGTAGTCGAGGTACTCGCTCGTGATGGGCGAGTACTCCGGGCCAACCTGCATGTGGTTGCCCTGCTTGTCCAGGAACTTCTCGTCCTTGCCGCCGTTGATGGCGTAGTTGAGGCACTTGGCGAGGTTGGCGCGGGCGCCGAAGAACTGCATCTCCTTTCCGGTCTCAGTGGCGGAAACGCAGCAGCAGATGCTGTAGTCGTCGCCCCAGACCGGACGCATGACGTCGTCGTTCTCGTACTGGATGGAGGAGGTGGTGACGGAGATCTTGGCAGCGTACTTGCGGAAGTTCTCCTGCAGGCGCTTGCTGTAGAGAACCGTCAGGTTCGGCTCGGGGGCCGGACCCATGTTCTCGAGGGTGTGGAGGAAGCGGTAGTCCGTCTTGGTGACGAGGCTACGGCCGTCCTGGCCGAGGCCGGCGACCTCGAGGGTGGCCCAGACCGGGTCACCGGAGAAGAGGGCCTGGTAGGACGGGATGCGGGCGAACTTGACGATGCGGAGCTTCAGGACGAGGTGGTCGATGAGCTCCTGGGCCTCGGACTCGGTGATGGTGCCGGCCTCGAGGTCACGCTGGATGAAGATGTCGAGGAACGTGGAGACGCGGCCCACGGACATGGCGGCGCCGTTCTGGGTCTTGATGGCACCGAGGTAGCCGAAGTAGAGCCACTGGACGGCCTCGCGGGCGTTGGTGGCGGGCTTGGAGATGTCGAAGCCGTAGATGGCGGCCATCTCCTTGAGGCCCTTGAGGGCGCGGATCTGCTCGGCGATCTCCTCGCGGTTGCGTACGACGTCGTCGGTCATGGTGCGGCCACCGCAGTTGGCGAGGTCGTACTGCTTGCCGGCGATGAGGCGGTCGATGCCGTAGAGGGCGACGCGACGGTAGTCGCCGACGATGCGGCCACGGCCGTAGGTGTCGGGGAGACCGGTGATGACGTGAGAGTGACGAGCGGCGCGCATCTCGGGGGTGTAAGCATCGAAGACGCCCTGGTTGTGGGTCTTGCGATACTCGTTGAAGATCTGGTTGTACTTGTCGTTGACGTGGAAGCCGTAGTTCTCGGCAGCCTGCTGGGCCATCTTGATGCCGCCGTAGGGCATGAAGGCGCGCTTGAGGGGCTTGTCGGTCTGGAGGCCGACGATCTTCTCAAGCTCCTTGTGGTCGGCGTCGATGTAGCCGGGGCCGTAGGCGGTCAGGCCGGAGACGATCTCGGTCTCGCACTCGAGGACGCCGTTGTTGGCGCGCTCGGCTGCCTGGAGCTCCTGGACCTTGCCCCAGAGCTCGTCGGTGGCCTCGGTGGGACCGGCGAGGAACGACTCGTCGCCGTCATAGACGGTGTAGTTGTTCTGGATGAAGTCGCGGACGTTGATGTCGTCGACCCAGTGGCCTCCCTTGAAGCCCTTCCACTCTTCGCGAAGCTGCATGCTTCCTCCTTCTGCGCCGCCGCCCATCAGGCTCGACGCTCGTTACGTTCTCCGACGCGTCCCCGCGCCGAAGAGGTTTACCTAGTTGAGTCCCCTGAGAATCTGCTCTGCGTGGACGACGTCCTCGTGGGAGGGCGGCTTCACGTCGGAGAGGGTGTAGGGGATGCCGAGCTCTTCCCACTTGAAGACGCCCAGCGTGTGATACGGGAGCACTTCGACACGCTTGACGGCATCACCGAGAGAGGTGATGAAGTTGCGAGTCTGGTGCAGGGAGGCCTCGCCGTCAGTGATGCCCGGTACGAGGACCTGACGAATCCACATAGCCTTGCCCTGCTCGGAGAGCCAGGTGAGGCAGTCAAGGATGTTGGCGTTGTCGCGGCCGGTGAGCCAGCGGTGACGCTCGGGATCAATGTGCTTGATGTCTGCCATCACGAGGTCGCAGGAATCGAAGACGCGGCGAAGCGTCGAGAAGGCAGGCTCCTCGCGGGTGAACGGAGCGAGGGAGGTGTCGAGGCAGGTGTTGATGCCACGGGCATGCGCGGCCTCGAAAAGCTCGGCCACGAATTCGGCCTGGGCGAGAGCCTCGCCGCCGGAGACGGTGATGCCGCCCTCGGGGCCCCAGTAGCTCCTGTAACGCTCGGCGCGGTCAAGAAGCTCGTCAACGCCCATGAGGGTGCCACCCTCGGTGCGCCAGGTATCCGGGTTGTGGCAGAAGCGGCAGCGCATGGGGCAGCCCTGAAGGAAGATGAGGAAACGAACGCCGGGGCCGTCAGCCGAGCCGAAAGACTCCGTCGAGTGAACCCTGCCTTGCATGACGCCTCCTCGTTATTCTTGCCGTGGCAAGTTGCCATGGCATGAGCGGACGGGCATTTGGCCCATCACCCAATCAACGAGAAGAATGTAATTCGCCGGATTGAGGTCTTCCTTGACTGAAATCAAGGAGCGAAGAAATGTAATGGCAACACTAGCGGCATGTCTGTGAACGGCGTATTTTTTCGGGCGAATGGCACGATTCCAATACCGGTTCGTGAGACAAATCGCGAGCGTAGCGTCTGTAACGGCGAGCGGATGTCGGTTTATGGACAACTCGTGGAGGAAGATGCGGGACGATAGAGCGAGCCCGGGTGCGGACGTGGCTCCCCGGGGCTATTCTTCGCTGGCAATCGCTTCGAGGCCGTCGTGATCCGTGACGAGCAGACGACCCCTGCCCACGCGCTCGACGAGGCCCTCGCGCACGAAGCGGGCGACGTTGCGTGAGACGGTCTCCGGGCGCAGGCCGATGGAGCTTGCGATGTCATCCAACTTGAGGTGAATCTCGGGACCGACGCAGCTCTGGTCGCGGACGAGCAGGTATTGGGCGAGGCGGCGGCGTGGGTCGCGGATGGAGAGCATCATGATGCGCTGCTCGGCGTCATCGAGCTCCGTGCAGACCATACGGATAAGGCCGAGCGCCACATCAGGGTGACGGGCGAGGAGGGACTCGAAATCCGCGCGATGGATGCGGCAGAGGCGGGCGGGCGTGAGACACTCGACCGAGTAGTGATAGACGTGGTCTTCGAGGAACATGCCGTGCCAGAGCGCCTGGCCATCATGAAGGACGCTGAGCACGTACTCCTCGCCATCGGCGCCCGTTCGGAAGGTCTTGATGCGACCGGAGCGCACGACGATGATGCTCTCGATGGGATCGCCCTCGTGGACGATGATGGAGCCCTCCTCGTGGACAGAACGGCGCGAGCAAGAAAGAAGCTCGCGTTTGGCGTCTGCGGGGAGGTCTGCGAAAAGGCGGATGTTGTCCATGCAGGAGCTACCCGCGCGGCTGAAGGCGCAATCGTGGCCCTCGCCCGCACAGACACGGCTGCTATTGGCACTCGATTCTTCGATCGTCATCGTGACACACTCCGTTACCAAACAGGCTGTCTCTTCCGAGTGTATCCAAAGTGTCGCCATGCCAATGGCATATGCTATTGGCTGCGCAACAAATACAGAATAAAGTCCTGCTTGCGGGGCATGCGGGGTCCTGATGCCGGATGCTTGCGAAGGTGCCACGGGAATGACGAGATGCCACTTCGGGCGCGTTTGGCGAATGCGGGCGCGAGGGAGCCGCGTCGCTGCGATATCCTGGTGTTTACTCATCCTTTGCCCACGGGGAGGCTGTCATGGCGCTCATTGATGACGTTTTCGCGTTCGTACCGGAATGCGATCAGGAGGTTGCGGATAGGGCGCTCATGCTGGATTGCCTCGAGCACGATCCCGAGGTTGCCCTCCGCGGCTCGCTCGCGCATCTCACGGCGTCTGCTTGGACGGTCGACGCCGCCGGCGAGCGGACGCTCCTGTGCTATCACAACATATATAACTCCTGGAGCTGGGTCGGCGGCCATGCGGATGGTGACTTTGACCTCGCGGCGGTCGCGGCGCGCGAGCTCGAGGAGGAGACCGGGGTCGCGGGCGCTCGCCTTGTCAGCGAGGGTTTGGGCGAGGGCGCGATCCTATCCGTCGAGGCCCTGCCCGTGGCGGGGCACGTCAAGCGCGGGAGCTACGTGAGCTCCCATGTGCACCTGAACGCGACCTACCTTTTCGTTGCCGACCCGTCCGAGCCGCTTCGCGAGAAGCCGGACGAGAACAGCGGCCTCAGGTGGGTTTCGATTGATGACGTCTGCAAGCTCTCGAACGAGCCTTGGATGTGTGAGCGTGTCTACGCGAAGCTCGTCGGGCGTACGAAGGCGCTGCTCGGGGTAAAGTGACGGGACCTAATGCGCGGAGCCTCCCGGCGAGTTCGTCGGGAGGCTCCGTCGTTTGTGCGCGCCGTGCGTTGCGGCAGAGCCGGGGCGGCGATGGGCCCTGGCTGCGGTGCCGCGCGCCGCGGGACCCGTTGCCCGTTGCCGCTGCCGCCTCGGTCCCGGGGTGTGACCTACTCGTAGCTGTAGAAGCCCTCGCCCGAACTCATTCCGAGCTTGCCCTCGTCAATCATGGACTTGAGGAGACGTGCCACCTCCTTGTAGTTGTACGGCAGCATCATCTTCTTGAAGAGCGGGTTGAGCAGACCCGGAACGCTCTGGAACTGAAGCACGATGTTGTAGGCGGTGCTGAGACCCACGGTGTCGATGACGCGGAAGGGGCCCTTGGGGGCGCCGGTGCCGTGCTCCCAGGCGATGTCGATGCTCTTCGGGTCAGACATGCCGCTCGCCCACAGGTCGAGGCCGGAAAGCAGCCACGGTACGAGCATGGAGTTCAGTAGGTAGCCGTTCTTCTCCTTGCGAACCGGCAGCGCGATCATACGGATCTGGTTGGCGAACTCGAGCATCTCGTCAAAGTGGGTCGGGTCAGTCGACGCCTGCCCCATGACCTCGGCGGTGTTGTTCCTCCAGATGGAGTTGGCGAAGTGAAGTGCCAGGTACCTGTCGGGCCTGCCGGTGTGCTTGACGAACTGGCTTGGCAGGAGGGTGGAGGAGTTCGTGGCGATGACGGTCTTGGCGGGCAGGAGCGGGGCGAGCTTCTCGTAGAACTCGACCTTCGCCTTGGCGTCCTCCGCCATCGACTCGATCACGAGGTCGGCGTCGGCGACGGCGGCCGCCATGTCGAGTTCGAGCTTGATGCCATCGTGGGCCGCCTGTGCGC
>OBVA01001050.1_pt1 | contig 10369 bp, 9 predicted proteins | sample 1495021 | NCBI WGS metagenome assembly OBVA01 (sample SAMEA2579965, study PRJEB22360) | human gut metagenome | biome: human gut; feature: human-associated habitat; material: faeces | place: Denmark | collected 2008/2010
GCGTTCTCACGGCAGCCCTGTGCCGCATTTTCCTTCAGGACGGCTATCACGTGGCGCCGTTCAAGGCGCAGAACATGGCTCTCAACTCCGGCGTAACTGCGCTGGGAGAGGAAATGGGCCGCGCCCAGCTGGTGCAGGCCCAGGCCTGCCGCATTGATCCGGATGCCAGAATGAACCCCATTCTTCTCAAGCCCCATTCCAATACCGGCTCCCAGGTGATCGTGATGGGGCGCCCCGTAGGCCGCATGGACGCGCGGGAATACTTCACGGCTAAAAGGCGCTTCTGGCCGGACGTATGCAAAGCATACGATTCCCTGGCGGACGAATATGAACTCATCTGCCTGGAAGGGGCCGGAAGCCCCGGAGAAATCAATCTGAAATCAGCCGACGTTGTCAACATGAACATGGCCCGCTACGCGCGTGCCAGAGTCCTGCTCGCCGGGGACATTGACCGTGGCGGAGTGTACGCCTCCTTTCTGGGAACGTGGATGACATTCGCCCCGTGGGAAAAAGAACTGCTGGCGGGGTTCGTGGTCAACAAATTTCGAGGAGATCCGGATCTGCTGGCCCCGGCGCACAGCTACATGCGGAACTGTACGGGCAAGCCTGTGCTGGGCGTCATCCCGATGATGCGGGACATCAACATTCCGGAAGAAGACCGCGCCACGCTGCCCCCTGGCCACGGGGAGCACGGGAAACATGCGGATTGCCTGGATGTGGCCGTAGTCATGCCCGCCCACGTCTCCAACTTCACGGACTTCGCCCCTCTGGCGGCGGAGCCGGACGTCCGGCTCCGCCAGGTGCGGACACGGGAGGAATGGGGAAATCCGGACCTGGTCATTCTGCCCGGCACTAAAAGCGTGGCTGCGGACCTGGCTTCTCTCCGTTCCGCCGGGCTGGAAGAACCCATCCGCCGTCATGCCGAAAAGGGAAAGTGGCTTCTGGGCGTCTGCGGAGGGCTGCAAATGCTGGGGACGGACATTCTGGACCCGCTGCACATGGAATCCCCGGAGGAACGAACGCCAGGACTGGGGCTGCTGGAACTTTCCACCACCTTCTCCTCAGCCAAAACCCTGATCAACGTGCACCGGGCAAGCACGCCGCTGCCCGTTCCCGCCGCAGGTTATGAAATCCACCATGGCGTCACCAGCCATCAAGAATCCAGCCCCCCCGTCATGTTCCGGGAAGACGGCTCCCCCTGCGGCTACGGCAAAGGCCGTATCTGGGCCACGTATTTGCACGGCATGCTGGACGGAGACCAATTCCGCCGCGCATTCATCAACATGGTCAGGAAAGATTCAGGGCTGAAAGCCAACCCAGCCCTGCACACCGCCTATGACCTGGACGGAGCGCTGGACCGTCTGGCGGACGTGGTCCGGAAACATCTGGACCTGAAAACCATTTACCGAGCTCTCCAACTGAAACGCTGACCCATGTTCCCGTGCCCGTTCATCCTGCCTGCGGCCTTCCTGCTGGATATTCTGGCGGGAGAACCGCCCAACAGATTCCATCCCGTCTGTCTGATCGGCCGGTGCGCGCTCCGCATGGAAACACTGGCGAGGCAAAGGTGGGGAGGAACTTTTCATGCGGGAATGGCGGCCGCGCTGGCAACCTGCATTGCCGCATGGTTCGGCTGCGCGGCGCTCTTCCTTCCCTTTTCCCTGTTACCCTCCCCCTGGGCACCCTGGATTCCGTCCGTTCTGGTTATTTACATCTGCATGGCCCCGCGCAGCCTGGCCGAGCATGCCCGGAAGGTGGAAAACGCCCTGCGCAGCGGGAACGCCGGAGAGGCCCGGCACTCCGTCTCCATGATCGTGGGACGGGATACGGAACGGATGGACGTCTACGGCATCGCCAGAGCGGCCATTGAAAGCGTGGCGGAGAACTTGACGGATGGCGTTTTTTCCACCCTGTTCTGGGCCTCAGCAGGCTGCCTGGCAGGAGGCGCCTCCGGGGCGGCTTCCGCCGCGCTGGCGCATCGTGTTTTCAACATCCTGGATGCTATGTGGGGGAAAAAAAATGACCGGTACAGACACTTCGGCACCTTTGCCGCACGCACGGATGACGCGCTCAACTTCATCCCCGCACGCCTTATTTTACCGTGTATTTCCTTTTCCGCCCTGATGGTGAAAGGAACCTCCGCCCGGAGGGCGCTCACCACGGGGTGGGCCTTCCGGAACGCCCACGCCAGCCCCAATTCCGCATGGAGCGAAGCGGCCTTCGCTGGAGCGCTGGGCCTCCGTCTCGGGGGCCCGGTCTCTTACAAGGGAATTCCTGCAAACTACCACTGGATAGGAACAGGGCGAACCAAAGCCTCCGCCAGCGACCTGGCCCTGGCCATTCGGCTCATGTGGACGACTGCCGTCACGGGCACGCTGGCGTTCACTCTCCTTCTTCTCTTCACCCCCCGCCTCTGGACATCATGAACAAACTGCATATCCCCCCGTTGGACGAACAGGCCGCAAAAGCGGCCCTGGAACATCAGAAAATTCTGGCCAAGCCTCCCCTTGCCCTGGGAAAACTGGAACCCGTGGCCATCCGTATTGCCGCCATGACCGGCAATCCCGCGCCGCGCCTGAAGGACAAAGCCATAGTCCTGTTCGCCGCGGACCACCACATCGCCGACCACGGCCTCAGCCTGACATCCACGGACGTCACCTACATCCAGACCCGCAACTTCCTTCAGGGCGGAGGCACGATCAACGCCTTTACACGCAACGCGGGAGCACGCCTTTCCGTAGTGGACGTAGGCGTCAATTACGACTTCGGCGACCTGCCGGGGCTGGTCAAAAGAAAAGTCATGCACGGCGCCAACGACTTCAGCAGGGGGCCGGCCATGACGCGGGAACAGGCCCTGGAATGCCTGCAAGTGGGCATTGACATGGCCCGTGAAGAAAAAAACAAAGGGTTGGACATTGTGGCCGCCGGAGGAATGGGCATTGGCAACACCACCCCCTCTTCCGCCATCGTGGCCGTGCTCACAGGCACCCCTGTGGAAACCGTGACGGGACGCGGTTCCGGCGTCAGAGGAGAAGTCATCCGCAAAAAAATAAAACTCATCGAACAGGGAATCGCCCTGAACAAGCCAGACCCTTCCGATGCCATTGACGTGCTGGCGAAGGTGGGAGGACCGGAAATAGGAGCCATGGCCGGACTGATGCTGGGAGCGGCCTCCCTGCGCGTTCCCATCGTCATTGACGGCTTCATTGCCGGGGCGGCCGCGGCCATCGCCCAGGGCATTCGCCCGGAAGCGGCGCAATACTTCATCGGCTCCCACAACTCCGCAGAACCGGGGCATAAGCTCATTATGGACCACATCGGCGTCACCATGTACATGGACCTGGGCCTCTGCCTGGGGGAAGGCACGGGGGCGGCCCTGTTCTTTCCCCTGCTGGACGCCGCCACGCGCGTACTTTCTGAAATGAAAACCCTGCCGGAACTGGACATCACCGTTCCGCGCTGACCCTTTCTTCCCTGTATCCATGGCTGTCATCACCACCATGCGCCGCTTAGGCCTGTCACCCCCCCCATCCGCTCCGCCTTCGGCTTCCTGACCCGGCTGCCCGTAGGGCCGTGGCCGCTGCAAAATGACCTGAACGGAATTTCCGCCTGGCTACCGCTGGTTGGCCTGGTAGTGGGGGGGCTTGCGGGCGGCCTGACCTGGACGGCAACCCTGCTCTTCCCCCCCCTGGTCTGCGGCGTTATCGGCTGTGCCTGCTGGGTAGCCGTCACGGGCGGCCTGCACCTGGACGGAGTAGCTGACTGCGGAGACGGGCTTCCCATTGAAGTATCCCGGGAACGCAGGCTGGAAATCATGAAAGACTCCCGCCTGGGAACCTTCGGCGGCACGGCCCTGTTTTTCAACCTAGCGTTCAAGGGAGCCGCCCTGGCGACTCTGGCGGCCCACGGCTCCTGGGAACTTCTGCTCACGGCGTGCGCTCTGGCAGGATTGCTTGCCCGCAGCCAGATATTCATCGCCATGCGCTTTCCGGGCGCACGGCCTGGAGGCATGGGGGAAGCGTTCAAGCAGGGAACGCGCCCCGGTCACGCCCTGGCTGCCTGCGCTCTGGCAGGATGGAACGGGCTGTACGCCCTGCTCTCCGCCCTGGCCGGTTCCATGGGCCTGCTCCTATACGCGCACCGCCGCCTGGGCGGCGTTACCGGGGATGTATTCGGCTGTACCGTGGAATGTACGGAATGGCTTGTCCTGCTCACCTTCTGCACTTTATGAAAACTCCACACAAATGCCGCGTTCCTGGCCTCAACATCGGATGCACCTCCTTCATCATCCCGGACTACTACGTGCCCGCCATCAGGGAATGCGTCCATTACGCGGATGATGTCGCTCTGCTCCTGCTGGAAGCCGGAGAATGCGGAAAGGAACTCATTACCCCTGCGGAAATACGGGAACTGGCCGGAATCGCTGCAGATGCCGGGGTTACCTGGAACGTCCACCTGCCTACGGACGGCGGCTTCGCCACGGAAGAATCAAGCCGCCGTTATACGGAAAACATCATTCGCGCCATTGACCTGACACGGGAACTGGAGCCCCACACCTGGGTCATGCATGTGGTCACGGACCATATCCCCGGTCCTGATATGCGCCCCCATCTTACGGAACGCGAAACGGAACGAATCCTCCGGAGTCTGGAACAAATCACGCCCCACCTCCCCGCACCGGAATGCCTGGCCCTGGAAAATTTGGAACGCCATCCGACCGACTATCTGGACAAACTGGTAGCCGCTACACCCCATTCACGTTGCTTTGACATAGGCCATGTCTGGAAAGAAGGCCTGCGGCCGGAAAAACTTCTGCCGCTCTGGCTGCCGGACATACGCATGTGCCACCTGCACGGGCTGGAAAAACGGGACCACAAATCCCTGCACCACATGCCTGCCGCTACGCTGGACGCCATTCTGCACCCCATGTGGGACCTTCATTTCTCCCCCCTTATTACGCTGGAAGTCTTCAGCCTGGATGACTTCCTGAACTCCCACCAGGCCATGCTGGAATCCCATGAACGCTACATCACCAAACACTGACGCCAATACCGCACGCATGACGCTCGTCCTGGGCGGCATCAGAAGCGGCAAAAGCCAATACGCTGAACAAATAGCCGCCGGATTCGGAAAAAAAATCCTGTACGTCGCCACGGCAGAAGTCTGGCCCGGAGCCGGCTCCATGGAATACCGCGTGCGCAAGCACCAGGAACGCCGTCCTAAAAGCTGGCTCACGCTGGAATGTCCCCGTCATGTAGCTTCTGCCGTCGGGGAATCCGGCTTGCTGGACCAGGTGGACGGCGTCATTCTGGAATGCGTCACCCTGCTCGCCTCCAATACCCTGTACGCCCAGAAGGACCCCACGGACTACGAGCCGTTCCAGGAAGCGCTGATTGAGGAAATAGAAGCTTTGAAAAAGCTCATCCGCCAATCCCCTGTGCCATGGGTGCTTGTTTCTTCTGAAACCGGCATGGGCATCAGCCAGTCAGATGCGGAAACGCGCCACTACTGCGACGGGCTGGGCATTGCCAACCAACTCCTTGCCAAAAGCGCGGATGAAGTCTACTTCATGGTGGCGGGACTGCCCCTGACCGTGAAAAAAGGCTGAAACGCCCGAAGAGCGGTTCTCCCATTAGTCAGGAAAAGCAAACGCCGGAGATTAAGCGTATCATCCCCCTTTGTGCCATGTTGGTTCCGCTTTCATCATCCATAAAAAGCTCTTCCGGGAAGTTCGCGGCACAGGCGGGAAATAAAAAGGGAATCCGGTGTTCGGCCGGGACACTATACCTCAATCGTCAACGCTGGTCTGAACCGGACCATCTCCAGAATTTGGGAGCCGAAACCTTTTACCGCCAGGAACAGAAGGAACACATGGTCAACCAAAGCGTCAACGCTGCCGTGCACTGCTCATTCCTAACACTTATTTCCATCCGGAAACATGACGTAGGGAATCCGCAGGAAAATCCCTCCGTTTTTTCAGCAACTCACCATATTCCACAGGAAATTCTTGACTCTCCGGCCCTCTTGCCTCTTAATTCTTTCGCTTCACGTGCCGTCGTGGCGGAATGGTAGACGCGCTCGACTCAAAATCGAGTTCCAAAAGAGTGTGGGTTCGAGTCCCACCGGCGGTACCAATCAATAAACCCTGGTAGCTAAACGCTCCCAGGGTTTTCTATTACCAGTCGATAACGCTTCATTTCTTAAAGAGACTCCCCATAGCAATTCCAAGACGGAATGAGACGGACTTCCGCACCCAGTCCGCGCCAGACAATGATCTGGCGGTGAAGTCCCGCTCCCCGTAAAGGTTCGAAAAACCATGGGTGAACACCTTTTGACCGGATTGCTCATGAGCGCTGCGCTTAATCGCGGGCAATCAGAAAAAAGAAATGGTTCATACCGCTTTTTCCACCGTCGGATTTTTTAAATCAGCATTTACTCCCGGCCTTATGCCGCTGCGGGCAGACAATCCCGGAGCGGCTGCTTTAAAAGTTTGTGTCACCAGGGCGTGTTCGTCTGATACCTCTATTGTATCAGTGGGAGCTATAAAAAAATATTGTCCGGAGTTTTCCGTTTCCAGGATAACCAGGGAAGAAGCGTCGCTAAGAAGCGCATGGATAGTACACGCAGCCGTACAAGTCAGCGCATAGGATGCGCCCGGTATGGTATTCACTTTCATCAAGCAGATTTAGTGCCGGAAACGGGAGAAAAGTCATCCATGCCGATACGTGCACATTTCCTGGCGGAAATATGGGGGAAAGTGAGAAAAGGGAGAATAAGAAATGGCCCTGCCCAACAAAATACGCAATAAAATATTTATCTTAAATGAATTAAAAAATAATTACAAACCACCTGCAACCGTACCGCTCAGGAATGTAATGCATTGATAACACTATATCGTTTATACATTATCCGCCCACTTTACCTCATCAAAAAAGACCAGTAGCTTAAATCCTAAAACGATTTACAGAATATCAACAACTTGCAACAACACCAGCTCTCCTTTTGGATTCTGCGGGGCAGGCAATCCCTACAATTGGCTCGAATTCACGCAATGCGATACGTATATACAAGAGTATGACTTCGTTGCCAGCTTCTTCATTGGTTGAAACAGTAGCCAATAAAATCAAACAGATGATTCTCAGCGGCAGCCTGGTCAATATCCTGCCCGGAGAAAGAGAACTCGGGCACAGGTTATCCGTAGGCAGGGAAACCATCAGAAAGGCCCTGGCCCTTCTGGAAAGGGATGCATGGATTGCCCCCCCACGCATCAAGGTTCCGAGGCGCATCCTGAAAACTACGGAAGAAGAAACGGTTAAAAATATCTTCTGCCATCCGGTTCAGGAAAAAAAAGAAATTCTCGGATTTCTGACGCCCCAGCCCCTCAAAAGGCTGGCTCAAAGCGTATTGGCGGAGATATATACCATCTCCAAAATTCTGGAGGAAGACGGCATCAGCGTCCGTATCTTTGAAGCTCCCTGGATCTTAGGCAATAACCCGGACAAGAGGCTTGCCAAGCTGGTTACCAAATCCGAATGCGTCTGCTGGATACTTCACCGTTCCTCGGAGCAAACCCAGCTCTGGTTCAAGACGCACCGCATCCCCTGCATTGTGCGCGGCACCTCCTACCAGAGCAGCAACCTTCCCTATCTGGACCGCCACTGGGCGGCCACCACGCATCATGCGGCGCAGCACCTTTGGAACAAGGGGCACCGAACGGTAGGCCTGTGCCTGCCTCCTGATCCGTTGAAGGGCCACCAGCTCATGCAAAAAGGTTTTTTCAGCTTTGCGGAACAGGGATGGAATCCCATCCTGGTTCCCACCCCGTTTGAAACTCCTCTCTTCTTTGAATACCTGGCCAAAGCGTTTAAAGAACATCCGGATATGTCCGCCCTGGTAGCCACACGGGGCAACCAGATCGTTCCCATCCTTTCCTGGGTGGAAGCCCGTTCGCTGAGCATTCCGGATCAGCTCAGCCTGGTCAGCCTGACGTATGAACCCTTCATGGAACGCCTGCTGCCCACGATCACCTATTATGAAGAGAACCAGACAAAAACGGTTCACAAGCTCATACGAATGCTCCGCTCCCTGACAGCCGGGAAAAATATCAAGAGCATTTCCGTCATTCCGGAAATATACCCCGGCCAATCCGTTTCCCTGCACGCACCTTCCGCATAATGCCTTTTTCCAGAAAGGAAAGAATCAAGGGAACAGGAAAACATCAACAGTCAAATATCCTGGCAGCAGGCAAAGAAGAATTCCTGCAGAAGACAGAATCTTCTTTCGGGAAACGTATCAGGGATATCCCCGCCATGATTGTTTCCGTACTTCCACGCTCTGCACGTTTTTTCCTCTTTTCATGGCTGCTTTGCTCCCTGACGGTCTTTCCGGCGCCACCCCTGCATGCGGATGAAGTCAACGTCATCCTTATCGGCGGACAGTCAAACGCCACAGGGCAAGGGTACGTCAACAACATTCCTCCCTGCTTCAAAACGGATAAACGGATTCTTCTGTACTATTCCGGCTCCCTCAAAGGGACAGAACCGGCAGAACAGCTTGTTCCCTTGAGCCCGGCATCCGAATCCCCCGACCGTTTTGGCGTGGAACTAAGCCTAGGAACAGCGTTGCAGAAAAAATTCCCGCAAAAAAAATGGGCCATCATCAAGCACGCCCGGAGCGGAAGCAACCTTTTCCGGCAATGGAACCCAGGAAAAACTTCTCAGGATAAGCAGGGGGAAGAATACGTCAAATTGCTCCGTACCGTCCGCAACGGAATGGAAGCCCTGAAAAAGCAGGGACATGCTCCTGTCCTGAAAGCCATGGTGTGGCAACAGGGGGAAGGAGACGCAAGGGACATTGCCGGCATCAAAAACGCTCTGTCTTACGGCGCCAACCTGAATAACCTGATTAAACGCATCAGAGCGGATCTGGAAGCCCCCGGTCTGGCCTTTATCTACGGCAGCGTTCTTCCCGTGCCCACTCCGGCCCGTTTTCCGGGCAGGGAAAAAGTGCGGCAGGGGCAAAAGGATGTGGCGGAAGAATCCCGTACCTCCCTCTCCGTCAACAATGCGCTCTATGTACCCGCAGACGATCTCCAGCTGCGCAGCATGGACTTCCGCACCCCCTATCCCACGGATACCGTCCATCTGGGCACGCATGGAGTTCTAGTCCTGGGAGAACGCTTTGCCTCCGCATTGGAAAAGCTCTGGAGACAAAAAAACTGACACCCCTGCTCTTTTTTTCTTCCCCACTTTCTCCAGCCCCATCCGGAAAACCAATAATGTTTGACATCCCTCCGGGCTGCGGATAGGGTTGACTATCATTTCATTCCCTGCCTCCAACTCCGTTGAAAGGGGACGCAACACAACTCTCTCATCCATTATTGCCCATGAACCCATTGAAAGGAGCATGCATCATCGGCCAGTCCGGTGGCCCCACCGCCGTCATCAACGCCAGCGCACTGGGAGCCATTCAGTCCGCCCTGCAAAGCGAACAGGTCACGCGCGTGCTGGGAGCCGCCAACGGGATTGAGGGAGTGCTCAAAGAACGCCTGTTCGATATGGCCCGGGAAGACCCCGGAGAATTGGAATTGCTCAAATATACCCCGGCATCTGCCCTGGGTTCCTGCCGCTACAAGATGACCGCCCCATCCGTGGATGATACGGATTACCGCCGTCTGCTGGAAATTTTCCGAAAATACGACGTACGCTACTTTTTCTACAACGGAGGCAACGATTCCATGGATACCTGCAACAAGATATCCAAATTCATGCAGCAGTCCGGTTACGAATGCCGCGTCATCGGAATCCCCAAGACCATTGACAATGACCTTCACGGCACGGACCACTGCCCCGGTTTCGGCTCTGCCGCCAAATTTATCGCTACCTCCTGCATGGAAGTTCACCAGGACCTCCGCGTATACGACAAGGGACGCGTCACCATTGTGGAAATCATGGGCCGCCACGCCGGCTGGCTGGCCGGATCCGCAGCCCTGGCCACGTATGCGGGAGCAGGTCCGGACCTGGTTTACCTGCCGGAAGTTCCCTTCCGCATGGAGGAATTCTGGCAGGATGTGGACCGGATTTACAGGCAGAACGGAAGCTGCATGGTCGCCGTCTCGGAAGGCGTGCAATATGCAGACGGCCGCTTTGTTGCGGAATCCGGAGACAGGGACGTCTTCGGCCATACGCAGCTGGGAGGCCTGGGAGCCATGCTTGCGGAATCCGTCAAGCGGCAAACCGGGGCCAAAGTCAGAAGCATTGAACTCTCACTCCTCCAGCGCTGCGCCTCCCATGTCGCCTCCAAGACGGATATCGATGAAGCGTATATGGCGGGGAAAAACGCCGCGGGAGGCGCCCGTTCCATTCCTTTT
>OBVA01001056.1_pt1 | contig 10320 bp, 10 predicted proteins | sample 1495021 | NCBI WGS metagenome assembly OBVA01 (sample SAMEA2579965, study PRJEB22360) | human gut metagenome | biome: human gut; feature: human-associated habitat; material: faeces | place: Denmark | collected 2008/2010
GTCCCGTGGGACCCGCCGGCCGCGGCGCAGGGATGGAATATACGCTCCCCCGGGGACGCCCGCAAGGGGGCGAGGGCGTCTCCACGGGACGCACACAAATCGGGAGGACAGGGTTTTAGAAGCGGAGCGTGGCGGATCCGGTTTGCCGCCTTGTTTTCTCCCTGGTAGTGGTTTGATAGCGAGTCATTTCTCACCTCATTGGCATGAGGTTCAGTTGCTCTCTCCTCTCGCCACCACGCAGCGCGGATAGAGAAGCGGGACATCGGTACATCCGATGCCCCGCTTCTCGCAGATTCTTTTGCCACCCTACTTACTACGGGAGCTTTACTCCTTGCCCAACTCAAGCGGCTCAAGCGCTAGCGCCGCCCCCACGTCTAAAAGAGCGTCACGATCGGCTTTGGTAGGCGCCTCTGCGCACACAAGCGCGGTGGGCGAAGAAGCGCTCGGCCGAACGAGCACCCATGCGTCGCCTTCGAGCTCCACTCGAAGACTTCCCGCGGAGTGCGAAACGGAAACGGCCTTCATCCCCGCCATTTCCGCAGGATTCAATCCGGGGAGATAGTTTCTCAGCATCTGGATGGCTCCTGCGCCCATGCGAACCTCGCGGCGCCCGTAGTACATTCGCCCGAGCTCCTCATCGAGAGCATCAGATATCACGGAGAGCGGCCTGCCATCGCGGGCAATGCAGTCTGCCAGAACGGCGGCCGCAGCAAGAGCATCGCGCTCGAGTCCAAGTGCGGGTATCCCGACCCCGCCCAAGGCATCACCCGCACACGCGACGTTGCCGGCGAGCATCTCCTCGCGCATCCACATATAGCCGGCTGGGGTAACCGTCAACTGAAGACCGAGACGCGCCGCCTGCCTTCGCACGACAGATGAGACGAAAATCGGGACCACCATGCGTCCCGTAATCCCACGCTCTCGCACGAGGTAGCCCATTATGAGTGCGAGCATCTTATGGGGCGTGACATATCGTCCGAGTTCATCAATGAGCGCTATGCGCTCACCCGCACCGTCTATTGCAACGCCCCACGCAGCGCCCCGGTCGCCAACTGCCTGTTCGCACTCGTCAATCCACGGTTCCGCGGCGTCAGGATGGAGGCCGCCGAAATCCTCCTTGTCATCCGCATGAATCTCGATGACACGCGCACCGAGTGAGCCCAGAAGGCGGGCAGCATGTCCGCACATAGAACCGTACATCGGGTCACACACGACGAGAGGGGCCCGCACGGCAATGGCATCACCGTCGATAAAGCCCGAAGTACGCTCAAGATAGCGCGTCATAAGGTCAACAGGCTCGGCCTCGCCTCGCGCAGGGGGCAGCTCTGGCACGACATGGCTCTCGAGAACATCCGTGTCGCCGGACGTGGCAGGCGACCCGTCTGCCATACAGACGCGAATCCCAAAGTAGTCTGCAGGCTTATTCCCCGCCGTAAGCATGATTCCGCCAATGGCCTTGGAGTCCAGCCTCACAGCCTCGGCGAGCACACACGAGGGACAGCAAGCGTCTGAGACATAGCACCTAATACCGTGTCCGGCGACAACCTCAGCCATTTCGGGCGCAAGCGAACGAGACAAAGACCGTGAATCAAAGCCAACGTAGACACGAGCATCGGGATTCAGCTCATGGGCGAGTTCGCCAACAGCGTCCGCGATGCGCAGCGCGTCCTCGTATGGATCTCCGTCACCGACGCGCGCTTCCCACGCATCGCCAGTGAAGTTAATGACGTTCATAGCCGTATATCCTCCAAGATGACGGCAGGACAGTAAGCGACCCCACGGGCGCAAAGCCGCGCGGGGTCGCATCGATACGCGTGCGGCACAAAGGCCTGGACAGCTAGCGGATGAGATCCGCCGCTGCGCCAAGGGCCTCGAGGAACTCCGCACGAGTCGAGGGATCCTCAAGCGCGGCACGAGCGGCAACACCAGCCCAGGCAGCCGGGGTCCCCGTGTCACGGCCCTCATCAACATCGACCACGATGGCGTACATCTCCTCTTCGTCGAGAAGGCGGAGCATGGCGTCAGTGAGCTGAACCTCGCCGCCGGCACCGGGGCCCTGCGTCGCAAGAAGCTCCATTACGCGGGGAGAAAGCAGGTAGCGACCCACGATGAAGAGATGGCTGGGAGCGTCCTCGGGAGCAGGCTTCTCGACCATATTGCCCACGAGCCAGACGGCACCCGGGGCCTCGGGGTCACCACCGGAAACGCACTTCCCCCCGATAATGCCGTAACGCGAGACCTCGTCAGCCGGAACGACGCCCACCGCGATGACCGAGGCGCCGTCATGGGCATCAGAGACCTCCTTCATGCGACGACACATCTCGTGATCGGGCACGAAATAGTCGCCCAGAAGAATCAGGAAAGGATCGCCGTCCATGGCGGGCGCGGCCCGCAACACCGCGTGACCGAGGCCCAAGGGCTCATCCTGATAGACAAAAGATACAGGCAGCGAAGCAGCGTGCTCGACATCTGCCGCAAGGTCTTCCTTGCCACGCGAACGCAGGAGCTCTTCTAGCTCTCCATTCTTGGCAAAGTGCTCTTCAATGGCGGGCTTATCGTGAGAGTTGACGATGACAACGCCGTCAACCCCTTCAACCGCAAGGGCCTCCTCAACGACATGCTGAATCACGGGCAGACCCTGAACGGGCAGGAGCTCCTTGGGAACCGCCTTGGTGGCAGGAAGAAAGCGAGTGCCAAGACCAGCGGCAGGGATGATTGCCTTCACGATGCTCCATTCTCCGACGCGCAACCCACACGCGCGGGACCGACGCCAAGCGCGCAACGGTCCATGACCTGGTGTGTGGGATGGTACCGCCGCCACGCTGCGGTTGGGCGGTCTTCATACAAAGAGCGGGGTGCGTTCGGTAGACGTGAACGCATCCCGCTCATACGGTTCTAATTTGGGCGTCTGCGCACGCCGGCCTCACACAGCCGCCAGACAGCAGCCTATTCGCTATCGATGGCAACGCCCTGACGCTCTAGATAATCCATGAGGCGCCGAGTCGTGTCCTCGGACAGGGCGTGTTCCATGAGGCACGCCTCTTCGTCCGCAACGTCCTTCTCCACGCCCAGCTCGTGACTTAGGAAGCTCCTAAGCATGCGGTGGCGACGCCAAACGCGCGCGGCATACTCGCGGCCCTCTTCCGTCAGCTCGACACGGCCATAGCGAGTCTGCTCGACGAAACCGCCTTCCTTTAGAGCGGAGAGCGCCTTGTTGACGCTCGCCTTCGAGACGTCAAGTCGCTCCGAAACGTCGACCGAGCGAACGGCATTGTCGCCAGGATGTTCGAGCAGAACGCAGTAGATCGCCTCGAGATAGTCCTCACCGGCGTTCGAAAGCTCATGCCCCTCGTTCTTAGCCCTCATGCCAATACCTCCAGCTTGGAAACGCCCCCTGTAAGCCACGGTAGAACGTACGGCTTACTATGCATACAGATTATTTTACCGAGGATCCACCCGCGACAACGATGCCGCATATGACGGCAAGAACCACCCCAAGGGTAACCGCGACCACGATGATCAAGCGCCTCCTGCTCGTGCGGCGAACCATGCGCTCGTGGTAAGAGGACCCCGAAGTCGTACGGTCGAAGTCGTAGAAGCCAGTCTTGCCCGGATCCCATTCAGAGTGCGCGGGCATGCGTTAGTCCTCGATCTCGACGTCAGGAACCGTATCGCGCCACACCTTCGCGCCGAGCGCGCCAAGCTTGTCTACGAAGTGCTCATAGCCGCGCTCGATGTGATGGATGGCCGAAACTGTGGTCTCCCCCTCCGCCACAAGACCGGCGAGCACAAGCGCTGCTCCGCCGCGCAAATCGGGGGACTCAACCTGGGCTCCGGAAAGGCCCTCGACGCCACGGACGATGGCATGATGGCCCTCTACGCGGATATCAGCTCCCATGCGGGCAATCTCGCCGGCAAACATGAAGCGATTCTCGAAGATATTCTCGGTGATGACGCACTGGCCATCCGAAAGAGCGAGCATGGCCATGGTCTGAGCCTGCATATCCGTTGGGAAGCCGGGGAACGGCAGCGTCTGGATGTCCACCGCCTTAAGGCGCGTATCCGCGGAGGCAATGACGCCATCCTCCTCGCGCTCGATGTGCATGCCCATGGCTTCGTACTTCTTGAGAACGAGACCGAGGTGCTCGGGCTTGAAGCCGGTAACGTGAATGGGGCCGCCGGTCATGCCCGCAGCGGCAATGAAGGTACCGGCCTCGATACGATCGCCCACGACGGCATGCGTGACGGGATGGAGCGCAGCGACGCCCTCGATCTGAATGACGGGGGTACCCGCGCCGGTGATCTTCGCGCCCATCTCGTTAAGCATGTTGGCGAGATCGACAATCTCAGGCTCACGAGCAGCGTTGTCGATAATCGTGGTGCCGCTCGCGTGGACGGAGGCCATGATCAGGTTCTCCGTTGCGCCAACACTCGCGAACTCAAGGGTGACGTTGGCGCCAACGATGCCATTGGGCGCGCTGGCATGCATGTTGCCGTGGGTCGTCTCAAAGTGCACGCCAAGCGCCTCAAGGCCAAGGATATGCATGTCGATCTTGCGAGCTCCGAGGTTGCATCCGCCAGGCATGGCGATAACGGCCTTGCCAAAGCGAGCCAGGAGCGGACCCATAACGGCCGTCGAGGCGCGCATCTTGACGACAAGCTCGTACGGGGCCTCCCACTTGTCCACGTTCGTGGTATCGATGACGAGCGTGTGCTCATCAAGAACGTCAATCTTTGCGCCGAGACGCTTGAGGACCTTACCCATGACATGGACATCAGAGATGTTGGGGACATTCGTGAGCGTGTTCACGCCTGGAGCCATGATGGTCGCCGCCATGAGCTTGAGCGCCGAGTTCTTAGCGCCCTCGACCCTGACCTCACCGGTAATGGGATGCCCACCCTCAATCTTGATGACGTCCATGTTCCTCCAATGTTATGAGCTCACACCAAGATGGACGCCCGTCACCGAACGCCCATCAGGTCTATCCAAAGATCAATTGTAGACGAGCGGCTACTCGGATGCTGCCGTTGCGCCAGCCTTCTCGAGAAGCAGATCGCACCAGGCCATCTTGTTCTCGTAGTAGGCGCGCTGGTGGTCGCCCTCCGGCAGAGCATCGCGCTTGGCCTGCGCCTTGTCGTGCGTGCGGCGCACCGTGTCGACGTCGATGTCGTCCGTGGCACGGGCGTGGTCGGCAATGATGACGACAACGTCGTTGCAAATCTCAGCGTAACCGCCGGAGACCACGACGTCGCGCTCGTCACCGCCGTCCTCCTCGAGGCGCTTGATGCGCACGACGCCATCGCCCAACGCGCAGATCTCCGAAGCATGCCCCGGAAGAACGCCGAGCTCACCCGAGTAGGTGACAAGCGTCATCGAGGCGCACTTGCCCTCGAAGATCTGCTTGTCTGGCCTCACGAACTTGCAGGTTAGATACGCCATCCGTGCCTTCCCTACTCGGCCTTGGCCTCATCGGCAGCCATCTTGGCGGCACGCTGGCGCACGTCGTCGATGGTGCCGGCAAAGCGGAACGCCTGCTCGGGGATGTCGTCACACTCGCCGTCAATGATGGCGGCAAACGAACGGACAGTGTCCTCGATGTGCACGTAGCAGCCGGGATTACCGGTGAATTTCTCGGCCACATGGAACGACTGGGACAGGAACTGCTGGACCTTACGGGCGCGGTCTACAACGAGACGTTGCTCCTCGGAGAGCTCGTCCATACCGAGAATCGCAATGATGTCCTGAAGGTCCGTGTACTCCTGCAGAAGCTCCTGGACAGCCGTGGCGACGCGGTAATGCTCCTCGCCGACGACGCTCGGGTCGAGGGCGTCAGAGGAGCTGGCCAGCGGGTCGACGGCCGGGTAGATGCCGAGCGAGGCGATGTTACGGGACAGGACCGTCGTGGCGTCCAGGTGCGTGAACGTCGTGGCGGGGGCCGGGTCGGTCAGGTCGTCTGCGGGGACATAGACGGCCTGGACGGACGTGATGGAGCCCTCGCGGGTCGAGGTGATGCGCTCCTGGAGGTCACCCATCTCGGTTGCCAGCGTGGGCTGGTAGCCGACGGCAGACGGCATGCGGCCGAGAAGTGCGGAGACCTCAGAGCCAGCCTGGGAGAAGCGGAAGATGTTGTCGATAAATAGCAGCACGTCTTGGCCCTGGTCACGGAAGTACTCGGCCGTGGTAAGGCCGGCCAGGCCAACACGCAGACGTGCTCCAGGCGGCTCGTTCATCTGGCCATAGACCAGGCAGGTCTTGTTGATGACGCCAGACTCGCTCATCTCGAGGTACAGGTCGGTACCCTCACGGGTGCGCTCGCCAACGCCGGTGAACACGGACGTGCCACCGTGCTCCTGGGCGAGGTTGTTGATGAGTTCCTGAATCAGGACCGTCTTGCCGACGCCGGCGCCACCGAACAGGCCGGTCTTGCCGCCGCGGACGTAGGGCTCGAGAAGGTCGATGGCCTTGATGCCGGTCTCGAAGATCTCGGTCTGGGTCGTGATGTCCTGGAACTGGGGCGCAGGACGGTGAATCGGGTAGTACTGCACGCTCTCGGGCACGGGCTTGCCATCAACGGGCTTGCCAGCGACGTTCCAGACGCGGCCGAGCACTGCCTCGCCCACGGGCATCATCATGGGAGCGCCCGTATCGTGCACGCGCAGGCCGCGCTGCAAACCGTCGGTGGACTCCATGGCGACGCAGCGAACGACGTTGCCGGGGAGCTCGCTCTCGACCTCGAGCGTGACGTTGATAGCGCCAATGGGCGTCTCGCCCTTGACGACAAGCGCGTTGTAAATCGCGGGCACGCCCTCGTCGAACTTGACGTCGACGATGGAGCCCACGATGCGGATGACGGTGCCATCGCCGGCGCCGCGCTTCATGTAGTCGAGGGCGGCCTCCTCAAGCACCGTGCGCTTTTCAGTGGTTTCTGCCATCAGTTGTCCTCCAATGCGGACGCGCCGCCGATGATCTCGTTCAGCTCCGTGGTGATGGAGCCCTGCCTCACGCGGTTATACGTGCGACTCAGGTTGGTGATAACGTCCTCAGCGTTCTCAGTCGCCGAGTGCATGGCACGACGGCGTGCGCCGTGCTCGGCAGCCGCAGAGTCAAGCATCGCGTGGAAGATGACGGTGCGGACGTATGCCGGGATGAGGTAGCCCAGGACCTCGGAGGCCGACGGCTCGAACTCGAACGGACTGTTGAGGTCATGCTCGAGGGTCGACATGGCCTCGGGGTTGCGGGGCTTGTTGGGCATCTTGAACGCGTCCGGGTTAATCGGAAGCAGCTGCTCGTTGACGAGCGTCTGCTCAACACGGTTCTTGGCGTGCCAGTAGACGAGCTCGACGCGGTCAATGGAGCCCTTGGCGTAGGAGTCCATCACATATGCGGCGATCTGGTCTGCCTGGTCCATCGTGGGCTCCGAAGAGGTTCCGGTAAACGAGATGACTGGCTCGACGCCGCGGTAAGTGAAGTAGTCCGTGGGTTTGCGACCGCTCGTGATGAGCTTGCACGCAATGCCCTTCGCCTTCAGCGCGTCCATCTTGCGCTGCACGTCTCGCTGGGGCTGCACGTTGAAGCCGCCAGCTAGGCCGCGGTCAGAAGCGATGACGATGAAGAGGACGTTCTTCTCCTCGGCATGCTTCGCGAGCAGCGGCTGGCGCTCGTCGAGGCTCGCGCCTACGACGGCGCCCATCATGCGGCTGATGGCGTCCTTGTACGGCTCGGCCTCCTCGGCACGCTCAAGCGCCTTGCGGATCTTCGCCGTGGAGACCATCTCCATGGTGCGCGTGATCTGCGAGGTCGCCTTGACCGAGGAGATACGCCTCTGTATTTCGCGGAGATTCGACATAAGCCGATGCCTTACGCCTTCCCCTGATCGTCGGCGGAAGCGGTCGCTGCGGCCTCGGCCTCAAGGTCAGCCTTCCTCGGGTGCTGGAGGAGGAACTGCTTCTTGAAGCTGGCGATGTGACCCTTCAGACGCTCAGCGGTGTTGTCAGAAATCTTGCTCGTGCGAACCTCGCGACGCAGTGCCTCGTGGCGCTCCTGCATGTAGACGGCAAGGCCGTCACGGAACGGGCAGATCTGGTTGATGTCAAGATCGTCCAGGAAGCCCTCCTTGCCTGCGAACAGGGCAATGATCTGGTCTGCCACGTCAAGGGCGGAGTAGCGGGACTGCTTGAGCAGCTCAGTCATACGGGCACCGTGCGACAGCTGGTACTGCGTGGAGGCATCGAGGTCGGAGCCGAACTGGGCAAACGCCTGCTTCTCAGCATAGCTGGCGAGGTCCAGACGCAGCGTGCCGGCGACCTGCTTCATGGCCTTGAGCTGAGCGGCACCGCCGACTCGCGACACAGAGATGCCCACGTCGACAGCAGGGCGCTGACCCTGGAAAAACAGGTTGGACTGCAGGTAGATCTGACCGTCGGTGATCGAAATCACGTTCGTCGGGATGTAGGCGGAAACGTCGCCCTCCTGCGTCTCGATGATCGGAAGTGCCGTGAGCGAGCCGCCGCCATTGGCGTCGGAGAGCTTGCACGCACGCTCGAGCAGACGAGAGTGCAAGTAGAAGATGTCGCCAGGATAGGCCTCGCGTCCAGGCGGACGGTGCAGCGTAAGCGACATCTGACGGTAGGCCACGGCCTGCTTGGACAGGTCGTCGTAGATGACGAGTGCGTGGCCGCCGGGATGCTCGGCATCCGCGGGGTTCCCGTTGGCGTCGTTGTACATGAAGTACTCGCCAATGGCAGCGCCGGCCATAGGCGCGATGTACTGCATCGGAGCGGAATCCGCAGCGGTAGCAGCAACGATAATCGTCTTGTCGAGAACGCCGTGGGCCTTCAGCGTGCCCTTGATAGCAGCGACCGTGGAGGCCTTCTGGCCGATGGCAACGTAGACGCAGACCATGTCAGTCTTGGCCTGATTGACGATGGCGTCGATGGCGATAGCCGTCTTGCCCGTCTTGCGGTCGCCAATGATGAGCTCACGCTGGCCGCGACCGATGGGGACCATGGCGTCGACGGCGAGCAAGCCCGTCTGGACGGGCTCGCAGACCGGCTGGCGCTGCATAATGCCAGGGGCCTTGAACTCGATGGGGCGGCGGGCCGTCGTGTTGATGGGACCGCGGCCGTCGATGGGCTGGCCGAGCGGGTTCACAACGCGGCCGAGCATGGCCGGGCCAACGGGGATGTCCATGACGCGGCCCGTGGTGCGAACCTCATCACCCTCCTTGATGGCGTCGACGTCACCGAACAGGACGGCGCCGACCTCGGCCTCGTCGAGGTTCTGGGCCAGGCCGTAGACGCTCTTGCCCGACGTGGAGCTGGTGAACTGGAGCAGCTCGCCGGCCATGGCGGTCTTGAGACCGGAGATGTGCGCGATGCCGTCTCCCACCTCGGTGACGACAGACGCCTCCTGCTCGTCAACCGTGGCGTTGATCTGCGATAGCTGCTCACGCAGCGTTCGCATGATCACCTCGGAGCTGATCTTGTCTGCCATTAATCATCACTTCCAATAAAGGTCGAGGAGAGCGTCTTGCGGATGTTGGCAAGCTGGGCCCTGACCGAGGCGTCATAGCGATTGCCGCGAGCCTCGAGCACGACGCCGCCGATGATGGACGGGTCAACGCGCTCAACCAGATACACCGGGGCGTTCAGGTCCTTCTCGGCCTTGGCAATGACCTTCTCGCGAAGGTCGTCATCCAGGGGAACGGCGGTCGTCACCGTGACGGAGACGGTCTTGTCCTCGCTGTCGAGAATCTCCTTGTACGTGCGCGCGACGTCATCAACGAGGTTCAGATCGTCCTCGCTGCGCATGGCAGCGAGGGTCTCGAGAACCTCAGGTGAGAACTTGAGGGCGTGGTTCCACTGGACCAGGTCCTTGTTAGCCCTGCCCTCCTGACGCGCGGCATCGATGAGCGCGCGAGCATACTTCTCGGACTTCTCCTGATCGCTACGCTTCGTTGTCATGACCGGTGCCCACTTCCGCGAGATACTTCTCGGCCAGCTTACGCTGGTCCGCCTCGCTGAGGTCGTTGCCAATGATCTTGCTGGCGATCTCGACGGACAGGTCGACGACGGAGCTCGAGAGCTCAATCATGGCCTTGCGGCGCTCGGAGCTGACGGCGTCGCGCGCCTTGGCGACCGTGCCGGCCGCGTCCTCCTGTGCCTTGGCGAGGATGCGAGAGCGCTCGGCCTCGGCCTCACGCTTGGCCTTGGCGACGATCTCGTCGGCCTCGTGACGGGCCTCGGCAATCTGCGCCTGGTACTCGCGGTGCTCCTTCTCGGCGGCGGCCCCCTCCATAGGTGGGGGGGCGAGGCTTGGGT
>OBVA01001061.1_pt1 | contig 10306 bp, 9 predicted proteins | sample 1495021 | NCBI WGS metagenome assembly OBVA01 (sample SAMEA2579965, study PRJEB22360) | human gut metagenome | biome: human gut; feature: human-associated habitat; material: faeces | place: Denmark | collected 2008/2010
ATTTTCTTTTAAAAAAAAGCCAATTCGCCGTTGTTAGCCAAGCTGAACCGGCCAGTTGACCCATGTGGATCGGAAAAATCAGATTGCCAGCGCCAAAGAACATACCGAACAAAAGTGACCCTAGTGTCAAATACTGGCGCTTTGTGAGTGTGGCTTGTGGTGACATTGATATCCCTCCATTTAATCAAAACGATTGCCGACAGCGTCTTGACTGTAAGAAGGTTTTCAAAGGAGTTGGCTAATTAACCAAAAGAAAAGCCCTTAACAGTCGAGACTGTTAAGGGCGCGAATCACGCTGTACCACCTTAATTTACCGCTACGTCACCGTAAGCGGCCTTACCGTGTACGGCCAGTTGCCTGGCGATACACGATTGCTATAATGGGCGCAATCCCAACCGAAGCTTCCAAAGTCACCTCGGCAACTCGTAGACTACTTTCCCAAAGCTACCAGAGGTCTCTTCCCACCAACCGAGACTCGCTGACACCGACAACTCAGGTACTCTTCTACTCATCGTTTTTAGTCGTTTGTTGAATTGTTGTTTATTTTACGAAAAAAACGACAGATGTCAACTAAAAAGTTCAGAGCGCAAACAGGCGCGTTTAGAAACCGGAGCATAAGCGGCCCAAAGCCTAAATGGCCGGACCTTGGCCATTTAGACTTGGGGGTCCTTATGAGCAGGTTTCTGCGCCTGTTTGCGCGTTTCGAAAGTAGAGCATAAGCGGCCCCAAGCCTAAATGGCCGGGCTTTGGCATTTAGGCTTGGGGTCCTTATGAGCAGGTTTCTGCGCCTGTTTGCGCGTTTTGAAATCTCCGAGATCAAGTAGTCCCTTAGTAGTCAACACGGTTCTAAGCAAAATTTGCGCAAACAAAAACCCTCCGCACTGATGCGAAGGGTTAAAGCAATCTATTAACCTACGACTTCAACCGTCGCAGTCAAAACTCCGGCTGAAGGAATCTGTGAATTCGGCATTGCAATATCCAATTGATTAGGGTTGCCAGCTGCAAAACTACCGGTATCATTAACAGTCCGATACCAAACAGTGCCATCAGATAATGTGATCTTCAGACGGGTACCTTTCGGGAATACGGAGAGGTTAGCAGCAACGCCGCCGTAACCCAAACCAGACCCAAGCACGGACGGATCATAGAAACTTAACTTGAAAGTACCTTTGTTGGTGGTTGTTTCCGTCGAAGCTGTTGTAGCAGCGCTTGATGAAGCAGAAGCGGCTGGAGCAGGAGATGCTGAACAGGCAGCCGCAGCATTTTGAGCTGCTTGTTGTGCTTCCTGTTGTGCTTTTTCAGCAGCCGCCTGTTCAGCAGCCGCTTGTTCTGCTGCCGCCTGTTCAGCAGCTGCTTGTTCTTCGGCAGCTTTAGCAGCGGCAGCTTTTTGATCAGCAATCTGATGTGCTGCTTCGGCAATATCATTCGTGCCGACTGTGAAGGTGATTTCTTTTTTAGGATTGATCAGTGAATGTGCATTCGCCTGTTCAACTTTAGCCTCATTGCTTAACACAATTGACTTTGCGTTTACGTGACTACTATCGTTATCTGCATCGGCGTGATCGGCAATCGCTTCGACCTTTTGTGAATGGTTACTTGCCATCCCTAATAATGGTGCGACACTGAGTAACGCGATGATAGATAATTTAATTTGCTTAGTAAAGATAAATATTCACTCCTAATATTTTGAATAGTCGTCGTTTTGTTCCCCCGAGAACACAAGACGAAGTATATAGGGGTGGTATGTCAGTAAAATACCAACATCATTACAAATATACTCAATTCAGTAATATTGTTACGTTCGTGTAACAAACGGAATGTTAAAATTTTTCGTAACAATCAGTGAACTTTTCTCGAAAAAGTGGGTTGAGACCTTGAAGTTACTGTGATATTGACCAATTTTCTACCACAATTTGTGAATTTTTTGGAAATTTATGGGAGCCTAAACTTTAACTCTGATCGTTCATGATACAATTCAATGACTAGCCTAAACGGTGCTTTTGAGAATCAGGTATAATGAAGCTGAACTGTCAAGGAGGCCGAATTCGTGGCAATGTATCGGGAAAAACGTTTTGAAGAGATAAAAAAACTGTTGGCAGCACGCAGCGAGTTGAGTATCGAGGATATTATGAAGGCGGTTGGTGTTTCACGAGATACCGCACGCCGAGATATTGTTGCGCTTGATGCGCAAGGCGTTGCGAGACGAACTCGTGGCGGGTTGGTGTCTCTTAGCTTTGGTCACACGATTCCCAGCTACTCTGCGCGGCTGAAACGATTTTCAACTCAGAAAACAAAGATGGCTAAGTCAGCATTGACGTTAATCAAACCTGGCGGCGTTTATTTCATTGATGATTCGACAACCTTATTAAAATTGTCGCAGTCCATTCGACAACCGGTGACAGTTTACACGCACAGTTTAGACAATGCGATCGCACTCTCAGTTGAAGAACGTGTTAATTTACATCTTTTTGGTGGCAAACTGGATCATCACGCCCGGTTCTTCTTTGAACCAACGATGCTTGAAACACTTCGCCGAATCGCCTTTGATGCGGCATTTATCGGTGCAACGGCTATTGCCGAAGATGGGGTTTACTTTTCCTATATGGAAGATGCTCAGGTGAAGCAGGCAGCGGCGTTATCAGCACGCCGGGTGGTCGTGGTTTCTGAAACCGAAAAGTTTCAGATTGAAGCGCCTTATCGCGGGCTGGAACTCGGCCAGATTACCACACTTATTACGGATAAAAAATTATCGCGAACGCACAAGCAATGGTTTGCCCCACAGACACAGTTTCTGCTTGGCGACTAACAACTGCTTGACTAAAAAGGGATTGATACCTATTCAACAGCTAATAAATGATCCGGGGATTCGCACGAGTGAGGAGGTGCGTTCATGGTAAAGCCACTCGTCACCATCATTGTGCCGGTTTATAATCTTGAAGCCTATGTGGCTCACGGCTTGAAAAGCTTAATTGAACAAACGTATTCTCATTTGCAAATCATTGTGATCGATGATGCCTCAAAAGATCATTCTCCGCAGATCATTGCGCATTTCGCAGAACTGGATTCGCGTATTCAACCGATTCTGAAGCAGGTGAATCATGGGGTTTCGGCTGCACGCAATAGCGGTTTGGCCCTAGCCAAGGGCGATTTAGTTGCTTTCATGGATGGCGATGACTGGTACGAGCCGGACTTTATTGCTCACGCCGTTGACATGATGGCGCGTGGTTGGGATCTCATTGCGATGCCGTTTTATCGGGATGATCCTGACCCGCGACCGGTGCATGAGGCTTTACGCAAGCCTAAGCAACTCACCCGGGAAGGCCTAATTCGGCAAATGCTTCATCCAATTGGTTATATTCGCGGTTATTTATGGAATAAAGTTTTTCGACGTGATGTCATCGAGCAAGTCAGGCTACGTTTTGATGAAAGCATGACAATTATGGAAGATGAACTGTTCACGGCGACTTACGTGATGGCCACTCACCGGTTTCTTTACACCGGGCATCCAGCTTATCATCATGTTGTTCGTCGAGACTCAGCGACCCAATCGTTGGGGATCATCGGTGCGGTTCCGCAGCAGCTATATGCGCTTTGGCGGATTCATCAAGTTTTACGAGTCGCACGACGAACAGAAAAGGTCACTAAGAAAGAGGCAATTAAGATTGAACATTGATCATTGGAGGCGCGGGCGTTGACAGAACATTTAATGACTTATCGCCAGCTTAAGCAAAAAGCAAAAGGGCAATTAAAAGAAGGCACGAATCGGCGCGATTTGATGCTGGCTTATTTGTTACCGAGTTTAATTCAGGCAGCTGTCGCTATCATCACGTACTTGATGGTCTTCGCCTTAATTCAAAAATTCGGCATTGACAAAGCTTTGACTGATCCAGATGGATTCCAGAATTATCTGCAAAGTGGCAATCGTACCGGAAGTATGAATACGATTCAAAGTTTGGTCAATACGATGCTGATTCAAGGGGTCAATTTTGGCGTGCTAGATCTTGTACGCCGTAAAGAGCGAGTTCAACCACTGCATGCGCTGCTAGGCCTATTTAACGGTCAGTGGTTCTGGGGTGCCATCTCATTATGGATCTTTATGTATTTCTTGACGTTGATGGGGCTGTCATTTTTCTTGATTCCTGGAATACTACTTGCATTGGGCTGGCGTCAGGCCTTTTGGGTCTTTAAAGATGGTCATGAAACCAATCAGCGCTTTTCCTCGATATCGGCGTTGATCGGTTCTTGGCGACTGATGCGCGGCTTCAAAGGCGATTTGCTCGGCCTGTATGTTTCCATGATCGGTTGGTATCTTCTGGAAAACATCACGTTCCATTTATTTGACTGGGCGATCAATCCATACTTGCAATTGGTTCACGCTAACTATTATGAAAATCGGCGCGCTTACAAGATCGCGGCTCAAGCGGCTCAATCATGACTAAAGCTGAATCGTTGTCGCCAGCTGCGAGACGGGGTATACTGACCGCGATCTCAACAAAATGAATTGTATATCGGTATTAGCATTTTGAAGGTGAGGCAAAAGACGATGGAAACTGAAGCCTATATGACACTTGCCGAAGTGAAAGCTCGGCAAGCCGCCTTAAAAGATAAAGTACCGCTAGATCAGGCTATTGCTGAAAATATTCAAAACTGGGCTCAGTGGTTGCTTGATGAAGGTTTCGAGGGCAGTTACTTCACGGCTAAGATTGACGGTGATACTATCAACATTACCGATTTAGATGGCCACCCAGCCGCCAGCATCAGCACCGATGCGCCAAGTTACGTCGAAGCATTTAAAGACAGTGATCGCATGACGATGATGGCCATTCAAACCAAACTACGCAGGTTGATCGATCGGCAGGTTTTAAAGTCGCAGTGAGCGCGAGCCAGCGCTTTTAGAAACAGGAGCCTAAATGGCCGGTTAGGTTCGAGGTTCTTATGTGTAGGTTTCTGCGATGGCGAGCGCGTTATAGACAGCAAGCCAAGCATCAAAAAGCAAGCCTAAAAGCGAAAACGACCGCAGATCAATCAAGCTCGTTTAGGCTCGAGTCACTTATATATGAGCTCCGGTAGTGACAACCAAACAACGTTTCACCCAAAAGCACCGCCAGTCGCTAACCATTAAAAGGTTAACGACTGGCGGTGCTTTTGAGTGCTTTGTCAGACTAGTAAAGTTTCATCTGATTCAATGGCCAATAGCGCCAAACAACAACTGATTGAATTTTTGACTTATCAACAAATCCAAAATCGCGGCTGTCATGGGATACTAGCCGATTATCACCCATCACGAAGTATTTGCCGGCTGGTACCTTAGCAGATTTCGTTGAGGAAAGGGTTTTGATGTTGAAGTCATTGGTGAATTTAATCGTTGAAGCATCAAGTCCCTGCTGACTGGCCCATTTATTAATCTCGTCGGTGGCAAACTTTTTGTTCAAGTATGGTTCGGCAATCTTCTTGCCGTTCACTGACAATTGATTATCTTTTGAACTAACGGTGTCACCAGGCATGCCAATGACACGTTTAATATAGAGAGAACCAGGCCGATCAGGGGCATTAATAACCACGATATCGTTTCGCTTAGGCTTTTTGACGCGGATAGAATACAAACGATCACCGTTTTCCAAAGTCGGTTGCATCGAAGTTCCTTGCACCACATCTTTGCTCAACACATAGCGCATCAGTAGTTGACTGGCAAAGAAGATAACGGCAAAAAGGACAAGGAATTCGAGCACCGTTTTTAAGGTGGAATGACTGTTATTTTTCACAATGACACCTTCCGGAACAGAATAACTTCAGTCTACCACAAGCCGAACGCTCGCGACTAGGAAGATCACCGGTCAATTTAATCGTATTTTGGGAAAAAGCCGCTATTTTCGGCTTGCCGGCATAAATCGACAATTTGCGCATATTCGGCTAACATCAGGCACCAACGATGCGGCAAACTTGTATACCCGTATGCAAGTCCAGCTAAACCGCCAACAAGCGCGCCAGTTGTATCGGTAGCGCCACCTTGGTTCACGGTTTGTAAGACGGCATCGTGATAGTCCGGTTTACTTTGCAGTGCCTTAAGTGTGCGTGCTAACAAACTGATCGGATCGGTAGCACTCCCATCAGGCCACTTATCATCTGCCAAGGCTGCTTGAAAAGCTTCAAAAATTGGCTGGTAAGGCTGCGTGGTTCCAAAATAACTACCTGCTTTGTCGATACCAGTGGCAATGGCACTCGGTAAATCTGGCGTCGCGCCAAGTAATTCAACGGCAATTTGCATGTAAATGCCAGCAGCAACCAAGTTTTCAGCGTCTTGGTTAGTAATATGAACAAAAGTTTCAAGTACCTTAACACCTTCAGCTTTTTGAAAAAGACTCGTGTCAAACGTTTGATAGGCGAAAAAGGCGAATGGCAAGATTCGAATGAGTGCCCCGGGTTCTTTGGGGGCGGCAACTGATTGGCCAGTTTTAAGTGCTGTTTCAATGCTTGGCCAGATATCCGGACTGCGTTTGCCATAAGGAGCATACTTACCCGCGGTGAACCAAGCTTGGTAAGCCTTGATTAAGGCTTGTTCATCAAAACCGTGCTGCAAGGCATCTAATCCGGCTAACGCGAGTCCAGTTTCGTCAGAGTAGGTGCCAGCAGGTTGGTTAAAGGTGCCATAACCCTTCATGGTTGTCACCGGTGCAGCGGTTAATTCAGCCGCATTTTGTCCCTTAACTGGCAATCCCAACGCATCACCGATCGCAAAACCAACGGTGCCGTGAATCAAGCGTGATTCCATGATACCCATTTAGGTTCCCCCTCTATATATATGTCGTGTCGTGATTTTGACATTTTCTCAGGTCATCCGAGGCACACTTAACCTTGTCAAAGGGCAGACCACATATAAATTCTTTGATATTACTATGGAGCTATTATTTCGCTAGAACGCATAAAATTGCAAAAAATTTGCTCCGTTGTAAAAATAACCATGCTGTGATAGCCTAGCAAGCAGTGACTATTTTCAGAAAGAGCGTGAATAAGGGAGCTAGAGCCAGTGTCATCATTGTGTCAATTGGCATTGAGGCTACTCGCATGCAAACTGTCACAGCTTGCGAAGTGGTTTCAGCAAACGCTCTAAGCAACCAATCAGCTGTCGTTTTTTATACGTTTTAGTATAGGAGGAATCATGAGTGTTCTTACCGTAACCGGCCTGTCACAGCGCTTTTTAGACAAAGTGTTGTACCAAGATGCCAGTTTTCAAGTAAATATCGAAGACCACCTTGGCGTGATCGGGCAAAATGGGGTCGGCAAGAGTACCCTCATTAAGATTCTGACAGGGGCACTGACGCCTGATGCAGGTAAAATCGTCTGGCAGAAGCACTTACATGTTGGCTATTTGGATCAGTATGCGAATCTTGTACCCGGCCAAACAGTTATTGAATTTTTGCGGACCGCGTTTAGTGATCTCTACCGTAAAGAAGCAAAAATGAATCAGATTTATGCCGATTATGCTAATCATCCCGATGACGATTTACTGGCCAAAGCAGGCGAGCTGCAACAAGAGCTTGAAGCGGGCGATTTTTATGATCTGGAAACAACGATTCAAACTGTTGCTGAAGGCCTTGGAATTACAGCAATGGGGATGGATCATCCTGTTGAAGCATTGTCTGGCGGCCAGCGATCGAAGTTAATCTTGGCAAAATTGTTACTTGAAAAGCCGGATATGTTGCTCCTGGACGAACCGACAAACTATCTTGATGTGTCGCATATTGCCTGGCTAACGGACTGGCTCCAAAATTTTGAGGGCGCGTTTATCGTGATCTCACATGATTTTGATTTTCTAGAAAATGTAACCAATGCTGTCTTAGATATTGAGTTCGGGCAAATCACAAAATACACCGGAACGTTAAAACAAGCCATGCGCCAAAAAGAGGCCGATCATGAGACTTATTTGAAGGCCTTTGCCAAGCAGCAAGAGACGATTAAGAAAACTGAGGCGTTTATTCGGAAGTTTAAGGCAGGCACGCGCGCCACGATGGCTAAAAGCCGTGAAAAGCAGCTGGCGCGAATGGACAAATTGACGCCTCCTGGGACGCGATCCAAGGCGCATTTGGCGTTTCCGTATGCGCCTGTTAATCGACAAATCTTGGTGGATGTTAACGATTTGGTTGTTGGCTATGACAAGCCATTATTACAACCAATGAACTTTTCGGTTGCAAAAGATCAGATCATTGCTTTCGAAGGCTTCAATGGTGTCGGAAAATCGACGTTGTTAAAAACATTGCTCGGCCTTTTACCGGCGATCAGTGGCAACGTTGAAATAGCTGACAATGTTGTTTTTGGCTACTATGAACAAGAGTTGCACTGGGATCAACCTAAACAAAGCCCAGTGCAGTATTTGGAGCAACGGTTCCCAGCGCTCACGCAGAAAACCGTTCGACAGGTCTTATCACGCACTGCACTGACCAGTGAAGAGGCGAACAATCCTCTGACGATGTTGTCAGGGGGCGAACAGGCTAAGGTCAAGTTGGCTGACCTAATGCTCCAAACGACTAATATTCTAGTGATGGACGAGCCGACGAATCATTTGGACGACGACACCAAAAACGCTTTGCGTGAAGGCTTGCAACAATATCCTGGCGCAGTTTTACTAGTTTCCCATGAAGCTGGCTTCTATGATAGTTCCTGGGTTGACACAGTTGTGAACGTTGAACAGTTGCAAGTTAAAGCCTAACGTTTCGAAAAAATCGACGGGCATGACCATCAATGATGTTTATGCTGTTATCTATAAAAAGACTTGCTGCTGTATGAACGTTCATACTGGCAGCAAGTTTTTTTTAGTCGAAATTTGGATAATTCGGTTTGTGTTTCGAACATACTGAATGGGTGGTGATTAAACATGCCAGACCAGTTGGGTATAAGTATAAGTCAACTGATCAGTCACCTGAACGTGCGTATTCTCATGGCCGGTGATGGTCTTGGCAAGGCTGGCAGCAGTTTTAAGACCAATTGGTGTCGCCAGATCCGGTAACAAGTCGCTTAAAGTTGTTTGCTCTTCAATCTCGTACGTCAAAGAATGACTTTGAAAAGGTATCCGTTGGGCTGTCAGCCAAACTTTGAAGCTTGTCATCCGGGCGGGGTCCGCCTGATAAACTGGTGGTAGCTGCAATCCTAAAAGCGAGGCCGCTTGTTCAAGCAAAGCGTCAGACTGTGCAGTTTGAAAGTTAAGCACCACGGTTTGGCTAGCCCAGTTCATCAGCAGTTTTAGGTCTTGAGGTTTAAGTGTCGGCAACTGGCTGACAAACAACATATCGGCATTAAGCGGCTTGTGTAATTTGCGCCAGTCAGCCACGATAAATTGAGCTTTAGTATCGGCTTGTTGATGCATGCGCTCTTTTGCAAAGGCGAGCATGGCAGACGACCAATCAATGAGCGTCAGTTCCTGAACCCATGGCATCATTTGAACAGCGTAGCGGCCAGTTCCGGCAGCTAAGTCGATCGCCGAATGCGCAGGCAGCAATTGCGTTGAACGCAGCCATGCGATGACATCGTGTGCGATAGGCAAACGCGACGCCTGCTCTGCCGCGGCATAATCAGGCGCAAATGCGTTCCAAAAAGCTTGATCCTCTGTCATAGTGCGTGCTTTTCCTTTCTTGAAAAACTTTTTTAAAAAAGTGGTTGACTTGAGTGAGCAAACTGCGTAGTATAGTACGAGTTGTCAGTCATAAAAACAGTTTAAACCGCACAGCGATTTAAAAAAAGATGTTGACAACGAGTTGCCAATTTGATATTCTTAGTAAGTTGTCGCTTGGCGACAAAGTGGTCCTTTGAAAACTGAACAAAGTTTCGTTTAAATGTGCAGGGTCCTTGGTACTTCGGTACCGAGGCAAGAAGTAACATTTGCGAAGTCAATTCGCTAGAACAACAAATCGAGCTATTCGAACAGCTCATATTTATATGAGAGTTTGATCCTGGCTCAGGATGAACGCTGGCGGCGTGCCTAATACATGCAAGTCGAACGAGTTCTCGTTGATGATCGGTGCTTGCACCGAGATTCAACATGGAACGAGTGGCGGACGGGTGAGTAACACGTGGGTAACCTGCCCTTAAGTGGGGGATAACATTTGGAAACAGATGCTAATACCGCATAGATCCAAGAACCGCATGGTTCTTGGCTGAAAGATGGCGTAAGCTATCGCTTTTGGATGGACCCGCGGCGTATTAGCTAGTTGGTGAGGTAACGGCTCACCAAGGCGATGATACGTAGCCGAACTGAGAGGTTGATCGGCCACATTGGGACTGAGACACGGCCCAAACTCCTACGGGAGGCAGCAGT
>OBVA01001072.1_pt1 | contig 10271 bp, 7 predicted proteins | sample 1495021 | NCBI WGS metagenome assembly OBVA01 (sample SAMEA2579965, study PRJEB22360) | human gut metagenome | biome: human gut; feature: human-associated habitat; material: faeces | place: Denmark | collected 2008/2010
CGTAGGCGATGACGGCCAGTTCACCGGCTTCGACCTCGACCTCGCTGCAGAGGTGTGCCGCCGCAACAGTTGGGAGGTCGAGTACGAGCCGATCGACTGGGACGCCAAGGACACCCAGCTCAACTCCGGCGTGATCACCTGCATCTGGAACGGCTTCACCATGGAGGGTCGCGAGGATGACTACACCTTCTCCGCCCCCTACATGAAGAACGGCCAGGTCGTCGTCGTGAAGAAGGACTCTGGCATCTCCAGCCTCGCCGACCTCGCGGGCAAGAACGTCATCACCCAGACCGACTCCGCCGCTCTCGAGGTGCTGCAGGGCGACAAGGCAGACCTCGCGGCGACGTTCGCCGGCCTCGAGACCATCGGCGACTACAGCACCGCGTTCATGCAGCTCGAGTCCGGCGCCGTTGACGCCGTTGTCTGCGACCTCTCCATCGCCCAGTACCAGCTCTCCGCAAAGCCCGACGCCTATACCAAGCTTGACGAGGACCTCTCCACCGAGAACTACGCCGTGGGCTTCAAGAAGGGATCCCAGGCCCTCGCCGACAAGGTCACCGAAACCCTCAAGGCCATGGACGCGGACGGCTTCGTCAAGGACCTCTGCGAGAAGTACGCGAGCTACGGCATCTCCTACGAGAACTGGGAGCTCAAGTAGCCAAGGCTCGCCGGCTCGGAGCTCCGCGCGGCAGCGCACAAAACACCCGGCATGCGCCGGCGGCGCCACATCCCAGGCACCGCCGGCGCGAACGGTACAGGAGGCACCATGGACATAGCAACGATGACGGGCATGCTGATACAGGGCTTTGGCGTGTCGCTCAAGCTCTTTATGCTCACGCTCATCGGAGCCATCCCCCTGGGCATACCGGTGGCCCTCGCCCGAATGAGCCGCCTGCGCCCGCTGTCGCTGCTCGCGCGGGCGTTCATCAGCGTGTTGCGCGGAACACCCCTCATGCTGCAGATGTTCGCGATCTACTTCTCCCCTTATTACGTCTTCGGCATTCAACTCACGCCGGACTCCAAATGGCATGCCTGCGTCGTGGCGTTCATCATCAACTACGCCGCGTACTTCGCGGAGATCTACCGCTCGGGCATCCAGTCCATACCGCGTGGCCAGTATGAGGCTGCCGAGGTTCTCGGCTATTCGAGTGGTCAGACGTTCTTCCGCATCGTCCTCCCCCAGGTTGCCAAGCGCATCCTCCCCGCCATGGGAAACGAGGTCATCACCCTCGTGAAGGACACCTCGCTCGCCTTCTCCATCGGAGTCGCCGAGATGTTCTCAACCGCCAAGGCGCTCGTGGCGTCTCAGGTGAGCATGGTGCCGTTTGCCATCGCCGCGCTCTTCTACTGGGTGTTCAACTTCCTGGTAAAGATCGCGCTTGGCGTACTCGAGAAGAAACTCGACTACTACCACGACTAGGAGGCATCGATGCCTGAAGCCATAACAACATGCAACAGCGCGACGAACCAGCGAGTCGTCTCGATTGAGGGCGCGCGCAAGTCATTTGGCGACACCGAGGTGCTCAAGGGGATTACGCTCGAGGTCAAGCGCGGAGAGGTCGTAGCTATCATCGGCGCGTCCGGCGGCGGAAAGTCGACGCTGCTTCGCTGTATGACACTACTCGAGAAGCTCGACGGCGGAAGCCTTTCCTATGGAGACGTGAGGGTCGCCGCGGATGACGGGAGCGGATGCTCGCGCTACGGCGACGTGGGCGTCCTCAAGGCCGCACGCCAGCGCTTTGGCCTGATGTTTCAAGCCTACAACCTCTTCCCGCACATGAGCGTCCTGCACAACGTCACGGACGCTCCCATCCACGCGCAGCACCGCAATAAAGACGAGGTCGAGGCGCAGGCGCGCGAGCTCCTCGCAAAGATGGGCCTCACCGGCAACGAGGACAAGGTTCCCTGTCAGCTCTCCGGAGGCCAGCAGCAGCGCGTGAGCATCGCGCGTGCCCTCGCCATGAATCCCGAGGTGCTCTTCTTCGACGAACCTACAAGCGCGCTTGACCCGGAGCTCACCGCGGAAGTGCTGCGCGTCATCAAGAGCCTCGCCGCCGAACAGATGACCATGGTGGTCGTGACGCACGAGATGAGCTTCGCACGCGAGGTCGCGGACCGCGTCGTCTTCATGGACGGCGGCAGCATCGTCGAGCAGGGCACGCCCCAGCAGGTCTTCGAAAGCCCCCAGCACCCCCGCACCCGCGAGTTCCTCTCCCGCTACACGCAGTAGCCGACTAACCCGGACACGCAAAAAAGGACAGTCCCTTTTGCAGGTCCGTGTTGACAAAGGGACTGTCCCTTTGTCAACTCTTCGCTGGGGCATTTGCTCTATCCTAGGTTTAAATGTGCAAACCACGCCCGAGGGGAGCCCCATGGAGGCATACAAGAGCGAGTTCATCAAGTTCATGGTCGAGTCCGACGTCCTGAAGTTCGGCAGCTTCACGCTCAAGAGCGGCCGTCAGTCCCCCTTCTTCATGAACGCCGGAGCCTACGTCACCGGCTCCCAGCTCAAGCGCCTCGGCGAGTACTACGCCCAGGCCATTCACGACAACTTCGGCGATGACTTCGACGTCCTCTTCGGACCGGCCTATAAGGGCATCCCCCTGGCAGTCGTGACCGCGATTGCCTATCACGAGCTCTACGGCAAGGAGGTCAAGTACTGCTGCGACCGCAAGGAGGCCAAGGACCACGGCGCCGACAAGGGCAACCTCCTCGGCTACGAGCCGAAGGACGGCGACCGTGTGATCATGGTCGAGGACGTCACCACCTCCGGCAAGTCCATCAATGAGACCTACCCCAAGGTCAAGGCTGCCGCAGACGTCGAGATCAAGGGCCTCATCGTCTCTCTCAACCGCATGGAGATCGGCAAGGGCGGCGTGACCACCGCCCAGAAGGAGATCGAGGCCAAGTACGGCTTCCCCGTCGCCAGCATCGTCTCCATGGCCGAGGTCGTCGAGACCCTCTACAACCACGAGATGGAGGGCAAGGTCGTCATCGACGACGCCCTCAAGGCCGACATCGACGCCTACTACGAGCAGTACGGGGTCAAGGAGCAGTAGGGTCTACAAGGCACCCCGCCGCAACCGCCGGCAAACGCTTCGTAGGATGGCGGCCGTCTCGTTTTCGAGGCGGCCACCATCTTCGCTGGTGCCACGCACGCCGAGCGTATGACGAGCTCAATCGCGGGTATAACCGAACATACGCGACAACACAGCAAGCGGCATGTTGCCGCGCTCACGCAAAGCCATCGCGCCCAGCCACGCATCGCACAATCTCGGAGGCATCCATGAGCTACTCCATCGTCTTCTCGAGCAAGACGGGCAACACCGAGCTCATTGCAAAGCGAATCTCTAAGCTGATGGGAGAGGACGGCTGCGTGTATTTCGGCGCGCCCGAGCAGGCTCCCGCAAACGCTGCCGACGCGGACATCGTCTTCGTTGGTTCGTGGACGGATAAGGGCGCCACGACCTCGGAGATGGCGGAGTTCGTCCGCGGACTCTCCCACAAGCGCGTCTTCATCTTTGGCACCTGTGGCTTTGGCGAGTCCACCGAATACTTCAACGGTGTGCTCGCGCGCATGCGTGGGGACCTCGCCGCGAGCTGCGACCTCGTGGGCTCGTTCATGTGCCAGGGCAAGATGCCCGAGACGGTCCTTGGGCGTTACAAGAAGATGCTCGCCGATGCCGATCAGGATAGTCCGGAGGCCAAGCGCGCGGAGATGTTCATCAGGAACTTCGAGGTTGCCCGCACCCACCCGGACAACGATGACCTTCGCGCGCTCGAGGCAAGCCTCCGCGATGCGGGCCTGATCTAGCCCCACGAGTGTCGCGGCGCGAGCGTAGGCAGCACTCCGCAAACGCAAAGCGTCCCAAACGCAACCCAGCCTCGAACGCAAAGCGCTCCGCCTCCAATCCTCTGGAAGCGGAGCGCATCCCGTAAGTTAGGGTTGTCTACTTGGCACCGGCACCAGAAGCTCCGGCCTCGCCAGTGCCGGCGGCTTCGGCCTCCTTCACGCCCATCGCGGCGATCTGGGCGGCAGCGGCGACGCCAGCGACCTTCTCGCGCTCGATGCGACGCTCGGCCCAGACGCGGTTGGGCAGGCCAAAGAGGTCCATGAAGCCCTTGGCGGCAGTGCGGTCGAAGGTATCGCCCTTGTCGTAGGTAGCCAGGCCGAAGTCATACATCGAACTGTCGGCACGAGAGCCGGTGACAGTGCAGTTACCCTTGTAGAGATGCAGACGGACCTCGCCACTGACGGTCTTCTGGGTGCTCGCGAAGAAGGCATCGAGCGCGTCCTTGAGCGGCGAGTACCAAAGGCCGTTGTAGACCTGACGGCTCCAGTCATGCTCGAGCTGAAGCTTGGTGTGGAGCACGTCGCCCGGCAGGCACAGGGATTCGAGCTGCTTGTGGGCCATGATGATGGCCAGGGCGCCCGGCTGCTCATAGCACTCGCGGCTCTTGAGACCGACGAGACGGTCCTCGATCATGTCGATGCGACCAAAGCCGTGGCTACCCACGATCTCATTAAGCGCGGCGATGAGGTCATACAGCTTCATGCGCTGGCCGTCGATGGAGACGGGCAGGCCCGCCTCGAAGCCGATGACGATATCACGTGCCTCGTCGGGGGCGTCCTCGGCGTTGACGGTAAGCGACCAGGCTCCGTCGGGCGCGGAGTTCCACGGATTCTCTAGCACGCCGCACTCGATGGCGCGGCCCCACACATTCTCGTCGATGGAGTACGGATTCTCCTTGGTGGCGTCAACGGGGATGCCGTGAGACTGCGCGTACTCGATCTCGCTCGAGCGCGTGGTGAGCTCCCAGCTGCGGACCGGACCGAGAATCTCGAGCGTCGGGTCGAGGGCCTTGCACTCGAGCTCGAAACGCACCTGGTCGTTACCCTTGCCGGTGCAGCCATGGGCGATGGCGACGGCCCCCTCGGCCTGGGCCACCTTCACGAGGTGGCGGCAGATGGCGGGACGAGACAAGGCGGAGAGCAGCGGATACTTGTTCTCGTACATGCCGTTGGCGAAGATTGCCTTGGCGACGAAGTCCTCGCAGAACTCGTCACGGATGTCGACGTCATAGGCGGCCACGGCGCCGAGCATCTTGGCCTTCTCGTTCACGGCGTCAATGTCCTTGCGCTCCTCGGACGGCTGGCCAAGGGCGGCAATGCAGGAGACCACGTCGTAGCCTTCATCCTGGAGATACTTGAGAAGACACGAGGTGTCGAGGCCACCGGAATACGCGAGAACGACCTTACCCTTTTCGTACATAGAGAAGCTCCTTCGATTGGATGCTTGTTTGAGAGTCGAATAACGGATGCGACGGAACCAAGAGACGCTTAGTCGCTCACGCCTCTGAGCTTGTTCACGAGTTGCTCGAGCGTAACGCCCTGCTCGTTGGTAAGGCAGACGACCATGATCGTGTCATCCCCGGCAATGCAGCCAGCCACGTCGGGAAGGCTCGCGTCGTCAAAAGCCGCGGCGACACCCTGAGCAGCCCCGGCCTGCGTATGGATGACGACGATGTTGTTAGCTCGCACGACATTAGTGACGAGGTCTGACACCATGCGCTGTAGATGCAGGTCCTCGGCGAGGACATACACGCCCTCCGGAAGCTTTCGTAGACCCATGTCCGCAATGTCGCGCGAGATCGTAGCCTGTGTGCAGACGAAACCGAGCTTCTCAAGCTCCTCGACGAGGGCGCGCTGGGTCTTGATGGACTTATCGCGAACGATCTCGCGAATCGCGTCCTGCCGGTTATATCGTTTCTTCACGTCGACACCTTTCGAGCTGCTATGCTTGAGCAACCGCCCAGCAAAGATCGCTGGCGATTTGCGTTCATCCTTGGGTATTTACCCCTTAGATTCGCATCGGGAATGCATATTAGCACGATAAAATACGGGATTTTCGCAATTTTCCGTTTGTTTACACAACATCGTGAATGCTAAATACATCAAAAGGGGCAACTGGCGGCGAGGCGTATCGATTCGACGGCTCTCGCCGGACACATCTCTCGCCGTTCCCGCAGGACGTTTCTGCGACCAATTCATTTATGGATAGCGACAGTGAGCAGCCAAATCGGCCTTCGTCGAGTAGACGGCTCATTCGCGTAAGCAAAACCCTAGGTATAAGAGTCGCCAGTTTCTTCCCTACTTAGGCGGAGTACATTTGGCTGCTCACTTTCGGAATTTCCCCTACGAAACAGACCACGGAGTCTCCACAGGGCCAAAGAACAAACAAGTTGCCCCCGCATAGGTACCGAAAGATGCCACCCGCATAGGCGCCGACCGAATGAATAATAATCGGCCGGATCAAGGCACCCACCCAGGCCTAATCAAGACAACAAGCCAAGCACGAAACAGACGCATCAGCCAAAACAAGTGCACCCGGTACATAATCGCCGGCGCATTCGTCCAAGAATGCGCCGGCGACACAATGCCTCGGCTAGATGGTAGGGGCTAGCCCCCACTCCCTGGGAGGGACTGGCATCGTGACAAGAACCTAAAGGTACTTGCGCCAGTCGTCCTCCGTCTCATCCTCTTTGCGGCTAACGGGCGCGGGCTCCGGGGCGGGAGCGTATGCTTCCTCGTTAACCTCGGGGAACGTGGCAAACACATGCTGGAACATCTCGAGGTTCTCATCGCGACGGCCCTTAGGTACGGCGAAGGTCACCTGACTTGCCACGTGCTTGCCAGTCGCGAGCTCCTCGGCGAAGATCTGGGCGACGCGAAGAGCGTCCCATCCAAAGACGCCACAACCGAAAGCGCCAAGCACGAGCTTGTCATGGCCAAGAACGTCAGCAATGCCAAGCACGAGCCGAATGCGAGAGTGCATCGAACGCGCGAGGTCAGACTCGAGCACGTGATAGTTGGCCTTCGCCCTCTTGAGGTTGGGGGCGGCGGCAACTATGACGTCGGCATACGAGTGGAAGCGCTCGCGCTCGAAACGCACCTTCGGCACGACCAGAGCTCGATCGCGATAGAGCTCGCAGTTGATGTTGCGGCGGCGATTCTCCGCGAACCAGCCCTCAAAGCGCGAGAGGACGTTGTACAGGAAGCTCTCCTGGCAGAGGGCCTCCTCCTGAGCCATGGCACCGCGGATGTAGGCACCTGCGGGATACGTGAACGATGCGAAGTCAAGAACAGCGAGGTCACACATATCGGCACGGCCGCGGCCAAGCTCGAGCACCGCGGAAACGGAATCCGCGTCGACGACGCTCACGCTGGGAACGGAGGTCTCCCTGCCCGCCGGCGCCGAGGGAATCTCGTCATAGAAGCGTGTCTCCCTCACCGAGCGCTCAATCTCCGCACCAAGACGATCATGCATCTCTGCGGTATGGGCGACGGCGGCGTTCGCCCTCTCGCGACAGCGATCGTCGCGCGTACGCTCGCGGGACTGTCTGTTTCCACGTGCGCGATTGTTCGATTCAGCCATAAATATGTCTCCTCGCGTCCTCTGGAAAATTATCTTGTCAGCTATTTGGGGATAGCGTTTCACCTGCGGCGCACTGTCGAATCAACTCTTCAAGCAGCGCGTTTGCAAGAACTGTACGGCCATAAAACGCAAATTGCAAGGTCTAGCAGCAATTTGTCGATAAATGGGGCGGTAATTCAGAAGAGGGAGCGACCAGAGTAAGACGCCCATCAGATGCATAGAGACCCTTACCGAATCGTAACAAGAGATGTCCGGAATTAAGTGGATACTAGTTCTGTTGGAAGCATTCCATGCCGTACGTGACGAGCCGGGAGCGACATATGGGCAAGAACAAAGACACACACAAGGCAGATAAGGCCTCCAAGCGCAATATGGACGAGGCCAAGTCCGTAAAGAGCTCGAAAAAGGCCTCCGCCGTCGAGCTCGAGCACAAGGCTGCCAAATTTGCCGACGTCGTCCCGACGCCCGCCAACGCCAATCGCCCCCAGAAGCGTTCTCGCGACTTCTCCTACACGCAGAATCGCGAGGTCAGCTGGCTTCGCTTCGACAACAGGGTCCTTGACGAGGCCTTCGACGAATCCGTGCCGCTCCTCGAGCGCATCAAGTTCTGCGCCATCTTCCAGTCGAACCTCGACGAGTGGTTCATGATCCGCGTCGGTGGCCTCTCGGACCTCGCGGAGCTCAAGCACCAGCCGGCAGACAACAAGAGCGATGAGACCCCGTCAGAGCAGCTCGCCCAGCTCTTCTCGATCCTCCCGAGCCTGTACGAGCGGCGCGAGCGCTGCTTCACCCAGCTCGAGAGCGCCCTCGAGATGGAGGGCATCAAGCGCCTGACGCCTGAGCAGTACACGGACTCGGACCTCGTCACCGTCTCCCGCTACTTCGAGGGCCACCTGGCTCCCATCCTGTCGCCGCTCATCGTCGACCCGCGCCACCCCTTCCCCAACCTCAAGAACGGCGTCCTGCACGTCGTCTGCTCGCTCGATGGCAACGATGAGCATGGGGTGCTCGGCATGGTCGAGGTCCCGCAGACCGCCAATCGCATCATCTGGCTTCCCTCCAGCGAGGGTCGCATCCGCTACACCCTCGTTGAGGACGTCATCATCTCCATGCTCGGCCGTTGCTTCGGTTCCTACGTCCCCACGAGCTCGGCCGTCGTGCGCGTCACGCGCAACGCCGACATCGACCCTGACGGCGAGGGTGTTGAGGAGGAGGAGGACTACCGTCAGCACATGAAGAAGGTGCTCAAGCGCAGGAGCCGCCTCCAGCCCGTCCGCGCCGAGATTACGGGGGACCTCGACGAATCGCTCGTCACGTTCGTCCGCAAGGAGCTTAAGCTCGAGAAGCGCAGGATGTTCCACCTCTCGACGCCCTCAGACCTCTCGTTCGCCTACCAGCTCGAAGGCAAGGTTCCCGCGAGCCGCAAGGGCGCGCTCACGTTCCCGCCCTTTGCCCCGCAGCCCTCACCCATGGTTCGCGACGGCGAACCCATGCGCGGCCAGGTCGAGAGCCACGACGTCTTGCTCACCTATCCGTATGAGTCGATGAGTCCCCTCCTGCGTCTCATCCACGAGGCGGCGAACGATGACGACTGCATCTCGATCAAGATCACGCTCTACCGCGTGGCACGTCACTCGCGTCTATGCGAGAGCCTCGTGACCGCCGTAGAGAACGGGAAGGACGTCACGGTCCTCATGGAGCTGCGCGCCCGCTTCGACGAGCAGAACAACATCGAGTGGGCAGAGCGCCTCGAGGAGGCGGGATGCACCGTCATCTATGGCTTCGAGGGATTCAAGTGCCACTCGAAGATCTGCCAGATAACCTATCATGACGCGCGCGGCCTCTCCCGCATCACGTGCCTTGGCACCGGCAACTTCAACGAGAAGACCGCCCTGCTGTACAGCGACTTCATGCTGATGACGGCCCACCCCGGCATCGCCGAGGATGGCAATGCCTTCTTCCGCAACCTTTCCCTGGGCAACCTCCGCGGCTCCTATCGCTACCTCGGCGTGGCGCCGCTTTCGCTCAAGCCCCTCATCATGCGCGGCATCGACCGCGAGATCACGCGCGCCAGAACGGGAGCCCCCGCCCGCGTCTTCCTCAAGCTGAACTCCCTGACGGACCGCGACGTCATCGACCGCCTCGCCGAGGCGAGCCAGGCTGGCGTCGAGGTCATTATGGTCGTACGAGGCATCTGCTGCATGCTGCCGGGCATCGAGAACCGCACGACCGGCATCGAGATTCGCCAGATCGTGGGACGCCTGCTCGAGCATGCGCGCATCTACGCCTTTGGCGTCGACGCGGACACCATCTACCTCTCGAGCGCAGACATGATGACGCGCAACACGGAGCGCCGTGTCGAGATCGCCTATCCCGTTCTCGACCCGACCTGCCAGCAAATCGTGAAGAACTTCATGGAGCTTCAGCTCGCGGACAACGTGAAGGCGCGTCGCCTCACGTGCGACGGAACCTGGGCCAGAATCGGGCGCGAGGACGGCGAGCCCTCCGTGAACTGCCAGGAGGTCTTCATCGCAGAGGCGTATGCCCACGCGATGGAGGCTGAGAGCGCTGCCGCAACGAAGGCGACGGCGGAACCAGAGCCCGCCATTGAGACGAAGCCCGTTGCCGCGGTTGAGCAGGCCGCGGTCAAGGATCCCACGGACGACGCAGCCGTTCAGGAGGCAGACGAGACGAAGTGCCCGGTACCTGCGGAAACGCCGCATGAAGAGGCTCCCACGCCAGCTCCGGTGGCCACGCCCACACTCGCGCCGACAGAGATGCCCGCCCAGCCCTCCGAGCCAAAGGCCGCACCTGCTGCGCCCTCACCCGCACCTG
>OBVA01001079.1_pt1 | contig 10233 bp, 8 predicted proteins | sample 1495021 | NCBI WGS metagenome assembly OBVA01 (sample SAMEA2579965, study PRJEB22360) | human gut metagenome | biome: human gut; feature: human-associated habitat; material: faeces | place: Denmark | collected 2008/2010
CCTTCAAAGGTATGTTGGCGCGAATCTTTGCATTAACGATGTGTTCCACCTTGCGGATTTCCTCGTCCGTCACCTTTTGGAAGTGTGAGAAGTCGAAACGCAGGGAGTCCGGTGTAACCAAAGAGCCCTTCTGCTCTACATGTTCGCCCAACACTTCGCGCAGTGCAGCATCCAGCAAGTGGGTGGCAGAGTGGTTGGCGGCACAAGCGGCACGCTTGTCGGTATTCCATGTGTTCGGGCAGCTTCTTGGTGATGTGGATAGGCAGGTTGTTCTCCTTCTTGGTGTCTACCACTTCGATGGTCTCAAACTCGTTCACCAATACACCGGTGTCACCTACCTGACCGCCGCTTTCGGCATAGAACGGAGTCTTGTCCAGTACAATCTGATACAAGGTTTGGTTCTTCTGCTTCACTTGGCGGTAGCGCAGAATGGATGTTTCGTATTCCGTATAGTCATATCCTACGAATTCGGTAGTACCCTCCTTTAGCGTAATCCAGTCACCGGTCTCTATGGCGGCGGCATTGCGGGCACGCTGTTTCTGCTGCTGCATTTCGGCGTCAAACTCCTTGATGTCGGCAGTCATGCCGTTTTCGCGGAGAATCAGTTCCGTCAAGTCGAGCGGGAAACCGAAGGTATCATATAAGGTAAAGGCATCCTTTCCGCTGATTTCGTTCTTGCCGGCGGATTTGGCGTCTGCCATGGTCTTTTCCAGCAGGCGGATACCCGTCTCCAGGGTGCGGAGGAAGGAATCTTCTTCTTCCTTGATAACTTTGGCAATCAGTTCCTTCTGTGCATCCAGTTCGGGATAAGCGGCGCCCATGTTCTCGATGAGTACGGGGAGGAGCTTGTACATGAATGCCTGCTTCTGTCCGAGGAACGTGTAACCGTAGCGTACGGCACGGCGGAGGATACGACGGATGACGTAACCAGCCTTGGCATTGCTCGGAAGCTGTCCGTCGGTGATGGAGAAGGCGATGGTGCGGATGTGGTCGGCAATTACACGCATGGCGATGTCCGACTTCTCATCTTCGCCATACTTCTTGCCTGCCATGTCTCCGATGGCTTTCAGTATCGGTTGGAATACGTCGGTGTCGTAGTTGGAGGTCTTTCCTTGCAGTGTGCGCACCAGTCGCTCGAAGCCCATGCCGGTGTCGATGACCTTGGCGGGAAGTCCTTCCAGGCTGCCGTCCGCCTTGCGGTTGAACTGCATGAACACGAGGTTCCAGATTTCAATCACCTGCGGGTGGTCTTTGTTCACCAGCTGGCTGCCGGGTACTTTGGCCTTCTCTTCTTCCGAACGGGAGTCCACATGGATTTCCGAACACGGACCGCACGGTCCCGTATCACCCATTTCCCAGAAGTTATCGTGTTTGTTGCCATTCAGAATGTGGTCTTTCGGCAAGAACTGCTCCCAGTAAGAAGCGGCTTCGTTGTCGCGTTCCAGTCCTTCTTCGGCGCTACCTTCGAATACGGTGGCGTAGAGGTCTTTGGGGTCGAGTTTCAATACATCCACCAGATACTCCCATGCCCAGGAGATGGCTTCCTTCTTGAAGTAGTCGCCAAACGACCAGTTGCCCAGCATCTCGAACATGGTGTGGTGGTAGGTATCGTGACCCACTTCCTCCAGGTCGTTGTGCTTTCCGCTTACGCGAAGGCATTTCTGCGAGTCAGCAACTCTTTTGTATTTCGCCGGGTGGTTGCCCAAAATAATATCTTTAAACTGGTTCATTCCCGCATTGGTGAACATCAACGTGGGGTCATCCTTAATCACCATCGGGGCCGAAGGCACTATCTGGTGACCTTTACTTTCGAAGAAACTCTTGAAAGAGTCTCTGATTTCGTTTGCAGTCAACATACTCTCTATTGATTTATCTGATTCTAATTTGATTTATCTTCTTCTGTCGTTTTTTGTCCGTTTCTTACTACTAACTACTTGCTACTTAGTCTTAATATTCTTGAAAAAACTGTGCAAAGATAGCTTGTTTTTATTACTTTTGTCGCATTGACAAGCGAAATATTTCCTAAGATGCGCAAAGTTTACTACATTTATAATCCCCAGACGCAGACGTATGACCGTATTTATCCTACCGTGAGGCAGCGGGCGTTGAGCATTCTCCGCCGTTTGTTCATAGGTATGGGGCTGGGTGCGGGCAGTTTCATCGTATTGCTGCTTATCTTCGGCTCTCCGTCGGAGAAGGAGTTGCGGAAGGAGAACAGCAAACTGCAGGCGCAGTACAACGTCCTCTCCCGCCGGCTGGACGAGGCGATGGGAGTGCTGCAGGACATACAGCAGCGTGACGACAATCTGTACCGGGTGATTTTCATGGCCGACCCTATTCCTTCTGCCATCCGTCAGGCTGGATATGGCGGCACCAACCGCTATGAGCATCTGATGGATATGGCAAACTCCGACCTGGTTATCAATACCACGCAGAAAATGGACATGATTAGCAAGCAGCTCTATATCCAGTCCCGCTCCTTTGACGATGTGGTGGAGATGTGCAAGAATCATGATGAAATGCTGCGCTGCATTCCTGCCATACAGCCGGTTTCCAATAAAGACCTCCGTAAGACCGCTTCCGGTTACGGTACGCGTATCGACCCCATTTATGGTACCAGCAAGTTCCATGAGGGTATGGACTTTTCGGCTCCCCAGGGCACGGATGTCTATGCCACGGGAGATGGCACCGTGGTGCAGATGGGCTGGCAATCGGGCTATGGCAACAGAATTGTGATAGACCACGGCTTCGGTTATCAGACGGTGTATGCACACTTGCGCGATTTCCGGACGAAGTTGGGCAAGAAAGTGGTACGTGGTGAGGTCATTGGCGGGGTAGGTAGTACGGGCAAGAGTACTGGTCCGCACTTGCACTACGAAGTACACGTTAAGGGAAAAGTTGTGAATCCCGTCAACTACTACTTCATGGATCTCAGTGCCGAGGATTATGACCGCATGATACAGATTGCGGCGAACCATGGTAAGGTGCTTGATTGACGGATGATTTATAGAGAAAGGATTACATCATGCTGAATACAGATAAGAATTTAAAGTTATATTACTCCATCAGCGAGGTGGCTGCCATGTTCGATGTCAACGAATCACTGCTCCGTTTCTGGGAAAAGGAGTTTCCGCAACTCAATCCGAAGAAGGGGGGGCGGGGAATACGCCAGTACCGTAAGGAGGACATTGAGACAGTGAAACTTATCTATCATCTGGTGAAGGAGCGCGGAATGACCTTGCCCGGCGCCCGCCAACGGATGAAAGACAATAAAGAAGCTACGATACGCAACTTTGAAATCGTAGATCGCCTGAGAGCTATCCGCGAAGAACTGGTAGGCATGAAACTGGCATTGGATGAGTTTACTTACGAGGATGTGGAGAGCTTGAAGGAAAATATTCAAGGACTGAAGTAGAATAAATACCACTCCGTTTATTCCTCTACTCTCGTCACTTGTTTTATATTCTGTATCTGCTTCAGGTTATTGCAGATAGTGCGCACGTCGTCCACATCGTGTACATAGAGTTGTATCTTTCCTTCGAAGATACCGTCGTTGGTTTCGATGGTCAGTTTACGGATATTCACGTTGAGCTGGCGGGAGATGACTTGAGTTACTTCGTTCAGCAATCCCATGCTGTCTATACCTTTTATATATATGGTGACGAGGAACGACAAATCCTTGTGAGTGTCCCACTCGGTGGCGATGATACGGTTTCCGTAGCTACTCTTAAGGCGGGTGGCAACGGGGCATTGGCGCTTGTGGATGACAACACGGTTTTGCTCGTCGATGTATCCCAGTACGTCGTCACCCGGAATGGGATGGCAACAGTCGGCCATAATATAGTTCTTTGAGATGGTCTCTTCCGTCAGCTTCAGAATCTGCTTAGTGTTGATTTTCTCTTGCGGTGTTTTCTCTTCCGGTTGTTCTTTGGCATCCTTGTTGTCCTTGTTACCGAAGGAGAAGGTCAGGAACTTCTTCCAGTTGCTGTTCTGCTTTTCCTTGAACACGTTCTTGTCGGCATCGCCCAGCACAACCCGTTTGTTGCCGATGGCAACGAGCAGCTCGTCGCGGGTGTGGAAGCCGTGCAGCCTGGTCAGCTTGTCCAGAGCAGCATCATCCATACGTATATCCTCGTTTTTGAAGAATTCGTTCAGTATGGTTTCACCTTCTTTCTGATAGGCTTTCGCCTCTTTGCGCAGGATGGCGGCAATCTTGGCGCGGGCGCGGGCGGTGGTGGCATACACTTCCCACTCCGGCTGCACGCGTTGCGATTTGGAGGTCAATATCTCTACCTGGTCACCGCTTTGCAGTTTGTGGCTTAGGGGAACCAGTTTGTGGTTTACCTTGGCGCCGATGCAGTGGCTGCCGATGTCGGTATGCAAGGAGAAGGCAAAGTCCAGTGCCGTAGAGTTCTGCGGCATGGTCTTGAGGTCGCCTTTCGGGGTGAAGACGAAAATTTCCGATGCAAACAAGTTCAGTTTGATGGTATCGAGAAAATCGATGGCGTCCGGTTGTGGGTCGTCCAGAATTTCCTTGATGGTACGCAACCATTTCTCCAGTTCGCCTTCATCTTCGCTGCCTCCGCCTTCTTTGTATTTCCAGTGGGCGGCAAAGCCTTGTTCGGCAACGTCATTCATGCGTTCACTGCGGATTTGTACTTCAATCCATTGCCCGTTGTTACCCATAAGGGTGACGTGCAGGGCTTGGTAGCCGTTGGCTTTGGGATGGCTCACCCAGTCGCGCAGGCGGTCGGGGTGGGGCTTGTATATCTTGGATATGGAGACGTAAATGTCGAAGCAGTCGTTTAGCTCTTCCTCTATATTGCGGGGCTCGAAGATGATGCGGACAGCAAGCAAATCATAGATTTCCTCGAAGGGGACATGCTTGGTCTGCATTTTGTTCCAGATGGAGTAGATGGACTTTACACGGGCAAGGATACGGTATTTCAGTCCCATTTTGTCCAGTTGCGCCCGTATCGGAGCGGTGAACTCATTGAATACCTTGTCGCGTTCCACGGCGGTGGCTTCCAGTTTCTCTTCTATCTCGTGGTACTCTTCCGGATGTTCGTACTTGAAGCTCAGGTTTTCCAGTTCTGTCTTGATTTTGTACAAGCCGAGGCGGTTGGCGAGCGGGGCATAAATATAGAGTGTTTCGCCTGCAATCTTGAACTGCTTGTTGGGCAGCATGGAGCCGAGTGTACGCATGTTATGCAGACGGTCGGCTATCTTGATGAGGATAACCCGGATATCGTAGGACATGGTGAGCAGCAGCTTCTTGAAGTTCTCTGCCTGCGCCGAGGCACGGTCGCCGAAGATACCGCCGGAAATCTTTGTCAGCCCGTCTACAATCTGGGCGATTTTGGGACCGAAGATGTTTTCAATATCCTCTACGGTGTAGTCGGTGTCCTCCACCACATCATGCAGCAATGCCGAGCATATGGAAGTAGACCCCAGTCCTATCTCATTACAGACAATCTTTGCCACAGCAATGGGGTGCATGATGTAGGGCTCGCCGGAACGACGCTTAATGCCCTTATGCGCCTGGTTGGCAAAGTTGAATGCTTTGGTTATTATTTCGACGCGCTTGCGGTGCTTGGTGGCCAAATAGTCGTTCAACAGTTCTTGGAATGCCTGTTCGATCATTTCCTCTTCGGCTTTTTCCTTTTCCTTCTGACTTATATTTTCTTCCATATACTGCTTTCTCCTTTCTTCACTTCACTTTTTGCAAAAATAAGCAATTTTCAACACCGGGCAAGCGTTTATGTCTTTATTTATAAATCTTCAAGCGCTTTCCTGCGGAGATTCTGGTACTGCGCAATCCATTCCAACTTTTTAACTGATTGACAGTGACGCCGTATTTCCGTGCAATGCTGCCGAGATTCTCGCCACTGCGTATCTTGTGGTAGGTGACATTCCCCGTAGCGGTACTGCCTTTGCTGCTACGTGCCGTCGAGCGTGTATTGGAAACGGCCACGACTCTGCGGTTCTTGAACAGCTCGTTACTGCGGTGGGCATAGATGGTGTCTTGCTTGTCAATGAAGGCACTGATGTAGTTGATGGGGAGGCGTAGCGTCTGCGGCTTGCTCTCTCCGGGGATGATGCTTTTCTTGAATTGGGGATTCAGGCTCTTTATCTGGTCCAGGCTGATGCCGCATAGGTCGGAAATCTGCTCGAAATGAAGGTTACGGCTTACTTGCACCGTATCGGTTGCTTCCGGAATGTCGGTTTCCATGGGGCAGATGTTGTGCTTGCAGTAGTAGGTCATTACGTAGTTGGCGGCAATGAAGGCGGGCACGTAGCCGCGTGTCTCTTTGGGCAGATAGTTGTAGATTTCCCAATAATCGGTTTTCCCTCCCGAGCGGCGGATGGCTTTGTTGATGGTGCCCGGACCGCAGTTGTAGGCGGCAATCACCAGGTTCCAGTCTTTGTAAATGTCATACATGTCCTTCAGGTAGCGTGCTGCCGCCCAGGTCGCCTTTATCGGGTCACGGCGTTCGTCTACGAGGCTGTTGCTTTCCAGTCCGTATATCTTTCCGGTGGCGAGCATAAACTGCCATAGTCCGCAGGCTCCCGCGCGGGATACGGCAGAAGGGTTGAGAGCGGATTCTATGATGGGCAGGTATTTCAGCTCGAGCGGCAGGCCGTAGGCATCCAGCGCTTCTTCGAAGATGGGCATATAGAAGTTGCAGGCGCTCAGCATGAAGGCAACCTGGTTGCGCAGACGTCCGGCATACATGTCGATGAACTTGCGCACAATCTCGTTGTATGGCATTTCCATGACGGTCGGCATGCGCGACAACCGGTCTATGTATACAGAGTCACTGAACATCGGGTTTACGGTAGAGGTGCTGCAGTCTTTTCCCAAGTCTATGTAATTCTTGGCTTTCCAGTCATTGAGCAGGCTGTCCAGCGGATAGGTCATGCTTTTGGGCAGCTCGATGGATTCCTGGCGTTCCGTGCCGTTTTCGCGGATAAGCACTTCCACGCTTTCTTGCGCATGCATGGCCGGAGCGGTGAAGAGGGCACAAAACAGAAGCGAGGAACCGAGAATAATTCTTTTCATATATATGGCCTTGTGTGTCATTAGGTAATAATTTATGCTTTAATTTTCGTTTTTAGAATCGGAAACTGCATTGCACGCCGACGTTCTTATTAGAGGAACCAGTCATCTGGCTGTTGATTATGGCAGGTTCCACTTTCATGCTGAGGTCGGGGGTGATGTCAAAGTTGGACAGCTCTGCGTCTACGTATGCGTCGACAACAGACAGCAGGTATACACCGATAAAGGCGAAGATGCTCAAGTCGCGGTATCGTCGGAAGGTATCCTTACGCTTCCGTAGTGTCTCCGTCAGCTGGCTTTCGGTATAGTTATAGTTGGGAGGCAGCAGGTCGGTAATGGTACTGGAGTTGAAATTACCATTTACGGCATCCTTGTAGGCGGCCGAATAGTCCTTATACATCTTGCTGTTCCACGTAAGGGCATAGGCACAACCGGCAAATCCTCCATAGAAGATGGGCAGTTTCCAATACTTGCGGTTGTAAATTTGTCCACCGCCGGGAATGACGAGGGCAAGCCAGGTGGCTTTTGTGGGATTAGGTACCCACCTTTTGGGGTCGATGGCCTTTTGCAGACTGTCTGTAGGCACGGGCTGTTCCTTCAGGTCGGGGCTGGCAGTCATTTCCAGCATCTTCCGCTTGTTTTCGGCTGCAAGACTGTCGGCAACAGTGAGGCTGTCCCGGTTCACCACGGTGTTGAGTGTATCGGTCTGATGCCGCTGCGCACGCTTGGAAGCGGCACGTGGACGGTCCTGACCATACATAGCAATCCCTGCCATCTGTAAAAAACAGAGCAGCAGGGCAATGGCTAACTGATATATTCTTCCTTTTTTCCTCATTTATTTCTTCAGCGTATCAAGAATGCCGATGATACGTTCCAATTCTTCTTCGTTATTGAACGGGATACTGATTTTACCTTTTCCTTTCTCCGAGCAGGTTAGCTGCACCTTGGTACTGAAAAAGCCCGAGAGCTGTTGTTTCAGCATATTGAATTCTTCGGGCAGTTTGGCGCGCTTGGGGGCAATCTTACGACCACCGCTCTTCACGCTTTCGCCTTCACTCAGTGACTTTACGATTTCTTCCACTTTGCGTACGGAATACCCGTGCTCCAGGATTTCTTCGAAAATCTTCACTTGCAGTTTGGGATCGCCAAGCGTTACCAACGCGCGGGCATGTCCCATGTCTATCTGCTTGTTCTGCAGTCCCATCTGGACGGGGGCGGGCAGTTTGAGCAGGCGCAGGTAGTTGGCAATGGTGGTACGCTTCTTACCAACGCGTTCGCTGAGGCGTTCCTGCGTCAGTCCGTATTGTTCCAACAGATGCTGGTAAGCGAGGGCTATTTCTACGGAGTTCAAGTCTTCGCGCTGTATGTTTTCGATGAGCGCCATTTCCATGACGTTCTCGTCATCTGCAGTGCGGATATAGGCAGGGATGCTTGTCAGTCCGGCAAGCTGCGAAGCACGGAAACGCCGCTCGCCGGCGATAATCTGGTATTCGTCGTCGCTAAGCTTGCGCAGGGTGATGGGCTGTATGATGCCGATTTCGGAGATGGAATCGGCTAACTCCTGCAACGCAACCGGGTCGAATTCATGACGGGGCTGGTTGGGATTGACCGTAATCTTCGACAGCTCTATCTCATTGATAGAGGAGGAGCCTTCGGTCTTTACTTCATCCATGGAGAAGAGGGCGTCTAGCCCGCGTCCTAATGCATTTCTTTGTGCCATCTGTTTATTTACTATTTGACGATTTACAATTTAACCATACGGGATGATTTGTTTGTGCATTGTAAATATGGTATTTATCACTAATCATTAATCACTAACCACTATAATCACTTCTTTTCGTTTCTGCTTATCAATTCCTTGGCAAGTGCCATGTGGTTTTTGGCTCCGGTTGAGTCTGCGTCATAGAGAATGGTGGGCAGGCCGTAGCTGGGAGCTTCGCTCAGTTTCACATTGCGCTGGATGACGGTGTTGAATACCAATTCCTGGAAGTGGCGTTTCACTTCATCGTAAATCTGGTTGGCCTGGCGCAGACGCGAGTCGTACATCGTCAGCAGGAAGCCTTCGATTTCGAGGGCAGGGTTCAGCTTGGACTTGATGATTTTAATGGTATTCAGCAATTTGCTGATGCCTTCCAGTGCAAAATATTCCGCTTGTACGGGGATGATTACCGAATCGGCGGCAGTCAGTGCGTTGACCGTAATCAGACCTAAAGACGGGGAACAGTCTATCAAGATATAATCAAACTCATTCTTCAGCGGAGCGAGTACTTCTTTCAGTATCTTTTCGCGGTTTTTCAGATTGAGCATCTCTATTTCGGCACCTACCAGATTGATGTGGGAGGAGATTACCTTCAGTGTGTCTATCTCCGTGTCATGAAGGGCCTCGCGTACGTCTGCACGGTCAATAATGCACTCGTAGATAGTACATTCCGACTGCTTGATGTCCACACCCAATCCTGAGGAGGCATTGGCCTGCGGGTCGGCATCTACAACGAGCACTTTCTTTTCAAGCGTGGCGAGTGAGGCTGCGAGGTTGATTGTCGTCGTAGTCTTGCCTACACCACCCTTTTGGTTAGCCATAGCAATTATTTTTCCCATAATCTCAATATTTATTGGCAGCGAAATAAGTGATAATTCCGGATAGCGCCTACAAATTTGGAGAAAGATTGCAAAAACGGTTGATAAGTCGGCTGTTTTGTTAATAACTCACAGACGTTTACCGCTGTTTTTCTTCTTGTAAATTGCGCGTAAAGCGTTCTTTCTCTGTTTAGTGGGCAAATATACGTATTTATCTTGAAATGAAGCTGATTTTTTGTCTCGCTTGCAGAAGATTAAGATTTGTAAACCAATGGAAGACATTGGCTTGGACTATTCTCTCTACTTGCATGAGATGTACATCTCGTGTTGTTTCAGCAAGACATCTCATGTTGCTCGAGATGTACATCTCATGCAGATGGACTACCGTGTGGAAGATGGTCGGGGGATAAGTTGTTCCCGGGCAGAAGGAGAGGAGCTGGTGTCAGACCAAGGCTTTGACGAACTCCCAGCAGAAGTACGCACACATCACACATTTCACTACTGTGCCCAGCAAGAATCCAAGCAGCGAGCCCAGCCCCGATTTCAAGGCCTGGTCTGTCTTCATGCCTCCCATCAGTTCGCGCGCAAAGGCTCCG
>OBVA01001081.1_pt1 | contig 10222 bp, 13 predicted proteins | sample 1495021 | NCBI WGS metagenome assembly OBVA01 (sample SAMEA2579965, study PRJEB22360) | human gut metagenome | biome: human gut; feature: human-associated habitat; material: faeces | place: Denmark | collected 2008/2010
AACGGAGATGATTAAAATGATAATATCTTTGGCTAATCAAAAGGGTGGCTGTGGTAAAAGTACATCAACATATGCTTTAGGTACATTGTTATCTAATATGAATAAGAATGTATTAATGATTGATTTAGATCCACAGGATTCACTAACTATTTTGACGGGATTAGAACCATATGACTTTGAAGAAGATGATACTATATGTGGAATTTTAGAAAATCCAAAAAAAGATGTTCACAGAACTATTGTGAACATAAAAAAGAATCTTGATATAATAACAAGTCGCATAGAATTATCTTATGTAGAAGTTCAGCTAGTATCGAGACGAAAAACAGAAACATATTTAAAACGCGCATTAGATCAAGTAAAGGATGAATATGATTACATTTTGATTGATTGTCCGCCACAATTATCAACTTTAGCAATGAATGCATTTGAATGCACAGATTATGTTATTATTCCATGCCAAACAGATTATTTATCTTATAGAGGTATTGATAGATTAATTGCTACTATAGATGAATTAAATGAAGATAGTGAAGTTCAAACAAAAGTATTAGGTGTGTTAGCTACGATGTATAACAGTCGATCTAAAGATGATCAGGAAATACTAGAGTTATTGAAATCTAAATATGATGTTATAGGAGTTGTTAAAAGAACAGTCGATGCAAAGAAAGGAATGTATGATGGTATGAGTGTTGTTGATGCGAAAGCTAAATCAGATATTGTAAAGGAATATTCCAAAGTTGCTGAAATGTTAGTGTCATTAAAATAGTATATTAATACAACACCGGTATATATACGATAATTTAACGTTAATATACCAGTAAAAAAACCGGTATATATACGATATGGAGGGACTAAAATGGGAAGTCGTTTGATGGATAGAGAAAAAAAGAAAGAAGAAGCAGTAGAAAATACAGTAAAGAAGTTAAAAGGGAAAACAAATAATAAACATAGAATTGAAATTGTTGTAGATGATGAAATGATGGAGAAATTGCAAAAACAGGCTAAGGCATTAGGTGTTCCTAAAGCTACATATATAAAGCTACTGATAGCTAAAGATTTGAATGAAAATAAAAAGGGTATGCAAATATAAATGCACCCTTTTTTTAGTGAAGGAAAGTGAAGAGATGAATGATTTACTTTCCTCCTTCTAATTTACTTTCTGTTATCCTCAATAATTGTACAACGTCTAATATTAAAAATAATATCAGGCTTACGCTCTGATCCATCTGATTGCTTGATAAACAAATTAATCAAACAGACATGAGGGCGTCTTCCTTGGTCCTTTTGATCCTGTATTGACTGTTTAGCGTTAGCAGGATATTTTCCCAAATCTTCAGAATTAATATTTAAATCATAGATATACAATAAGTTGTTGTGCAAATCAAATCTTAAAAATACTAAATCATCAAATTGTGTACTTGGACCAAAAGATGAAAGGTCACTGTTAAAGTTTGAAGTTGCCTTGAATTCAATTTTTCTACCATTAATATCTGTTGCATCTCCTACTTCATTTCCACGATTCCATTTCAAATTCAAGCAGTAGCAACCCATAGGTTCTGAAATTGCATCAGGCATATTGATTCCTCTGTGACTCACATTTTTAATGAATGTATTTAAGTCTTTCCATTGAAAAAAAGCGTCACAAGTAGCGTTAATACGTTCTTCATCAATATCAACATATCCAAATTTTTTGTATACTGTTTTATTGTTAACTGTCATTTAAAAAATCATGTAAACAGTTCATCTCTTCCAAAAAATTATAGATTAGAAGATAAATTAAAACAGAAAAATAAAAAGCAGCGTGCTGCTTTTTCATACTTTTTATGATAATCTATTTATTGTTATTGAGGTGAAATTTTAATGGATAAAATAAAAATCGCATCGTTTTTTGCAGGTGTTGGGGGTATAGATTTAGGGTTTCAAAATACTAATAAATTTGAAACTATATATGCTAATGAAATAGATCCATATCCAGCAAAAGTTTTTGAAGCAAATTTTAAAATTAAAGTGGATCAAAGAGACATTCACAATGTTGATCCAGATGATATTCCAGATATAGATTGTATAGTTGGAGGGTTTCCTTGTACTTCATTTTCACTAGCAGGATATCGTAAAGGATTTGAAGATGAGAGAACAGGGGATTTATTTTTTGAATTGGCTAGACTTATTAAAGCCAAAAAACCTTCAATAATTTTTCTTGAAAATGTTAAAAATTTAGTGGGGCATGATGAAGGAAAGACTTTTAGAATTATCATAGATTGTTTGGAGAGCATGGGATATCATATTAAATATCAAGTTATGAATGCAGCACAATATGGTAATATCCCACATGGAAGAGAACGTATATATATTGTTGGATTTCTAAACCAAGATCAATATTATCATTTTGAAATGCCACATCCAATTCCAATGAAAACTCAATTGAGTGATGTTATTGAGTTTGATAAAGAACAATCTGAAAAATATTATTACTCACCAAACAAATGTAAATTCTTTAATGAATTAGAAAAAAATATGATTAAGGATCATACAATATATCAATGGCGAAGAAAGTATGTAAGAGAAAATAAAAGTAATGTTTGTCCAACATTGACAGCAAATATGGGTACAGGAGGTCATAATGTTCCTCTTATAAAATCTATATATGGGATAAGAAAATTAACTCCTAGAGAGACTTTTAATTTACAGGGGTTTCCATCTAATTTTGTTTTACCTAATGATATGTCTGATGGACGATTATATAAATGTGCCGGAAATAGTGTGGTAGTTCCAGTGATACAGCGTATAGCGGTGGAAATATTAAAAGTAATATAAATTATTAAGCATATAAAAATGGAGTCTTTTGACTCTTTTTTTCTTTTTTTAGTACATTTATTTTTGATATATTTATATTTCCATAAATGTATTTTGTTAGTTTTTGAGGGATGAATTTATAAAAACTGTAATCAGTTTTTTTGGATTTTTAGTACACTTTTATGTATCACATATTCCTTTTTTTAATTCATTATTAATGTATTTTAGTGCATAAATTTTTTCATTAATAAAAACATTTTTTAAAAAATTGAGCACTAAATAAATGCAAAAATAATTTTTTAGATCAACATTTTTTAATTAAAAATGGATTTTAAAATTGAACTTTTGACAAATTAAAATGACAAAAATAAAAATTTTAAGCACTCACTTTTGAAAAAAATGAGCATTAAATAAATGCAAAAATATTTTTTTAGATCAACTTTTTTTTATTTAAAGTGCACTTTAAAAATGAAACTTTGACACATAAAAATGACAAAAACAAAAATTTTAAGCACTCATTTTTGAAAAATTGAGCACTAAATAAATGCAAAATAAATTTTTTAGATCAATATTTTTAAATTAAAAATGCACTTTAAAAATGAATTTTATACACAATAAAAAAACGCAAAAATCGTAAAAATACCATTTTCTTCAAAATTGGCGATTTTAGGTCATTTTGGGGGTTTTAAAAATAGCAAGCAAGGGATTTGTACATACACTGGAATCCCATAAGGGATTTGTACATACAAATCGCTTACGGGACGTGTACATACAATCCGAAAATGTATTGTACATACATTTTATTTTTTGAGGATTTCATCCCCAAACCCCTTCGTAACTCTACGATTTATTAATTATTAAATTCATTTTTCTGTTTCCAAAGAATTGTTTTTACTAGATTAAATGAATCAGTTTTATATCTTGTGTACTTTTTTAGTGTATGCTAAAATGTAGACTGTAAAGGAATGCAAATAAAAGACACAGGAAATATCTTGTGTCTTTTTTTATGCATAGGTGTTTTGGATATGGAAAGATATGAATTAAATGGCATACAAAAAAAAGATGCGAGAATCACCATTCGTGTTTCGGAAACCTTTATGAGTTACTTAAATAAATGTTCTGATTTTTTTGGAATCTCTAAATCTCATTTTTTAAAAGAAAGATGTCTGTCTGATTTGTTTATCATTATTCGGGGCAAAGACATTCCAGAGGATTTTATGAATACATTTATTTATATTGCAGATGTTGTAAATGATGTTGCTCATGAACTTAATGCTCTTTATAAAAAAACATTAGACACGAATCGTCTTGATTTAATTTTTCATGACGATTTTTTTATTGAACAAACAAATAAAGTTAAATCGTGTATCAATTTATGGGAAAATGGAGCCAATAATTTTAATAATGTTTTTTCGTACAGTTCACAAAATAAAGTCATCCCTTTTTATGAATCTTATTTTGATGAGTATAATTCAAATGTCGAAGTAAAAAATAAATTTGTATGTATTAGAGTATCTCAATCATTTTATAAAATGATTTGCGACATTTCTAAATCATTATCCATCAGCGTAACTCAATATATTATTAATTGCTGTATAAACCCAATGTATACTGAGTTATGTTGTGTTTATGAGAACGAAAAATTTTTGAATTTAGCTTGTAACATCGAAAATAATATACGCCAGATAAAACTAGCAATAATGAAGATTAACGAAAGAAATAAGGAGTGTAGTGGAAGATTTACGCTTAATGAGATGAATGAATATTTTGATAGACTTGATAGTGTTTCAAATGATTTGTTTGTTCTTTGGAAAGATTTTAGAAGTTTTATTGGAGAAAAAGATAAGGAGTTGTATTTTGAATGTATCAAGAAGCGTCATCTTCTTGAATGTGTAAAAGCTACATTAAAGGAGACAGATCCTGATTTCTTAAAAATTGTAGGCAATAGAGAAAATCATATTTAACGGTGGCAGTACTGCCATCTTAGCACATTCGTCAGAGTGTGCTTTTTTTGTTTGAAGGAGGTATAACATGGCAACAACAAGAGGCTGGGCAATGAAAGGTAATATTGTTAATTTGGTGGATTATATTTTAGATATTGGAGGTGGCGAAGAGAAAACTGAAAACGGGTTTTACGTAGCTACATCTAGTGGTTTTTCGCCTATATCGGAAGCATTTAGATGGAAAAATGGTCAAATAGATTCAAATAATGAATCTGTTGGCTTTCACTTTCAATTATCATTGCCATCTGGTGAGGGTTCTGCAGAGGATTGCATGGAACTAGCTCGTGAATGGATTGAAGCAATATCTGATGGAAAAGCTAAATATATTATTGCTGTTCATACAAATACAAAAAACATTCATGCTCATATAGCTGTTGATAAATATCTTAAAGATGGAAAGGTCTGGGATATTTATTGGAAACGTGACCAAAAGCGTTTTCGTGAAATCTCAGACCGCATCTGTGTGAAACATGGATTCTCTGTTTTGGAGGAAACTCGAAACAGAAGTCAAACTTATTTTGAATGGCTTGGAGAACATTCCGACAATAATCGAGATGTCATTAAAAAAATTATGGATACCGTCATTCCAAAAGTTGCATCTTACAATGACTTCAAAAATTATATGGAATGCATGGGCTTTAAAATTTATGATGATATGAAATCAACAGATGCCAACGTTTTTCAGTTCACTGTCAATGTAAAACTGATTCATGAAGAGGAGGACGGCAGTTATATGGTGCGTATTCCATATGATACGCAATATGTACGTGTTAATCCTGATGAGTTTGAATGGCTTACAGAAGACAAGACAGCTCGAATTACGATTCCAGTTGATAAGGATGTCAGCATATTCGATTCTAGTATGGCTTACAGAGGTTTGAAGAATGCTGAAGAACTGAAAAGATTATTTGAAGACAAGACGAAAGGCAAACGTAAAGGACTGCGTATCCGTATGCCAGAAAGTAAATATATAGTTCGTACAAATCGTTTGGAACCAAATGGAGATGGATTAGGCTATTCTTTAGAAGATGTTATGCAACGTATCAACAACAATTATCGTATCATCAATACACGAGACATACAGAATGCTTTGGATAATAAAAGTGATTTTGATAAAGTTATGCAAGCACGCAGAGATTTATATGAAAGTGCAAATGTGAAGTTTGATCCAACTACAACCTTGTTCAAGTCTGTCCGACAGGAATCATACTTTAGATGGAAAGCAACAGAAGTACAGAAAGTCATGGATCGTATGAACTACAGAAATCTGCTTCAACACGATCGAGAGAACATAGATAAATTAAAATCAAGGCGTTATGAATTACAGAAACAAATTGATGAGGTAAATCATCTTCTGGAGAACGTAGACAATACTGTGGAAATGATGACTGAACAAAAAATTGAAAATGTGATGGATATTTCTGATGATGAAATTGAGACTTTCATTTTCGAGAATCGAACCCCTCTGATTGAAAAAAAAGAGAAGTTAAAAAAAATGATAGGATTGTATTCAGAGCGTATCAATACTGTTGAAAGCCAGCGGAGAAAGGAAGACCGTCAACGTGAAGAATATGTGCGGTAATTCCAGTTCATCTGTACTTTCGACATTCCTGCCAAGGTCCGTGAATCGACCTTATAAAAAAAGGCGGAATTCCTCATTCCACCTTTAAAATATAAATTTATTTAGTAGCACCGCAAGTCGAGCATCTGTATCCTGTTATCACAGTTTCGGTATGTGTCACCGCATCATGGTGTACTGTCTGATAGCCAGTGACTTCTTCACGCCATTCTGAGTGCCACCCCCCTTTATCATCACCATTAATCATATGTTGATATACATGAGCTGAAGCATCAGTACCTGTTAGATCAGCACCACAAGAACTACAGATTTCATGCTCTCTCATCTCAGTCACAGGCGCCTGTTCGTCATAAGCAGCCTGATCTACAACTGTACGAGTTTCAGTCACAGCCACCCAGTTGTGTGTATGTTCAGCAGGCTTAGAACTGTTTGAATTTGAACTGTTACTGCTGTTTGAAGGCTTAGAAGAACTTGTGTTGTTCTTGTTTGAGCTAGTATTCGTAGTCGAAGCTGTAGTATCCTTCTTTGATTCTGAAGTATTTGATTTATTAGAAGAATCAGCTTTTGCGGTTTCTTCTTTCTTTTCTTCCTGTTTTACTTCAGTTTCATCTTTTTTCTCATCCTCCGTCTTTACAGAATCTTCAGATGGTGTCAAAGTGGCAGTACTGCCATCTTTTTTTGTTACGTCTAAATTGACTTTATCATCTTTTAAAGAAACATCCACTTTCTTTGTATCTGTAGTATCTACATCCTTGAATACGAATGTTTTGTCCTGATCTTGTAAACCTATCTTTACATCTAACTTATCATTTTCTTTGACAGTGTAATACAAAGTACGTTCTTCTTTGTTTTTTACAGCATCACCATTTTCCAATAAGTTATCACTGAAGCTTTCTTCTGAACTTGATTTTGTTTCGAATACTGTGATCTTCTTTCCAGTATTGTTTGTCATCTTCAAAGATTTTGAATCCTTGTTTTTTTGACCAAGTGTCTTTACTTCCTTTTTCTTAGCAACTTCTGTTGTCTTTGTATCTTTTGTTGAAGAATTTGAACATCCTGTCAACATTCCTCCAGATAATACCATACTAAGAGCTAATGCTCCTCCCATTAAGATTTTATTCGATTTCATTGTATAACCCCCTCTGGAACAAATACATTCGTTCCAATATATCTTTATTTAATCTTCACCAGTTAGAATCTGCTGTTAAAAAACTAAATCTGGATTTGTTTCTTTTGTAGCTTTGTAAGCTTCCAATTTTTCTTGAATCTCTTCTTCTGTATACTTATGCGTGGCAGTACTGCCATCTTCAGTATTCTTCTGTTCCGCTTTAGAAACAACTTCAACATCCTCTACGAGAATCTCTATTTTATAGATTTTTTTCTCCCTTTTCTTCGGAAAGCAGTCTTCCTCATAATATTCCCAGAAAGTCTGTGCATAAGACTGCATGCGTCCTTTGATTTCGATGCGATCACCCTTTTGAGCATACTTCGCCAAGTATTCCGCATTCTGCCCCATCGCAACGAAACCGATATAGTCCTTCAAATAATATCCGTCTTCCCCTTTATAGTTTCTAGATACTGAAACAGAACTACGGATATAAGATTTGCCATTTTTATCTTTTTTCAATTCAAGGGGATATCCTAGTACCCCTGAAATTGCTACTGTATTTAACATATTGACCTCCTAGATGGCAGTACTGCCATCATATAAACAAGAGGGGGTGGACTTACATGAAAACTTGGCTGTATTCAATGCCACATCCCATCTTTATAACAGACCTATAATGTCTGCAACAATTCATCTGTTAGTTTGAAAAATTCATTCAATTTCTCTCGTACATATTCATCATCCTTCAAAGATGAATACTTCGAGTTCACTCTTTCTTCCAAGTGGATCAGAATGTCCTGAGCATTCAAGTTGCTGTTAAAACACAGCGTTTCTGTGAAATCATCGCTCATCATAGGATATGATACATCCACAACAACAGCTCCATTTGATAATGGATGAATGCCATTAATCTCAATCACATTCAAATCCAATGGAAGCTTTTTATATAATTCATCTAAAACCTTTTCAATCATTTCAACATCCCCACTTTTTAAAAAATATTTCAACTGTCATGTAAAACAGACTGCCAATACCAAATGCTATAAGCATCTTCTGAAAAAGAGCAATATAATCTGTTTCACCCGATACAATTTCGATTGTCATTTTTCCACCATAGAATATAGCCAAACCGAGTGAAAATAACAATCCACAACATAAAGTTAGAACAATCACTCCAATTAATACATTGTACGAATTAAAAAACATACTTCACTCCTTTCACTACCATCCAGATTTATGCTGTACTACATCTTTAACATCACTAAAGGAATTCATGAATAGCACACCCCAAAAAAGTACCCTTCACTACCATGTGAAAGCATGTTGATGTACAACATTATATCAGATCACCTTCACTACGCATGGCATTACAGACTACTATAAAACGTTAACCTTGCCACGAATGACATAGGTGTAATTCAAGTTCATCTGTACCTTCGATATTTCTATCAAGGTCCGTGAATCGACCTTATATATGAATTAAGGCAGATTGCCTTAATTTATATCAACAAAAAAAGACAGAATTTTCATTCTGCCTTTGATTAAATTAAATCTTTAGTTAGCTTTAGTCTTGCCACATCCACTGCACTTGTAACCTGTCAACTCCTGTTTTGTCGTTGCAGGTGAATCGACAACATATCTTGTTTCGTAAACTGCTTCATGATGAATTGTACCAGTTTGAACTTCTACTGGTTTTTGAGTTGTACTACCACCTTCACCATTTAACATATGTTGTTTAACATGTTGAGCATCATTAATACCATTTGCCGTTAAATCCAATCCACATGTATTACAAAAAGAATGGTACTCATATCCATATGTAGGCTCATCATAGGCAGCCTGCACCAAGACCTGTTCGTTATGACCTTTTTCTGGGACGTTTACAGTCTTATATAGAGCCACCCAGTTGTGTGTATGTTCAGCAGGCTTAGAACTGTTTGAATTTGAACTGTTACTGCTGTTTGAAGGCTTAGAAGAACTTGTGTTGTTCTTGTTTGAGCTAGTATTCGTAGTCGAAGCTGTAGTATCCTTCTTTGATTCTGAAGTATTTGATTTATTAGAAGAATCAGCTTTTGCGGTTTCTTCTTTCTTTTCTTCCTGCTTTACTTTTGATTTTTGAGATGATGTAGATTCTATTTTTTTAGTAGTTGTTTTTTTCTTTGTTTTTTCTGTAGTTTTATCTGTTTTAATGCTAGTGTTCTGTGTTTCTACCGAATTTGAACAACGTGTTAGCAATAAAACAATAATGATTAAAATAAATACAATGAACCCTATAGTTGCTTTTTTATTTCTCATTTTAACAACTCCTTTTCTTTCAAGTCTTTTAAGATAAGACTTGTAATATAGGATGTAACATTTCGTGCTTCAGATTCGGCAGCTTCCTTTACTTTTTCTTCCAGTTCTTTTGGAAGATGTAAACTGAAACAGTATTTAGATTTATAATATTTTTTTTGTTGGGCTTTATGTGTTTTAGCTTCTTTTGGTCTATCAATTCTAATATCTGTCATATACATTCTCCTATCCAATCGTAATGTTCCATTCCTGATCTACACGTAATACGGTCATATCTAGATAGTCTTTTAATTGTTCTTTTTTGATTTCTTCGTATGGAAGTCCGGAAATATTCGCAATCTCTGATTTAAAAAATACATGATAGTTGCAATCTGCAACTAATAATAAATCTTTAAGTTTCATAAACAACACCTCTTTATACATATATTATAATTAAAATATAAT
>OBVA01001083.1_pt1 | contig 10209 bp, 9 predicted proteins | sample 1495021 | NCBI WGS metagenome assembly OBVA01 (sample SAMEA2579965, study PRJEB22360) | human gut metagenome | biome: human gut; feature: human-associated habitat; material: faeces | place: Denmark | collected 2008/2010
GTTGGATGTGCCCCCCCCCCGAAAAGCCTCCCGAGCCTGCCATTCGAAATAACGGCGGCACCCTCACCCGACTCCACGCCCAGTGCCGTGCCCAAACCTTCTACGAAAAGCAAGGCTACCGCGCCTTTGGTGAGATCGGACTCGATGAAGGCTGCCCTCATATTTGGATGGAAAAAAGGCTCTAAGTCTCTCAAAAAGCAGGTCAATACTGATACACCTTACGTTTCCACACCATTAGTACAAGGGCAATCACCGCTGCCATACATTCGGCGACCACCACTGAACTCCAAATGCCGTCGATGCCAAAGAGGAACGGCAAAATGAGGATGGCTGAGGTTTCAAAGACCAAGGTACGCAAGAAGGAAATCAGCGCCGAAAGTGGGCCGTTGTTTAGGGCAGTGAAAAAGCCGGAGCCGTAGATGGCAAAACCCGCAAAGAAAAAGGACAGTGCAAACACACGGAAGCCATGCATTGTCATACTACACAAAGTAGCGTCATACCCCACAAAAATTTCCGAAAGCGGCGCCGCCAAAACTTGCGCCACCGCAAACATGACGACCGCAGTCACAGCAATCAAACGCAAGCTCTTAACGCGCAAATTTTTCATCTCACGATGATTTTGCGCCCCATAGTGATAGCTCACCAAAGGCGCACTCCCCACAGAATAGCCAATGAAAATAGCTAAGAAAATCATATTCACATACATGATGACGCCGTATGCTGCCACGCCGTCCTCCCCTGCCACACGCATCAGTTGCAAATTATAGAGCATCCCCACCAAAGGCATGGAGATATTACTCATGAGCTCTGAGGAACCGTTTAAACAAACTTGCCCCAGCCAGCGACTGTTCCAGCGCGTCTTACCCAAACGCAGACGACTGGTATTCGGCAGTGCAAAATAAATCAATGGCAAAATGCCACCCACCACTTGAGCGAGCGCCGTTGCCAAAGCTGCCCCCACAAGCCCCAAGGGAATGACCGCCACCAAAAGGGCATCCAAGACCATATTGGTGAGCCCTGCTGCCACCGTCACCGCCAAGCCCAGATTTGGTTTTTCCGCTGCCACAAAAAATGCCTGAAAAGCATATTGCAACGTATAAGCCGGCATAGCAATAAGAATGGTACGCCCATACACCACACATTCTTCAAGCATGGCCTCTTCGGCACCCAAAAACATCGCCACCGGACGCAAGCCCATCAAACCAAGAATGGTAATCACGATACCGCTCACCATGGCTACATAGACAAACAGAGAGAATTGTTCCTGTGCTTTTTCTGGGTTCCCCTCACCCATGGACTTTGCAATCAATGCGCTACCGCCAGTGCCAAACATAAATCCCAACGCCCCCAGTAAGAGCAAATAAGGCGTAATAAAGTTTGCAGCAGCAAACGCCGTTTTACCAACAAAATTGGATATAAAGAAACCGTCCACCACAATATACACCGAGGTAAAAATCATCATCACGATGGACGGAAAAGTGAACCGCAAGAGCTTGCGTGTGGTGAAATGATCGGACAGTTGAATCGCCATATATGGTCTCCTTTCTTATAAATCTTTCACCTTTGCGCGAATGGCATCCAGATAGCGTTGGGTCAAGGTCAGGTATTGTTCGCGCTCTGCGGGGCTCCAGGTTTCAAAAATGTCATTTTCTGCGGCAATCAAACGTTCCACAGTACCGCCGCAAAGTCGGCGTCCGCTTTCCGTGAGGCGCAGCTCCTTTTTGCGCGCCCCCACTGCCACACTCTCAATCAGCCCTTCCCCTTCGAGCTTACGCACCGCAGAATTCAAGGTCTGCTTACTAAGCCCCGTGTAGTACGGCAAGGCGCTCAACGGACAGCTCCCCCCTTGCCCACTTAAAACATAGAGGGTCATCATGGCGCTGTCGGAAAGGCCAAAGCGCAAGGCCGCTTCATGATAGACCGATTCGATCTCGGAAATCAAATAATTATAGCGTGTCATTTCAGCGTTGCTTCTCATGAACTTCCTCCTTAGGTACGAAATCATACTTAAATTACGCCTATCATTCTAGTACGATTTCGTACCAATATCAAGACCCCCCTCACAAAAAACAAGACCGTTCCCAGTGGAACGGTCTTGTTCGTTTGTTATACACTTTGTCACAGCTTAGAGTCCGGCCTGTTCGATGCCGCTAAAGAGGTATCCCATGTGATGGGTGGAGTTTAACAGCACGAGGCGCCATTCTCCCGCTTCATATTCAAGGACATTCACACAGGTGTTGTCCTGTTTCATCTGCCAAAAATGTGCCATATCCATGCCGAGAATATCACAGAGAATCGCACGATTCACTGCATCGTGGGCAGCCACAAGAACCGTCTTGTTGGGGAATCGTTCAACGATGTCCGCCATGGCAGCCATGGCACGCTTGCGCACATCTTCCAAGCATTCGCCACCGTCGGGCATATACACCAAGTGAGGCTTGGTGTGCCAAAGGTCAAAGGCCTCGGGATATTTGGCTTGAATATCCTTGGCATAGCAGCCTTCCCAGCTGCCGTGATTGATTTCTGTGAGACGTGCGTCGATTTCTACCTCAATGCCGTGCAAATCTGCACTGGTTTTGCAGGTCACAAAGGAACGCTTGAGAGGACTTGCAACAGCAGCGTCAATGTGAATGTCGCGCAAGCCTTCTGCAAGAAGGCGCGCCTGTTCGAGTCCGCGTTCACTCAGGGGAATGTCCTCTTGACCTTGATAACGCCCCTCTACATTCCAAGGGGTTTCGCCGTGACGTACTAAAATGATTCGAGTCATGGTGTCCTTCTTAGTCTTCGCAGTGGATGAGTTTTACGCCGAGAATGCCTTCGATCCCAGAGAGCTGTACCATGATGTCCTTAGGAATGTCTTCGCTGACGGCAACAGCCATGATGTTGGTGCCGCTTTCGGTGGTGTTACCAACTTGCATGCCGTTGATGTTGATTTGTGCCTTCCCGAGGATGGTGGCGATTTGGCCGATCATATTTGGACGGTCCACGTGTGGAACGAGCAAGAGGTAGCCGTTTGGTGTAAAGTCTACGCGATATTGGTCGATTTGGGTGATCTTAGGTTGCTTGCCGTCAAAGAGGGTCCCTTCGAGGTAGTGTTCACCGTTAGAGGTTTTGATGCGAACGGTGATGGCAGTGCTGTAGTAACCGGTCTTGTGGGACTTGGATTCCTTGACATCGAGGTTACGCTTCTTTGCAAGGCCTGGGGCGTTCACATAGTTGACGCTGTCTTGGAGGATTGGGTTCAAGAGCCCCTTCAAGAATGCAGTGGTGAGGTGCTGGGTTTGGGTATCAGAGAGTTCACCGCTGTATTCGATTTCAACATTTTCCACAGGGCCGTCAGCAAGGTAAATAGCGATGGTCCCCATGCGTTCAGCAAGGCTGAAATATGGTTGAATGATGGCAGCCACATTCTTTGGAATTGGGGCCATATTCACCGCATTCATCACAGGCTTGCCGTTCAAGGCATCGATGACGCCGTAAGCAACGTCCACTGCCACGCCTTCTTGGGCTTCAATGGTGGAAGCACCGAGGTGAGAGGTTTGAACCACATCGAACATCCCGAGGAATGGGTTGTTATCGAGGGTGAGTGGTTCATCAGGGTATACGTCGATGGCTGCGCCAGCGACCTTGCCTGCCTTGATGGCTTCTGCAATGGCATCGGTGTCATAGCAAGCACCACGCGCGCAGTTTACAAGACGAACGCCGTCTTTCATCTTCTTGATGGTTTCGGCATTGATCATACGGTCGGTTTCTTTGGTGAGTGGGGTATGAATGGTGATATAGTCGGAGCGCGCGAGCAAGGTATCGAAGTCTACCAATTCAATGCCAAGTTGATGGGCACGTTCTTCGGTGATGTATGGGTCGTAACCAATGGTGGTCATTTCCATCGCTTGCATGCGCTTTGCGACACGGCTACCGATACGGCCAACACCGATAATCCCGAGGGTTTTGCCGGAAAGTTGAATCCCGGTAAAGCTCTTGCGGTCCCATTTCCCTTCTTGGATGGATTGATGGGCTTGTGGAATGTGGCGGGTCATTGCAAGCATCATACCGATGGTGTGTTCAACGGCTGCGATGGTGTTGCCTTCCGGTGCGTTTACAACCACAATACCGCGTGCGGTAGCAGCAGGAATGTTGATGTTGTCAACGCCAACGCCGGCACGACCGATGACCTTGAGGTTGGTTGCCGCTTCAATAACTTCTTCAGTCACTTGGGTTTGGCTACGGGTCACCAAACCATCGTATTCGCCAATGCATTGCAAAAGTTCAGCCGGTGGCATGTTGGTTTTTACATCTACATCAAAATGTTCGCGGAGTAAGTTAACCCCTTTTTCGCTAACGTCATCACTTACTAAAATTCTCATTGTGTGTCCCTCCATATAAATTAAGTATGATTGCTGTTTTATGTTGAATGATTACTGATTGTTTGCTTGATAGTCTTTCATAAATTGTGCCAAGGCTTCGCAGGCTTCCATTGGCACGGCGTTGTAGGTGGATGCACGGCAGCCGCCCACGGAGCGGTGACCGTTGATGCCGACAAAACCGGCCGCCTTGCCCTTGGCAATGAAGTCCTTTTCCATTTCAGGGGTAGCAAGGTTGAAGGTAATGTTCATCTTGCTGCGATAAGGGGCTTCGGCATGGCCCTTGTAGAAGCCGTTTGATGCATCAATCACATCGTAGATGACCTTGGCCTTGGCTTCGTTTTGTTTTTGAATGGCTTCCACGCCGCCTTGGTCTTCAATCCAGTGCAAGGTCTTGTTCACCATGTAGATGGCAAAGACCGGTGGGGTATTGTAGGTGGAATCCTTGTCCGCATGGGTTTGGTACTTAAGCATAGTAGGAAGCTCGGTGCGAGCGGTTGCGAGGAAGTCCTTTTTAATAATCGCGATGGTCACGCCGGCAGGACCGAGGTTCTTTTGCGCACCGGCGTAAATCATGTCAAAGTCTGCCACATTCACCGGACGAGAAAGAATATCACTGGACATGTCGCAAATCACCGGCACATCAAATTTCGGGAAATCCGGATATTCGGTGCCGTAGATGGTGTTGTTGGCAGTCAAGTGTACATAAGCGGTGTCCTCACGAAGCTCAAAGTCCTGTGGGATGTAGCTGTGGTTGCGATCCGCACTGGACGCCGCTTCGTAGGCTTCGCCGTAAAACTTGGCTTCCGCCATGGCTTTTTTCGCCCAAACGCCGGTGTTCACATAGGCACCGTATTTCTTGGTCAGGAAGTTTGCAGCAACCATCAAGAATTGGGTACTGCCGCCACCCTGCAAGAATAAAATCTCGTAGTCTTCAGGAATGTTCATCAGCTTACGAAGCATGTCCTTAGTATCCTGATGCAAGGCTGCATATTCCGGACTGCGGTGACTGATTTCAATCACGCTCATTCCTGTGTTTTTGTAATCCAAAAATTCTGCTTGCGCTTCTCTTAACACGCTTTCCGGCATTGCTGACGGGCCGGCATTAAAGTTATATGCTCTTGTCATGGTATTGACACTTCCCTTCCAAAATCACTCACCAGTCTGAGCGCTGCAAACAGGCCGTAAAAAAACAAAACTCGCCCCATAACCATGGGGCGAGTGAAATTTCTCGCGGTGCCACCCAAATTGTGCTTTGCAGCCAACTCGTAGACGCTATATCGGGCGTTCCCGTCGTATTCATCATACGCCGCTCCGGAGTGGAACAATCATACCCTGCTGTTGTCTTTCACCGACCGACAACTCTCTGGCCTAGCCTGGTAGGATGCTTCTCCTTCATCGCGTTAATATCATGTTCTTACTGGTATGTCCTCATTATAGCACGATGTGTGCACCCGTCAAGGGCAATAGTCAATTATTTATAGAATTTTGCATCCGTGGACATTGCCCTTCCCTCCGCCGTGGACATTGGACGGTTTTCATTCGTGGACACGAAAAACGCCTTCCAAAGGGCTTTTCCCTCAAATAGGCTTGGGCGAGTTAAAGAACCAGCAGTGTCAACAGCAACAGCCCCGCAAGCATGGCGAAGTTGACCACCGTAAACCACAAGAGGAATTTGCCACGCTGGGCGCCTGGGCAGTTGAAGTAGTAGCGCAAGGCAATGAGGCTTGCCAGCGAAGCAATCGGTGTGCCGAGGCCACCCAAGTCCACGCCGAGGAGGAGCCCCTGCCAATCTTTAGTAAAGCCTGCAAGGAGCACTGCTGCCGGCACGTTGCTGATAAACTGGCTTGCCACCACCGAGATGAGGAGGGCGCTTTCCGCCATAAGGCCGGCGAGAAATGCGCGCAACGCCGGAATCTCGCCCATATTTCCTGCGAAGATAAAGAAAAAGACAAAGGTCGCAAGCAAACTCACGTCCACCTTGCGAAAAAGAGCAGGACGCATAAGGGCAATCACCAGGACCACCATTGCCGTAACCACGCCGTAATGCACCACGCGGAAAACCGCAAGCAGACAGAACCCAAAGAGCACCACCAATGCCATAAAAAGACGCGGGTTTTCAATCGTTGCCTGTTGCTTAAAGGTGACCTGCACATCCCCCTTCTTTCCCCATAACGAAGCAAGGGCAAGCACTGCAAGACTGATCAATGTAAACGGCAAAAGCGTCGCAAAGAAATCCGTTGCTGTAAGATTGAACGTCCCACACAAAAAGAGATTCTGCGGATTGCCCACCGGTGTCGCCATGCTCCCAAGATTCGCCGCCACCGCTTGCAGGATGACCACCGGCAAGATGCGGTCCGCCTCATTGGCCATCTGCAAGATGAGAAGCGTAAAGGGTACGAAGGTAATCAGCGCCACATCGTTGGTAATGAGCATGGACAAAAAGAACGGCAGCATCACCAAGAGCAGCTGCAACATACGCACATTTTTGCGCCCACTCAAGAACCGCTGCGCCAACACCTCAAAAACCCCACACTCGCGCCAACCTGCCACCACTGCCATGAGCGAGAAGAGCAAACACAACACCTTGAGGTCGATGTAGTCCAAATACGCCACGCTCGGCGGCACAAAAAATGCCGTCACCAAAGCCCCCAAGGCCGCTGCCACCAGCACCGCCTCACCCTTGCACCAACGCCACAGCTTATAAAGCGCCTTTCGCATACGCCTGCCCCCTTTCTTTCAATATAATAACCGCTTGCTATTATATCACGAAATATCCATAGCGAGGCATCATTGTGCAACAAAAGTGGCGTCACTTCTTGTATAATAGAAGGCATCTTAACGCAAAGGAGGTGCGCGCATGCATCTGATCGAAGCAAAATCCATTCTTTCTGCCACTGGCGGCATGAACCTTACCCGTGGTTGTGTCCACGGCTGCATCTATTGCGACTCACGCAGCAGCTGCTACAAGATGCCGCACGCCTTTGAGGATGTGGCAGTCAAAGCCAACGCGCTCCCTTTCCTAGAGAATGCCCTTCGCCGCAAGCGTAAGCGCTGTATGCTGGGGATTGGTTCCATGAGCGACCCCTATATGCCCATCCCCGAGGTGCTCGAAAGCACCCGCGGCGCCTTGAAATTGGCACACAAGTACGGCTTCGGCTTTACCCTCATCACCAAGTCTGACCTTGTGCTACGTGACCTTGACTTGCTCACGGCAATTAACAACGACACAAAATGCGTGGTGCAAATGACCCTCACCACCGCCAACGACACCCTCTGCAAAAAGCTCGAGCCCAATGTCAGCGCCACGTCCGAGCGCATCCACGCCCTCTGCACCCTACGCGATGCAGGGATTCCAACGGTGGTGTGGCTCTCGCCCTTTCTCCCTTTTATTAACGATACCGAAGCCAATCTCCGCGCCCTCTTAGACGCCTGCATCACCGCTCAAGTCCGCGGCATCGTCTGCTTCGGCATTGGTATGACCCTGCGTGAGGGCAACCGGGAGTATTTCTACGCCCAGCTCGACCGCCTTTTTCCCGGCATGAAGGAACGATACATCCGCACCTATGGCAATCAATACCAGATTACCAGTCCCAATCATGCGCGCCTCATGCCCCTCTTTCACCAAATCTGTGCCACACACGGCATTCTCCACCACCCAGAGGACGTATTCGCTTTTCTCACCGAATTTGACGTGCCACCCGAACACGAACAACAATCTCTTTTTTGAGCCTGCAAAGGAGTGTTTATAATGAAGGAAACCCACAAAAATACCAACCTCGGCATTGCCCTCGGCCTCTGCTTCGGCGTGACCTTTGGCCTTACCATCTTTGATAACCTCCCTCTTGGCATGCTCTTTGGCCTCGCCATCGGTGCATCCTTCGGGGCTGAGAAGGACAAGAAGGTCAACGCCCAAATCGAAGAGCAGGGCTACATCATCGTTGCCATAAAAAAGACAAGCCCCAATACCTATACCATTCGCCTTACCAACAAGCACGGCGAGGAATTGCAACTCGAAAGGCACACCGCCGACATCGATAGCGGCTCCCTACGCGTGGGGAAGGTCGTGTATCTAAACGACGACGGACACATCGCGCTTGCCTATGATGACAAATAAACAAAAAACACAGTCTTGCGATTGCAGGACTGTGTTTTTATTTTATTCACGCGGCTTACATGCCACGGTAATCATCGCTATATAATCCTCGGAGCCTTTGAGCGACAGCTCCTCAAACCCCTTTTCCATGGCTTCTTCCATTTCATCACGGCTGATTCCCACTTCCAAGGACATTTCATTGAGGCCTTCTTCATAAGAATACCCGTCCAATACCAAGTCGTGCGCCTCTGCATAAGCGTAGATATTTTTGTAAATGGCTTCCAGATTGTTCCAATCGCCAATGCAAAAAGAGCGCAGATAGGTGCCTGCCGGACGAATGTAATCGTAATCCGCCACATCCTCACTGCCATAGGCAAAAAAATGATGCCAACGCTTTGAAACATCTCGTGCTTCCTCACTCAAGGTCATGCGACTGCCAAAGCTATCATAAAGGCCAAAAGCGGCGCGAAGGCGTTGTGAAAAATCCGTTGCCACCACAAAGTCCTCTTCATCATATAAACCGGTAATCGATGCCGAAAGCAAGATACGCTGTGCCGGCAGGGTCACCATTTCCACCTTACCGTGCTCTGCTTGTAAGCCCAGCTTCAGCTTATCGGATTTCTTCTGTAAAAATGCCTTTGCCTGCAAAAGCTGTTCAATCGAGCGATCGATAACCGCCTTTTGCTCGCGAATCAGCTGGGCCAATGAATCATCCGACGGCTGCCCTGTATAGGCGCGAATATCTTCAATAGAAAAACCGATCCGACGCAGCGTAAGGATGAGTTCCAGCTTGGCAAACTGAAAGCAGGTGTAATAATGATAGCCATTTTCACCAATCATCGCCGGAGAAAATAGACCAATCTCATGATAATAATGAAGCGTCCGTTTGTTGATGCCATTCATTTTGGCAAATTCTCCGGAGGTGTAGTAAATTTTTTTATTTTCCATGAGGTTCACCCCTTGACCGTTCAGTTACTGTACATGATAGCATATCTCATATCGAAAGACCATTACTTAAAAGGAATACACGCATCACTATTTAGAAAGGGGTTTCCGATGAAAACCATATTGTCCCGTGTTTCTCTCAGTGGGCGAGCACTTTTGGGCTTGACCCTCTTGGTACTGCTATCGGCGGTGGGGGAAATGATGCTCCCATCCCTCTTGGCACAGATGATTAACCGTGGTGTAAGCAACAGCGCCAACAGCATGATTATGACTCTGGCCTTCATCATGGCTGCCATCACTGTCTTTGCCTGTATCATCAACTTTTTCTCCGTCAAGATTTCCTCTCGCATCTCCAACCGCTTTGCTGCCGATTTACGTGCCGAAGTGTTCGCACAGGTGCAAGGCTTCTCTGCCGCCGAACTTGACCGTTTTGGTGCTGCCAGCCTTGTCACACGCTCTACCTCCGACATCACCATCGTGCAAAACTTTCTCACCTTGCTTTTACGTGTGGGGATTCTCGCCCCAATGATGGCAGTCGCTGGGCTTGTCTTTTCCGCTGCCACCGGCGGCGAGGTCAGCTCTGTGTTGAGCTTGGCAATTCCGGTGCTCTTGATTGTATTGGGCATCATTGTGATCTTTGCTTCTAAATATTCCATCCGCTTGCGTAAAAAGCTCGACCATCTGAACCAACTCTTTTTGGAATCCCTCGAAGGGGTGCGTGTCATTCGCGCCTTTAATAAGGAAGGCACCGAAAGTGCGCGCTTTAACGATGCCAACGCCGACTATGCCGCTACCGCAATGACCGCC
>OBVA01001097.1_pt1 | contig 10108 bp, 9 predicted proteins | sample 1495021 | NCBI WGS metagenome assembly OBVA01 (sample SAMEA2579965, study PRJEB22360) | human gut metagenome | biome: human gut; feature: human-associated habitat; material: faeces | place: Denmark | collected 2008/2010
CAAGTTTGCCGTCCAGCTCGATAGCGACGATGTATATAGCGGTCCTGATACGTTGCAGAAGATCGTTGATGCTTTTTACGAACAGAACTGCGCGATGGTTGTCGGAACCTATCGGATGACCGATTTCAAGATGAACGAAATACCGCCCGGCATCATCGACCATCGGGAGTGGACGCTTGAAAACGGACGTAACAATGCGCTCCGCATCAACGGTCTGGGAGCTCCCCGTGCCTTTTATACACCTGTGCTCCGGAGGATCAACCTTCCGAATACAAGCTATGGAGAAGATTATGCTTTGGGACTGCGTATCTCCCGCACCTGGCGTATCGGGCGCATCTATGATGTCCTTTACCTCTGCCGCCGCTGGGAAGACAATTCGGATGCCGCGCTCGATGTCGTGAAAATGAACGGACATAATACCTACAAAGACCGTATCCGTACTTGGGAATTGCAGGCGCGGATTGCCTTGAACGCTCATTCGCCCAAATGATTTCTTCTTGGTCTTTTGGCCGTTTGCTCACTATGGATTCTTTTTTCACTACATTTGTGTTGCGGGACAAGTTGCCGGCAACCATGAAAACGCGAAGCTTATGAATGATTTGGAACGAGAAATAGAATTCCTGCTGATAGACCAAAAGCAGGATTGGAAACTGGCAAGGGAGAATTATGGTTCTTTGACCAATGTGCAGACGCGTTATTTCCAGGATGATTACAGGACAACGATTCTTCAATTTAATCCGGAACGGATTCGTTCTTCCGCTGCTAAGATCGACAAGGCATCCTTGCTGGCGCGCCCCTGTTTTTTCTGCCATCGGCCGGAAGAACAAAAGGGAGTGATGTATAATGATGCGTTTGAAATACTGGTTAATCCATACCCTATTTTCGAGGACCATCTGACCGTTCCCCTGCGTTGGCATGAAAAGCAACAGATAAAGCCTTATTACGAGGATATGCTGGACATCGTTTCAGATTTATCTGACTATGCCTTGTTCTATAATGGTCCGAAATGCGGTGCTTCCGCTCCGGATCATATGCATTTCCAAGCTGGAAAGAAAGAGGAGTTTCCGGTTGTGAGAAATTGGCCGAACTTCCCGAAACAGGTCGTTTGGGAAAGTGAACGGACTGGTTTCTATGCTTCAGTCGATCTCCTTCCGGTCTGTTTTATCCTAGTGTCGAGGGATAAGGGTGAGGCGGCGGCCGTTTTCGAGTTGTTATACGACATGATGCCGATGGGACCGGAGGATTACGAACCAATGATGAACCTGCTGGTCTGGAGGGAGGATGATGTTTGGATTACCTGTATCTTCCCCCGGCGGGAATTGCGTCCATCCTGCTATTATGCCGAGGGAGATGCCAATATTCTCATCAGCCCGGCGACGGTCGAGATGGCCGGTTTATTTGTCGTCCCTTTGGAAAAGGACTTTAAGAAAGTGACATTTGCAGACCTCGAAAAGGTCTGGGAAGAGGTAAGTATTACGGAGGATGAGGAGAATGAGCTCATCCGGAAAATAAGAGATGAAGCATGATATCATATAAGCCTATGTCTGATAAGCCATCTGTACGGTCTCCTTGGTTTTGGGTTCCTTCCCTGTATTTTGCGCAGGGAATACCTTATGTCGCGGTGATGATCGTCTCTGTCCTTATGTATAAGCGCCTGGGAGTTTCAAATACCGATATCGCCCTTTATACGAGTTGGCTGAATCTGCCCTGGGTGATCAAACCTTTTTGGAGTCCTTTTGTGGATTTGCTGAAGACTAAACGCTGGTGGGTGGCCACGATGCAGTTATTGATCGGGGCAGGACTTGCCGGAGTGGCGTTTACGATCCCAACGACGTTCTTTTTCCAGGCTTCATTGGCTGTATTCTGGTTGCTGGCTTTTAGATCCGCCACACATGATATTGCGGCGGACGGTTTTTACATGCTGGCTCTCGATTCGCATGAACAGGCTTTCTTCGTCGGTATCCGGAGTACTTTTTACCGGATTGCGATTATTGCCGGACAGGGGGTGTTGATCATGTTTGCCGGATTTCTGGAAAACAGTACGGGGAATATCCCGCTTGCCTGGTCTGTTACATTCTTTATTTTAGGCGGGCTGTTTTTGGCTTTGTTCCTGTATCACCGGTATATACTGCCTTTGCCGAAAGGGGATAAGCTATCGGCTACGGTGACTCCTTCCACAATCTTAAAAGAGTTTTTCGCGACTTTCGCCTCTTTTTTCAAAAAGAAACAAGCCTTTGTCGCGATCCTGTTTATGCTGTTGTACCGTTTTCCGGAAGCCCAGTTGGCTAAATTGGTAACGCCTTTCCTGGTCGATCCCCGCGAAGTGGGTGGCTTGGGGCTTTCGACGGCTGAAATCGGACTGGTGTACGGTACGATCGGTACGATCGGTTTGACATTGGGCGGAATATTGGGAGGTATCGCCGCCTCGGCAGGAGGATTGAAGAAATGGATCTGGCCGATGGCGTTGGCAATTTCCCTTCCTGACGCTGTCTTTATTTATTTGAGCAGTGCGTTGCCTGATAATTTGTGGATAGTCAACATTTGCGTATTTATCGAACAGTTTGGATACGGCTTTGGCTTTACGGCCTATATGTTGTATCTGATTTATTATTCCGACGGAGAACATAAGACGGCACATTATGCGATCTGTACGGCTTTTATGGCTTTGGGCCTGATGCTTCCTGGAATGGCGGCCGGCTGGTTGCAGGAACAGATGGGTTACGAGAATTTCTTCTGGTGGGTGATGGGATGTTGCCTGGTGACGTTGCTTGTCACGGCCTGCCTGAAGATCGATCCCGAATTCGGGAAGAAGAAACAAGGAAATAACTAAATATATTTGCTTTGTATGGTGGCGAAAACGATATTGATAGCGGATGGCGGTTCCACGAAAACGGATTGGAGTATTGTGTCCGGCAATCGGGAGATAGACCGGATCAGGACAGGAGGAATTAATCCTTTTTTCCAGACGGAAGAGGAGATCTCGGCTGAGATAAGGGACAATCTGATTCCCCGGATAAGGGAGTCCGATTCTGTCGGGGCCGTTTACTTTTATGGTGCCGGATGTGCATTCACGGAAAAGAACGAGATTATACGCCGTTCTGTCACGCGCTATCTGCCGGTCCCGGTGGAGGTCGGCAGCGATTTGCTGGCAGCCGCCCGTGCCCTTTGTGGAGACAGCCCCGGCATTGCTTGTATTTTGGGGACCGGTTCCAACTCCTGTCTGTATGACGGAAAGGGTATTGTCAAGAGCATATCTCCGTTGGGCTTTGTCTTGGGAGATGAGGGGAGTGGCGCCGTACTTGGAAAATTGTTGGTTGGGGATGTGTTGAAGAACCAGTTGCCGGCAGCTTTGCAAGAGGCTTTTTGGGCGGAGTCCGGTTTGACACCGGCCATCATTATGGAAAAGGTTTATAAAGGGTCTTTCCCGAATCGTTTTTTGGCAAGCCTGTCTCCTTTTTTGCTCCGGCATATAGAAGAACCGGCAATACGTGATCTGGTGAGCAATAGCTTCCGGGCGTTCTTTGCCCGCAATGTCATGCAGTATGATTACCGGGAGCATCCTGTCTATCTGACAGGCTCCATTGCTTGGTATTATCAGGATATATTGAAAGATGTTGCTCGTGAGTTCGAGCTTCGATTAGGAACGATCGTTCAAAGTCCGGTTCAAGGTCTGATTCACTATCACTGTGTTTTATAAATAATAAATTATCTAATTCGGTTTTTATCATGAAAAAATCTTTATTCTTATTGTGTTTGCTTCTGGGGATGTTGGGTAATTGTGCGTTGGTGTTGGCACAACCGGCCCAGAAGTTGGTCAATGTGGTGGTTTCGCCTGATCGTATCGATTGGAAATGCAAGGCGAAGGAAGAAGTCAAGTTTACAGTACAGGTTTTCAAGAATGAGAATTTGTTGAAAGATGTAGTTGTCGATTATGAGTTGGGACCGGAATATTTTCCGACGGTTGTAAAGAAAGACGTTCGTTTGGCGGATGGAAAAACGATACTGAAAGCGAAGATGAATGAACCCGGATTCTTGCGTTGCAGGGTGACGGCCAAAGTGGACGGACGGAAGTATGAAGGGATGGCGACAGTTGGCGTGGATGAAACGAGGATTCGGCCGACGACGGTCAATCCGGAAGATTTTGATGCTTTCTGGACCGGTGCGATCGCTGAAGCCCGTAAGCAGCCGCTAGATCCCAAGATGACTTTGTTGCCGGAAAGATGCACTTCTACGCAGAATGTCTATCATGTCAGTTTCCAGAATGAACGCCCCGGTTCCCGTATATATGGCATTCTGATTGTACCGAAGAAAACAGGTAAATATCCGGCGGTCCTCCAGGTTCCAGGAGCGGGCATACGTCCTTATAACGGATTCAATTTGGGAGAAGATATCATTACGTTGGAGATTGGAATACATGGTGTTCCTGTGACGATGCCGCAGGAAGTGTATAACAACTTGGCTGCTGGAGCATTGAACGGATATAATGCAATGAACAAGAATAATCGCGATACGCATTACTACAAACGGGTCTATCTCGGTTGCGTGCGGGCTGTGGACTTCCTCTATTCTTTGCCTGAGTTTGATGGAAATACAGTCGGTGTGACCGGTGGAAGCCAGGGAGGAGCCTTGTCTATTGTCACGGCCGGACTAGAACCGCGTATCAAGTTTCTTGCTGCTTTCTATCCGGCCTTGTGCGATTATGCCGGCTATCTGCATAAACGTGCGGGAGGCTGGCCGCATTACTACCGGAATGCGCAGCCTGTGGCAAACGAAGTGGAAACGCTCGCTTACTTTGATGTCGTGAATTTTGCCCGCCGGGTGAACGCTCCGGGCTGGTATAGCTGGGGATATAATGATGTGACTTGTCCTCCGACATCCATGTATTCGGCCTACAATGTTATTCCGGGAGTGAAGGACTTGCATCTTTACCTCGAAACCGGTCACTGGACATATCCGGAACAGCAGTCGGAACGTATTGAATGGTTGAAAGATAAATGCGGGAAGTAAATACGTTTCCCGGTTAATAATAATGCATGTATGTCGAATTTAAAGTATTTTTTAGCGGGGGTGTTAATTATGGCAATAACATCATGTATGCAAAAGGATAGTGAATTGTTTTTGTTTGTCGGATCGTATGCGGATGCTACAGACCCTGGTATAAATCTGTTTCGCTTCGATGTGGAGAAAGGGACGGCTGTGCCGGTGAAAAGCCTGTCGGGCATTCAGGACCCTTCTTATCTGACAGTGAGCCGGGATGGCAAGTTTGTCTATTCGGTAAGTGAAACTGCTGTGCCGGACGCAAAAGTATGTGCCTATTCGTTTGACAAGCAAACCGGGACGCTTTCTTTGCTGAACGAGCAGCATACGGATGGGAGCGCTCCCTGCTATATCTGGGTGGACAGTAAACGCCGGATGGCTGTCACGGCCAACTACAACGGCGGAAGCATAAGTGTTTTCTCCATCTCGGCCGATGGAGCTTTGCTACCGGCTGAAGTATATGCGTATGAAGGAGGAAGCCCGGGGGCCGAACGCCAGGCGGTCCCGCATCTGCATTGCGTGTACGCTTCTCCGGATGAGAACTATCTGTATGCCAACGATCTGGGAACGGACCGGATTTATAAATACGAGATCGTTGCTTCCGATAAAGGCTTGAGTTTGCGGGAAGGGACGCCTTCCTCTTTTAGTTTGCCGGCGGGAGAAGGTCCGCGCCATACGGTTTTTCATCCGAACGGGAAATGGGCTTACCTGATTAGCGAGCTTTCGGGCCGCGTCGCTCTCATGTATTACGACAAGGGCAACCTGACCCCGGTCCGGTTTGTAGAAGCCGATACGTTACATGTCTCCGGTAGTGCCGATATACACATCACACCGGACGGTCGTTTCCTATATGCCTCTAACCGTCTGAAAGGTGACGGTATCGCGATTTTTTCTATCGATCTGGAAAACGGGCAATTGACAAAGATTGGTTATCAGCTGACCGGCATTCATCCGCGTAATTTCGTCATCACCCCCAACGGCAAGTTCCTGCTTTGCGCTTGTCGGGATAGTCATATCGTGCAGGTTTACGAAATAGACAAGCAAAGCGGTTTGTTGAAAGATACGGGAAAAGACATCCGGGTTAGCAAGCCTGTTTGCTTGAAGTTTACCGACATGTAAATGTGATATTTTTAGTAGCTTTGCAACGTGTAAATTGTAATAAGCTATGTCATTCATTAAGATAACGGAACAGAATTCTCTCTATAACGACCTGGAACGGAAGTCCGTCCGGGACTTGCTTGAAGATATCAATACGGAAGATCAGAAAGTGGCGTTGGCTGTCCGAGAGACAATCCCCAAAATAGAAGAATTGGTTTTGCAGATCGTTCCCCGCATGAAGCAGGGCGGACGGATCTTTTATCTGGGAGCCGGAACCAGCGGGCGGTTGGGAGTTTTGGATGCTTCCGAAATCCCCCCGACGTTCGGGATGCCTTCCACACTGATTGTCGGCTTGATAGCTGGTGGCGATACTGCCCTCCGGAATCCTGTGGAGAATGCTGAAGACGATGAGGAACGCGGCTGGCAGGAATTGCTGGAGCACCGGGTTAATACGAAGGATACCGTGATCGGCATTGCTGCTTCCGGGACGACTCCCTATGTGATCGGTGCCCTTCGCAAAGCACGTGAACAGGGCATCCTGACTGCCTCCATTTCCAGCAATCCAGATTCACCGATGGCGATGGAGGCCGATATCGCAATCGAAATGATTGTCGGGCCGGAGTTTGTCACTGGCAGTTCCCGTATGAAATCCGGCACGGGGCAGAAAATGATCCTGAACATGATCTCCACCTCCGTTATGATCCGATTGGGTAGGGTTAAAGGAAACCGGATGGTCAATATGCAGCTCACCAATCAGAAACTTATAGACCGTGGAACCCGCATGGTTGCAGAGGAATTGAATCTTCCCTATAACCAATCCCGACATCTGCTGTTGATGTACGGCTCCGTTCAGGAAGCTGTCGAGGCTTACCGCAAAGATTAACGGGTCTGGAGTCGGTTTCAGCTTTTTTCTATAAGAAGATGAGAAATATATGGAAAATATCTTTATATTTGTCCCATGCATTGTTCCTGCTTCGCAATCTGCGGAAAAGGATTAAAAGGGAATCGGGTGCAAATCCCGGACAGTCCCGCTGCTGTAAGCTTCAAAACGGATTGGGCAATTCTTTTATGCCACTGACGCGAGTTGGGAAGGCGCTCATACCGGAAGTAAGTCAGAAGACCTGCAACGCATATTTTTTCGACGGCTTCGAGGATAGGCCGGAAGAGAACAGTGAAGCCGTAGGCTTTTGCCTTTCTTTATTTCCGTTTCCCGTAGCTATTTACTTGTTTTTAATTATTTTGCCATAATAATTAGGAAAAGAGGCATGAATCTGTGGGTGGGATGAGCTCCGCCTCGATTCATGCTTTCCTTTTATGAGTGTGATTAATCTTCCGGCTTTTGTCGTATAAACCTTTTTTTCGTACCTTTGTGCGTTTCCTCCATAAAGAGAGGAAGATAAATACGACTTCAAATTTGTATATGGAAATGAGAAAAACAGTATTATATGGCGTTTTGGCCTTTTGTTTGGTTGTGTTGAATTCTTGTTTGGGAGACCCGGCCACCCAATTGACGATGGCAAACCAGGCAGGGGTAGTGGTGACCGGTTACGGACCTGGGAAGGCTTGCAACAATAAGGGGGACGTAGTGGTCTCTTCGGAAGACTTCCAGAATGCCAATGTGGAAAACGGAGAATGTATTTTGTTTGATTATTCCATCGATTACGGGGTCGCAAACAATATGGGGGCAGGGACGGATACCAGTTATACCGAGGCTATTATTTATGAAAATACGATCTCGGAGGTTAATCGTTGGAACTTCTATAATACGTTGACCGATACCTCTATTGTTGCAAAGGACGAACTGTTGCTTTCTTCCCTCCAGGCGCGTTCCGCTTATATCAGAGGCAATTTGTTCCTGTTCACGGAGATAAGCAATCACCCGGCAAACCAAGTGGACAGTTTCTCTTTGTCCTATAATTCGGATAAATTGTTGGGAGACGATAATATTTATAGCCTCTACCTCCGCACGATCAGAATCAAGGCGGACACGACAAGAGGCGAGGCGATGATTATTCCTTGTGCGTTCAATATCGAAGATCTGGTGAAAAAGGCGGAAAAGAATCATTCGGATGAACTGAAGTTCCGGATTAACTATGCATATTCGTTCGGGAAGGATTCTGCATCGATAAACTGGAAAAGTTCCGACGTGTTTACAATAGACTTGACAGGAAAAGGCAAATAAAATGATAAATAGCAAACGAGCGTATTGAAAAATGTATAAAGAGATATTTAAATTGGTTGTAGCCATCATCTCCCAGCCGGGAAAGGCGTGGGATATTCTGACGAGAAAAGAAGAAAAGGACGATGAGTTTTTATCCCGGTTTGTGTATCCTCTCATCGGATTCGTTACGGTTGCTGCTTTTTTAGGCGTGCTGTTCACTCGGAAGGAGTTTGATGTCGAACTGGCGTTGAAGTCGTCTATCCGGACATTAGTCGCTGCGTTCGGCGGCTTTTATCTGGCTTCCTATTTGCTGAATGAGATTTGGCAGGGATGGTTCAAACGGGAGAAGGATATGAAACTGTGTCAACGCTTTGTCGGCTATTCGTCTTCGTTGATGTTTGCATTGAACATCGTGTTGATGTTGCTTCCGGAGTTTTTCTTTTTGCGTATATTTGTGTTATATACATTTTATATCGTATGGGAAGGGGCCGGCCCTTATATGCAGGTGGAGGAGAAGATACGCCTGAAGTTTGTCGGGACCGCGACCGGTCTGATTTTGCTGACGCCCTGGTTGATCGAGGTCATTCTTTCCATGCTGATGCCCGGTTTACGTTTTTGATAGGAGAATAAGATGAAAGAGAAGATTAGTAATAACATACAGATAAAGAACAAGCGGGCGACTTTCGATTATGAGTTGCTCGACACGTTTACGGCAGGGATCGTGCTGACCGGTACGGAGATCAAATCGATACGCTTGGGAAAGGCGAGTCTGGTCGATACGTTTTGTATTGTGGAGAAGGGTGAATTGTGGGTGAAGAATATGTATGTGGCAGAATATTTCTACGGGACATACAATAACCATACGGCTCGCCGTGACCGCAAGCTGTTGCTGACTAAAAAGGAATTGCGGAAGATTGAAAGCGCTGCCCGCAATAATGGCTTTACAATTATTCCGACACGTCTTTTTATTAATGATAAAGGACTGGCCAAAGTCGTTGTGGCTATTGCCAAAGGTAAGAAGGAATATGACAAACGCGACTCTATCAAGGAACGGGACGACCGCCGGGAGATGGATCGTGCATTTAAACGGTAACGAACCTTTATGGATAAAGAAATATTTTTGAATCTCCTGAAAGAACGCATTTTGATTCTGGACGGAGGAATGGGTACGATGGTCCAGGGATTTAAACTGACCGAGAAAGATTATCGCGGAAAACAGTTTGCCGATTGGACGAGCGACCTGAAAGGAAATAACGACCTGTTATGTATCACCCGGCCGGATGTGATCAAATCGATCCACCGTCAGTATCTGGATGCCGGTGCCGATATTTTTGCTACCAACACTTTCAATGCAAATGCTATCTCGATGGAGGATTACGGCATGCAAGGGCAGGTGAGAAATATCAATTTGGCTGCCGGAAAATTGGCGCGTGAGGTGGCCGATGGCTTTATGAAGGAACATCCGGATCGCACGATCTTTGTAGCTGGTTCTGTCGGCCCAACTAATAAGACTGCTTCGATGAGCCCTGACGTGAGCGATCCGGCTTACCGTGCTGTCACCTACTTGGATTTGTATAGTGCCTATAAAGAACAGGTAGACGCTTTGGTAGACGGGGGCGTGGATATCGTTTTGTTTGAAACGACTTTCGACACGCTGAATGTGAAAGCCGGACTGGAAGCTGCCGAGGCTGTGTTGAAGGAAAAAGGCAAGGATTTACCGATTATGCTTTCTATGACGTTATCTGCCCAGGGAGGACGTACGTTTTCGGGGCAGACATTGCTTGCGTTTTTGGCTTCCGTGCAACATACCAA
>OBVA01001098.1_pt1 | contig 10107 bp, 16 predicted proteins | sample 1495021 | NCBI WGS metagenome assembly OBVA01 (sample SAMEA2579965, study PRJEB22360) | human gut metagenome | biome: human gut; feature: human-associated habitat; material: faeces | place: Denmark | collected 2008/2010
ATGTATAGCTGGCAGGTTACTTTTTTGCAGGGAAATCAATTCTTTTCTTTCTCCGTGTGATATAATAATAAAAAATAGTAGAGGAGGTTCTCTTTATGTTTATCGGTTTTGGTATTGATGAAAAGACTAAAGAAATGATTGAGCGGACAGCCCAAACAAAGGACGAACTCAATGACCTGCCGTTTATCTGTGATGTACAGGATGAGAAGCAGATAAAACGGTATCGACATGTGATTGAGAATAATATCTTGCATGGTGAAGAAACACTTGGAAATTATTAAGAAGAGATACAAAGAAAAGTCCCCGGAAAAATCTGGGGATTTTTTTATAATTGACCACGATGAGGAACAGCAAATTTCTCATTGTGGCTTTTTTCATCTGTATTATTTTTTTATCATAAAATCAGCCCTTTAGGGTGCTTTTCTACCAAAAAATATTCTATCCCGTTTTCCAGATTGATCATGTAAAAAATAAAATTAAGGAGGTTTAAACAAATTGGTGTGCTACCCGTCAAGTAGACAATGAAAAAAATAAAATTTTTGTGTTGCCCGGTTTGTACCGGGCAATATTTTTATGCGGCTAATAACCGTTCATGAAATTCAAACGGTGTTAATACATCAAGGCCCCTTTGCGGGCGGTCATTTATGTAATAGTCTATATATGCCGTTATCGCTTGTACAAGATCCTCTCTGGTATGATACTTCTTTCCATAATACATTTCGCGTTTTAGTATCCCCCAGAATCCCTCCATAGGTCCATTATCCGTACAGTGTGCTACCCGGGACATACTCTGTGTCATTCCCGCATCTACCAGCTTTTGGTGAAACGCGCGGGAAGTGTATTGGAAGCCCCGGTCACTATGAAAGATTGGATGAGCTCCCGGATTGTTCTTTACTGCCAGATCGAAAGTATCAAATACAAGCTGATTGTTATTGTGATCGCTTAACACATATGCAACCGGACGATGATCACATAAGTCCAGAATCACACTCAGGTAAAGTTTATGGATATGGTCAAATGAAGTACCGTACTTAAACTCTGTTACATCAGTCACCCATTTCTTGTTTAATCCATCTGCATGAAAGTCTCTGTTTAAAATATTTTCTGCTAGAAAAGCTGGATTTTTCGATGGCCTGGTGCAGCCGTCATAACGATATTTCAAGTTTGATCTTATCTGCTGTTTTCTACATATACGCAGGATCCTCTTATCATTTACTTTGATGCCATTATCGTGACGGAGTTTATCGTTTAATCTCCGATATCCCATGTCAGGATGTTCTTGATGGAGTGCTTCTAACCGGTCGGAAATCTGTTTGTTCAGCCGGTCATTTGCTGTTTCTATACGGTTCAGCCATTTGTAGTAAGCCGCTCTTGTAATGCCGCCAAGCTTACATAAGGAACGGATCGAGTAATGGTGTTCTTCATGTTCCTCTTTGATTACCTGATAAATGTGTTTGTTTCTTTGCCGGCTCAGCCCCGCCTCCTTTCGATTTCTGCAAGTTTTTTTAGGAAGTCCGCCTCCATTTGCGCGTGTTCTTTTTCTGCCCGCAAAATCCGGTTTTCTGCCCGCAGCTTTTCGAGTTCTGACATTTCCGCTTCTGGTTTTCGTTTTCCACGTCTGTCACGAAGAGCCTCCACTCCCTGCTTCTCGTATTTTATAGTATAATTACGTGCCTGTTGGTAAGAAATCTTAAACTGTTCTGATGTCTTGGCATAATTATGATCATGGGCGATGCAGTATTGCACGATTTCGACCCGTTCATCGAAGGTGGTTTTTCTTCCTTTGGTCATGATAGCATTTCCTCCTGTTCCGGAAGCTTTCAGCTTCTCATGTCCATTATACCTCAAAACCCACTTCCTGATTGTATCTTCGGAAGGAATGTTATAGGTGAGTGCCAGTTCCCCGTAAGATCCTTCCCCGTTTAGATACGCTTCAACAACATCTTTTTTAAAGGAGGCCGAATAAGATTGATTGTGCCCTGTTCTGAGGAAAGCGGATTCTCCGAATGCTTTATACTTGTTAACCCATCTTCTAAAAACGGTTTTACCCACTCCAAGTTCGCTGGCGTGTGATAGATAGGATCCGTTTCCTGAAATGTAATCTTTTACGGCCCGTAGCTTCACTTCTGGTAATATTCCTCTAGGCATAATAAAACTCCCCTCCAGATAAACAGTTTTATTATTTCAACTGTCTACCTAAAGGGGAGCATATCATTGTATGTTCGCGAACCCTTTTCTTCATTATTATATTGTACTAACTATATGGCCCCGTTTGGGGCGGTGTAGTTAGTACAAAAAATATTATAAAAAATCAATGCGCTTTACACTGCTGTCATTGTTTAAATAAATAGCGTTGATAGTAGTGTGCCAGAGCGCACGCCGGTTTTCCATGCTTAAAGAATAATACATGTCTTCGAAATTATCCATATTCAACAGCTCATTTATTTTGTGAAGATTTTTGGTCTGAGGTAATTCGGGCTGAGCAGAGTCTTCCATTTCATTTTCCAGGTTGGAGTATTCTTTGTTATAATATTCCCACTGAATACGTCCTTTCTGAAATAGTATGTTCAACCGCTCCATTTCTTTTAAAATTTGTTCCGGAGTTCTTTTCTTTTTTTGATGTTTCTTTTTCTCTAAAACTTGATTGTGATACAAAATGTACCGATTATATTCATAGTTAATATTTTTGACCAGATATTTTTCGAGTTTTTCCTGACTGACGCGGTTATAATTTTGGCATTCGTCATTTAATATAGCGCGGTTGCATCGATAATAACAGTAAATTTTCATTTTGCCAGTGCGTTTACTGATTGATGATTCTCCCCCGGTAGCGCACAATTTTCGGCCACAGGAAGGGCAATACAATAAGCCAGAAAAAATATATATCCGGCCCGAAGGCGCGCGTTTTATGTTGCTTCGGGAAATTCGATGGATCTCCTCCCATTCTTTTTCGGTCAAATAGGCAGGACAGTAAGGTATACCGCGGTATGTTCCTTTGTAGAATTCGCTGGACAGCATTGTCCGAAGCATACTGTAAGAAAAGTGAATGCCATAGGTGTCGCGAACATATCGGAGAGTCTGCTTTTTGTTTTGGTGAATCCTGAAATAATTAAAAATATCATGTACAATTGATTCGGTCTCAGGATCTTTGATCATACGCTTCTGGCCATTCACGATACCTGGAATATATCCAAGCGGCATATTCTCCTGACCGAAAATCAATTTCCCCTGACGTATGGATGCCTCATTTACGAATTTGATTCGCTCAGACGTCGTATCCACTTCGTTCTGGCCAATGGAAAGGACGACATTTAACTGTAACCTGCCGTCACGCGTTTCCATGTTGATTCCGGGTTCACTGACAGAAATCCAGTATACGCCGTGTTCGTCAAGAATGTCCTGTACCTTATAAAAATCGGACATATTGCGGAACTAGCGGTCCAGCCGTCAAAAGAGGATGACGTCAATTTTGTTAGCCACAACGTCATCAAGAAGCTGGCGGATAGCTTGACGTTTTTTCAGTTCTTTTCTGGCAGTTTTCCCTTCATCGGCATAGATATTCACCACGGCCATGTTATGCTCAGCGGCGTAATCTTCCAAACATTTCTTCTGAGCTTCCAGAGATTTCCCGTGCATCATCTGTTCTGCGGTGCTTACCCGGATATAAATAGCAGCTCTCTCAATTTGCTTTGTGCTCATTTAATCACAATCCTTTCTCTGGTGATAGTATGTTATGTAAAAAATGGTGCAAAAATAACAGCCAGAGAATATTTGTTCTCTTGCGATGGCTGCCCGGAGATGATACAATAATTTTGGTGTTTTTTGGTTGCATCATCTTCGGATATGTAACTGTGCCGCTCCTGCCTAAGCGGGGGCGGTTTTTAATTGACATTTCAGTATATTGGACATATAATATACTTAACAAGACAACTGGAGAAGATAGATGAAGCCTATCCGCTCCGGGAAGATTCAAGTAATTAAAAAAATAATCGCTCTTACTTTTCCAGAGGCAGGGCGATTATTTTTTATGCGTATAATTCAGAATGGCGATAATTACATTCACAACAGTCAATATAATCATAAATTCTTCGTATGTACTCATAATTACCACCCCTTTCGTAAGACCTCCGAAACGGATGGAACCACCCCTCCCCAGTTGCCCGGCTAAGGATATTATGTTGAGTTGTTATGCCGCCTCTGGCTTATGCCAAAGGCGACGTTGTTTTTAGAAATAATCTTTGTAAGCTTCCTCGTATCTGCAATTGGCTATATCACGAATAGCCAGAGTGTTTTTACTGATTTTCCATTTTCCGCCAACCTTTTTATATGAAAAATTGACTACGGTTGTTATATCGCTGACGTCATAAAGCCGTGTGTTCCTTTTCAACTGTTTTGAAAAATAATTATTAAAGGCAGCGGTAGATATACCCGGATGTGCGATAGAGTAATCTACGGTATCAGAAAAAGAAGCATAAAAAACATCATAGGCATCTGTTGAAATTGCCTCAACCTTAACAGTAGCAGTTTTTCCTTTGATGGAAATTTTTTTGATGTCATAGCTGATATTGTCTTTATTATATTTTCTGCAGTATTTAATCATATATTTCTTGTCGGAAAAGAAACTTCCGGAACTCTTCTTTACGAAACAGCTATTTAATTTTGATGGATTGTACTTTTTGGCGGCAGAAAAATATTTTCCAACAGCTTTGATAAGTTTGCGCTGTTTTGCGTTGGCCTTCTTTTTAGGCAATTTGCGATACTGATCAACATAACAGTATTCGCAATATCTACTTTGTACCCCATTCCTGTTATAAGAAGCAGGCCGATCGGTAGACCAATCGCTCCATTCATGTAAATTGTTTTGCGGAATGGATTCAAATTGAAATTCTTGGCAAACAGAGCATCTACGCATGCGAGCTCCTGGATGACTACATGTTGGCTGAGAACTTATTTCCCAATTACTCCACATATGTCGGCCGGTGGCAGGAATATCCTCATATTCGTATTCATGACATTTGTTACATCGACGATGTCTAATGCCGTGCCAGCCGCATGTCGGTTCAATAGAAATTTCCCAATCACTCCATTCATGCACACATAAATTATATGCACGGACATCTGTTGGCAAAATAAATGCCGATAGCATGATTGCAAATAAAGTGCAAATAATGAGTTTTCTTTTCACAAAATTCTCCCCTTTCATGAATAATATATTTTTAAAATATTTTTTATAAACAATATGGCTAAAAATTTTTTATTCATCAATATCATGAATATCATGGTAATTAAAATCAGCTACCGTAAGATAAGGCTCAAAGTATATGGTATAATTGTCGACGTTGACGTAATGACCATATTTTAAACGGTAGGCCTCCAAAGCATCTTGAAGAAATTCTTCTGTTACATCCAGATAATCAGCCATCTCGTGAACGCTTCGACAACCGCGCCTATATGCGGTGATAATACCATGTAGCCCGATCTGTTTATTGTATGCCCACATACGCGCCCTTCTTTCCTGCTTGATATTTTCTGATTTTTTTAAATCAAGAATATTGCCAGCGCTGGTGTAGTGATGCCCTAGTTCTTCAGCAAGAACGCAAGATTTCTCTTTTTGTGTCTCTATGTTCTGACGAATAGCAATGCGTTTTCCCATAATACGCCCGTTATTATATTTAAGGGGTTTTTCTTTTACGATAAGCCCGACCTCATCAGAATGCATTAAAAGTTGTTCATATGTCAAAAAACATCACTTCCATTCATCATCGTTATTCATAATATCGGATTCGGAAATATCAGCTTCCTTCGGGATATCAATATCAGTACGGGCGTGGGCAGCATTAAGTTCCGAGGAAGATGGCATTTCGAAGATATTATCTGTATTTTCCTCAGCCAAAGATATTGAGCGTTCATACTCTTTTTGAAGGGTGAAATCTACCATTTCTTTTCCGTGGCCATCAAGACTGTGATATTTTTTCAGCAGTTCTTTATCATCGAGACTGATAACTTGTTTTGTCAAAGCTTTTGATTCATCTTGATATAAATAGTTTGCATCTATATTAAGGATTTCCAGTGCTTTTGCTATAGTGGCTACAGTTGGTTCACGGTTTCCTCCTTCATATCCTGATAGCGTAGATTTGGCCACGCCTAATTTTTCTGCGAGCTGTTCCTGAGTTAATCCTGCTTTTAGTCTACTTTCTTTCAGTCTATCGTAAAAAGCCATTACATTCACCTCTCTTTGAAGAATATTATAAACGCAAAATATGGATAAATCAATATAAAAAGTTTGCAAAATGAATATTTTTATATAGAAATATATTGACAAGTACTCATAATGAGAATATAATCAATAAAAAGAACGCAAATTGCGTATAAAGGAGGGGAGTGAATGCAAATTGCAGATTATAATGCGCCTGCCGCAGACAATATCTCGAGACTGATTGAGAAAAAAGGTTTAAAGCAGGTATACGTCGCAGAAAAAGCTGGATATAAGGCGCAAGAATTAAACGATATGCTTAATGGTCGTCGACTTATAAAGGTATGCGATATTCCTAAAATTGCATTGGCATTAGATGTAGAAATTAATGACATATACGAATCTGGAAAGGAAGTGGTACCAAAGGGCAAAAAAACTTATTGAATATTTTCTGGAAGATGGGAAGGAGGTGGTAGAAGAAAAAAGCAAAGAGCCATAACGACTATATTTATTCCTACTGGATAAGCAACAAGTACAAACTGTTGCTCATACCAATGAATAGGGGGTGATTAAGTGGATAATACATTCTGCAATTTCAACATGGAAAAATTCATCAGTGTATTGATTAAGCTCCTGGGGGAACAGGAAGGAGTAGAGATTACATATGAACTCAAACGAAAAGAAGAGGCGGAGAAGACCTCCGCCTGAGTAATGACGCCCTATGGAAGCTGCAACTTCTATGGGGCATATGATAAAAATTCACACCTGTATTATACAGCAGAGGAAAGGGAAAGGGAAGATAAAACTGAAACAAATTTTAGGACAGGCAGCATCGCTGCTCACATTTGCTTTGATAGCCTGGTTGGCAGTAAGCTTTGTGGATGTTTTGATGCACAATGACCCGATATATGGGGACAAGCAGTACATGCCGGGCAATGCGATCGTGTTGATCACGGAGCTGGCGGAGTAGGAGGGAAACATGACAGCAAAGCAAAGAAAAATAATGGCATTTATCCGGAAACGATTTTACCCCGGAAGCGTGGAGACAATGCTGGTAGAGGGCGGTGTCCGCGTCATAGACCGGCGCGGGGACAGCATGGTGCTGACGATGGATCACAAAGGGAACATCAAAAACAAAGACACAGGAGAAGTACATTATTTTGCAGAAAGGAAAAGATGATGATACAGACGATCATAGTGAATGAAGACGGAGAAACAAGAAGTTTACAGGGCAATATTGCCATCAATATCAGCCTGACAAAGGTTAACGAGAAAATGTGTGGCGTAGAAGCAGTGGTAAGCGGAAATATGAATGGGATCCAGATGATAACAGCATTTGCCGATGTTACAGAGAAGATAATAAAATCCATATCCGAAGAAACAAAAATCCCTGAACCTGTCGCGAGACAAATATTCATGATGCAATTTTCCGGGAGAAGGAATAATGGAACGACCGCGTAAGGAAAACCTGACCAAGATCATCCGTTGCGAAGACGGGAGTTTACAATGCTTCCACGGAACTATGGAAGAAGCCAGGGAGTTTGCAAGAAAAAAGGAGCAGGAAACAGGAAAGAGATGCGCCGCCATCATTTAAGTGGCCAGAGATACATAAAGGGGATGTACAACAGTGCATCCCCTAAAGACTACCCACACACATGGGTATAGGAAACAAAAAAGATGGCCGTCGCAGCGGCCATCCCGGATACCAGCCCAAAGCGTGTCAGCGAAAGGCTTGAGATAATTATAGCAAATCTGACACGGATTGGCAACGGATAAATGCCGGAAAGAGGGCGTAAATAAAGGCTTCTGTGAGCCTTTACCGTCCTTGTAATAGATAGTAACAAATCAAGGATTCAAAGAAAAGGATACCAGAGAGATGTGTCAGAAAGATAGGACGAAAGCGGAGATAAAGAAGAGACGGAGACTTAAGAAAGGAATGCGTCCCATTCCGTATGACTATGAGGCAGCGTATAACAAAGCCCTGGAAGATATGCACGAATGGTTGGCAGCACAGATGTTTAAGAGTGTCCACACCACCTATGCATTGAAAGAGATACGGGCAGGGGAACAACTTGAGGTGGAGATCTACCCACAGTTTTTCAGACGGGAGGATATTCCAGCAGAGGGGCTGCCAAAAAAGGATAATAAAGAAGCGCAGAGATGTCTGAACGATAAGAATGCCAGGAAGAAGGTGGAGCGCCTGATCAACGCAAATTTCGGGAACGACGACCTGTGGTGTACGTTTACTTATGACGACGCCCATGCCCCGGAGGACGGAGACATTGACGCAGCCATTAAAAATGTGCAGCGATTTATCGGCCGTCTGAATTATCACCGCAGGAAGCGCGGCCTGCCAAATGTCAAATATATCTACGTCACAGAATATGACCCGCACGCAAAAATCCGGTGGCATCATCATATGGTCATGGATGGACTGCTGGACCGTGATACAGTCGAGAGACTGTGGAAAAACGGCAGCCGGAACCAGATTCGGCGCCTGGAAAAGGACGAAAGCGGACTGTCTGGCATGGCGAATTATATCGTCAAAAACAAAAATCGCATCCCGTATGAAAAGCGCTGGAATTCCTCGAAAGGTCTGAAAAAACCACAAGAGAAAGTTATCCACAATAAGCAGCCAAAGAAAGGTGTAGGAAGTTATAAAAAAATACAGTCCTATGTGGATAAGATGGTCAAGCAGCGGGACAGCATCCAGGAACAGATGGAAGGCTGGTATCCGGACTACATATTTACCAATGCAAGTGTTTATTACAACGATTTTAACGCCCGGTTTTATATCCATGCCCGGTTGCGGAGAAGGGAAGGAGAAAATAGAAATGCGATACGCAAGAAAGAGTGAAGATACAGAGCAAATGGCGGTCATTTCCTGGGCGCACTGGAATATCCAGTCATATCCGGAACTGAAATGGCTGTATCATTGCCCGAATGGCGGAAGCAGAAACCGCCTGGAAGCAGCAAAGCTGAAACAGATGGGCGTGAAGGTCGGAGTCAGTGACCTATGTCTGCCATACCCGAAGGGAAAATATCACGGCCTGTACATAGAGATGAAGTTCGGGAATAACCGTGTACAGGATACACAGCGGGAGTTCATCGCCGACATGGCAGCGGCGGGACATTATGCCTGTGTCTGCTATTCTGCGGCGGATGCCATCGGTGTACTGGCGGAATACTGCCACCTGGGCGAAGTCCGGGAAGAAATGAAAGCGCCGAATATGTCCGTGTTAAAAGACGGCAAAATAAAGAAACTGAAAGAAAACAAGAAGAGAGCATAGCAGCAGAAAGGGGAAGAAATGAAAGTAATAGCAGTAATGTCACCAAAAGGCGGAATCGGGAAAACCACCACCGCCGACACCATGGCCTACATTTTGGGCGAGGAGAAAGAAAAGAAAGTATTGATGCTGGACGGCGACCCGCAGGGAGATACATCAAAGATATTTGGAGTATATGAACCGGAAGGGGCCGGAATGAGTGAACTACTGGAGCACCACAGGAATCTGGGCGGATCATATGGGACATGGGACCTGATCCAGCAGACGGATTACGACACCATAGATATCATACCGGCCAATGGATACCTGATGAAAACGGACATGGAGCTGATGATGCGCCAGGAATCGAACCAGATCACCCGCCTGCGGGATGTGCTGGAGGAAGTGCAGGGATTATATGATTATTGCATCTGCGACTGCGGCCGCCTGTTGGATATGGTTGTCATCAATATCCTGATGGCATCAGACCTGGTCATTGCGCCGGTGAAGGTCGGTGGCTATGAAAATGATGCCATCTATGCCCTGCAGGAACAACTGGACGACCTGGAGTCACTGGGGAAGCAGCTGGGGATCGTCGGACTGATGACCATGCGGCAGAAGAATAACACCACACTGGATTTTGAAGAG
>OBVA01001099.1_pt1 | contig 10095 bp, 6 predicted proteins | sample 1495021 | NCBI WGS metagenome assembly OBVA01 (sample SAMEA2579965, study PRJEB22360) | human gut metagenome | biome: human gut; feature: human-associated habitat; material: faeces | place: Denmark | collected 2008/2010
AAGGGTGGCATCTTTTTCAAGTTCACCCAACTTACGCTGTTCCCAAGCGGGTGTATAATTAATGCATTTATACTGCGGTTTGAAAGCGTGGGATGCGATGACGTACTCCGATTTGATTGAACATGAGGCTGGTGAAACAGAGATACGCTCATATCTAGTAGACGGTGACGTGGTGCCAGTTACCATGCGCATTCCCGCTAACCTGCGGGATTCCGCCAAAGAAGCCGCGTCTCTGAGAGGAATGAGCTTCTCGGCGTTCGTAAGGACATGCATGATCAATGAGTTGGCGAAGGGCGGCAAGTAATTGATTGCGCTCACCGCCATGACCATACAAATAATTGACAACAATCCGGATGGTATCCGTATTTGCCGGGTGGACGGGGAATCGCTTGTCACTGTCGTGGTGCCCAGAGACATGTTGGGCGAGGCGAAGTGTCTTCCCGATCTGCCAGACCGCGGTGTGTATTACCTGCTTGATGAGGATCATGGTGTGCTGAGTCGTGTGTACGCGGGGCAAACCACGAGGGGACTTGTCAGACTTGATGCGCACAAGACCAAAAAGGAGTTCTGGAACAAAGCCATCATGTTCCTCGATAACGATGTCAATATCGACCGTGATGTTCTGGACTCGCTTGAGGCGAAGGCCATCGATTACGTGCGTGAACACGGCTCATATGAGACCGATAACGGGAATACTCCCGCTCCTCGCATGAACCCATACAAAGAGCAGCGGGTGGAGGACCTGCACGGCAGCATTCTTTTCCGCATGCGCGTGCTCGGATATGATCTCGACCGCAAGGAGACAACGCCGGTTGCAGTGAATACCGTGTTCCACACCAAGAAGAATGGCGTGCGTGCGACTGGACGATACAACCGGGATACCGGCCGTTTCACGGTTCTTTCGGGCTCCGAGGTGGACCTTGGTCATGCGGTGATCAAAAATCAAGGAGCCGTGGCAGCTCGACGGCAGCTTTTCGCCGCGCAGACAGGCAAAGTGATTCTTGCGGACGATGCCGAGCTGTCCAGTCCCTCCTCCGCCGCTGTATTCGTTCTCGGCGGCAGCCAAAACGGGTGGACCGAATGGGTCAATGAGCAGGGGCAGACCCTTGATTATGTGTACAGAAGCAAGGAGCATATGAATGAATAAGCAGCAGCTCGCCGCCAAGATCTGGGAGTCGGCCAACAAAATGCGCTCGAAGATCGAAGCCAACGAATACAAGGATTACATCCTCGGCTTCATCTTCTACAAGTTCCTTTCCGAGACCGAAGTCACTCGTCTGCATGCTGATGGCATGGGGGATGAAGACCTCGAAGAATTACGGGAGGATGATACCGAGACCGCGCAGTACGTGCGCGATCTGTGCGGCTACTTCATCTCCTACGATAACCTGTTCTCCACATGGGTGGCGAAGAAGGGGGATTTCGCCATCGCCAATGTGCGCGACGCGCTTTCCGCGTTCGACCGCAACATCGACCCTGCCCGCAAGCGCGTGTTCGCGGGCATCTTCGACACCTTGCAGACCGGCCTGTCCAAACTCGGCACCGATGAGAAAAGCCGCAGCAAGGCCGCACGTGACCTCATCTACCTCATCAAGGACATTCCGATGGACAGCCGGCAGGACTACGACACCCTCGGCTTCATCTATGAATACCTGATCAGCAATTTCGCCTCCAACGCGGGCAAGAAGGCCGGCGAGTTCTACACGCCGAGCGAGGTCTCACAGCTCATGAGCGAAATCGTGGCCTGGCATCTCGCCGGCCGTGAGGAAATCAACATCTATGACCCCACAAGCGGTTCGGGCTCGTTGCTCATCCACATCGGCCAGGCGGTGGCCCGTCGCAACGGCAACCCGAATGACATCAGGTATTACGCGCAGGAACTCAAGGAGAACACCTACAACCTCACGCGCATGAACCTTGTCATGCGCGGCATCCTGCCGGACAACATCGTGGCCCGCAACGGAGACACACTGAAAAGTGACTGGCCGTGGTTCGACACCGACGAGACCAAGGATGAGACCTATGAGCCGCTGTTCGTGGACGCTGTGGTCTCGAATCCTCCCTACTCCCAGAATTGGGAACCACCGGAGGCCGGCGAGGATATCCGCTTCGAATACGGCATCGCGCCCAAGTCCAAGGCGGACTACGCCTTCCTGCTGCATGACCTCTACCATCTGCGCGACGACGGCATCATGACCATCGTATTGCCCCATGGCGTGCTGTTCCGTGGTGGTGAGGAAGGCACTATTCGCCGGAACCTGGTGGAGAACCACCACATTCAGGCCATCATCGGCTTGCCCGCGAACATCTTCTTCGGCACCGGCATCCCCACCATCGTGATGGTGCTGCGCAAACATCGCGACGACGATCATGTGCTCATCGTGGACGCTTCCAAATACTTCACCAAGGAAGGCAAGAACAACAAGCTGCGTGCGAGCGATATCAAACGCATCGTGGATGCGGTGACAGGGAATCGTGACGTCGATAAGTTCAGCCGCTTGGTGGGTATTGATGAGATTCGGCAGAACGACTATAACCTCAATATTCCTCGCTACGTGGATTCCTCCGACAATGCCGAGAGCTGGGATGTGTATTCCACTATGTTCGGCGGTATTCCTAAGCGGGACATCGATGCACTCAGCAAATATTGGAACGTGTTCCCCGGACTACGCCGGTGCCTTTTCGCGGAGGAGAACGGCCATTCGGCCAAGCTCGCCGTGCAAGACGTTCGTGAGGCGGTGAATGCCGACTCAGATGTGAAGGCATATATCCAGCGTTATCGTGAGGCGTTCATCGATTATCCGGCTTATATACGCGGTGAATTGGTGGGTGATGCCGCCAATGTGAGCATTGCCGCCGAAGAGGAGACTCTGGCAAATGATCTGCTGCGTCGTTTGGCTGGTATCCCTCTCGTAGACGCCTATGCGGCGTATCAGGTGCTTGACGATAGTTGGCAAAAGACTATCTCCATCGACCTTGAAACCATACAGGCCGAGGGGCATGACGCTGTTCGCAAAGTCGATGCCAATATGGTCGTCAAGAAGAAAGGCGGTAAGGATGTCGAAGTGCCGGACGGCTGGGTCGGGCATATTCTGCCGTTCGATCTCGTACAGGGGAAATTTCTTACCTCTGATCTTGCGGAAATTGCCACATTTGAATCTCGGCTGAGTGAGATTGGCGGCGAAATCGCTGACATTCTTGACAATCTGGATGAGGATGACAAGAGTTCGACTGATGCCGTCAGCGAGGATGGAGATTCTTTCGTTGCCGCTGAATTGAAGAAAGCAGTGAAATCGATTGGGAAGAATCCCGAGACTGACTTTGACCGTGCTCTTGTGAGTGCACAGCGGTTGTTTGATGAAGAGCGTGAAGTCAAAAAGAACGTTAAGAATCTCCGTTCAGCGCTTGATGAAAAGACCCGGACCGTTATTGAAGGACTGAGCGATGAACATGCTGATGACTTGCTTGCTGCCAAGTGGGTGGAACCATTGCAGCGCAAGCTTGAGGAGCTCCCTCAGACGGCTGTTGATGAGTTGATTGCAGCGGTGAATGCGCTGAACGACAAGTATTCGACCACATACTCCGATGTGTGCGAACAGATCGAACAGGCTGAGGCAGAACTTGGCAATATGCTTGGTCAACTAACCGGCAATGAGTTCGATATGGCTGGTATTGCCGAGCTGAAGACTCTGTTGGGAGGCGAATGATGGCTGAACAGGCAAAAGTTCCCGAAATTCGCTTTGCTGGTTTTACTGACCCTTGGGAACAGCGTAAGTTGGGCGATGTGACGGATTCCTTTTCCGGAGGGACCCCTGACGGGAGCCATGCCTCTTATTATGGAGGTTCGATTCCGTTCATCCGGTCCGCTGAGATTAACTCAGACAAGACAGAATTGTTCTTGACCGAGAAAGGCCTAGATAATTCTTCAGCAAAGATTGTTGAACGTGGCACCGTGCTGTATGCACTATATGGAGCAACCAGTGGGGAAGTAGGAATCGCTGCAATAAAAGGCGCGATCAATCAGGCGATTCTCGCTCTCTCCCCTCATACGGGGAATGATCCTCTTTTCCTTGCAAGCTGGCTGCGTCGCGAAAAAGCCCGAATTGTTGATACATATCTTCAAGGAGGTCAAGGTAATCTGTCGGGGTCTATCGTAAAAGAATTGTCTTTTGCATTGCCTCAGCAGAAAGAGCAGCAGGTTATCGGCTCATTCTTCTCCCACCTTGATAACCTCATCCCCCTTCATCAGCGTAAGTATGACAAGCTCGTCGTGTTCAAAAAATCGATGTTTGAAAAAATGTTCCCGAAGGATGGCGAGTCTGTGCCCGAGATTCGTTTCGCTGGTTTTACTGACCCTTGGGAACAGCGTAAGTTGGGCGATGTTGCCCCGCTACAGCGTGGTTTTGACTTACCAGTCAACCAAATGACACCCGGTCCTTATCCCGTTGTGATGTCGAATGGGATAGGCGGATGGCACTCAAAATATATGGTTAAGGGCCCGGGTGTTGTTACTGGTCGTTCCGGGACTATTGGCAGTCTTCATTATATCGAGCAAAACTTCTGGCCACACAACACCAGCTTATGGGTCACTTCATTCAACGGCAATGAGCCAAGATTTATCTACTGGCTTTATGCCTCAATAGGTCTTGAACGTTTTGGATCGGGCAGTGGCGTACCCACTCTTAACCGAAATGACGTACATGATTTGCGAGTTGGATTTCCGTGTGATGTTGCCGAGCAACGCCGAATTGGCACTTTCTTTTCCCGCCTCGACACTCTCATCACCCTTCATCAGCGTAAGTTGGAATTGCTGCGGAACATCAAGAAATCCTTGCTTGACAAGATGTTCGTGTGAGGGGAGGAATCGCCATGGAACCATTCGATATCGCGAAGCTCGCCTCATATCGCGAGAATAACCGGATCGAGGCGAAGTCCGCGAAGGGCGGCCTCCCGCGCAGCATATGGGAGACCTACTCCGCCTTCGCCAACACCTATGGCGGTGTCATCCTGCTTGGTGTCAAAGAACGCGAAGACGGCACATTTGAAACAGTCGGGCTCACACCAGTGGAAGCGGAACATCTTCGCCAGGACTTTTGGAACACGGTCAGCAACCGGTCCAAGGTAAGCGCCGTGCTGCCCATCGAATCGGAAGTTGAAGTGCTCGAAGCGGATGGTGGGATGGTGCTGGCTATTCACGTTCCGCGCGCTCCGCGTGACGAACGCCCCGTGTATATCAATAATGATCTCTTCGGGGGAACCTACCGTCGGCGTGGTGAGGGCGACTACCGTTGCACGCGGCAGGAGATCTCAGCAATGCTCCGGGATCAGGGAGCTGAGACGATGGATTCCAAGGTGCTGGACGATCTCACTGTTGCCGACTTCAATACAGACACAGTGCGGGCGTATCGCAATCGTTTCCGCACGGTACGTCAGGGCAGTTCATGGACGGACCTTGATGACGAGCGTTTTCTACGCGCCATTGGCGCGGCGGCGGTAAGCCGTGAGGATGGCAGGCTGCATCCCACGTTCGGCGGCCTGCTCATGTTCGGCAACGACTATGACATCGTGCGCGAATGCCCGCAGTATTATCTTGACTATCAGGAGACTCTGGACCCGGCGATTCGCTGGACCGATCGTGTGCATTCGGGAGATGGTATGTGGTCGGGCAACCTGTTCGATTTCTTCTTCCGCGTGAACCGCAAGCTTGCCGAATCCCTGAAGACCCCGTTCAAGCTCGACGGCATTTTCCGCGTTGATGACACTCCCATGCATAAGGCGGTCCGTGAGGCGTTGGCCAACTGCTTGTTCAACGCCGATTACTATGGCGTGCGTGGTGTGGTGGTCAGGCGCACCCCCGACAAGCTGGTGTTCGAGAATCCGGGTGATATCCGAACCGGCATTGAACAGATGCGCCTCGGCGGGGTGTCTGATCCGCGCAACGGTCTTGTCATGAAGATGTTCAGCCTAATCGATGTGGGCGAGCGAGCTGGTACGGGTGTCCCCGATGTGTTCGCCACATGGGCGAATGCAGGACTTCCTGAACCACGGATTGAAGAGAACTTCGGAGAAGCTGATCGCACGATACTCACGCTCATGTTGGAGGCGGGTGCCAAGCCTGGTAACAATGAGCAGATATCTGACGATTATGAGCAGATAAATAGTTCGAATGAGCAGATAACTGACAATAATGAGCAGTTAAATGGTTTGAATGAGCAGATAACCGAGAGACAGCGAGTCATTCTTCATTTTGTAGAGAAGAGCCCCAGCGCGACATACGATGATATGGCGCGTGCCGTGGGAGTCTCATCAGCGACTGTGCGGAGAGATGCTGAAATACTCATTGGGTGTGGATTGCTTAAGCGCGTCGGCTCGCGAAAGGCAGGACACTGGGAAGTTCGGGGAGAGAAGAATCATGATATTCGATAGCGAATCGGTGTTTGAGGAAAACGTCATCACCGTGCTTAAGCAGCATGGATGGAAGGACGGTGTCCTGCGCTATCCAACTGAGCGGGATTTGCTCGACAATTGGAAAGACATACTGTACCGCAACAACAACGACATAGACAGGCTTGGCAAATACCCGCTGACGGACGGGGAAATGGCACAGATAATCGAGCAGATCGAGACCCTGCGAACGCCGCTCGCGCTCAATTCGTTCGTCAACGGGCGTACCGTGTCTATCACGCGTGACAACAAAGAAGATGTGGCGCATTTCGGCAAGGAAGTCAGTCTCTACATCTATGACCGCAAGGAGATCGCGGGAGGCAAAAGCACCTACCAAATCGTTCAGCAACCGGTCTATCCAGCCAAGAACACGATGCTGAACTCGCGGCGCGGCGACCTCGTGCTCCTCATCAATGGCATGCCATTGATCCATATCGAGCTCAAGAAAAGCGGCATACCCGTCAGCCAAGCGACCAATCAGATCGAAAAATACGCGCACGAAGGCGTGTTCACCGGCCTGTTCCGTCTCGTGCAGATCTTCGTGGCCATGACCCCCGACGACGCCGTCTACTTCGCCAATCCCGGCGCGGACAAATTCAACCCGAGCTATTACTTCCATTGGGCGGATTACAACAACGAGCCTATCTGTGGCGGGCAACACCCAGGCAAAGACGAATGGAAGCTGTTCATCGGCGGCACCTCCGGCACTGCGGGACTGCTGTCCATTCCCATGGCGCACCAGCTCATCGGCTTCTACACCATCGCCGACTCGGCGGATGGATGCCTCAAAGTGCTGCGCAGCTACCAGTACCTCGCAGCGAACGCCATCTCCGACGTGGTGCGAAAATGCGATTGGGAACAGCGACCCTCCATGCCGGGACGACCCGGCGGCTATGTGTGGCACACCACCGGTTCAGGCAAGACCATGACCAGCTTCAAATCGGCTCAGCTCATTGCTGACTCGCATGACGCCGACAAGGTCGTGTTCCTCATGGACCGAATCGAACTGGGTACTCAATCGTTGAAGGAATACCGCAGCTTTGCCGACAGCGAGACGGAAGTACAAGGCACCGAGAACACCGGTGTTTTGCGGGATAAACTCAACAGCACCGATGTCAACGACACTCTGATTGTCACCTCTATCCAGAAGATGAGCAACGTGAAAGCAGGGGAGCGGGGCGTCACCCAGACATGGCTGGATCAACTTGCTGCACGACGCATCGTCTTCATCGTGGACGAATGCCATCGTTCCACCTTCGGCGACATGTTGCAAGTCATCCGCCGTTCCTTCCCCAACGCGCTGTTCTTCGGATTCACAGGCACACCCATTCTGGGCGAAAACCAGAAGAAGAACTCCACCACCGCCATGGTGTTCGGTCGTTGCCTGCACCGGTACAGCATCGCCGACGGCATCCGTGACCATAATGTGCTCGGATTCGACCCGTACATGGTGACCACGTACAAGGACTCCGATGTTAGACGTGTGGTAGCTCTTGACAAGGCGAAAGCTGAGAGTACGGAAGATGCACTTGCTGACCCCATTAAAGCTAAGGTGTTTCAGCATTACATGGATAAATCCGAGGTCCCTATGGGGCCGATGGTTGATGGCGCTGGAAACCGTCTCAGTGGCATCGAGGATTTCCTTGGACGAGACCAATATGGCATCGACTCCCCGCATCCGAACATGGTGGTCTCGGACATTCTCGAACAGTTCCCGGTGCTCAGCCATGCGGGCAAATTCCATGCGATGCTCGCCACTAGCTCCATTCCTGAAGCTGTCAACTATTATCACTTGTTCAAGCAGCAAGCACCTAAGTTGCATGTAACTGCGTTGTTCGATCCCAACATCGACAACAACGAAGGAGCAACGGACAAAGAAGATGCGCTGACTGAAATCATCACCGATTACAACGAGGCGTTCGGCAAAGAGTTCATCATCCCCACATGGCCGGCGATGAAGAAAGATATTTCGTCGCGACTATCGCATAAGAGTCCGTACGGCGGCATAGCAGCAAACCGCAGCCAGCAGCTTGATTTGCTCATTGTCGTGGACCAGATGCTCACCGGATTTGACTCAAAATGGGTGAACACGCTGTATCTCGACAAGATCATCGACTACGAAAGCATCATCCAGGCGTTCAGCCGCACGAACCGCCTGTTCGGGCCGGACAAGCCGTTCGGAGTCATCCGCTACTACCGCAAGCCGCACACCATGTACGGCTTCATCGAAGCGGCGGTGAAACTGTACTCCGGCGACAGACCGCTTGATTTGTTCGTGCAGAAACTGCCCGCGAACGTGAAATCCATGGATACACGGTACTTGGAGATTCTCGACGTGTTCACGGATAACGGGGAATCGGACCTCATGCAGCTGCCGGAATCGGTGGAGGCCAGACGCAAGTTCGCCAAGGAGTTCGTAGAGCTGAATCGTTACCTTGAAGCGGCGAAAGTGCAGGGTTTCGACTGGAACACCACGGAATACAAGGTCGATGGCACGGATGCCGACGATGCGGATGAGAACGATGGCGGGAACGGCGAACCTGATATCGTGCGTCCCCAAATTGACGAACGCACATATCTGATTCTCGCCCAGCGGTATAAGGAGCTGTTCGATGATGACAGCTGCGCCGGAGAACCGGACGATGACGGGAGATGTGACCCCGAAGCGCCTTATGAGCTGGAAGGGTATCTCACCGAAATCGACACCGGACTGATCGACACCGACTACATGAATGCCAACTTCGTCAAATGGCTCAAGGCACTCAAGGAGGACAGTCCGGAGTTGGCGGAGATGTCCGCACAGCTGCACCGATCCTTCGCTGCGCTTTCGAGGGACGAACAACGACTTGCTGAGCTGTTCCTGCATGATGTGGAGCGTGGCGATGTGGAAGTCGAGGAAGGCATGACGCTGCGGGACTACATCACGCGCTATGCCAAACGAGAGAAAGATGAGCAGATCGACAAGCTCGTGGATCATCTCGGCGTTGACAGGTCGTTGCTTGAAGAACTCACCGTCAGATATATCAATGAGAAAAGTCTGAACGCATTCGGCCGATTCGACGCCCTGCGTGACACCATCGACGTGCCACGGGCGAAATCGTTCTTCGAGCGATGCATGAATGTGACGCTGCCGAATTTCAAAGTGAAAGTACAGGCGTCGAAACTGTTGAAACAGTTCGTGCTCGAAGGCGGGTTCGACATCGACGAGGAGGTCTCGCACTGGCGATTCGCCCTCTGACGGTTTTGTAACGCTGTACGGTGCCATTCCTGCTGGTGCTTGTGTATGTCTGGCCGCTCGACCGGAGAGCCGCCACGGGAATGTATCACAACGCTGATAGTCTGGCAGACAGTCGAAACCGCACGAATATGCCCATTCTCCAAGGAGTATCGCATGGCTGAAAACACCGAATACCTCGCCCTGTGGGGCGGCCGCTTCACTTCCGGACCGTCGCCCGAGCTGGCCCGTCTGTCGAAATCCACGCAGTTCGACTGGCGACTCGCCGATGACGACATCGCCGGTTCCCGCGCCCACGCGCGCGCCCTCGGCCGCGCAGGCCTGCTGACCGCCGATGAGCTCAGCCGCATGGAAGCCTCGCTTGACGAGCTGCAGCGCCGCGTCGACTCCGGTGCGTTTGCGCCCATCGAAGACGA
>OBVA01001101.1_pt1 | contig 10091 bp, 4 predicted proteins | sample 1495021 | NCBI WGS metagenome assembly OBVA01 (sample SAMEA2579965, study PRJEB22360) | human gut metagenome | biome: human gut; feature: human-associated habitat; material: faeces | place: Denmark | collected 2008/2010
ACTGAAGACGGCCGCCCCACTGTGATAATGGATGCTTTTAAATAATTATATTAACAAAATCTTTTAAAGAAGAATGAGAAAGACAATACTTATCTTTTCCTGCTGCGCTTTTTTTGCCTTGGCGGCAATGGCGCAGCGTACAGAAGCATTGTTGGAAAAGAACTGGAAGTTCACCAAGGGAGATGTTCCCGAAGCAACACAAACAAATTTAGACGACAGTAAGTGGGAAACAGTGACCATTCCTCATGATTGGGCCATCTTTGGTCCGTTCGACCGCAACAACGATTTGCAGGAGGTAGCGGTTACGCAAGACCTTGAAAAACAAGCTTCCGTAAAGACCGGGCGTACCGGAGGGTTGCCTTATGTGGGTGTCGGTTGGTATCGTACGGCTTTTGATGCTTCTGCAGACAAGCAGGTCACTCTGGTTTTCGATGGTGCTATGAGTGAGGCTCGGGTCTATGTCAATGGGAAAGAAGCTTGTTTCTGGCCTTTCGGGTATAACTCTTTTCATTGCGATGTTACCGGTTTGCTGAATGCCGACGGTAAAAACAATGTGCTGGCTGTCCGTCTGGAAAACAGACCCCAGTCCTCCCGTTGGTATCCGGGGGCGGGATTGTATCGCAATGTCCGCCTAGTTACTACGGAACGTGTTCATGTTCCGGTTTGGGGTACACAGCTCACCACACCGCATGTTTCTGCTGAATACGCTTCCGTGCGTCTGCGTACTACAATACGGAATGCCGGTGATGCGGATGTTCGTATTTCTACTGATATTATTGCGCCGGACGGTAAGATAGTAGCCCGTAAGGATAATAGCCGGAAAATTAATCACGGACAGCCATTTGAGCAGAATTTTCTGATAAATGCTCCGTCTCTGTGGTCCCCTGAGACACCTTATTTATATAAGGCAGTATCTAAGATTTATGTAGATGGCAAACAGACTGACGAATATACCACGCGTTTTGGTATCCGCAGCATTGAGATTATAGCTGATAAGGGATTCTTCCTGAATGGTAAGCACCGTAAATTCCAGGGGGTATGCAATCACCACGATTTGGGCCCGTTGGGTGCGGCTGTCAATGTGGCTGCTTTTCGCCGTCAGTTGACATTATTGAAGGATATGGGATGTGATGCAGTCCGTACCTCCCACAATATGCCTACACCCGAATTGGTGGAACTCTGTGACGAGATGGGCTTTATGATGATGTTGGAACCTTTCGATGAATGGGATATTGCCAAATGTGAGAATGGTTATCACCGCTATTTCAACGAATGGGCAGAAAAGGATATGGTAAACATGCTGCATCATTATCGGAACAATCCTTGTGTGGTAATGTGGAGTATAGGAAATGAGGTTCCTACCCAATGTAGTCCCGAGGGCTACAAAGTGGCTTCTTTCCTGCAGGATATTTGCCATCGCGAAGACCCTACACGCCCCGTTACTTGCGGTATGGACCAGGTAACTTGCGTGCTTGCCAACGGGTTTGCGGCAATGATTGATGTACCCGGTCTTAATTATCGGGCTCACCGTTATGTGGAGTCTTATGAGACTCTTCCACAGAATATTGTGCTCGGTTCGGAGACGGCTTCCACTGTAAGTTCTCGTGGTGTCTATAAATTTCCCGTACAGAAGGGTGCCAGTGTGATGTATGATGACCATCAGTGCTCCGGTTATGATGTGGAGTGTTGTTCCTGGTCGAATCTTCCCGATGAGGATTTTGCTTTGTCTGATGATTATGACTGGACAATCGGACAGTTCGTCTGGACGGGCTTTGATTATTTGGGTGAGCCTTCTCCTTATAGTACGGATTCCTGGCCCAGCCACAGCTCCGTTTTCGGTATCATAGACTTGGCAAGCCTCCCCAAAGACCGTTTCTATCTGTACCGCAGCCTATGGAACAAGCAGGCAAATACCTTGCATGTCCTTCCGCACTGGACGTGGCCGGGCAGGGAAGGGGAGAATACTCCGGTTTTTGTTTACACCAGCTATCCCAGTGCCGAACTGTTCGTCAACGGAAAGAGTTATGGCAAACAACGGAAACTTACTGCTGATGAAAGCCGTGCTTTGGAAGGTCAGGACTCCCTTGCTTTGCAGCGTCGCTATCGCTTGATGTGGATGGATGTTCCTTATGAACCGGGCGAAGTGAAAGTGGTGGCTTATGATGTTTCCGGCAATCCTGCAGAAGAAAAGGTGATTCGTACCGCTGGCAAGCCCCATCATCTGGAGCTGGTTGCCGACCGCACGCACTTGTCTGCCGATGGTAAGGACCTGGCATATATCACAGTCCGTGTCGTGGATAAGGACGGTAACCTTTGTCCGGCAGACAGCCGCATGGTAAACTTCTCGGTGAAGGGTGCCGGAAAATATCGCGCTGCTGCCAATGGAGATGCTACCAGCCTCGATTTGTTCCATCTGCCCAAGATGCCGGCTTTCAGCGGTCAGCTGACGGCTATTGTGCAGAGTGGCGAGTGAGATTGTGTTTGAGGCAAGGGCTAAAGGATTGAAGTCCGGAAAGCTGGTACTTTATACTTCAGAGAAATAAATAGCACTATTTGCTTCCACTCTACCACACCTGCTCTGTAACCCTTTGTTCATCGGTGTTTGAGGTGCGGTGGAAGCAACAGAAAAAGGTGGAAGCAAATTTTGCTTCCACCTCTGTTTTTAGGGCCGATATGATGTTAACTTGTTGTAATGTAACAAGTTAATATCATGTCGGCCATTTTGTTAATATCGTGTTAATGGCATATTAATATTGTGCAGACACGTTATTCATATCCTGAAAGTATGTTGCTTGGTTCATACATGCATGGCATTTCTTCAGTAAAAGCTTTGTGTTTCTTTTGTTTTGTCTTGATGTTGTGTAGTACTTAACGGTCGTAAAGCGATTTGTTGACGGCCGTAAAGCGATCTGTCAACGGCCATCGACAAATCGCCTAACGGCCGTTAGGCGGTGAAAATCTCTGTACTTTAGCAGAATAAACATATATGTTATGTGCAAGAATGCCACATGTAGAGTGGAGAGAAGCGCTGTATTATGATATATCAAGTGATTTTTCTATCTTGTGCAACCGCATGCAATCGTTTGCACTGTTCGTTTTCCACATTTTACACTCTCTTTATACTTTACTAAAGTAATAAAGCATATTTTTGTTGCGTCATGCTTTAGGTACTTGAAAGACGTTAGAAAGCGAAAGTACGAAAATTATTTTTCGAATAATATATATAGGTAATTAATATTGTTAACTTTAATTTATTAAATGCATGAAGCAAGTTAATCTTAGAATCTGTCAAACGATTCTTACCCTAATGTTAGGGTTATTCTTGTCTGTAGGCGCTTATGCACAGAACATCACCGTGAAAGGGCATGTAAAAGATGCTTTGGGAGGAGTGATAGGCGCAAATGTAGTGGAAAAAGGAAATTCCACGAATGGTACAATCACTGACCTTGATGGTAATTTTACATTGACAGTTCCTCAGGGAGCTACGTTGGTCGTGTCTTTTATCGGATACAAGACGCAAGAAGTAGCTGCTGCTCCTTCAGTAATTATTACATTACAAGATGATGCGGAATTGTTGGGCGAGGTGGTCGTAATTGGTTACGGTACAGCCAAAAAGAATGATTTGACTGGGTCTGTTACGGCTATTAGTGCAGATAAAATGGTAAAAGGTGCTGTTACATCTGCTACTGATATGTTGGTTGGTAAAGCTGCCGGTGTAAGTGTGATTACTGACGGTGGTGCTCCGGGAGCTGGTGCTACAATTCGTGTGCGTGGCGGTTCTTCTATGTCTGCATCCAATAATCCGTTGATTGTTATTGACGGTGTGCCTGTAGATGACGGTGGTATTAATGGTATGTCAAATCCTTTGGCTACTGTCCATCCCAATGATATTGAGACTTTTACTATTTTGAAAGATGCTTCTGCAACAGCCATTTATGGTTCTCGTGCATCTAACGGTGTTATTATTATTAATACTAAAAAAGGAAAGTCTGGACGTGTACAAGTTGGTTATAGCGGTACATTCTCTATTAATACAAGACCCAATAAAGTAGATGTAATGTCTGCAAATGAATTTAGAGAATTTGTGACTTCTAAATTCGGTGAATCAAGTGCTCAGTTTAAAGCATTAGGTCAGGCAAATACTGATTGGCAGGATGAAATATTCAAAACCTCTTTCAGTACAGACCACAATGTTAATGTTTCTGGTGCTATACCACACATGCCCTATCGTGTATCAGTTTCTTATACCAATGAAAATGGTATATTGAAGACTTCTAATATGGAGCGTTTGACTGGTGCTATTAGCTTGAATCCTAATTTCTTTGATAAGAAATTGAATATTCAGTTGAATGTGAAAGGTATTTATAATACAAACCGTTTTGCAGATACTGGTGCAATAGGTATGGCGACGCAATATGATCCGACACAGCCTATTTACATGGATGGAAATCCCTATGGTAACGGCTACTTTATGTATATGAAAAGTGGCAATAATCCTACACCGGTTGATATTGGTTTGGCTAATCCCGTTTCTATTTTAGATTCAAAGCATGACGAATCAACTGTTTATAGAAGTATTGGTAATGCACAAATTGACTATAAGTTTCATTTCCTGCCCGAATTGAGAGCAAACTTGAATTTAGGTTACGACGTGTCTAAGAGTGAAGGTGATGTTATTATAGAAGATAATGCTCCTATGACTTGGTGCCAAGGTAACTATAAAACTGGTTTTGGGGAAAATAGCAGCTATTATCAATTGAAGCGGAATACATTGCTGGATTTCTATTTGAATTATGCTAAAGAGTTTGGTGCACATCATGTCGATGTTATGGGCGGTTATTCTTGGCAGCATTTCTATAATTCTACATGGACCAAATATCCTTATTCTACAGTAAAAGCTGAAGAAACTGGTAAGGAATTCTATAAGGATATGGAAGATTATTCAACTGAAAACTATCTTGTTTCTTTCTTTGGGCGTTTGAATTATACATTATTGAATCGTTATTTGGTGACATTTACCTTGCGTAATGATGGTTCTTCACGTTTCAATAAAGACAATCGTTGGGGATTATTTCCTTCAGTTGCTTTGGCATGGAAGATGAAAGAAGAGAATTTCTTGAAGGGAGTGGATTGGCTTTCTGATTTGAAGTTGCGTTTGGGCTATGGTATTACTGGTCAGCAAAACCTGAATAATGGTGACTATCCTTATATGGCTCGCTATATGTATTCCAAAGCTGGAGCAAATTATTATTTTGGTAATAACAAGTATTCATTGATTGCTCCTCAAGCTTATGATGAAAACTTGAAATGGGAAGAAACTACAACTTACAATATTGGATTGGATTTCGGTGTATTGAACAACAAATTGACAGGTACTCTTGATTTGTATTATCGTAAAACTGATGATTTGCTGAATACGGTTACAGCTCCTGCCGGTACAAACTTTAGTAACCAGTTGTTGACGAATGTAGGTACATTGGAGAATAAAGGTATTGAACTTACTTTGACGGCTCATCCTATCACGACAAAAGATTGGGACTGGACATTGAGTTATAACATCTCTTATAATAAAAATGAAATTACCAAATTGACATTTAATGATGACCCGGCTTATAAAGGTGTGATTCATACTGGTATTGATGGAGCAACCGGTTATAATATCATGATAAATGCTGTTGATCATCCTTATAATTCATTCTATGTATGGGAACAACTTTATGATAAGGCTGGAAATCCGATAGAAGGTGCTTATGTTGATCAAAATGGGGATAATAAAATAGACGAAGAAGATTTGGTCGCTTACAAAAAGTCTGCTCCTGACGTATTTATGGGATTAACTTCTCAATTGTCTTATAAGAATTGGGATTTGTCATTTGCTTTGCGTGCAAGTATTGGAAACTATGCTTATAACAATGTACAATCCAATCGTGAGGCTTGGGATGGTTCACAAATGTATGACCAAACTGGTTTCTTGAAAAATCGTTTGACTTCTGCATGGAAAACAAATTTCAAGACAGGGCAATATCGTTCTAGTTACTATGTTCAGAATGCTTCTTTTGTACGGATGGACAATATTTCATTAGGATACACTTTTAACAAGCTGTTCAATGATAAACAAAGTGCACGTGTTTATGTCACGGTACAGAATCCGTTTGTTATTACCAAATATGATGGTTTGGATCCTGAAATTAGCGGTAGTGGAGTTGATAATAATATCTATCCTCGCCCTCGTGTATTTATGTTAGGCTTGAATCTTAATTTTTAATCAATGAAGTTATGAAAATATTAAAATATAAATATATATTGTCGGCAGCCCTTTTGAGTACGATGTTAGGGGTTACCTCTTGTGTGAACGATCTGGATACGGTTCCATTGGATAAGGATGAATTGGTTTCGGATGTCGTTTTTGGAAAGGAGATAGGAGCTTATGAACAAAGTTTGGCTAAAATATATGCAGGTTTGGTAATAGGTGGTAATGCAGGTGGAGACTCAGACCAGGATGTTGTCGGCATTGACGGTGGTTCTCAGGCTTCATTTATTCGCGTATTGTGGAATATGCAGGAATTGGCTTCTGATATCGCTCATTGTTGCTGGAATGATCCTGGTATTCCAGACTTCAATCATATTTCTTGGGCTGCTTCAAGTCCATGGATCAAAGGAGCATATTATCGTTTGTATTATCAGATTAACTTGTCAAATGCGTTTTTACGTGAAACAACTGATGATAAACTTGCCTCACGAGGTTGTTCAGAGCAAGTAAAGGCTTCTATTAAAACTTTCCGTGCAGAAGCTCGTTTTATGCGTGCTTTGATGTATCTGTATGCTTTGGATTTGTATCGTAATGTTCCGTTTGTAGATGAAAACAGCCCTATTGGTAGCGTTCGTCCACAACAAATTATGAAAGATCAATTATTTGAATACATTGAAAGTGAAATGTTGGCATGTGAAAGTGATATGCTTGATCCTGTAGTTGGATTTAATGATAATTATGGACATGCTAATAAAGCTGCTCTGTGGGCTGCATTGTCTCGCTTGTATTTGAATGCAGACACGTATGTAGGTGTAAATAAATATACTGAATGTGTGACTTATTCTAAAAAGATTATTTCAGCAGGTTACCAATTGGAACCGGTTTATGGCGATATGTTCAAAGCTGATAATGACCAATCCAAAGAGATGATTTTCCCATTGAGATATGAAGGTGAAGATACAATGACCTGGGGAGGTATGACAGCTTTGTTATGCTGGGGTTCTGCTGATTTTCAAGAAGAAACGAATGCAAAGGGAGGTTGGCAAGGTGTTAGAGCTAAGTCGTCTTTATATAATATCTTTGAAAAAGAGGATAGCAGTGATAAGGATACTCGTAAAGCAATGTTGCGTACAGAAGCTACCACAAATATTGAGATCACAAATGAAGCTGATTTTGTCAATAATGGCATTCCCGTTACCAAGTTTTATAATGTGAATAAAGATGGAAGTAAACCTGCATCTGCGGAAGCTTGGACAGATTATCCATTATTCCGTTTAGGTGAAATCTATTTGAATTTAGCAGAAGCTGTTCTTCGTGGCGGACAAGGAGCAACAAAAACAGAGGCTTTGGGATATGTAAATGATTTGCGTAAACGTGCATATTCAGACAAGGCGTCCGCACCTATTTCCGATAGTGATTTTACTTTGGACTTTATGATGGATGAACGCGCACGTGAGCTATTCTACGAAGCTCAAAGACGTACAGATTTGATTCGCTTCGGTAAATATACTTCTGCTGATTATGTTTGGCCATGGAAGGGTGGAGGTGCGGAAAGCTTTTATCAAGTGTTCCCCTTGCCTTCAGACGATGTTGGTTCTAATCAGAACCTGGTACAGAATGAAGGATACTAATATTAATGATTAAACATGAATGATATGAAGACAAAATATATTTATTTACTTTTGGCTGGAATCTTCGCATTGATGTCTTGTGAGGAGGATGCTACCCCCATATTGGAATTGAAGACTGCTGCTGCATTGCATGCGCTTTCCCAAACAGACATTACTATTACTAAAGACAATAAGGATGCGCAATTTCCGGAAATAGCTTGGGATAAGGCAGATTATGGAGTTTCTGCAGTAGTTAATTATGTTGTAACTCTAACAAATACTTCTACCAATAAGAGTATTGTAATAGGAGAAACAGGGGATGCAAAACTGGCATTTACAAATAGTGAAATGAATTCTTTATTGGCTAAGGTAGGAGCATATCCGGGGCAAACGTATGATTTTACTGTTTCTTTGGTTTCTGAGGCATATGATGCTTATACTGATGCAGCTAGTAACTCAATAACTTTTAAGGCTACACCTTATGACCCTAATGTAGATAATATTACATGGAAGTATGCTTATGTAGCTGTTGGCTATCCTGATTGGGACTACACTACTGCCTATTTGATAGGTGACCCTGACGGTGATGGCATTTATAGTGGTTATGCCAATTTTGATGGTGCTGCTTCTCATGCAAGGATTGATGGTGCAGACCTTACGAAAGTATTGGCTAAAGACCAGCAAGTTACTGCTGATGGTAAAGGTTTCATTGAAATTACTTTAGATGCAGAAGGTAAGGTAACCCAATCAGAGAAAGGGCTGGTTTGGGGAGTAATTGGAGATGCTACGTCTAGTGGTTGGGACAAAGATACCCAGATGGAATACGATACCACTACTCGTCTTTGGACAGTGGTTACTCCGTTGCTCGATAAGGAATTCAAATTTAGAGCCAATAATGACTGGGGATTCAATTATGGAGCAGAAGAAGGTAAACTTTCTGAGTTGGCCGGTAACTTGGTTGCTGGAGGTCAAAATTTCAAAGTGGTAAAGGCAAGTCCCTATATTATTACTTTAAATTTGACTAATGCAGGAAAATATACTTATAGTATGGAAGAAACAACGATTGAGCTTTCTAGCTCTGCAATGACATTGCCTGGTAGCTATCAGAGTGGTGATGGTTGGAAGCCGGAAGCTGATGATTGCTATAAGGTAGAATCTGCAGCTCGTGATTTCAAATATACTGGCACTCACTATTTCCCTGCCGATACAGAATTCAAGTTCTATGATTCTGGTACGTGGATTGGTGTTGTTGGAGATATTACTTGGAATGAGGCTAAGACATCAACTACGTTTGTTATCGGTGATGGCGGTAATGTTAAGATTGAGGCTGCCGGTTATTATCGAGTAGGTGCCGATACTAAGAAGATGGTTGCTACTTTGGATAAGACAGGTTGGGAGATTATTGGTGATGCTACTCCTGGTGGATGGGATAAAGGCACTTTAATGGATTATGATGCTGAAACGCAAAAGTGGTCGGTGACTGTTACATTAGGTGATGGTGAAATGAAATTCAGATGGGATGCAGCTTGGACTATAAACTTTGGTGGTAGTTTAGGTGCGCTGACGCAGGATGGTGGAAATATTAAAGTTTCAGCTGGAACATACACGATTGTATTGGATCCAGAAGCTAAGAATGCTACAATGACAGCCAATTAAGGCTCTCTTATTTATAGAAAAAGGATTAAGGGGGGGACCTTTAATCCTTTTTTATTTGTCAGACCAATGAATTGTAAATAGATGAGGAATTTATTTTATACTATACTTGTATTATTGACAGTGTATGCTTGTGCCGGAAAACGCGAGATAGTTACTGAACAAAAGCAAGTATTACCTGCTGTAGAAGACGTTGTGATGTACGAAATCAATCCACGTGTTTTTGCTCTGAAGAATGCATTTAATGTCATATCAAAACATCTTGATTCTATTCAGTTTTTGGGTGTTAATGTTGTTTGGTTTATGCCAATCTATGAGATTGGTGAGGTAAATACGGTGAATTCTCCTTATTGTATCAAAGATTATAAAAGAATAAATCCTGAATTTGGAACAGTAGAAGAATTTAAGCGTTTAGTGGAATTATGCCATGAAAAAGGAATAAGTGTAATTTTAGATTGGGTTGCTAATCATACATCTTGGGACCATGCTTGGATTAAAGAACATAAAGAGTGGTATACTCAGGATAGTATCGGAAATATAATTTCTCCTGCAGGAACGGGATGGAATGATGTGGCAGA